>Ga0209571_1000149_pt1 | contig 154223 bp, 128 predicted proteins | sample EBPBio102011_DNA_FD_185866 | JGI IMG/M metagenome (GOLD analysis project Ga0209571, IMG submission 185866) | Wastewater treatment Type I Accumulibacter community from EBPR Bioreactor in Madison, WI, USA - Reactor 1_1/10/2011_ DNA (SPAdes)... | ecosystem: Engineered > Bioreactor > EBPR >...
TGAGATCGCCTTCGTAATCATGCTTCTTGCGCTTCCGCTGTACTTGCTGCTTGCCCCTATCTACCGGCGTCGCTAAGTTGGTGCCTAACAATTCATTCAAGCCGAACCCGCTTCGCGGGTCGGCTTAGTTCAGGCATTAGGTGGCAGAAATGAGTACACACGATCTTTCGGAGCAAGATGCTGCTTTCCGCGCAGCCTTCGAGACATTTGGCATTGAGCCAGCTGAGTTCGACCACCGCTCACACGTGCGGCTGGCTTACACATATCTCGCGCGCTCTGACGTCGAACGAGCATTTCAGGAGATGCGTGGCTCGTTATTAGCCTTCTTGAACCACAATAATGTCCCAGCTTCGAAGTTCCATGAGACTCTGACTCGGTCTTGGATCCTTGCGGTTCACCATTTCATGGATAAGGCTCCAACATCCTCATTTGACGACTTCATTGAACTTAATCCAGCCCTGCTCGGCAGTAAAATCATGTTGACGCACTACTCGGCCGGCCTACTCTTCTCAGAACATGCTCGTGGCCAGTTCGTTGAGCCGGACATTGAAGCGATTCCCACCATGACGCATCCGCAAAGGGCTGTCACCTAACAATTCGTTCAAGCCGAGACCGCTTCGCGGCTCGGCTCAGATGGTGACGTGTACCATCACACCAAGCCGCGCATCGGCCCGGCTTAACTCAGGCGTTAGCGCTCAGGGAGAGTTTCATGCGGAAAGTCGTCGCCACAGGCTCTGGGATGTTCGCGTTGTGGGAAAGGAGCGCCTTTTCAAGCGTAGTTGACTATAAGACTTGGGAATCCAGACTTCTGGATGACTCGGACGTTGAAAACGAGATCGCGGCAGGTCGCCTGGTTCCAATCAACATTCACGGCGACAGTGTCTCCGAGATTGAAGTTCGCGTTGGAACGCAAGCGAATCCCGCGTTGCTTTCCGAGCGCGAATCGACCTGCTTGACCGTGAGCACCCCCGCTCCGTATTTGCTACGGGCTCAGACCGTGCTGCATTTCGGTGGAATCGAGCACATTCATACAGACCCGGTTCCAGAGACAGGCAGCATCACTGTAGACGCTGGTGAGTATCAGGTTCAGGTGCATTTGATCGATTGGCAGCAAGAACCGGGCATGGCCAATCCTGACGGATCACCGAATGACGGTGCACTGCCTGACTTCGTTGTAATCCTCAATCCGGTTGGCGACCCGCGTCCGAGTCGCATCACAGTGAACACCTTCGACTGAGCGCTAACAGTTCGTTCAAGCCGAGACCGCTTCGCGGCTCGGCTTGAGTGGTAGCGTTTACCACTCCGCCGTGCCGCACTGCGGTCCGGCTTAACTCAAGCGTTAGGGCGCATGAAGACAGTCCTTGCGGTCATCATTTCATCACTCGCCGCTTTGGCGGTTCAGCCCGTTGTGATGTTCGTATGGTTTGTTCTACCTCACGTGCTGATTGGCGCAGAGATGCCATGGCTGGAGCTTGGCCCAAGCTTCTTCTACACAGTTCTATTTGCTATTCCGTTCGTGCTGTTTCTCGGCATTCCATTCTCTCTCCTCCTGCGTAAGTTCGGGAGACTTAGGTGGTGGCCACTTGCACTGACTGGCGCAATGGCAGGCACTCTGCTGGTTGGCTGGGACGCGCCAGGCGGAGATCCGGGCTTTTCCTCGGGTGGTAATTGGTACGGAAAGCATGTTGACTTCGTTGTGGCTGGCGAGCCCACGCTGTACGGTTGGCTAAGGTACTTTCAATCAATCTTGGCCTTTGCCGCACATGGTTTCTTTGGCGCGACGGCGTACTATCTTGTTTTGGTCGGCGCCATGCGCCCTAACGGTTCATTCAAGCCGACGCCGCTTCGCAGCGCGGCTTGATTCAGGCGTTGGACCGCCCGAGGGGTTATGAAACGTTACATCCGAATTCTCATCTCGCTTTCCTTCTTGGGCTACGGCCTGATCCGAATTGGGGTCGGTGGCGCCCTGCTCGGGCAAGAGACTGGGCTTCTGGATTTCCAAGCATTTCGTGAACCGATAGAGGACATTTCCGGCTTTCTAGCCAAATCAAGTGAGAAGCAAATCGTTCCTGTATCTGTAGCCGGTTATGTCGGCTATATAGCAATGATGGGGCTGGTGCTATCAACAGGCGCGATAGGTTCGCTAAGCGATAAGAAGTATGGCTTGAACTTCATCGGTGCATTCATCGTGATGTATGCCTTGCTTTTCGTGAACTTTCAAACAATCAATCCAAAAGCATTGCATCTGGCTGTTTGCGTCGTTCTGTTTGGTGTCCTGCTTTGGATAAAGCACAAGCATGGCAGAGCGGTCTAACAGTTCATTCGGGCCGACGCCGCTTCGCGGCACGGCTTGATTCAGGCGTTGGACTGCGCGGTCAAGCATCCGTGGTTGCGTGGGCTTTCGCGGCGGCTACTTGCCAGGACAAGCTTCGTGCACCCGCGGGTTGCGCTGCACTTTCATTCCCGATCGTTCCTGTCGCAAGCCGCTGTCTGACGGACATGCGCGTAGCAATGCCATTCCTGCACGCCTCCGGGGCAAGCTTGTGAAGCGTCCTCTCCACCGGCGCGAGGCCGGACGTCGCCCAGCGCGGTCCCGGGAACGCTTGCCGATCAGCCAGGATTGAACGCGCGTTCTAGCGACGGTTTTGAAGTGCAGGAGCACGACCGGTCGCTGTTATGGCAAGCTTCGTTCACGGCGCCGGACAGCTGCAGCAAGGTCCGGGCTCGCAGTCCCTCCGACCCGACACCGCGCCTGGGCGCGGCGTGCTTCAGGCAACAGATCCCATGTGGAAGGCCCTCGCAGTAGTCGCCCTGCTCGTAGTCTCCGGCATCGCGCCTGCGGCGGAACCCCTGCGGGTTGGATTCTCGTCGCTCGGCAAGGCGCGCATCGGCCTCGACGAGCAGGCCTTGGCCAAGGCCCTTGGCACACGCCTGGTCCACGCCCAACCGGCCGCCGAGGAGGCGGGCTGCTTCTACGCATCTGCGGCCACGCTCCCGCACGATGTGGGCCTCATGATCCTCGATGGCCAGCTGGCGCGGATCGATGTGTTCGAGCCGGGGCTCAGGACGGTCTCGGGGGCCGAGATCGGCATGACGGAGCAGGCGCTGAAGCAGCTGTATGGCGCTCGCCTGGTCCAGTCGCCACATGCGTACGCCGAGCCCGAGGGCCACTACCTCACCCTGATGTCGCCGGACGGCAGGCATGGCATCCGCTTCGAGACCGACGGGAACGTGGTCACCGGCTACTACGCAGGCACGGCGCGCGCCATCCAGTACATCGAGGGCTGCCAGTGAGGCCAGGTGGGCGCGTCACGCCAGGGCCGCTTCGCGGCACCGCCTGATCGGGGCCTCGCGTGTTGCAGACGCCGATTCTTTGGCATTGAGAACATCCGACATGGGGGAAGCTGCATGAAAGTCGCGGGGATCGTTGCCGCCATCGCGCTCACGGCCGTCGCTGCGGGCTGTACGTCGTTCCGGGCGGTCGAGGCGTCCGCCGGCATGCCCGGGGATGAAACGATCTTCATCCTCGGCGTCAGTCCGGCGCACTATCGGGTCAAGGTGTTTCCCGGGACGGTGCGCAACGGCATTTTTCGCGAGAGCGGCCTGCGCTTGGCGGCTTACTACGGTGCGCCGCGTGACGGCTATGTCGTCGGAAAGGCCAAGCCCGGTGACACGCTGGCGATCACCCTGGTGCGGGAGGTTGCGAACGAAGACGACGTTCTGGGAAAGGACTTCGTTCCCTGCGCGGGGCTCAAGACCATGGTGTTCAAGGTGCCGCAGAGCGGTGTCTTCTACCTCGGTGACGTGACCTATTCTCCCAACCGGCACCAGCTCGAAATCCGCTATTCCGGGGATGCCGGTGCGGCGCAGTCCTACCTGGCATCCCGTCACCCATCGTTGGGCTCCACGCTCGGCACGATCGAGTACGAACTCCTGCCCGTGCAGATGGCATGCTCCACCGAGATCTACATTCCCATCTACCTGTGAACGGCTGCCCGATGGTTCATCTCGCCGACACCGCTGCGCGACGCAGCCAGATGCCGCCGTCGGATCGTCGCGGGCGAGCATGCGGCCCGGTTCAGGGCCGCTTCGCGCGGCGATCCGCGTCCGGCGTTGGTCCCGTCTTTCGCAGCCGCACGCGCCGGGCACCGGCAACTTCAAGCGCTCGAGGAAACATCGCATGGCCAAGTACCTGATCTCCTTCCCGAGCGCCGCGATGGTGGTCTCCCATGACCAATGGGAGGCGGCCGGCCGGGAGTCGCGTGCGGTCATCGACGAAGCGAAGGCGGCCGGTGTCTATGTGTTCGCCGGCGGCATCGACGAGGGCGCGCCCCCGGTCCGGGTCTCGGCCGACGGCGCGGTCCTGGAAGGCGGCTATCCGTACGGGCCGGCGCTCAACGGTGGCTTCACCGTCCTCGAGCTTCCCTCGCGCGACGCTGCGGTGGCATGGGCGGCGCGGCTGGCGCGAGCCTGCCGCTGCGACCAGGAGCTGCGGGTTTTCATGTTCGATCCACGATCCTGAGGTCGGCCATCCCAGGCCTTTCCCCGCCCCGGCCCGCCCGGGCGCGCAACGATCAGCACGGAGGATTTGCGATGGTGCAGAACAAGACCCGGGCCACCGACGCGAGCGTCGACGCCTACCTCGCTGCGCGCGCCAAGGGCCAGCAGGCGGACGACAGCCGGGCGCTGATCGCGCTGTTCGAGCGGATCACCGGGCAGCCGGCGAAGATGTGGGGACCGAGCATCGTCGGCCACGGCTCGTACCGGTATACCTACGACAGCGGACGCAGCGGCGACATGCCGCTGGCGGGGTTCGCCATCCGCGGCCGCGAGCTGGTCGTGTACCTCGACTGCGAGCACGCGGCCGGGACGCTGCTGCCGAAGCTGGGCAAGCACCGGATGGGCAAGTCGTGCCTGTATTTCCGCCAGCTGTCGGACCTGGACATCACCGTGCTTGAACGCCTGGTCACCGAGTCGGTCGCGCACGTGCAGCGCACGCGTGGCTAGGATCCCGGATCGCGGCATCGTCCGGTCCGGTGCCCGATTTCGGCTGCCCCGTGCGCCGGCCACGGTCTTCCAGGGAGTCGTCCATGCCCGCCATCACGCCTGATCGTTTCGTGTCCGAAGACAGCGCCGTCGCCGGCGCGCCACTGCCCGACCGCAGCCTGTGGATCAGTGAAGCAGGCGGGCTGACGCAGTTCGGTGCCTTCATCGAGGTGCTGCAACCCGGTTCGCGTTCCTCGCGCCCGCACTGGCACCGGTCCGAGGATGAGCTGGTGTACGTGCTGGAGGGCGAGGTGACCCTGGTCGAAGGCCACGACCACTCGCTGCTGCGCGCCGGAGATGCGGCGACCTTCAAGGCCGGCGTGGCCGTCGGGCATTGCCTGGAGAACCGCGGCACGGCCCCCAGCCGCTGCCTGGTCGTGGGCACCCGCGCGGCCGTGGACCACATCACCTATCCGACGCTGGACCGCGTGTGCATCCGGGATCGTTCTCTGCCGGACGATGTGTGGACGGACCTGGCGGGCCATCCCGCCGCGTCGCCCTTCGCCTGAGCAGCGCATCGCGCGCTGGTGCGGAAGCCGCCGCCGCTCAGTCCAGCGGCACCACGTCCACGGCCTGGGTGGCCTCCTGCGCGCCGAAGGTCTTGAGCACGCCGGCGATCGGCGAGATGTCGTCGTAGTCGCGGCCGTAGCCGATGGTGATGTGGTCGTCGCCGGCGGCGATGCCGTTGGTGGGATCGAACTCGCGCCAGCCCAGCTGTTCGCCGCACCAGGCGCGCACCCAGGCGTGGGTGGCGTCGGCGCCTTCGAGGCGGGCCTCGCCCGCGGGCGGGATGGTGCGCAAGAAGCCGCTGACATAGCCCGCCGGGATGCCCAGCCCGCGCAGGCCGGCGATCATGATGTGGCTGAAGTCCTGGCACACGCCCGCACGCATGTCGAAGGCTTCGGCGATCGGCGTGTCGACGTCGGTCGCTTCGCCGTCGTAAGCGAAGTCACGGTGCAGGCGACGGCCGAGGTGGCGCACCGTCCCGAGCACGCTGCCGGCCTCACGCAGGCTCTCGCCGGCATAGGTGGTGATGCGCGCCAGCAGCGGCGCGCGTGCGCTCGGCGGCAGGAAGTGCCACGGCGCCTCCGGCGCCAGCGAGCGGCGGGCGGCGAGCTCGGCGCGCAAGCCGGCCATGTCCGGCGAGAGGTCGAGCACGTCCTGCTGGCCGCGATCCACGCGCACCTGCGCGCGCATCTCCACCGCGAACGCCTCGTGCGGCGTGCGCAGCGCGATCGAGGACACGCGGTTGCCGAAGAAGTCGTCGAAGCTGTCGCGTTCGGACGGTGCCGGATCGATGCGCAGGCGCAAGCCCTGCACCTGCTGCACGCCGGGGAGGTCGCGCGGCGCAACGCGCACGAGGTGGTGCGCCTCGGCCACGACGCCCTGGTACTCGTATCCCAGCCGCAGGCGGATGTCATAGCGCATCACGAGAAGTAGGCCTTGGCGATCAGGTCGTAGAGCCCGGACAGGTCGCGCGCGAGTCCGGCGAGGCTTTCGGCGTCGAGCGCACCGGGCTCGCGGATCGACAGGTCGGTGTGCAGGCGCAGCGCCTGCTTGACGAAGGCCGGCATCGCGCGCGGGATGCCCGACGCCGGCAGCTGCGCGAACTCGGCCTTGAGCACCTCCACCTGGAACATCACCGAGCGCGGGTTGGCCGGGTCCAGCGCCAGCAGGTCGAGCAGGCTCTGCGGGCCGGCGTTCACCGGATAGCGGTTGCGATGCGTCATCACGCTGTCGCCGATCTCCAGCAGCGCCTGCTGCAGGCCCGCGGGCGGATCCTCGCGATGCAGCAGGCCCAGCAGCTCCGCCATCTGGATGCCGCGCTCGATGCGGCGGCCGATCTCGAGGAAGCGCCAGCCGGTGCTGCGATACATGTTCTCGTGCAGCAGGCCGGAGAACCCGGCCAGCTTGCGCAACAGCACGGTGATCGCACGGCTGGCATCGTCGCCCGGCGCGACTCGTTCGGCGAAGCGGCGCGCGGCGGTGGACAGGTCGTGCAGCGCCACCCAACCGTCGGGCGAGAAGCGGTCGCGGATGCGGCCGGCGCTGGTGGCGGCGCCTTCGAGGCTCTGCAGCAGGCCAGCCGGGATCGGCTCGGCGACGTCGATGTCCAGGCGTTCGAGGTGTTCGCGCAGCACGTCGAGCAGCGGCAAGGGCTGGTCGTCGTGCTCGGCCAGGCGCACGTGGTAGGCGCGCAGCACGCGCGAGATCGCCTCGCTGCGTTCGGTGTAGCGCCCCAGCCACAGCAGATTCTCGGCGGCGCGGCTGGGCAGCGCGCTGCCCTCGCGCCGCTGCAGGCTGTCGCGCGCCGGCAGCAGCGTGTCCTGCCGGCCGACCGGCCGGTCGCCGACGATCCACACGTCGGCCGCCTGCCCGCCGAGCTGCATCGCGATCGCGCGCGTGTCGGTCTGGGCGCCGAGGCGCGCGAAGCCGCCCGGCATCACCTCCCATCCGCCTGGCGTGCGTGCGAGGAAGGCGCGGATCACGAACGGGCGCGGCTCGAAGCCGCCGTCCATCGGCACCGGCGTGGTCGACAGCGTCACCGCTTCCTGCGCCACCCACTGCGCGCCGTCCTCGCGCAGGCGATGCAGCAGCTGGCCGCGTTCGTCGGGATCGAGCTGGCCGCCGAGCAGGGTCGATTGCGGATCCTCGTACGGCAGGCGCGTGGAGAACGCGGGCCCGAGCATCATGCGTTCGAACTGGGCGACCACCTCGTCGCGCGCCGTCGCCTGCCCGCACCACCAGGTGGCGATGCCGGGCAGCTGCAGGTCCTCGCCGCGCAGCGCGCGGCAGATGCCCGGCAGGAAGGCCTGCATCGCGCGCGTCTCGACCACGCCCGAGCCGAGCGCATTGACGATCGAGACGTTGCCCGCGCGCACGGCGCCGACGCTGCCGGGCGTGCCGATCCAGGAATCGACGCGCAGTTCCAGCGGATCCATGAAGGCCGAATCGAGGCGTCGCCACAGCACGCTCACCGGCTGCAGGCCGGACACCGTGCGCACGTGCACCTGGCCGTTGCGCACGGTGAGGTCCTCACCCTCCAGCAGGAGGAAGCCCAGGTAGCGCGCGATCCACGCGTGTTCGTAATAGGTCTCGTTGCCGGGTCCCGGCGTGAGCACGCCGATCTCGCCGAGCTGGCCGTCGGCTTGCGCCAGCAGCGCATCACGGAAGTGGCGGAAGAAGCCGGCGAGGCGATGCAGGTGCACGCGCTCGGGCAGGTCGGGGAACGCGCGCACCGTCGCGACCCGGTTCTCGAGCGCGAAGCCGGCACCCGACGGCGCCTGCGTGCGGTCGCCCAGGACCCACCAGCGTCCATCCGGGCCGCGCCCGAGTTCGAACGCGCAGAACTGCAGGAAGTGCCCCGAGCGCGGGGTGATGCCCACCAGCGGGCGCAGGAACTCGGGATTGGCGGCAACGAGTTCCGGCGGCAACAGGCCATCGGCGACCAGCCGCTGCGCGCCGTAGAGGTCGGCGACGACATGTTCGAGCAGCTCCGCGCGCTGCACGAGGCCGGCGCCGATCTGCCGCCATTCCTGCGCGTCGACCAGCACCGGCAGCGGTGACAGCGGCCACTCGCGTTCGCGCGGCGCACCGAGCGCGTCGTACACGCGGTAGTACACGCCGGCATCGCGCATGTACTGGTGCGCGCGCGCGAAGCGCGCGGCCAGTTCGTCCGCGCTCAGGGCATCGAGCAGTCCCACGAAGCGACGCCACGCCGGCCGCACCTGGCCCTCGGCGTCGAGCATCTCGTCGACGCCACCGGACAGCGTGCGGTAACGCGATGGCAGGGCATCCTCGATCGACAGGGGCGGCGCAGCGGACATCCGGCGTCAGGTCATCCCGTGGTCGGCCGCGGGCGCCGCAGGTCCAGCGTGTGCGGGAACTCGGCCGAGCGCGGCTCGGGCTGAAGAGTATAGGCGCCCGGGCGGTGGCCATCGGCCTGGAAGCGCGCCAGCCGCCGCGCCTCGGCCTCGTTGCCGTTGACCGGGAAGGTTTCGTAGTTGCGCCCGCCCGGATGCGCGACGTGGTAAGTGCAGCCGCCGATCGCGCGCCCGCTCCAGCGGTCGTACAGGTCGAAGGTGAGCGGCGCGTCGACCGGCAGCACCGGATGCAGGCCGCTGGCCGGTTGCCAGGCCTTGTAGCGCACGCCGGCCACGCCCTGCCCCGCGCGACCCGTCGACACCAGCGGTACTTCACGTCCATTGCAGGCCAGGGCGTAGCGTTCCGGCTGCCAGCCCTCCAGCTTCACCTGCAGGCGTTCGACCGAGGAATCGACGTAGCGCACGGTGCCGCCGATCGCACCCTGTTCGCCGAGCACGTGCCACGGCTCCAGCGCCTGGCGCAGCTCCAGGTGCAGGTCGCCGTACTGCACCTGTCCGCAGAACGGGAAGCGGAACTCCAGCTGCGCCGCGAACCACTCCGCGCGCATGGCGATGCCGTGGCGCGCGAGGTCGTCGAGCACGTCGAGGAAATCGGCCCAGACGAAATGCGGCAGCATGAAGCGGTCGTGCAGCGCGGTGCCCCAGCGCACGAAGCCGCCGTCCAGCGGCGCGTCCCAGTAGCGCGCGACCAGTGCACGCACCAGCAGCTGCTGGGCCAGGCTCATGCGCGCGTTCGGCGGCATCTCGAAGCCGCGGAACTCGACCAGCCCCAGCCGCCCGGTGGGCCCGTCGGGCGAGTACAGCTTGTCGATGCAGATTTCCGAACGATGGGTGTTGCCGGTGACGTCGACCAGCAAATTGCGCAGCAGGCGGTCGACCAGCCACGGCATCGGCGGTTCGCCCTCGCCCGGGCGCGGGATCTGCGCCAGTGCGATCTCCAGTTCGTACAGCGCGTCGTGGCGCGCTTCGTCGATGCGCGGCGCCTGCGAGGTCGGGCCGATGAACATGCCCGAGAACAGGTACGACATCGACGGATGCCGCTGCCAGTGCAGGACCAGCGACTTGAGCAGGTCGGGCCGGCGCAGGAACGGGCTGTCGTGCGGCGTGGCGCCCCCGACCACCACGTGGTTGCCGCCGCCGGTGCCGGCGTGGCGGCCATCGATCATGAACTTGTCGGTGCCCAGCCGCGACTGGCGCGCATCCTCGTAGATCGCCTCGGTGGTGGCCACGCACTCGCGCCAGTCCGCCGCCGGATGGATGTTGACCTCGATCACGCCCGGGTCGGGCGCCACGCGGATCACGTTGATGCGCGGATCGTTCGGCGGCGCATAGCCCTCGATCTGCACCGGCAGGCCCAGCCGCGCCGCCGCGGCCTCGGCGGCGGCGACCAGGTCGAGGTAGTCCTCCAGCGTTTCCACCGGCGGCATGAACACGCTGAGGTGGCCCTCGCGCGGTTCCACCGACAGCGCGGTGCGCACGGTGCCGTCGATGTCGCCGAGCACCTGTTCGACGCGCGCCTGCTGTTCGCCCTGCGTTGCCGCGAACGACGCCACCGCCTGTTCCGGCTGTTGCAGCGGCACGATCGCGACATCATCACCGGCGTCCGGCACCGCGATGCGCGGATGCCGGCGATCGAACGACGCCGGCAACGGCGCGCGCGGCGCACCCGGATCGAGCGCCAGCACGTGCGGGTAGTCGAGCGGGCGCACGTGCGGCAGCGATCCCAGCGGCAGGCGATAGCCCACCGGCGAATCGCCGGGCACGAGGAACAGCTTGCCGCGCCGCGTTTTCCACTTCTCGCTGCGCCAGCGCGTCGCGGGCGCGGCCTGGCTGTTCCAGCGCTGCACCGGCAGCACGTAGCCGGACGGTTCGGTCAGGCCGCGCTCGAACACGCGCGCCATGCGCGCACGCGCCTCGGGATCCTTGAGTTCGGAATTGGCCGGATCGACGTTGGCCGGCAGGTTGCCTTCCTTGAGCAGCCACTCGGCCGGATCCTCGAACGCGGGGGCGACGTACCCGCCACCGAGGCCGAGGTCGTCGGCGATGCCCTGCAGCAGCGCCCGCGCATCGTCGGCGGCCAGCGGCCGCGTGCTGCCCTCGCGCGCAACAAGGTCGGCGTCGCGCCAGATCGGCACGCCGTCGCGACGCCAGTACAGCGAGAACGTCCAGCGCGGCAGCGATTCGCCCGGATACCACTTGCCCTGCCCGTAGTGCAGGAAGCCGCCCGGCGCGAAGCGATCGCGCAGTCGACGCACGAGCGCATCGGCCAGCGCGCGCTTGGCCGGTCCCACCGCCTCGGTGTTCCACTCGGGCGATTCGAAATCGTCGATCGAGACGAACGTCGGCTCGCCGCCCATGGTCAGGCGCACGTCCTGCGCCTGCAGCATCGCGTCGACCTTGTCGCCCAGCGCATCCAGCGCCTGCCATGACTCGTCCGAGAACGGCCAGGTGATGCGCGGATGCTCGGCCACGCGGGTGACCGTCATGGCGAAGTCGAACGCGGTCCCGACCGCGCCGTCGCTGGTGAACCCGCCGCTGATCGGCGCGGCGTTGCGGTAGTGCGGCGTCGCGGCGAGCGGGATGTGGCTTTCGCCGGTGAGCAGGCCCGAGGTGGGATCGAGGCCGATCCAGCCGGCCCCGGGCAGGTAGACCTCGACCCAGGCGTGCAGGTCGGTGAAATCGTGGTCGGTGCCGGGCGGTCCGTCGAGCGAGACCAGGTCGGGCTTGAGCTGGATCAGGTAACCGGACACGAAGCGTGCGGCGAGGCCGAGGTGGCGCAGCACCTGCACCAGCAGCCACGAGGAATCGCGGCACGACCCCTCGGCCAGCAGCAGCGTCTCCTCCGGCGTCTGCACGCCCGGCGCCATGCGGATCAGGTAGCGGGTCGCCTGCTGGATGCGCGCGTTGAGGTCGACCACGAAGTCGACCGTGTTGCGCGGCGTGCGGTCGATCGCGTCGAGGAAGGCCTGCAGCGCCGGGCCGGCCGGTTCGGGCGTGCGGTAGATCGCGAGGTCCGGCGCGATGTCCGCGGGGTACGCGAACGGCCACTGTTCCGCCTGTTCCTCGACGAAGAAGTCGAAGGGGTTGTAGACGGTCATGTCGGCGACGAGGTCGACCTCGATCTTCAGCTCGCTCACCGGCTCCGGGAACACGAACCGCGCCAGGAAGTTGCCGTACGGGTCCTGCTGCAGGTTCACGAAGTGGTTCGCCGGCGTCACCCTCAGCGAATGGCTGAGCACCGGCGTGCGCGACTGCGGCGCCGGCTTGAGCCGGATCACCTGCGGGCCGAGCCGCACCGGACGGTCGTAGCGGTAGTGCGTGAGATGGTGGATCGCGGCGTGGATGGCCATGCCTGCTGCCCCTGTGGCCGGCGCGTGGGGGTGCCGGTCGGGTCCAGCGTACAGGAACAAAACCGGGGTCAGCGTCGAGGGTTGCCCGGCCTGCCCCGGGTTCCACGCGTCATGGGAAACGTCGACACCGGCCCCGGTGTGTCTTCTTGCCCCGGGTTTCCCCCAGTGTTGCGCGGCGCAGGGGTTGCATAGTCTGCGCAGCGGAAGGTGCCGTACGGCACCGCACGCCCGGCTTCCCGCATGTCGCTCGAGACGTCCCGGTTCCCGCCGCCCCTGCCGCCGCCGGTGTTCGACGGGCTGGGCACGCTCGCGTCCCGCTTCGGCGCGACCCAGGTCACGGGTTTCGACCCCGCCCTGCGCGACGCCGATCCGGCTGACGTCGATTTCGCGCTCGATCCGGCCTCGGTCCGCATCACCGGCGAGAACACCCAGCAGTGGAACACCACCTACTCGGTGTCCGGCGAGGTGCAGGTGTCGGCACCGGGCCTCGACGCGCAAGTGGTGCCGGTGCGCTACGAGGTGACGCTGCGCAACGAGCAGGCGACGCCGGCGCAGATGCGTGCGATCCATCCCTTCGACCCGGCGACCATTCCCGACCGCACCCGCATCGAGGTACAGGGCCGCGACTATGCCGGCACGCCGCTGGAGGCCAGCTTCCGCGCGCTGGCCGGGGCCAACGGCCTCGATGCGATCGATGACCTGCGCCTGTCGCTGGAGATGACCGCCGACGGCACGCTGCGGGTGATGACCGGTGCGAACCGGCTGTTCGATGCGCCGCGTGACGGCGGCCCCGCGTCGCTGCCGGCCGGACGCGAGGACTTCATCCGCCACACCACGCTGCTGGACGATCCGCGCGGCGCCGACCGTGCCGCCTACACGCGCATGCTGCTCGACGGCACCGTGCCCGACGACACCGTGCGCATCGCCGAGGACGTCGAGGGCCGCGCGATCACCGGCGTGGTGACCGAGGCCGGCAGCGGCGAGGCGAACACGGTGACGTGGACGCTCGATGCCAGCGGCCGCCCGGTATCGGCCGACGCGGTGCTGACCTGGGAGCCCGGAAGCGGCGGCCGCGATTCGGACCGCATCGAGGCCAATGCGCAGAGCCGCTTCCGCAGCGACAACGCGATGCAGGGCACGGGCGACGACGTCGGCCACATGATCGCCTACCGCTTCGTCAACGGACACGGGCCGGTCAACATGTTCCCGCAGCAAAGCCAGTTCAACCAGCGCATCTATGCCGGCATGGAGCAGGAGTGGAGCGACTGGCTGGCCGAGGGCATGGAGGTGCGCATCGAGGTGGCGCTGGCGCCGACGGACGTGCGCCGCCCGGACCAGGTGCGCGTGGACTATGCCGTGATCGACCCGGCGAACGGACGCGTGGTCTATGATCCGGTGCTCATCGTGTTCGAGAACGAGGCCGGCCAGGTGTTCGACCGCATCGCCCGCAACGACATGGACGACATGATCGAAGGCGCGTCCTGAGCATGGCCGACCGCGACGCCCTCGTGCGCGGCATCGGTGAACTGCTGCTGCGCGACATCGCCACCGCCGGGCATGACCTCGACGGCTATGCGCTGATCGCGTCCTACGCCACCGATGGCGCGCGTCGCATCGCCGGCTTCGGCTACCGCGACGGCGAGCCGCCGCGCGCGGCCACGCCGAAGACCGACGTCGACACCCTCGGCGCACGCCTGGACGCGCTGCGCGAGGCGACCGCGGTCGACGGCGCGCCGCGCTGGTCCGCCTGCGTGATCCAGCTGGTGCGCGAAGGCGGGCGGCTGCACGCGCAGTTCGCCTACGAGGACGCCGATCGCTGGGAGCTCACCCCGGCGACGCTGGACGCGGTGGCCGAGCGCGCGCGACCGCGCTGATCCGGGCCGGCGGCATGAACGGCGGCTGCATGCGGCGTGATGCCGGCGCCGCGCTTAACGGCGCTCCGACGCATCTCCCACCGCCTTCCGACGCGCCGAACACGACGCTGGGCGCCCCTCGCCACCCGTCGTCGACCGCGTGCGGACACCCGCCACCCTGCCCCTGCCCGCGCGACGCGATGCGCCGTCGTCGATCCTCCCGGCCACCGGCGTCGACTGGCGCCGCCAGTTCGCCTGGCCGCTGCTGGCGGCGGCCGGCGCGATCCTCCTGCTCAACCTGCTGCACGGCGACACCTGGCTCGCCGACCGCCTGTACGCGCTGCAGGGCGGCGCGTGGACGCTGCGCCAGCACCCGCTGACCGAGGGCCTGGTGCATCGTGGCGGCCGCCTGCTGGGGCTGGTCGCATGGCTGCTGGTGCTGGCGGCGTGGGTGGCGAGCGACATGCGTCCCGCCTGGCGCCGCTGGCGCGGGCCGCTGGCGCGGCTGGCCCTGTCGGTGCTGCTGTCCACGCTGCTGGTCGCCGTGCTCAAGCGATGGCTGCAGGTCGACTGCCCCTGGGACCTTGCCCGCTACGGCGGCCAGCTGCCGTGGGTGTCGCTGCTGGCGCCGCGCCCCGGCGGCCTGCCGGCCGCGCACTGCTTCCCGGCCGCGCATGCCGGCATCGGCTTCGCCTGGGTCGCGCTGTACTTCTGCCTGCGCAGCGTGGCCCCGCGCTGGCGCCTTGCCGGCCTCGCCGCGGGCATCGGGCTGGGCGCGGTGTTCGGCCTGTCGCAGCAGCTGCGCGGCGCGCACTTCCTCTCGCACGACATCGCCAGCCTCGTGCTGTGCTGGAGCGTGGCGGTGGCGGTGCACGCCCTGTGGCCGGCGGCGCGCGGCGGGGCGACGCCATGAACAGCGACGTCCGCAGCCTGCCCGGCAGCGCGCGGGGCGCGTGGCTGAAGCCGCTTTCAGCGATCCTCGCCCTGCGCCCGCAGATCGGCGTCGAGTCGCTGATCCTGTGCTTCAGCCTGTACTTCACCGCCTGCCACAACGCCGCCTTCTGGCGCGCTGCGGTTGAACATCCCCTCGACGACTGGCGCTGGGCGCTGTCGCTGGCCATGCTGGCGACGGCGGCGAACGCGCTGCTGCTGGGCCTGCTGGTGTGGCGCTGGAGCGCGCGGCCGCTGCTGACCGTGGTCGTGCTGGCCTCGGCGCTGGCGGCGTACTTCATGGGCCGCTACGGCGTGCACATCGACGCCGACATGGTGCGCAACGTGCTGCACACCGATGCCGCGGAATCGCGCGAGCTGCTGTCGTGGCACCTGCTGGTGCCGCTGGTGACGGCGCTGCCGCCGCTGGTGGTGCTGTGGCGCGTGCGCCTGCGCCAGCGATCGCCGCAGCGTGCGCTGGCGGTGCGGCTGGGCTTCCTGCTGGCGGTGGCGCTGGTCGGCGCGGCCGGCGCGCTGGCGTCGGCGCAGGACCTGAGCGCGATGGTCCGCAACCATCGCGAGATCCGCTACCTGGTCACGCCGGCCAACTTCATCGTGTCGCTGGCCAAGGTGGCGAGCGAGGCGCCGCCCGGCACCCGGCGCACGCTGGCGCCGATCGGCGAGGACGCGCACCAGTTGCCCGCCGCCACCGGGCGCAAGCCGCGCCTGCTGGTGCTGGTGGTCGGCGAGACCGCGCGCGCGCAGAACTGGGGCCTGGACGGCTACGCGCGCCAGACCACGCCCGAGCTGGCGCGGCTGGACGTGCTGAACTATCCGCGCGTCCGCGCCTGCGGCAGCAGCACCGAAGTCTCGCTGCCGTGCATGTTCTCGCCGCAGGGCCGGCGCCATTACGACGAACGCGCGATCCGGTCGCAGCAATCGCTGCTGCACGTGCTGGCGCGCGCCGGCGTGTCGGTCGCGTGGCGCGACAACCAGTCCGGCTGCAAGGGCGTGTGCGACGGCCTGCCCATCGAACGGCTGGAGTCCGCTGCGGACCCCGCGTTCTGCGGCGACAACCGCTGCCTCGACGGCATCCTGCTGCGCGACCCGGCGCAGTGGATCGGCGATGGCCACGGCGACCGCATCGTGGTGCTGCACATGCTCGGCAACCACGGTCCGAACTACTTCGAGCGCTATCCGCCGGCGTTCGAGCGCTACACGCCGGTGTGCCGCACCGGCGACCTCGGCGACTGCAGCCGGCAGCAGATCGTCAATGCCTACGACAATGCCCTGCTCTACACCGACCACGTGCTCGGCTCGACGATCCGCCTGCTGCAGGCGCAGACGCGCTACGACGCCGCCCTGCTGTACGTGTCCGACCACGGCGAATCGCTGGGCGAGAAGGGCCTGTACCTGCACGGCATGCCGTACGCCTTCGCGCCCGCCGAACAGCTCGACGTGCCGATGGCGCTGTGGCTGTCGCCGGGGCTGGCGTCCAACGCGCGCATCGACCGCGCGTGCATGGCGCGGGGATCGTCCGCCGCGATCGACCACGACCACCTGTTCCATTCGGTGCTGGGCCTGTTCGACGTGCGCACCGCGTTGCGCGACGACGCGCTGGACCTGTTCGCGGCCTGCCGGCCGGCGGCGGCCGGCGCCTGAGGCTCAGCCGATCCGTTCCAGCAGCAGCGTCGGCACCGGCGTGAACCACGGCAGCAGCCAGTGGTCGACCAGCAGGAACGCGAACAGCGCCATCAGGTACACCACCGAATAGTTGAACACGCGCATCGCGAAGAACTCGTCCGGCGGGTCCAGCAGCCGCCACGCGTACCACAGGAAGGCCAGCCCGAGCACCACCGCGCCGCCGAGGTAGAACAGCCCGCTCATGCCGATCGCCACCGGCAGCAGGGTGATCACGCACAGCAGCAGGGTGTAGAACAGGATCTGCCAGCGCGTGTACGCCACGCCATGCGTCACCGGCAGCATCGGCACCAGTGCGCGCGCGTAGTCCTCGCGGCGGAAGATCGCCAGCGCCCAGAAGTGCGGTGGCGTCCACACGAAGATGATCAGCACCAGCAGCAGCGCGTGCGCCCAGTCCCACTGGCCCTGCATGTTGGTCACCGCGGCCCAGCCCAGCAGCGGCGGCGCGGCGCCGGCAATGCCGCCGATCACGATGTTCTGCGGCGTGGCGCGCTTGAGGAAGCCGGTGTAGACCACCGCGTAGCCGATCAGCGAGGCGAAGGTGAGCGCCGCGGTCAGCGGGTTCACCAGCGCGATCAGGATCGCCATCGACAGCGCGCCCAGCGCCACCGCGAACGCCAGCACCTGCGCCGGCGTGAGCGCGCCGGTCGCCAGCGGGCGGTCCATGGTGCGCGCCATCACCTTGTCGATGCGCTGGTCGATCAGGTGGTTGATCGCGGCGGCGGACGCGGCCGCCAGCCAGATGCCGAGCAGGCCGAACACGGCCTGCCGCGGCGGAGGCAGGCCCGGCACCGCGAGGAACATGCCCACCAGCGCGGTGAACACGATCAGCGCGACCACGCGCGGCTTGGTCAGCGCCCAGTACTGCCGCCAGTCGCCTGCAGGTGCATGCGCCATCGCGAACGCCTCAGTCCGGCCGGCGCAGGCGCGCCAGCAGCGAGACCAGCACGAACAGCAGCAGCGCGGCGCCGCCGTTGTGCAGCACCGCGACCGGCAGCGGCAGCGACAGCTTGACGTTGAGCACGCCCAGCAGCACCTGCGCCAGGGTCAGCAGCGCCAGCACGACCGCCCATCCGCGCAGGCCCGGCGTGCGCAGCAGGCGTCCGGACAGCAGCAGCAGGTAGAGCGCGGCGACCACGGCGAACATCCGGTGCGCCATCTGGATGGCGATGCGCGAGGCGCCGTCGAGCACGCCGCCCTCGTAGTCCACGCCGACCCCGCGCCAGAGCACGAAGCCCTCGCGGAAATCGGTCGGCGGCCACCACTGGCCGACGCACTTCGGGAAATCCATGGCGTGCGGCACCGCCGTGGTCCAGCCGCCGGCACCGCAGGCGAGCGCGGCGTAGTTGGCGCTGGTCCAGCCACCGAGCGCGATCTGCACGCCGAGCACGGCGATCCCGGCGATCACCCAGCGCCGCAGCGCCGGCGCATCGGCCAGCACGATCGGCAGCCAGGTCGCGCGCCACGCCATCCACGCCAGCAGCGAGAACGTCAGCATCCCGCCCAGCAGGTGGCCCATGACGATGATCGGCTTGAGCAGCATCGTCACCGTCCACTTGCCGAGCAGCGCCTGGAACACCACCACCGCCAGGGTCAGCGCCGCCGCACGCGACAAATCGGCATTGCTCCAGCGCAAGGCCGCGACCAGCAGCAGCGCCTCGCCCAGCCCGGCGACCACCAGCGCCGGCATGATCTGCCCGCGCATGTACAGCGGGATCGCCAGCGCGACCATCAGCGACGCGACCAGCACCTGCGCGATGCCGTGGCGCCGGCGGCGGGCCGCGAGCAGGGCCAGCACCAGCACCAGCACGCCCAGCGTGGCGGCGAGGTGGCGGTGCACCTGTTCGCGCCAGGCCTTGTGCGTCTCGAACGGGCGGATCGCGCTCGCGGCGTGGTCGCTCACGTCCTGCGTCGCCTGCGGCCACGCCGCACGGCCATAACAGGTCGGCCAGTCGGGGCAGCTCAAGCCGGCGTCGGACAGGCGCACGAAGGCGCCGAACACGATCACGCAGAACGTGAGCACCACCGCCAGCCAGGCGATGCGGTGGAAGTGCCGGTACGCGGCCGGTTTCTGCGCGTTGGGTCGGGAGGCGTCCATCATTTCAGCTTCAGCAACCGGCCGACGTCCTCGCGCAGGTGCCCCGGATCGAAGCCGGGAGCGTAGCGCAGGATCACGAAGCCGTTCGGGTCGATCACGTAGACCGGCGTGCCGGCGGGGTCGTCGACGCGCGGCAGGCCCGCGCGCAGCACCGGATCGGCCTCGACCACGTGCCAGGCGCGGTCGCGTTTCGCACCCGCCGGCGGCGTGCCGATCCAGAGGACGTGGACCTTGTCGGCGCGATGGCCGAACAGCTGCCAGACCGTGTCCAGCTGTTCCGACAGCGCCACGCACGGCGCGCCGCAGTCGTCCCTCGGCGCCAGTGCGATGCGCCAGGTGCGTTCGCCCGGGTTCCAGTGGTATTCGCCGCCGTCGACCAGCCGCGGCACCGCGCTGCGCAGGTCGCCGGGCGGGTCGAGCAGTTCGCCATGGTTCTTCATGCCGGCCGGCCGCCAGCCGGAGAAGCGCAGCGCGCCGGCGACGAGGGCGCTGCCGAGGAACACCACGACGATCAGCACCAGCATCGCGCGGTTGCGGTTGCGCTGTTGCGGCGACAGGGGGGGCGACGAGGCGCTGTTCATCGACGACGGGATCCGCGGAACGTGAGGACGAGGGCGGTGACGAGCACCGCCAGGGCGAGCCCGAACCACTGCACGGCATAGCCCAGGTGCTTCCCGGGCGGCAGGGTATTGGGCAGCACGTCGAGATCGCGCGCAAAGCCCAGCGGCAGGGACGGATCGAGCTTGAGCACGCGCGGCGGCAGCGACCGTACGCCACACGCGCCGAACAAGCCCGGCAGGTCGGCATCCATGCGCGTCACCACCACGTCCCGGGCGTTGTCCGCCTTGCGTTGGTCCTGGCGCACCAGGCCCGGCGACGGCGGCGGCGCCAGCAGCCCCGCCAGCCGCAGCAGGCCCGGCGGGCGATCGATCGCCGGCGTGGCGCGGTTGGCGGGCAGCGGCAGCCACCCCAACTCGACCAGCAGCGGCTTGGCACCGGCCGGTGCGAACACGCGGAACACGCGCACGCCGGCACGCCCCTCGCGCTGCTGGTTGTCGAGCAGCAGCGCCGGGCAGTCCGGGAACCGGCCCTCGCCCGCCGCCCAGTCGTAGTCGCGCGCACGCGCCGGATCGGCCGCGACCGCCAGCGGCTTCGGGTCGCGCGCGGCCAGCGTCGCCGCGACCGCATCGAGCATCGCCTGCTTCTCGTGCATCCGCCCCAGCTGCCAGCGCCCCAGCGCCGCGAACAGCACCATCGCCAGCAGCGCCAGCGTCCAGCCGACCATGCGGGTGCGACGCAGGCTCACGCCGTGGCCCGGGGGGACTGCGATAATGCCGCCGACCCGCGCATGGCGCGCACCGGGAGGCGGTGATGAACGATTCGCTGAAGACCCTGCTGGTCGTCGGCTTCCTGGCCCTGATCCTGTGGAACCTGGGCGCCGGCCTGTACTACATGCTGGTCGACAAGGGCCAGACCAAGCGCACCGTCAACGCCCTGACCAAGCGCATCGCGCTGTCGGTCGCGCTGATCCTGCTGGTGGTGCTGGCCAACTACATGGGCTGGATCGAGTTCCATGGCGTGGGACGAAAGCCGTGAATCGGGAATCGGGAATCGGGAATCGCAAAAGCAAGAGAGCGACGGTCTCCCGTCGCTCCGCTGGTGTCGATGGGAAACGGCGCTAATCGCTCTTCGGATTCCCCATTCCCGACTCCCCATTCCCTGCATCAAAGCACATAGACGAACAGGAACAGGCCCAGCCACACCACGTCGACGAAGTGCCAGTACCAGGCCACCGCCTCGAACGCGAAGTGGTTTTCCTTGCTGAAGTGGCCCTTGGCGCAACGCAGCCACATGATCGCCAGCATGATCGTGCCGAGGGTCACGTGCGCGCCGTGGAACCCGGTGAGCATGAAGAACGTCGAACCGTAGATGCCCGAGCCCAGGGTGAGGTTCAGGTCCTTGTAGGCGTGGATGTATTCCTCGACCTGGAAGAACAGGAACAGGCAGCCCAGCAGCACGGTCAGGCCCAGGAACACCAGCAGCTTGGTGCGCTCGCCGGCACGCAGCGCGTGGTGGGCGATGGTGACGGTGACGCCCGAGGTCAGCAGGATCAGCGTGTTCAGCAGCGGCAGGCCCCAGGCCGGGATCGTCTGGAAGCTGCCGCCGACGTCGCCGGGACCGGCGGTCGGCCACGCCGCGCTGTAGCCGTCCCACAGCAGGTAGTTGGTCATCACGCCGTCGCCGGCGCCGCCCAGCCACGGCAGCGCGAACTGGCGGGCGTAGAACAGCGCGCCGAAGAACGCGGCGAAGAACATCACTTCCGAGAAGATGAACCACACCATCCCCATGCGGAACGACACGTCGACCTGCTTGTTGTAGTAGCCCGAGACCGACTCGAGCACCACGTCGGCGAACCACCGGAACAGGATGAACGCCAGTCCCGCGAGGCCGACGAAGAAGGTGGCGCGGCCCCAGCTCGCCTCGTTGAGCCAGCTGGCCAGGCCAAGCATCGCGACGAACAGCGCGACCGACGCGAACACCGGCCAGCGGCTGCCGTGCGGCACGTAGTAGACGTTGGGATCGCTGCCGTGATGGGCGGTGGTGTCAGCGTGGGCCTGGGCCATGGCGGGAAGTCCGTGGTGCGGTGGGTCAGGGTGCCGAACGCGGCACGGTGGACGACGGCGCGGCCGCGACGAGGTTCGCGGTCAGCGCGTCGTTCTTGAAGAACGTGTACGACAGGGTGATGGTGTTGACGTCGGCCGGCAACGCCGGGTCGACGATGAAGCGCACCGGCAGGTCGCGGGATTCGCCGGCCTGCAGCGTCTGCGCGGTGAAGCAGAAGCATTCGGTCTTGCTGAAGTAGCCCGATGCGCGCGCCGGCGCCACCGAGGGCGCGGCGCTGCCGACGATCGCGCGATCGCTGTCGTTGTGCGCGGCGTAGGTCGCCTCGTACTGCTCGCCCACGCGCACGCGCATGCGGGTGGCGTTGGGACGGAACGCCCACGGCAGCTTCGAGTTCACGGTGCCGTCGAACTCGATGGTCACCCAGCGTGCGTCCTGCGGCGTTGCCGCGGCCGCGGCGGGCGCCTGCGCCGCGGTGTTGTCCAGGCGGATGCCGAACACCTTCTCGCAGGCGATCCGGTACAGCGGCACCAGCGAGAAGGTGAACGCGAACGCGGCCAGCGAGATGCCGACCAGCTTGGCGATGCCCAGCTTCGCGCCCGCGCGGCCGCCGGCGGTCATCGGCCGATCACCCCGGACAGGATGAAGGCGACGTAGATCGCCAGCGCGATCACGCCCGCCACCGCGGCCGTGCGCACCGCGCGCCTGCGGCGCTGGGCGAGCTCGTCGGTCGGCGGCAGCGTCATCCCGGCCATCGCCTCAGTGCGTGATGTCGTCGTGCGCAAGGTCGCCGGGCCGGATCACCGGCGGCGTGCCGAAGGTGTGGTGCGGCGCCGGGGACGGCACCGTCCACTCCAGGCCCTTGGCGCCTTCCCAGGCCCGCGCCGCGGCCGGCGCGCCCTTCTTCAGCGAATGCCACAGGATCCCGCCCATCAGGAACGGCGTGACGAACATGCCGAAGGCGCCGATCGAGCTGACCAGGTTCCAGTCGGCGAACACCACGTTGTAGTCCGGGATGCGGCGCGGCATGCCGGCCAGGCCCAGGAAGTGCTGCGGGAAGAACAGCAGGTTGACGAAGACCATCGTCCACCAGAAGTGGAACTTGGCCCAGGCCTCGTTGTACATGCGACCGGTCCACTTCGGCCACCAGTAGTAGACCGCGGCGATGATGCCGAACAGCGCGCCGGTCACCAGCACGTAATGGAAGTGCGCGACCACGAAGTAGGTGTCGTGGTACTGGAAGTCCGCCGGCACGATGGCGAGCATCAGGCCGGAGAAGCCACCGATGGTGAACAGGATCACGAAGGCGATCGACCACAGCATCGGTGATTCGAAGCTGATCGAGCCGCGCCACATCGTGCTGACCCAGTTGAACACCTTCACGCCGGTCGGGATCGCGATCAGCATCGTCGCGAACATGAAGTAGATCTCGCCGCCCAGCGGCATGCCCACCGTGAACATGTGGTGCGCCCACACGATGAACGACAGGAACGCGATCGATGCGGTGGCGTACACCATCGCCTGGTAGCCGAACAGCGGCTTGCGGCTGAAGGTCGGGATGATCTCGCTGACCACGCCGAAGGCGGGCAGGATCATGATGTAGACCTCGGGGTGCCCGAAGAACCAGAAGATGTGCTGGAACATCACCGGGTCGCCGCCGCCGGCCGCGCTGAAGAAGCTGGTGGCGAAGAACTTGTCGGTGAGCAGCATGGTCACCGCGCCGGCCAGCACCGGCATCACCGCGATCAGCAGGAACGCGGTGATCAGCCAGGTCCAGCAGAAGATCGGCATCTTCAGCAGGTCCACGCCCGGGGCGCGCATGTTGAGGATGGTGGCGATGACGTTGATCGCGCCCATGATCGAGCTGATGCCCATCATGTGGATGGCGAAGATCACGAATGCCACGTTGTAGCCGCCCTGCAGCGACAGCGGCGGGTACAGGGTCCAGCCGCCGGCGGGGCCGCCACCCGGCAGGAACAGGGTCATCAGCAGCAGGCTGAAGGCGAACGGCAGGATCCAGAACGACCAGTTGTTCATGCGCGGCAGCGCCATGTCCGGCGCGCCGATCTGCAGCGGCACCATCCAGTTGGCCAGGCCGACGAAGGCCGGCATCACGCCGCCGAAGATCATCACCAGCGCGTGCATGGTGGTCATCTGGTTGAAGAACTCGGGACTGACGTGCTGCAGGCCCGGCACCGCCAGCTCGGTGCGGATGACCACGCTCATCGCCGCGCCGACGATGAACATCACGAAGGAGAACAGCAGGTAGAGTGTGCCGATGTCCTTGTGGTTGGTGGAGAACAGCCAGCGGTCGACGAACGACTGCTTGTGGCCGTGGTCGTCGTGGTGGTGGTCAGCGGCGGCGGTGTGCGTGGACATGGGCTATCGGCCTCGGGATGCGGTCAGCCGGCCGTCGCGGCGGGCGTGGCGGCCTGGGCGGCCGTGTCGGACAGGGCGGCGGCGGGCGCCGGCTCGGCCGTTTCCGGCGCGGCAGGGGCGGCCGGCGCCGGGGCGGGCGGCGGCGCGTTCGCGGCCTTCTTCTCGGCCAGCCACTGGTCGAACTCGGCGCGCGGCACGGCGCGCACCACGATCGGCATGAAGCCGTGGTCCTTGCCGCACAGTTCGGCGCACTGGCCGCGGTACGTGCCCGGCTCGAGGATCTCGGTCCAGGCCTCGTTGATGATCCCGGGGATGGCGTCCTGCTTCCAGCCCAGCGCCGGCACCCACCAGGCGTGGATCACGTCGTCGGAGGTGATGACGAAGCGGACCTTGGTGTCGGTCGGCAGCACCAGCTCGTGGTCGACCTCGAGCAGGTAGTGCGGGTTGGTGGCCGCATCCGGGCGCTCGCCGCTCTGGCGGATGCGGTCGGACTCGCGGCTCAGGCGGCTGGTCAGGGTGACGTCCTCGCCCAGGTACTCGTACTTCCACATCCACTGCACGCCGGTGACCTTGACCGTCATCTCCGACTCGCGGGTGTCGTACATCGCGATCAGCTTGGCCGTGGCCGGCACGGCCATGATCACCAGCAGCAGCACCGGGACCACGGTCCAGATCACCTCGGCGGTGGTGTTGTGGCTGAACTGCGCCGGCACCGCCCCCTTGGCGTGGCGGAACTTGAACATCGCATAGCCCATGGCGCCGAACACCAGCACGCCGATGGCGATGCAGATGATCAACGCCAGCATGTGCGCGTCGTAGGCGTGCTGGGAGGACGTGGTGACGCCCCGGCCCATGTTCAGCTGCCAGGGCTTGGCATCCGCGGCCAGCGCCAGGCCCGGCACCGATGCCAGAACCGCCAACCCCCACCGCGAGAAACGCGCCTGCATCATTGCCTGGACCCCAATGTCATCGGTCGCGGCCGTGCGGCCGCCAGCGGAACCCGGGCCAGCGTCGTGCAGGCCGGGAAGCAGCAACTGCCTCCCCCGCGGGGCAGGACAATTCGCCGCACATGGTATCCGGGCGCGCCCGGCGGTCACAACCCGGGCCATGGCGCAATGATCCGCCGCAATGCGGCCCACGTCGCCTGCGGCGGCCGTCCGCCGGGCGGACCATGGGGCGATCGCGTGCTATCGGCGCCGGGGCGCAACGACTAGAATCCGCGCTCTTCGCCCCTTGGCCGTGCCCTATGCGTCCGATCCTGTCGCCGGAGCTCCCGGAGGCGCCACCGCCGCCACGGGCCGCCATCACCGCCGGCTGGGGGCTGGACGAGACCGCCCAGGTGCGCGCCCTGCTCGAGACCGCGCGCCAGCCCGCTCCGGGCTGGGGCCAGGCCGACCGCGCCGCGATCCACGCCACCGCCACCGACCTCGTGCGCCGGGTCCGCGCCCGTACCGCCGACCAGGGCGCGATCGAGGCCTTCATGCGCCAGTACGACCTGGGCAGCGAGGAAGGCGTGCTGCTGATGTGCGTGGCCGAGGCCCTGCTGCGCATCCCCGACCAGGACACCGCCGACAAGCTGATCCGCGACAAGCTGGGCGAGGCCGACTGGAAGCGGCACATGGGCCAGTCCGACTCGGTGCTGGTCAACGCCTCGACCTGGGGCCTGATGCTGACCGGCCGCCTCGTCGATCTGGCCGACGACACCAAGCGCGACGTCCACAACGCCTTCAAGCGGCTGGTGGGCCGCGTCGGCGAACCGGTGATCCGGCTGGCGGTGCGCCAGGCGATGCGGATCATGGGCCACCAGTTCGTGATGGGCCGCACCATCGGCGAGGCGCTGGCGCGGTCGCGCAAGGGCGGCAATGCCGCCTACCGCTACTCCTTCGACATGCTGGGCGAAGGCGCGCTGACCCAGCGCGACGCCGACCGCTACCTCAAGGCCTATGCCGACGCGATCGATGCCATCGGCGGCACGGGGCCGTTCAGTGACGAAATCACCGCCCCCTCGATCTCGGTCAAGCTCTCGGCGCTGCATCCGCGCTACGAGCACGCCAAGCGCGCCCGGGTGCTGGCCGAACTCGCGCCGCGCCTGCTGCAGCTCGCGCAGCGCGCGAAGCGCTACAACATCGGCCTGACCATCGATGCCGAGGAATCCGATCGCCTCGAACTGTCGCTGGACGTGATCGAAGCGGCGTGGATCGACCCGTCCCTCGCCGGCTGGAACGGCTTCGGCATCGTGGTGCAGGCCTACCAGAAGCGCGCGCCGTTCGTGATCGACTGGATCGCCGACCTCGCCCGTCGCCACGGCCGTCGCATCCCGGTGCGGCTGGTGAAGGGCGCGTACTGGGACAGCGAGGTCAAGCGCGCCCAGGTCGATGGCCATCCGGTGTACCCGGTGTTCACGCGCAAGCCCAACACCGACGTCAGCTACCAGGCCAACGCCGCGCGCCTGCTGTCGAACAGCGACGCGATCTACCCGATGTTCGCCACCCACAACGCGCAGACGATTGCGGCGATCCATCGCATGGCCAATGCCCTTCTCCCGCAAGCGGGAGAAGGGAAAAAACATCGCTACGAATTCCAGAAGCTGCACGGCATGGGCGACGATCTCTACGCCGAGGTGATCCCCGCAGATCGCCTCGACGTGCCCTGCCGCGTGTACGCGCCGGTCGGCTCGCACGAAGACCTGCTGCCCTACCTGGTGCGGCGACTGCTGGAGAACGGCGCCAATTCCAGCTTCGTCAACCGCATCAGCGACGAGGATGTGTCGATCGACGACCTGGTGCGCGACCCGGTCGAGGTCGTCGCGGCCTTCGATTCCATCCCGCATCCGCGCATCCCGCTGCCGGTCGACCTGTACCGCAGCCACGGCATTGAGAGGAGCAACTCCATGGGCCTGAACCTCGCCAACGACGACACGCTGCGCGCGCTGGCCGAGCAGGTCGCCGCGGCCACCACCGACTGGCGCGCCGCGCCGCTGGTGCCGGGCGCGACCGTCACCGGCCCCGACATCGCCGTCACCAATCCGGCCGATCGGCGCCAGCGCGTGGGCCAGTGGCAGGCCGCCGACAGCGCGACCGTGGAACAGGCGCTGCGCAACGCCGTCGCGGCGCAGCCCGCGTGGGACGCGACGCCCGCCGCGTCGCGAGCCGCCATCCTCGAACACGCCGCCGACCTGCTGGAACAGCGCATGCCGCAGTACATCGCGCTGTGCACGCGCGAAGCCGGCAAGACCCTTCCCGATGGCGTCGCCGAGGTGCGCGAAGCCGTGGACTTCCTGCGCTACTACGCGGCGCAGGCGCGCAAGGACTTCGTGCCGCATCCGCTGCCCGGCCCGACCGGCGAATCCAACGCGCTGCAGCTCGGCGGCCGCGGCGTGTTCGTGTGCATCAGCCCGTGGAACTTCCCGCTGGCGATCTTCGCCGGCCAGATCGCCGCCGCGCTCGCCGCCGGCAACAGCGTGATCGCGAAACCCGCGGAGCAGACCAACCTGATCGGCTACTACGCCGTGAAGCTGCTGCACGAGGCCGGCGTGCCCGAAGCCGTGCTGCAGTTCCTGCCCGGCGACGGCGCCACCGTCGGCGCGGCATTGACCCAGGATCCGCGCGTCGCCGGCGTCGCGTTCACCGGCTCCACCGACACCGCGCGCGCCATCAACCGCGCGATGGCGGCGCGCGATGCCGCCATCGGCGTGCTGATCGCCGAGACCGGCGGCCAGAACGCGCTGATCGCCGATTCCTCGTCGCTGCCGGAACAGCTGGTCAAGGACGCGCTGGCGTCGGCCTTCACCTCGGCCGGCCAGCGCTGCTCGGCCGCGCGCGTGCTGTTCGTGCAGGACGACATCGCCGACAAGGTGATCGACATGATCGCCGGCGCGATGGCCGAGCTGAACGTCGGCGACCCCGGCCAGCTGTCGACCGACGTCGGCCCGGTGATCGATTCCGATGCGCTGAAGCTGCTCGACGACCATGCCGCGAAGATGGCCGCCATCGCCAGGCCCATAGCGCAGGCGCCGGCCAGCGACGCCATCGCCCACGGCACGTTCTTCCTGCCGCGCGCGTGGGAACTGGCGTCGCTGTCGCAGCTCACCCGCGAGAACTTCGGCCCGGCGCTGCACGTGATCCGCTGGAAGGCCGACGAGCTCGACGCGGTGGTCGACGCGATCAATGCCACCGGCTACGGCCTCACGCTCGGCATCCACTCGCGCATCGACGAGACCGTGGACCGCATCGTCCAGCGCGCGAAGGTGGGCAACGTCTACGTCAACCGCAACCAGATCGGTGCGGTGGTCGGCGTGCAGCCCTTCGGCGGCCAGAACCTGTCCGGCACCGGCCCCAAGGCCGGCGGCCCGCACTACCTGCCGCGCTTCGCCACCGAGAAGACGGTGACCATCAACACCACCGCGGCCGGCGGCAACGCCTCGCTGCTCACGCTCGGCGACTAGGGCCCTTCCACGCGGCCGAGCGTTGCCTTCGCGGCGGCCGTGACGCCTGCCGCCGTCACAGAACCGAGCGGGTCGCGGCGCCGGAAGGCGCCTGCCTGCGCACACGCCCCTACAATCGAACGCGATGACCACCGACTTCTACAACCTGCTGCTCAGCGACAGCGCGCTTGCGCTGGTCCTGCTCGGGTTGTTCTGGTACGTCTCGCGCATCTCGCGTGGCCTGCGCGGCATCGCGCTGTGGGGCGTCGCGCACCTGGCCTACTCGGTCGGCGCGTCGATGCTCGACGGCACCGCGCCGGAGTTCGCGCGCACCGGCAACGCCGGGGCTTCGTTCTGGATCGCCGGCATCGGCGGCCTGCTGGCCTGCGCCGGCCTGGCCGGGCTGGCCTGGTCGATCATCCTGTTCGTGCGCCAGCGCGCGCTGCGCCGCCGCGAGCTGCTGCTGATGCCGGCATGCCTGTCGTTCGCGCTGCTCGCCTGGCTGTCGGGCGGCAGCGTCGACGCGCAGGGTGCGGCGATGAGCGCGGCCGAGTTGCTGGCGCTGCTGGTGATGGCCTGGCACCTGCGCAGGCTCGACGCCGCGCCCGACCGCCTGCCGGCCCGGCTGATGATGATCGGCTGCGCCGTCCTGTCGCTGCTCTACGCACGCGACCTGTGGCAGGCACTGGGCGGCGAGTACGGCCCGAACGAGGACTGGGTGAACATCGACCTGTCCACCTGGTACCTGATGAACTTCTGCATGCTGATGCTCACCAGCTTCCGTGCGACCGAGCCGCTGCGCCAGAGCGCGATGTACGACCCGCTCACCGGCGCGCTCAACCGGCGCGGCCTCAACAGCGAGCTGGCCGGCACGCGGCATGCGCACGACGGCCGCAGCCTGGCGGTGATCGCGCTCGACCTCGACCACTTCAAGTCGGTCAACGACCGCTTCGGCCACCAGACCGGCGACCTCGTGCTGCAGCGCTTCTCCGACGCGGTGCGCGCCTGCATCCGCGTCGACGACCTGTTCGCGCGCCTGGGCGGCGAGGAGTTCGTGGTGGTGCTGCCCGACGCGCGGCTGGCGGAGGCGCGGCGCATCGCCGAACGCATCCGCGAGCAGGTGATGGTGCTCGAACTCGGCGACGGCGCGCCGGATGCCGGCGTCACCTGCAGCCTCGGCATCGGCCATGCCGACGCCTCGCCCGACGTGGCGACACTGATGCGGATCGCGGACGAGGCGCTGTACGAGGCCAAGCGCCAGGGCCGCAACCGGATCGAGGTGCGGGCGCTGGCGGCGACGTAGCCGGGCGGAGCGGCACAGGCGCCCAAACACGGAACCCCGCCGAAGCGGGGTTCCGGATCAAGCCAGGGTGACGTCGGTCAGAAGCGGTACTGCGCCGACACGCCGTACAGGTTCGCGCTGCCGTCGAACGGGCCGACGATGTGCGTGCCGCTGTTGACGATGTCGACCTTCGGGTCGTCCGGCTTGATGTGGGTGAAGCCGAAGTTGACGTCCAGCGCGTCGCTGACCTGCCAGGTGGCGCCGACCGAGTACCAGGTGCGGTCGTCGTCGGGCAGGCGCGGGGTGCGGTGCTCGAGGCTGGTCGGGGTTTCGTCGAACGCGACGCCGCCGCGCAGGGTCCACGCGTCGTTGAGCTTGTACTCGGCGCCGATCGACGAGAACGCGGTGTCCTTCCACTCGAAGGGCTCGACCGCATCCGGATCGGGGTTGTCGAAGCGGATGCGCACCTCGCGCAGCGACGACCAGTTGGTCTGCGCCCAGCTCGCCATCAGCTTGAGGCGCTCGGTGGCGTCCCAGGTGGCGCCGACAGAGAGCACCGACGGCGTGGTCAGGTCGGCCTTGACGTCGCCGTCCTTGAACAGCGGCGCGGTCAGCGGGCTGGCGCCGAACACCGCGGCGACGTTGCCCGGCACGGTCCAGTCGGCGGTGCCGGACAGCTCGTAGTCGATCTCCGAGCGGTAGCTGACGCCGATCGCGACGGTGTCGGTCGGGCGGAAATGCGCGCCCACCAGCCAGCCGAAGCCGGTCTTGCTGCCCTCGACCTCGATGAAGCCGTCGGCGGCCTGCGGCTGCGCGAACGGCAGCGGGCGCGTGGCCGGGTTGGAGTACAGCAGCGTGCCGAAGTCGACCGACTTGGACAGGGTGACGTCCGCGCGCGAGATGATCGCGCCGATGCCGACCGAGAAGCGGTCGCTCAGGTCGACCGCGCCCGACAGGGTCAGGTCGACGATGCGCACGTCGGAGGTGTGGGCGAAGTAGCGGCCCACCCAGCCGTCCTCGTATTCGGTCTTCAGGCCGAACGGCGCGCTGACCATCGCGCCGAGCGCGACGCCGTTGTCGAGCTTGCGGATGTAGGACATCGCCGGCACCGGCGTGATGCCGCCGGCGTCGCCGCCCTGGCCGCCGCTCACCGGACGGCCGAACGCGTCGGTGGCGCTGCCCTTGAACTCGTAGCTGAGGTCGATCGCGGTGACGTCGACCTGGAAGGTGTTGCCTTCGAACTGGGTCATCACCGCGGGGTTGTTGACGACCACCGAGGAGTCGCCGGTCTTGGCGGCGGTGCCCGCGAAGGCGCTGCCCATCGACTTGACGCTGTTCTCCTTCAGCTGGAAGCCGGAGGCATGGGCGTTGGATGCGAACGCGAGCGCGCCGGCAATGCCGAGTGCGAGCACGGTGAACGAAGTGTTGTGGGTGGTGGTACGCATTGCGGCAGTCTCTCCGGTGACGTGATGGTTCCGCGCCGCAGTGCCTGCGGGCCGACACCATCGGCCCCGCCGCCGCCGGAACTCTCCCTCCCGACCCGAGACGCGGCGCGCACTATACCGTACCGCTGCGTGTGGAGAATGTGCCGCCGGGCCCACGACCGGCGCCGGCCGGCGCTGTGCCCGCCGTCAAGTGCCAACCGTGCGCCGCGGCCGGGACGCCGCCCATGGCGCGGGCGCGCCCCCCGGCGGACCGGGTAAGGTGTCCGGCCATGTTCGTCTCCGTCCCCACCCGCACCCGCCCGACGCTGCGCTGGGCGACGCCGTTGCTCGCGGCGTTGCTGTGGGCGGCGTTCCTGTGGGCGCAGTCGCGCTCGGACGACTCGCTGCGGGCGCTGATGCTGGACTGGGGCGCGCTGGCCGGCGACCCGTTCCTGACCAGTGGCTGGCAGGCCTGGGCCGACCCCTGGCGCTGGCTGCGCCTGTTCACGGCGCTGTTCCTGCACGCCGACTGGGCGCACCTGCTGGGCAACCTGGTGTTCCTGCTGATCTTCGGGCTGCCGGCCGAGCGGGTCATGGGCCCGTGGCGGTTCCTGGCCCTGTTCTTCCTCGGCGGCGCGCTGGCCAACCTGTTCGCGCTGCTGGTGATCGGCGCCCCGGACCGGCTGATCATCGGCGCCTCGGGCGCGGTGTCGGCGGTGATCGGCGCCTACCTCGCCCTGTTCCCGCAGGCACGCCTGGGCGTGGTGGTGCCGCTGGGACTGTTCCTGGAGTTCGTGCGCGCGCCGGCCTCGCTGCTGATCGGGGTGTGGGCGGCGCTGCAGATCGTGTTCGCCTACGTCGGCCCGGCGTTCGGCGCGGTGGCGTGGGCGGCCCATGCCGCGGGGTTCCTGTTCGGGATCCTGTTCGCGATCGCCTCGCGCGGCGCGATCGCGCGGCGGCTGCGGCGATTGAAAGGGTACTGAGGGCCGGGACAGGGACCGGGAACAGGGCGTGAGGCGGCGGCGCCTTGCTTGTCATCCCGAGCACAGCGAGGGATCTGCCCTGGCCCGGGGTCTCAGGAAGCAGATCCCTCGCTGCGCTCGGGATGACAGGCTTCGAGGGCATCGCGACCGGTCCGCCTCCCTGCCCCTCGGCCGCCGGTCCCTATAATCGGCGCATGTCGAAGACGCTCTACAAGGTCACCTTCCTGAACCACGGCAAGGTCTACGAGCTGTACGCGCGGCGCGTGGACAGCGGCCGGCTGTGGGGCTTCGTCGAGGTCGCCGACCTCGTGTTCGACGTGCACGAAGGGCTGGTGGTGGACCCGACCGAGGAGCGCCTGCGCGACGAATTCGGCAATACCCGCGCCCTGCACCTGCCGATGCAGGCGATCCTGCGCGTCGAGGAAGTGGAGAAGAAGGGCCAGTCCGCGATCCGCGACGCCGAATCCGGCGAGAAGGTGGTCACGCCGTTCCCGCTGCCGGCGAAGCCGCGGTGATGGCGGGCACGCTACGTGCGATGCTCCTGGTTGCACTGGCGCCTATCGGCGCGCCCGCGTCCGAACTATGCAATGGCGTGGCGCGCAGCATCGAACCGGACATGCAGATCCTCGAAAGCGATCTCACGACCGCGCGCGCACGCGAATCTGTCGAAGGCCTGCGCACGCTCGTCGCCGTATCCAGTCCCGACCAGACCACCGAATTCGGCATTGCCAATCACCTGCAACGCCTGACCGGCTATACGATGCGGCAACAGGCGCTGGAGGATATCCGCCTGCACGGCGCCTCTGCCGGGGAGGCGAAAGAGTCCATCGACGCGTTCTGCCGGTGGCTTGTCGAACGCGGCGCCTGGTACGACTAGGGCGATGCCCGCCTCACTGCATGCATTGCTGGTCGTCGGCCTCGGCGGCGCCATCGGCTCGATCGCGCGCTACCTGTTGGCGACGTGGACGATGCAGGCGGCAGCGCCGGAGAAATTCCCGCTGGGCACCTTCGCGGTGAACCTCATCGGCTGTCTCGCCGCGGGCCTGCTCGCGGGCTGGGCGGAACGGCATCCGGGCGTGTTGTCGCCGGACCTGCGCGCGCTGCTGTTCGTGGGCCTGCTCGGCGGCTTCACCACGTTCTCGGCGTTCGGCCTGGAGACCGCGCAGCTGCTGCGCCGCGGTGAATGGCTGGTGGCGTCGGGCTACGTCGGCGGCAGCGTGCTGCTCGGGCTGGCACTGGTGCTGCTGGGGCTGCGGATCACCGGGCCGGCGGGCTGAGCGTGCCACGCCGCGCGACGGCGTCGGGTGTCCCGCGCGGCGCTCAGTCGCGCTTCGCGGCAGCGGCAGCCGGTGCTTTCGCCGCGATCGGCCTGGGCTTCTTGAGTTCCGCCAGCGCCGCGGTGATTGGGCCGTCGCCGTCGAGCACGTCGCCGGCGGCGAAGCCTTCCTGCTCCTCGTCGCCGCGCAGGTGGCCGGGCAGGGTCGCCTCGGTGTAGCCGGGCACGCCGGCCACCGGCTTGGCCTCGGCGCGGTCGGGCGTGAGCACCACGTCCGGGTCGATGCCGCGCGCCTGGATCGAGCGGCCGCTGGGCGTGTAGTAGCGCGCGGTGGTGAGCTTCACCGCGTCGCCATTGCCCAGCGGCATCACCGTCTGCACCGAGCCCTTGCCGAAGGTGCGGCTGCCGACGATGCGCGCGCGGTCGTTGTCGCGCAGCGCGCCGGCCAGCACTTCGGCGGCGCTGGCCGAGCCGGCATCGACGATCGCCACCACCGGCGCGCCGCGCAAGAGGTCGCCTGGCGTGGCATTGAACTCGGTGTCGTTGACCGGGTTGCGGCCGCGGGTGCTGACGATGCGGCCCTTGTCCAGCAGGTCGTCGGCCACCTGCACGGCCGAGGTGAGCAGGCCACCGGGGTTGCTGCGCAGGTCGATCACCAGGCCCTTGAGCGTACCGCCGGCGTCCTTCTGCAGGCGTTCCAGCGTGCGCGTGAAATCGGCGGCGGTTTCCACCTGGAAGGCGCTGAGGCGCACGTAGCCGTAGCCCGGTTCGAGCATGCGCCCGCGCACGCTGGCGACGCGGATGGTTTCGCGGTGGACCACGATCGCCAGCGGCGCGGCCTCGCCCTCGCGCAGCACGCCGAGGGTGACCTGGCTGCCCGGCGGGCCGCGCAGCGGACCGGCGCCTTCGGCATCGGAGGCGCCCAGCGGGCGGCCGTCGACCGACACGATGACATCGCCGGCGCGGATCCCGGCCTTGGCCGCGGGCGTGTCGTCGATCGGCGCGATGATGCGCATCTTGCCGTCGGGCAACTGCAGCACCTCCACGCCGATGCCGTCGTAGGCGCCGGTGGTGCCTTCGTCGAACGCCTCGGCGGCGTTCTTCTCGAGGTAGGCGCTGTGCGGGTCGAGGTCGAGCAGCAGGCCGCGGATCGCCGAATCCATCAGCTTGCGGTCGTCGACCGGATCGACGTAGCCCAGCCGGATCGCGTTGAACAGGCCGACGTAGCGGCGGATCTCGTCCAGCGGCACCTTGGTCGCGGCGTTCTCGACCGCGTCGGGATCGTCGCTCGCGGCGACCTCGGGCGCGGTCTCCGGCGTGGCGGCGTCTGCCGGCGTCGCGTCCGGCGCCGCCTGGGCCGGCGCGGCATCGGTTGCCTTGGCCGGCGGCGTGCCGGCCTCGCGCGGCGGATCGCGCGGCGCCTCCGGTTGCGCGGCCTGCGGTGCCGGTTGCGCGGCCCGGGGCGCGTCCTGCCCGCGCGCGACGGGCGCGGCCAGCGCCAGCGGCAGCAGGGCGATGAGCAGCAGCGGTGGCGTGCGGAAGGACATGCAGGGCTCCGGAACGGGTCGGGACTGTGACCCCGCGCGGCTCGCGGGGTTCCGGTCGATTATGCGGGCGCGCATCGCCGGCGGGTGAAGCCGCGCTGGCCGCGGAGGCGATCCGGCGCGCCGGTTCAGCGCCGCTGCAGCAAGCCGGCGGGATTCACCGGCTGGCCGTTGCGGCGCAGTTCGAAATACAACGCCGGCTGGCCCTGGCCGCCCGAGTTGCCGACGGTGGCGACCGCGTCGCCGCGCTTGACCGCGGCCCCCGCATCCTTGAGCAGCGTCTCGCAGTGCGCGTACAGGCTCATCGTGCCGTTGCCGTGGTCGACGATCAGGATCATGCCGTAGCCGGTCATCCATTCGGCGAACACCACCGTACCGTCGGCCACCGCGCGCACCGTGCTGCCGACCGCGGCGCCGATCAGCACGCCGCTGCTGTTGCGGCCGTCGGGCATGCGCCCCCCGAATCCGGCGAGCAGCGCGCCCGACACCGGCCAGCCCAGGCCGCCCACCTGCACCGGCGCGGCACGGGCGGCCTGCGTCGGCGCCCGCGCCGGGCGCGCGCTTGCGGCGGGCGTGGATTCGCGCTTCGCGGCGCGTGCGGCCGCGGCCTTGCGTTCGGCCTCGGCGCGTGCCGCCGCCGCGCGCAAGCGCGTGAGCAGGCGTTCCAGCGACTTCGCATCCTGGCCCAGCGCCTGTTCGCGCGCGCTGCGGTCGCGGTAGCGGCGTTCGAGCGTCGCCGCCGCCTGCGCATGCGTGCGGCGGTCGCGCTCCAGCGTGGCCACCTGCACCTGCTGGCGCTCGCGCACGCCCTCCAGTTCGGACTGGCGCTCGCCGATCTGCCGCTCCACCGACGCCAGCTCGGCCAGTTCCGTGCGCAGCGCGGCGATGCGCTCGGCGCGCTGGCGCTGCAGGTAGCGCTGGTAGGTCAGCGCGCGGTTCGCGTCCGCCACCTGGTCCTGGGCCAGCAGCAGCTTCAACGGCGCAGCGTTGCCGTTGGCGTAGCTGGCGCGCAACAGCGCGCGCAGCTCCTCGCGCTGGCCGCGCAGGCGCGCGTCGAGCGCGTCGCGCTGCGCCTGCAGCCCGGCCAGCGCCTCGCGCTGCCGCGCCAGTTCGGCCTCGGTGCCGTTGAGCGTGCGCGCCGACGAGGCCACGCGCTCGTCGGCGTCGCGCAGCTGGCGCGCGGCGTCGCCGCGTTCGCCTTCCAGCTTGCGCCGCTCGCTGGCGACGTCGTTGAGCTCCTTGCGCACGCGTTCGAGCCGGCGCTCGGCGTCGCGGCTGTTCTGCTGTGCGTCCGCCGCGAACCCCACGGCCAGCAGCGCGACGGCCAGCCACGCCAGGCGGGCGTACCGGCATTGCGTCATCCCCTGTCGACCAGCAGGCTGTGGCCACTCATCTCGGCGGGCTTGTCGAGGCCGAGCAGGTCGAGGATGGTCGGCGCCAGGTCGCGCAGCGCGCCGCCGCGGCGCAGCGTCGCATCGCGGCTGCCGACATACACCAGGTCGACCGGGCCGACGGTGTGCGAGGTATGCGGCTCGCCGGTCTCGGGGTCGCGCATCATCTCGCAGTTGCCGTGGTCGGCGGTGACCAGCAGCTCGCCGCCCTTCGCGCGCACCGCGGCGACGATCTCGCCGACCGCGCGATCCACCGTTTCCACTGCGGTGATCGCCGCCGGCAGCACGCCGGTATGGCCGACCATGTCGGGATTGGCGAAGTTGCACAGGATCACGTCGAAGCGCTCGTCCTCCACCGCCTGCACCAGCTTCGCGCAGACCTCCGGCGCGCTCATCTCCGGCTGCAGGTCGTAGGTGGCGACCTTCGGGCTCGGCACCAGGATGCGTTCCTCGCCGGGATACGGGTCTTCGCGCCCGCCGCTGAGGAAGAAGGTGACGTGCGCGTACTTCTCGGTCTCCGCGATGCGCAGCTGCGTCATGCCGTTCGCGCCCAGCACTTCGCCCAGCGTGTTGGCGAGGTTGTCCGGCGCGAACGCGACCGGCGCCGGCAGGCTGGCGTCGTACTCGGTCAGGCACACGTAGCGCGACAGCGCCGGCCGGCGCACGCCGGCGCCGAAGCCGTCGAAGCCCGGCGACACGAACGCCGCGCTGAGCTGGCGCGCGCGGTCGGCGCGGAAGTTCATGAACACCACCGCGTCGCCGTCGCGCATCGGCTGCGCACCCGCAAGCGCGGTCGGTTCGACGAACTCGTCGTTCTCGCCCCGCGCGTAGGCGGCGTGCAGCACCGACAGTGCGTCCGGCGCGTCGCCCTTCGCCTCCACGATCGCGTCCCAGGCCTTGCGCACGCGCTCCCAGCGCTTGTCGCGGTCCATCGCCCAGTAGCGGCCGGACACGCTGGCGATGCGGGCGTTGCCGAGCGCGTCGCACTTCGCCTGCAGTGCGCGCAGGCTCGCCTCGGCCGACCGCGGCGGCATGTCGCGGCCATCGAGGAAGGCATGCACCGCGACCCGCGGCACGCCACGCTTCGCGGCCAGGTCGAGCATGGCGAAGATGTGCGATTCGTGGCTGTGCACGCCGCCGGGCGAGAGCAGGCCGAACACGTGCAGGGTGCCGCCGCTGGCGAGGACCGCGTCGCAGGCGGCGTTGAGTTCGACGTTGTCGAAGAAGCTGCCGTCCTCGATCGCGGCGTCGATGCGGGTCAGGTCCTGGTAGACGATGCGGCCGGCGCCGATGTTCATGTGGCCGACTTCGGAATTGCCCATCTGCCCGTCCGGCAGGCCGACGAAGCGACCTTCGGTGTGGACCAGGGTGGTCGGGTGCTCGGCCAGCAGGCGGCGCCAGTTCGGCACGTCGGCCAGCGCGATCGCGTTGTCGCGCGGATCGTCGCGGTGGCCCCAGCCGTCGAGGATCAGCAGCACCACCGGGCGGGGACGGTGCGGACGGGGGGCGTGGGTGGCTTCGGACACGACGGGAGTCCCGGTGACTTGTGACAGGTGCGATTGTAGCCAAGCGGGTGCAAGCTGGCCCCATCACGCCGACCCGCGGCCGCGACGGTTGCAACGGCAACCGCGACGCCAGACCGGAGCACCCGACCATGCCGAACACCCGCACCTCCCTCTCGATCGCGCTCGCCCTGCTGCTCGCCGCCGGCACCGCCGCCGCGCAGCAGGACATCAGCAAGGTCAACGGCAGCGTCCTCGCGCAGGCCGGGCAGCAGTACGGCGATGTCTCCACCGTGAACGGCAGCGTCACCGTCGAGACCGGCGCCAGCGTCGAGGACGCGGAGACCGTCAACGGCAGCATCCGCACCGGCGACGACATCAACGCCGACAGCCTGTCGACCGTGAACGGCTCGATCCGCGTCGGCGAGCGCGCCACCCTGCGCGGCGGCGTCGAGACCGTGAACGGCAGCATCTTCGTCGATCGCGCCAGCACCGTCGGCGGCGGCGTCTCGACCGTGAACGGCGCGATCGGCCTGGTCGGCGTGCAGGTCGGCGGCGGGATCGAGACGGTCAGCGGCGACGTCACCGTCGGCGTGGGTTCGCGCGTGGCCGGCGGCCTCAAGGTCAACAAGCCGAACTCGAACTGGTTCCCGGTGCGCGTGGGCGGCAACCGCAAGCCGCGCATCATCATCGGCCCGCAGGCGGTGGTCGACGGCGAGCTGGTGTTCGAGCGCGAGGTCACGCTGTACGTCCACGAGACCGCCCGCATCGGCAAGGTCACCGGCGCCACGGCGATCCCGTTCAGCGGCGCGCGCGCCCCCACCGAGTAAGGCCGCCGGACGCCGGCGTCGGCCGGCGCCCATGACCATCGGCACCCGGCCGCTGCGGGCAGCCGCGTAGAATCGCGGGTTCCTGCTGTCCTGGAGCCCATGGAATGATGCGCCACGCCCCGATCCCGCTGAGCGCCCTGCTGTGCGCCGGCACCCTCCTGCTGGCGGCCTGCAGCCGCGAACCGGCCGCCCCCGCCCAGCCCGCCACTCCGGCCCCCGCGCCCGCCGCCGACCACGCGTTCAAGGACGGGATCGACGCCGACGACTTCCGCACCCTGGTCACCACGCTGTCCTCCGACGCGTTCGAGGGCCGCGCGCCCGGTTCCGCGGGCGAGGAGAAGACCGTCGAGTACATCCAGGCGCAGTACCAGCGCATCGGCCTCAAGCCCGGCGGCGAGAACAACAGCTACTTCCAGACCGTGCCGATGGTCGAGACCACGGCCGATGAATCCACCGTGCTCAAGCTCGACAGCGCCGGCACCGCGCGCGACCTCGCGTTCGGCACCGACTTCGTGCTCGGCACCCGCACCGGCAAGCCCGAGGTGGCCGCCAAGGACAGCGAGCTGGTGTTCGTCGGCTACGGCGTGAATGCGCCGGAGCAGGACTGGAACGACTACGCCGGCCTCGACGTCAAGGGCAAGACCGTGGTGATACTGGTCAACGACCCGGGCTTCCACGCCAAGGACGAGTCGCTGTTCGACGGCAACCGTATGACCTACTACGGCCGCTGGACCTACAAGTTCGAGGAAGCCGCGCGCCAGGGCGCGACGGCCGCGCTGATCATCCACGACACCGCGGGCGCGTCCTACGGCTGGGACGTGGTGAAGAACTCCTGGTCCGGCCCGCAGTTCGACCTGCGCGCCGAGGACGATCCGGAACCGCGCCTGCCGGCGCAGGGCTGGATCACCGGCGACGTGGCGAAGCAACTGTTCGCCGAGTCCGGGCTCGACCTCGACGCGATGTACGCCGCCGCCAACAAGCGCGGTTTCAAGGCCGTGCCGCTGAAGGCCAAGGTGTCGTTCGACCTCAAGAGCACCGTCGCCGAGAAGACCTCGCGCAACGTCGTGGGTTACTTCGAGGGCAGCGAGCGGCCCGAGGAAACCATCGTCTACATGGCCCACTGGGACCACCTGGGCAAGCACGAGGGCGAGGGTGACACCATCTACAACGGCGCGATCGACAACGCCACCGGCGTCGCCGGCATCATCGAGATCGCCGAGCAGTTCAAGGCCTCGCCGCCGAAGCGCTCGGTGGTGTTCCTGGCGGTGACGCTGGAGGAATCGGGCCTGCTCGGCTCGAAGTACTACGTCGCGCAGCCGGCCTTCCCGCTGGAGAAGACGGTCGCCGTGATCAACCTCGATGCGATGAGCGTCGCCGGTCGCGCGCGCGACGTGGTGGTCACCGGCCTGGGCAACTCGGAGCTGGAGGACATCCTCAAGACCCTGGCCGATGCGCAGCAGCGCACCCTGGTGCAGGAGAGCAACCCGGCCGGCGGCTTCTACTTCCGCTCCGACCACTTCAACTTCGCCAAGGCCGGCGTGCCCGCGCTGTACGCCAAGGGCGGCAGCAACCTGGTCGACGGCGGAGAGGCCGCGGGCAAGGCCGCCAGCGACGACTACGCCAAGCGTTACCACCAGCCCAGCGACGAGATCCACGCGGGCTGGAAGTACGACGGCGTGGTCGAGGACCTCGGCCTGCTGTACGGCGTCGGCCGCCAGCTGGCCGACAACGACGCCTGGCCGAACTGGTACCAGGGCAACCCGTTCAAGGCCGCGCGCGACGCGCAGCGCGCGACCGTGCAGTAAGCCGGGCCCCGCGGGCTTGCGGAACGGCGCCTTCGGGCGCCGTTCCTGCTTTCCGGCACGCCGCTGTGATGCGCTACGCTGCGCGCACCCCGAGGGAGGACCCGCCATGACCATCGCCACCGCCTACTGGTGCATCCTGATCGCCGCGCTGCTGCCGTACGTGTGGGTCTTCGTCGCCAAGTCCGGCGCGCCGAAGTACAACAACCGGCTGCCGCGCGCGTGGCTGGAGAAGCAGGGCGACAACTACAAGGTCCAGCGCGCGCATGCCGCGCACCTCAACGCCTTCGAGGCCTTCGCGCCGTTCGCCGCCGGCGTGGTGCTGGCGCAGCTGGCGGGGGTGGACCCCGGCCGCATCGCGCTGCTGGCGGTGGTGTTCATCGCCGCGCGCGTGCTGCACGGCATTTTCTACGTCGCCGATGTCGCCCTGATGCGCAGCCTGGTGTGGGCCGTGGGCTTCGCCTGCGTGGTTGCGCTGCTGGTGCAGGCCGCGCTTCGCATCGCCTGAGGCGTCAGCGCCGCGGACGCGCCAACCGCATCCCGAACCCCGCCTGCAGCGGCACCGGCAGCAGCACCGCGAGCAGGAACCAGCGCGGGAACACCTGCCACGCCGTGACCACGGCATACAGCGCCGCGCCGAAGTAGATCGCGAAGAACGCCAGCACGTGCACGCGCCGGGCCGACGCGGCCACGCGCGCCAGCAGCGCCGCGGCGACGCATCCGGCGACGGCCAGCCAGGCCAGGTCCACCGACAGCCGCAGCGCGCCGCCCCCGCCCAGGCCGGGCACCCGATCGCTGAGCGCGCCGCCGAGCGCGTTCACCAGCGGGATCGCGGCCAGCGCCAGCAGCCACGCCAGCACGCCGCGCAGCACGCGGGATGCGCGTCCGGGTGTCCCTGCAGTGACCGGCGCGGGGTGGTCGGGTTGCGTGCGGCGGGGTCCGGTCATGCGGCCAGCATCATGAAAGGGCATGCGGCGCGCAAGCAGGTCGATGCAGGCATGTGTTCCCCCCGCGCGGGAACACATGCCTGCATGACGCAAACCGCCATCCGCATCGACCGCCCGGGACCGCCGCCTCAATCGCTCTCGTGGCGCCAGTTCACCGAGCCGCGGCTTTCCAGGGTGCTCGATTCGATCTCGACGTCGAAGCCCTTGCGCAGCAGGTACTTCAGCGTCAGCACCTGGCCGGTGCCGAGCAGCGACACGCCGAAGCCGACGTACAGCCGCGGCGAGATCTGCTTGCCGATGCCGAACACGCTGCCGCCAAGCGCGCGCGAGTCCATCACCCCCGCCTCGTCGAGGCCGAGCTTGGCGCCGAGCTGGCCGGCGAGCATGCTGCCGCCGGCGGTGAGCGCGGCGGACGCCGCATCGAGCTGGCGTCCTTCCGCACGCGACAGGTTCGACAGCGGCCGACCCAGCGCGAGGTACGACAGCGCCTGCATGTCGTCGCTCGCCGGGTCGGTGTACACCTCCGCCTGCGGCGCCGACGCGCGACCGGTGACGCTGATGCCGGCGGTGACGTCGTAGGCCTCGATCCGGCGCTCGGCGCGGATGTCGAGCAGCGGATCGGCCACCGGGCCGTTGAAGTTGAGGCGGCCGCGGGTGATCTGCAGCTTCTGGCCGTAGGCCGAGTAGCGGCCGCCGACCTCCAGCGTGCCGCTGCCGGCCATCTCGCGGCCCGGCTGCGCGCGCACGCGCATGCTGCCGCCGAGCGTGCCTTCCAGCCCGAAGCCGCGCAGCTGCACGTCCTGGCCCATCGCCAGCGTGAGGTCGAGCAGCAGCGGCGAGGCCGCGCCGCGCTCGGGATCGACCGGATCGAGCACCACCACGTCCGGCGACGCCGACACGCCCTGCTCCAGCCTTTCGAGGTCGATCATCGCGCTCGGTACCGTCACCGTGCCACTGACCGACAGCGGCTGGCCGGCGGCATAGCGCACGGTGAGGTCCGGGTTGGCGATGACGCGCAGGTCGCGCGTGTCCGAGGCCAGGACGTTCTCGCCGCGCAGGTTGAGCACCAGCGGCGCGGTGGTGTCGCGCCAGTTGAGCGTGCCGTCGATGTCGAGCAGGCCCTCGCCCGCGCGCACGTTGCCGGCGATGCGTGCACTGCCGTCGTTCTGTGCCTGCAGCTGCACGTCGCCCTGTTCGAGCACGATGCCCAGCGACGGGATCTCGGTGCTGAACGCGCTCAGCCGCGCCTGCCCGCCCAGCGCCGGTTGCGCGCGCGTGCCGCCGAGCGTGATCCGGCCATCGAGCTTGCCGGTCGGCTCGACGATGTCCTGCGAGAACAGCTCCAGCCAGGTCAGCTCGTCGGTGTTCACCTCGATCTCGCCGTCGAGCGCCGAAGTGGCGTCCCAGCCGGTGGCGAGCCGCGCGCGGATGCGGCCGTCGCTGTTGAAGATCGTGTCCAGCCGCGCCTCGATCCGCGCCGGCGTGAACTGCGCATCGAAGCGCAGGTCGCGGTAGCCGACGAAATCGCGGCGCGCGCGCGCGCTGTTGCGCAAGCCGCCGTCGCTCGAGCGCAGGCTGGCCTGGCCCTGCCACGCGCGCCCGGCGGGGCGCAGTTGCGCCTCGAGGTCGACCTCGCCGCGCAGCGTCCACGGGCGGCCGCCATCGCGTTCGGGCAGGTACGGCGACACCAGCGACAGCGGCAGCTTGCGGCCCTCGACCGCAAGCCCGCGGCGCGGCCAGTCCGCGTCGGCGCACAGCGCGCCGCCATCCGCGGCCGCGAAGCAGCTGCGCGACAGCGTCCAGTTGTCGCCCGCCTGCGCATAGCGCGCCGGCGACTCCAGTCGCCACGCCGCGCCCTTCTCCGGGGTGAGCAGGAGCGACGACAGCTCGCCGCCCCAGTTCTCGCCGCGCTTGCGCGCCGTGCCCTGCAGCGCCAGCGAGCCCAGGCCCGCGCTGCGCGCCTGCGCCTCCAGTCGCAGGTCCTCGACCGCGCCGGCGGCGCTGATGTCGACCGCATCCAGCGCCGCGCCCACGGCCACGCCGGTGCCCTGCACGCGCAACGTGCCGTTGCCGCCCGACCACGGCAGCCGGCCCTGTGCCGACAGCGTGGCCGCGGTGTAATCGCCCCAGCGCAGGCCGCGGCCGTCGAGGTCGGCCTCGACGTCGGGCGCGTCGCGCGCGCCCGTCACCTGCAGCGTGCCGCGCAGCGTGCCGGCGGCATCGGGCAGCAGGTCGGCCAGGTCCAGCGGTGCGAAGCGGGCATCGATGTCGATGCGCTCGCGCAGCGATCCACGCGCGTCGACGCGGCTGCCGCCGAGCGTCAGCGCCACCTCGCCGGCGTAGTCGCTGCGTGCCTGGCCGGTGGCCGGGCCGTACATCGCGAACGTGCCCTGCCCGCCGAGCCGGCGACCGCGCAGCGTGCCGCCCAGTTCACGCGCATCGACCGTGACGTCCAATCCGCCGTCGTCGCGCGTGGCGCCGCTGCTGGCGAGCACGCCGTTGACGGCACCGCGCCAGTCGGCCGCGAAGTAGCCCGGGTCGAAGCCGGCCAGGCGCGCGTCCACCTGCCAGCGCAGCGCCGGCGCCCAGCCGACCACGCCGCTCGCGTCGAGCGTGCCGGTGGGCATCGTCGCGCGCAGCGTCTCCAGCGCCAGCTGCTCGAGGTTGCCGCGTCCCTTGAAGTCGACCTGCGCATCGAGCCCGTCGCGCTGCAGCGTGGCCTTGCCGGTGGTGCTCCAGTCGTCGCTGCGCCCGGCGATGCCGAGGTCGGCGTCGACACCGATCACCGGCGCGGGATCGGCGGGCGTCGGATCGGCGGTGGCCGGATCGCCGCCGAAGCGCAGCCCGCGCGCGTTCACCGCGAGCTTGAAGGTGGCGTCGCGCGGCTCGCGGAAGTCGCCATGGCCATTGGCGGTGATCCGTCCCTCGAACACGTCGAGCACCAGCGGCTGCACGTCGAGCACCTGGTCCTCGAGCTTGACCTTCGATGGCTGCAACACCGCGTGCAGCGTGCCCTGGGTGAACTCGCCGCGCAGGTCGGCCGCGCCACCGGTGCCATCGGCGGCCAGCGTGAACGCGATCGGCGTGCCGGGCTCGCCGCTGCCGGCGAGCAGGCCGGGATCGAGCGCGGTGGAGTCCGCGCGCAGCGTCCACTGCCTGCCGCGCAGGGTGAGGTGCGCGCGCAGCGGATCGGGCACGTGGCCGACGATCGCCACGTCCATGGTGTCGAGGTCGCCGCGCGCGACCAGCCCCAGCCGCGGCCGCGTGCGCGGGAACGGCGCCGGCAGCAACGCGCTGGCGGTGAGGTCGGTGCGGTAGTGGTCGCCGGGCGCGTAGTGGCCGTCGATGCTGAAGCGGCCGCGGTCGCTGTCCACCACCACCTGCTTCACGATCAGCTCGCCCTGGCGCGCATCCAGGCCGCCGCGGATCGTGGCGATGTCGATCATCGGCGCGCCCGCGCTGGTCACGCGCAGGCCATCGACGCGGATCGTGTCGGACTCCAGCGACAGCGGCAGTTCGATCTGCGGCAACACCTCCGGCCAGGTCGGCATCTCGAACGGCGTGTCGTCCTGCGGCAGGTCGAGCGTCGCCTGCTCGACGTCGAGCGCGTCCAGGCGCAGGCGGCGACCGATCAGCGGCGTGATCTCCGGATCGAGCACCACGCGCTTCGCGGTGAAGGTCAGCACCGCCGGCTTCGCGCATCCGCCGTAGGCCACCGGCTCGCCGTCCACGTCCGGGCACGAGCGCTGCACGTAGCGCACGTCGTGCATCACCAGCGGTCCGGACGCGGGGCCCTCGGCGCCGGACCAGGTGAGTTCGCTGCCCGCCGGCAGCGCGCCGACGATGCGCGCCAGCAGGAAGTCGCGGCCGCCGAACGTCGCCAGCAGCCAGTACAGCCCGGCCGCCACCAGCACCGCCAGCACGCCGGTGCCGATCGCGCTGCGGATGGCGAGCACGCGCATGCGCCTGCGTCGCTGCTCGCGCAGTTCGGCGATGCGCGCCTCGCGCTGCTCGGGCGTGAGGTCGTCTGGCAGGCGGCGGGTGCGGAAGCCCATCCTAGAATTCCGTGCCGATGCTCAGGCCGAGCGTGAACGGCGAGTCCGGATGGTCGAGGCCGCGCGCGATGTCCACGCGCAGCGGGCCGACCGGCGAGCGCCAGCGCGCGCCGATGCCGACGCCGGTGTGCCAGTCGGGCGAGGTGCCGTCGAACGCGCTGCCGCTGTCGACGAACACCGCCGCGCCCCAGCTGCCGAGGAAGTAGCGCTCGTACTCGACGCTGGCGGTGACCACGTTCTTGGCGCCGACCGCATAACGGCCGTGGTCGGTGTCCACGCGCGGGCCCACCTCGCGCCATTCGTAGCCGCGGATGCTGCGGTCGCCGCCGGCGTAGTAACGCAGGCTGGGCGGCATGTCGACCAGGGCGTTGGTCCAGGTGTAGCCGGCCTCGGCGCGCAGGATCAGCCGGCTGTCGTCGCCGATGCCGCGGTAATTGGTGGCGCGCGCGTGCAGCTGCACGAAGTTCGCGTCCGAGCCGATGCCCTGCACGCCGCTGCGCAGCATCAGGAAGCCGCCGATGCCGCTGCGCGGGAAGATCCGGTCGTCGACGTTGACGTATTCGGCGCGCACCGAAGGGAAGGTGAAGGTGGCGTAGCGGTAGGCCGGGGCGGCCAGCGCGCCCTCGCCGTCGTCGGCGACCTCGAAGAACCAGCGCTCGCGCAGCGCGTGCAGCGAGGCGACGAGGTTGATGTGCTCGTTGTACTGGCCGCTGCGGCTGCCGACGAACTCGATCCGGCGCGTGTCGATGTAGTCGGTCTGCTCGTCGTAGGCCTGCGCGCTGACCGTGTACCAGCCATCGCGCCAGGCGAAGGCGGGGATGCGGTACTGCAGGGTCAGCGTCTTGCGCTTCTGCGCGTAGTCCAGCTGCGCCAGCGCCTTGTGCCCGCGATCGTTGACGAAGCGGCGCTCCACGCCAAGGCGCACGCCGGCGCCGCTGTCGGTGCCGAAGCTGACGCCGGCGGTGTAGATGCTGCGCTTGGCCGGGGTGAGCGTGACCGTCACCGGCACGCGCTTGTCCACGGCCTGCGAGGGGTCGGGCGAGATGTCGACGAGGGCGAAATAGTCGAGCTTGGCCAGCGAGGTGCGCAGGCGGTCCAGGCGGCCCTGGTGGAAGTAGTCGCCCTCGTTCCAGTACACCAGCTTGCGCAGCAGGTCGTCGCGGATGATGTGCGGCTGCTGCACGAAGGTGGTCGGGCCCATGTCGTAGCGTTCGCCGCTGGACCAGACCAGGTCGATGTCGGCGGCATGTTCGGCGCGCGTCACCTCGACCCGGCGCGAGAGGAAGTCGGCGTCGAAGTAGCCGCGTTCGGTCAGGCGGCGGCTGATGCGGTTGCGGCTGGCCTCGTAATCGGAATGGTTGAAGACCGCGCCCGGCGAGGGCACGAAGGCGTCGATCTCGCGTCCCAGGTAGCGGTCCTGGCCGCCCTCGCCGACGATGGCGATGTCGGAGTTGCGCACGCGCACCGGCTGTCCGGGCTGGATGCGCAGGGTGACGCGCACGTTGCCCTGTCCACCGCGCGCGGCGGGCGCGGCGTCGGCGGACGTGTCGTCGGCGCCGGGATCCTCGGCGGGCGCGCCGTCATCCGGGCGATCGTCGGCGGGCGCGCCGCCGCCGGCGTCCGGTGCGCGCGCCTCCCCGACCACCGTGACCGGCCCGTTGCCGCGCTGGCGCTCCACCACGATCGTCGGTGCGTAGTAGCCGAACGGCTCAAGCGCCTCGCGCGCCTCGTTCTGCGCCTCGCGCAGCAGGAAGCCCAGGCGCCGCCCGCTGAGGTCCTTGCCGATGGCATCGACCAGCGACAGCGAGACGCGCACGTTCTCGGTCATCTCCTCGTCGAGGCCGGTGATGTCCACGCGTTCGACCACGACCGCGCGTGCCGCGCCGCTGGCGGACAGGCACAGCGCGGCGAGGATCAGGGCGAGGGGCAAGCGCATCCGTGCAGGATATCCAAGTCCGGTCAAGAAGCGATTAACACGTGCCGCCCCGCGCGCGGGGCGACTGCGGCACGGGATTCAGGTCGAGAGGTGCTCGATCGCGGCGACGCTGCCCAGCCGGTCGGCCAGGCGCTTGAGCAGGGCCAGGCGGTTGCGGCGCAGCGCCTCGTCGTCGACGTTCACCATCACCTGCTCGAAGAAGGCGTCGACCTGCGGCCGCAGCCGCGCCAGGTGCGCGAGCGCGTCGACGTAGTCGCCATGCGCCAGCGCGTGCCCGGTTTCGGCGTACACCGCTTCCACCGCTTCGGCTAGCGCCGACTCGGCCGGCTCGCGCAGCAGGTCCCTGTCCTCGATCGGCGGGATCGTGTCGGTGGACTTCCTGAGGAGGTTGAGGATGCGCTTGTTGGCCGCGGCCAGCGCCTCGGCCTCGGGCAGGGTGGCGAAGGTGCCGATGGCGTCGATGCGGCGGTCGAAGTCGTACAGCGACTTCGGCTTCAGCTCGGCGACGGCGTTGAAGTGCGCGGCCGGCACGCCCTTGTCGGCGTAGTAACCGCGGAGGCGGTCGAGGATGAAGTCGTAGAGTTCACCGGCATCGGCGTAAGCGCGTTCATCGCCCTTTCCGGTCGGCAATGCGCCCACCGCCTCCGCCGCCGATGTGATCAGCGGTTTGATCGACAGACCAAACCCACTTTCGATGATCGTCCGCGCCAACCCCAGCGCCGTGCGGCGCAGCGCGAACGGATCCTTGTTGCCGGTCGGCTTGAGGCCCGCGGCGAAACCGCCGGCCAGGGTGTCGAGCCGCTCGGCGATCGCCAGCACCTTGCCCAGCGACGACAGTGCGATGTCGTCGCCGGCGAAGCGCGGCTGCCAGGCTTCGTCGATGGCGTTGGCCACCGCCACGCGGTCGTCGTGCGACAGGTCGGCCAGCGAAGCGTCCTGCATCGCGTAATGGCGCCCGGCGATGCCCTGCAGTTCGGGGAACTCGTTGACCAGCCGCGACTGCAGGTCGGCCTTCGACAGCAACGCGGCGCGCCTGGCCAGCGCGGCATCCACGCCCACCTGCGGCGCGATGGCTTCGGCCAGCGCGGCGACGCGCGCGACCTTGTCGGCCACCGTGCCCAGTTTCGCCTGGTAGGTGACGGTCTTGAGGCCCTCGTTCATCGACGCCAGGCCCTGCTTCATGTCCTCGACGAAGAAGAAGCGCGCGTCGGCGAAGCGCGGGCGGATCACGCGCTCGTAGCCCTTGCGGATCTCGCTGTCGTCCCTGGGCTCGATGTTGGCGATGCCGATGAAGCGCGGACCCAGCCGGCCGGCATCGTCCAGCACCGGGAAGAACTTCTGGTTGGCCTCCATCGTGGCCACCAGCGCTTCCTGCGGCACGGCGAGGTATTCCTCCTCGAACGCACACGACACCGCCTTCGGCCATTCCACCAGGCACACCACCTGGTCGAGGTTGCCGGGGTCGATGCGCGCGCTGCCGCCGGCCGCCTTCGCCGCCGTTTCCACTTCCTGCACGATGCGCCGGCGGCGCTCGTGCGCGTCGACCAGCACCTTCGCGCCGCGCAGCGCGTCGACGTAGTCCTCGGGCGAGGAGATCCACACCTGCTTGTCGTGCAGGAAGCGATGGCCGCGGCTGAAGCGGTCGGCCTTCACGCCGAACAGTTCGGCATCCACCACGTCCTTGCCCAGCAGCACCACCAGCCAGTGCACCGGGCGCGCGAACGCGTGCTCGTGGGCACCCCAGCGCATCGGCTTGGGGATCGGCATCGCCGCGATCGCGTCCTGCAGCACCAGCGGCAGCAGCTGCGCGGTCCTGGCGCCGGACGTCTGCGTGCGCAGCACGAAGCGCTCGCCCTTGGCGTCGTGCGTCTTCTCGAGCTGCGTCCACGCGACGCCGGCCTTTGCCGCGAAGCCGAGCAGGGCCTTGGTCGGCTGGCCGTCGGCATCGAGCGCGATGTTGAGGTAGGGGCCGAACACCTCCGTGGCCTGCTCGGGCTGCTCGGTGGCCACCGCCGGCAGCAGCACCGCGAGCCGGCGCGGCGTGTACAGCGGATGGGCGTCCCCGCGCTCGACCGCGATGCCGCGCTTCTCAAGCGCCGCGACCACGCCATCAAAGAACGCCTGCGCAAGGCCGGGCAGCGCCTTGACCGGCAGTTCTTCGGTGCCCAGTTCGATCAGGAGGGGACGTTGTTCGCTCATTGCCGGAACCTTTGCTCTTGCCCCCTCTCCCGCCTGCGGGAGAGGGTTGGGGTGAGGGCAGAGGGAGCCAAGCACCCTCATCCGCCCTTCGGGCACCTTCTCCCGCGTGCGGGAGAAGGGAATCTCAAGCTGCTGCTTTCTTCAGTCCCGGGAAACCGAGCTTCTCGCGCTGTTCGTAGTACGCCTGCGCCACCGCCTGCGCCAGCTTGCGCACGCGCAGGATGTAGCGCTGGCGCTCGGTGACGGAAATCGCGCGGCGCGCATCGAGCAGGTTGAAGCTGTGGCTGGCCTTGGCGACCTGGTCGTACGCCGGCAGCGGCAGGCCGAGCTCCACCAGTTTCAGCGCCTCGGCCTCGCAGGCATCGAAGCGGTGGAACAGTTCGGCGACATCCGCGTGCTCGAAGTTGTACGCACTCTGCTCGCGTTCGTTCTGCAGGAACACGTCGCCATAGGTCACCACGCCCTGCGGGCCTTCCGTCCACACCAGGTCGTAGACGTTGTCGCAGTTCTGCAGGTACATGCACAACCGCTCGAGGCCGTAGGTGATCTCGCCCAGCACGGGCCTGCATTCCAGGCCTCCGGCCTGCTGGAAATAGGTGAACTGGGTGACTTCCATGCCGTTGAGCCACACCTCCCAGCCCAGGCCCCAGGCGCCCAGCGTCGGCGATTCCCAGTTGTCCTCGACCAGGCGCAGGTCGTGCACCTGCGGGTCGATGCCCAGCGCCTTGAGCGAATCGAAGTACAGCTCGACGATGTTGTCCGGGCTCGGCTTCATCGCCACCTGGTACTGGTAGTAGTGCTGCAGCCGGTTCGGGTTCTCGCCGTAGCGGCCGTCGGTGGGCCGCCGCGAGGGCTGCACGTAGGCCGCGTTCCACGGCTCCGGACCCAGCGCGCGCAGGAAGGTGGCCGGGTGGAAGGTGCCGGCGCCGACTTCGAGGTCGAGCGGCTGGATCAGCACGCAGCCCTGCGCCGCCCAATAGGCGTTGAGGCGCGTGATGAGTTCCTGGAACGTGATCTTCGGGAGCTGCGGTCCGGTCATCGGGATGGCGGGCACGGGGCGCGTTTCGCGGGCGCGCTAGTATAGCGGCCGACCCTGCTTCGGCCGGTTGCGCCGGCCCGCGCCTTGAACGAACCGCTGCCCTCGCCACGCCTTCGCCACGCCGTTGCGCTGCCCGCCGGTCGGCTGGCGCTCGAACCCGTGCTCGCGGCCCTGGTCGAGGACGGCCTGCTCGCGGCGAAGGACGCCGAACATGCGCGCGCCAGCAGCCGCCACGTGCGCGGGCTGGATGCCGTGCATCCGCTGGTGCTGCTGGCCAACCTGAAGCTGCCCTCGGCCACGCGGCCCGGCAGCGAGCTGGGGCTGGAAGCGCTGACCGAATGGCTGGCGCGCGCCAGCGGCCATGCCTACCTGCGCATCGACCCGACCAAGATCGTGGTGGCCGAGGTCACCGACCTGGTCTCGCACGCCTACGCGCGCCGCCACCGCATCCTGCCGGTGGACGTGACGCCTGACCGCGCGCGCATCGCCACCAGCGAGCCGATGGCCACCGAGTGGATCGGCGACGTGCAGCGCCTGCTCCGCCGCGAGATCGAACTGGTGGTGGCCAACCCGCTCGACCTGCACCGCTACACGATGGAGTTCTTCGGGGTCACGCGCTCGGTGCGCGGCGCCCAGTCCGAGGGCGACAAGGCGACCCAGGCGCCGACCTTCGAGCAGCTGGTCGAACTGGGCCGGGCCGGCGACGTCAACGCCGACGACCACCACATCGTCAACATCGTCGACTGGCTGCTGCAGTACGCCTACGAGCAGCGCGCGTCCGACATCCACCTTGAGCCGCGCCGGGACGTGGGCCGGGTGCGCTTCCGCATCGATGGCGTGCTGCACAAGGTGTTCGAGATGCCGCCGCCGGTGATGACCGCCGCGGTCAGTCGGATCAAGGTGCTGGGCCGCATGGACCTGGCCGAACGCCGGCGCCCGCAGGACGGCCGCATCAAGACGCGCTCGCCCGGCGGCCGCGAGGTGGAGATGCGCCTGTCGACGATGCCCACCGCGTTCGGCGAGAAGTGCGTGATGCGCATCTTCGATCCCGACACTGCGTTCAAGGACATCGCGCAGCTGGGCTTCGACGCCGACGAAGTCGCGACCTGGACCGAACTGACCTCGCGCCCGCATGGCATCGTGCTGGTCACCGGCCCGACCGGCTCGGGCAAGACGACGACGCTGTATTCCACGCTCAAGCGGCTGGCGACGGCGGATGTCAACGTGTGCACGGTCGAGGATCCGATCGAGATGATCGCGACCGAGCTCAACCAGATGCAGGTGCACCACCAGATCGACCTGACCTTCGCGCAGGGCGTGCGCACCCTGCTGCGCCAGGACCCGGACATCATCATGATCGGCGAGATCCGCGACCTCGACACCGCGCAGATGGCGGTGCAGGCCTCGCTCACCGGCCACCTGGTGCTGTCGACGCTGCACACCAATGACGCGCCCTCGGCGATCACGCGCCTGCTCGACCTCGGCCTGCCGCACTACCTCATCGCGTCCACGCTCAACGGGATCCTCGCCCAGCGCCTGGTGCGCACGCTGTGCCCGCACTGCAAGCAGCCCGGCTCGCCGACGCCGGAAGCCTGGCATTCGCTGATGCCGGGACCGCATGCGCCGCCGGTGCCGCTCGCGGCCTGCCGGCCGGTGGGTTGCCTGGAATGCCGCAACACCGGCTACCTCGGCCGCGTCGGCATCTATGAACTGATGCCGGTCACGCCGGCGCTGCGCGCGCTGGTGAAGCCGGACATGGAGCTGGCCGCGTTCACCCGCGCCGCCGTCGGCGACGGCCTGCGCACCCTGCGCGTGGCCGGCGCCGAGAAGGTGGCGCAAGGCCTGACCACGGTCGAGGAAGTGCTGACGGTGCTGCCGCCGCAGGAGTAGCGCGCCGGGCGTGCGCGGCGCACGGCGCCATCAACCGCCCAGCATCAGCCACAGCCCCAGCGCGTTGTTGGCCATGTGCACCAGCACCGGCGCCCACAGGCTGCCGGTGCGGCGGTAGACCCACGCCAGCCCCACCGCCATCGCGAAGTACAGCATCCACAGCAACGCGGTCTGCAGCGCGTCGCCCGTCGACAGGCCGGCGAACTCGTGCAGCGACGCGAACAGCGCGCCGGTGAGCACGTAGCCCAGCCCCGGCCTGCCAGCCGCGAGGAAGCGGCCGAACAGCACGCGCCGGAACAGCAGCTCCTCGAACACCGGCGCCAGCAGCACCACGTAGACCACGGTGGCCAGCGGCGCCGTCCCGAGCAGCGCGGCGATCGGCTGTTCGTTCGAGGCTTCCAGGCCCAGCCCGCGCCACGCATCCAGCCATTCCAGTCCGAGCGACAGCGCCAGCAGGGTTGCCAGCGTCGCCACCATCCAGCCCCAGGTCGACCCGCGCGCCAGCGCCGCGCGGGCGCCGGACACCTCGGCCGCCGTGGCGCGTCGCCGCAGGAGGTACGGCGCGAGCGCCGCGGCCATCATCGCCAGCGACAGGCCCAGCAGCGACGCCAGGTCTTCCGCGCCATCGTCGAGCGCGTGCCCGAACGCCAGCGCCAGCAGGCCCACGCACGCGGCCACCGCGACGAACGCCACCAGCGCCAGCAGCAGGTCGAGCACGAACGCGCCGACCACGCGCGCCGCTGGCACACGGGGCGATCCGCGCGAGGGTCCGTCGGGCTGCGGCGGCGACGCGTCCATGCGCAAGCGGCGTGCCGGCCGGGCGTCAGCCCGAGACCAGCCGCACCCGCGCGAAGTTGCGCTTGCCCACCTGCAGCACGCCCTCGAAGCCCGGCGCGAAGCGGGTGTCGGGATCCTCGACCACCGCGCCGTCCACTTTCACCGCGCGCTCCTTGAGCTTGCGGCTGGCTTCGGAGTTGCTCGGCGTGATCCCGGCGGCGGTGAGCAGCGCGCCGATGCGGATGCCGTCCGCGGGAATCGCTACATCCCTGCGTTCGAGCAGCGAGGTGTCGCCCTGCCCGGTGACCGCGGCATGCCAGCCGGCGATCGCGGTCTCGGCGGCGGCGGCATCGTGGAAGCGCGCGGCCAGCTCGCGCGCGAGGCGCAGCTTGACGTCGCGCGGATTGAGGCCGGCCGCCACGTCGGCGCGCAGGCGCCTGGCCTCGTCGATGCCGATCTCGAAGCTCAACAGGTCGATCCAGTCCCACATCAGCGCGTCGCCGATCTTCATCGTCTTGTTGACGATGTCGATGGCCGGCTCGTTGATGCCGATGTAGTTGCCCAGCGACTTGCCCATCTTGTTGACGCCGTCCAGCCCCACCAGCAGCGGCATGGTCAGCACCACCTGCGGCGCCTGGCCATGGTGTTCCTGCAGGCCGCGGCCCATCAGCAGGTTGAACTTCTGGTCGGTGCCGCCCAGTTCGACGTCGGCCTGCAGCGCCACCGAGTCGTAGCCCTGCACCAGCGGGTAGAGGAACTCGTGGATGGCGATCGACTGCTGCGCGGCGTGGCGCTTGGCGAAATCGTCGCGCTCGAGCATGCGCGCCACGGTGTGCTGGCCGGCGAGGCGGATCATGTCGGCCGCCGACATCCTGCCGAACCATTCGCTGTTGAAGCGCACCTCGGTCTTCTCGCGGTCGAGCACCTTGAACACCTGCGCCTCGTAGGTGCGGGCGTTGTCGAGCACGTCCTCGCGCGAGAGCGGCTTGCGGGTGACGTTCTTGCCGGTCGGGTCGCCGATCATCCCGGTGAAATCGCCGATCAGGAAGATCACCTGGTGCCCCAGGTCCTGGAACTGGCGCATCTTGTTGAGCAGCACCGTGTGGCCCAGGTGCAGGTCCGGCGCGGTCGGGTCGAAGCCGGCCTTGACCCGCAGCGGGCGGCCGCCGGGACGGGCCGAGGCCGCCAGGCGCGCGGCCAGCTCCTCGCGCTTGAGGATCTCGTCGGCGCCGCGCGCGAGCAGGTCCAGGGCGGCGGGGTCGGGAACGGGCGGGGTCATCGGCGGACTCGGTACGCAGGTCGGCCCACGAATGTGATGCCGGTCGAAAGAAACGATTAAATATATGTTAATCGCGAGTGGGCTCAAAAACCCTATGGCCAACAAGGGTTTGACGCATCCACTTCATGTGCTTATGTTACCGCGCAGACGCGCCCGTCACGCCATCCGGACCCCTTCCATGACGCAGCCGCCCTCGATGTCGCCGGAGGCCCACCAGGCCGTCCGCGAGCAGAACCTCCGGGCCGCTGCCGAGAACACCGCGAACGAACAGCGCTACGCCCATCCCGGCGATGCCGGCGCGCGCTTTCCCTTCAACGGTCGCTGGACGCGCCGCGACTGGGCCCAGGCCAGCCTGTTCGCCACCGCCGCGGCGCTGGTCATCGCGCTGGTGCCGGGCTTCTCCAACGCGATGCGCAGCAGCGAACGCATCCCCTCCACCACCCTCTCGCTGCCGCTGCCGCCGCTGGCCGCGGTGCAGGCGCGCGCACCCGCGCAGCGCAACTGGGACCTGGTGGAAGTGGAACGCGGCCAGACGCTGGGTTCGATCTTCGAAGCGCGGGGCATCCCCGCCGCCACCCTGCACCGCCTGCTCGACGCCTCCAGGGACAAGCCCGCGCTGACCCGGCTCAAGCCCGGCGCCGAACTCGGCTTCGACATCGGCGCCGACGGCAAGCTGCAGGCCTTCCGCTACGACCGCAGCGACACCCAGCGCATCGTGCTGTCGCTGGCCGGCGATGCGGTCAGCGAGAAGGTGATCGAACGCCCGGTCGAAATCCGCACCGCGGTGGTCAGCGGCAAGGTCGGCAAGTCACTGTTCCACTCCGCGCGCAAGCTCGGCCTCAGCGGCGGCACGATCAACGTCCTCACCGACGATGTGTTCAAGTACGACATCGACTTCGACCGCGACGTCACCTCCGGCGACCGCTTCAGCGTGGTCGTCGAGCAGCACTGGCGCGAAGGCGAACTGATCCGCACCGGCCCGGTGACCGCGGCCGTGTTCACCGCCCGCGGCAAGCCGTTCACCGCGGTGCGCTTCGAGCGCGACGGCAAGGCCGAGTACTTCACCGCCGACGGCCGCCCGCTGAAGAAGAGCTTCATCCGCAGCCCGATCCAGTACGCGCGCCTGAGTTCTCGCTTCGGCACGCGCCGCCACCCGGTGCTGGGCACCTCGCGCATGCACAAGGGCGTGGACTACGCCGCGCGCGCCGGCACGCCGATCATGGCCGCGGGCGATGCGCGCGTGGTCTCCTCCGGCTGGCAGGGCGGTTACGGCAACGCGGTGGTGCTCGACCACGGCCGCGGCTACACCACGCTGTACGGGCACATGTCGCGCACCGCCGGCCTCAAGCGCGGCCAGCGCGTGGCGCAGGGCCAGGTGATTGGCTACGTCGGCTCCACCGGCATGTCCACCGGCCCCCACCTGCACTACGAATTCCGCATCAACGGCGTGCACCGCAACCCGCTGCAGCACACGATGCCGCCGCCGGAGCCGCTGAGCGGCGCCATGCTCGCCCAGTTCCGCCGCCAGACCGCACCGGCGCTGGAGCGCATCCGCGAAGTCGAGGACATCATCTACGCCACCGTGCCGGCGCGCCCCTCCGCCGACGACACCCAGGTGGCCGCCGCCAAGCCCGCCACCGGCGGCAAGCGCGGCTGATCCCCTTGCCTTCCCTTCCCCTGATTGGGGGGGGAAGGTGCCAAAGGCGGATGGGGGCAACACCGCGCAGCGCAGCGGCGAGAAAGGCTTCGTCTGGCTGTCCCTTCCCCCGCTTGCGGGGGAAGGTGCCGAAGGCGGATGGGGGCAACACCGCGCAACGCAGCGGCGAGAAGGGCTTCGTCTGGCTGTCCCTTCCCCCGCTTGCGGGGGAAGGTGCCGAAGGCGGATGGGGGCAACACCGCGCAACGCAGCGACCGCCGCACACCTGCCCGTGACCTAGAATCACGGCCATGTCCGACCTCTTCCTCGGCTTGATCTCCGGCACCAGCGCCGACGGCATCGACGCCGCCCTGGTGCGCTTCGACGACGGCCACGCGCACCTCGTCTTCGGCCGCACCTATCCCTGGAACCCTGCGCTGCGCGCGCGCCTGGTCGAACTGGGCCAGCAGACCGCGAAGCTGACGCTCGACGACATCGGCGAACTCGACGTGCGCATCGCCCGCGCCTTCGCCGATGCCGCCTCGCAAGCGATGGCCGACAGCGGCACCGACGCGCGCGACGTCGCCGCGATCGGCTCCCACGGGCAGACCCTGCGCCATCGCCCGCACGGCACCCATCCGTTCACCCTGCAGCTGGGCGACCCCAGCACGATTGCGGAACAGACCGGCGTACGCGTGATCGCCGACTTCCGCAAGCGCGACGTCGCCGCCGGTGGCCATGGCGCACCGCTGCTACCCGGCCTGCACGCCGCCCTGCTGCATTCCAACGCCGAAGACCGCGCCGTGCTCAACCTCGGCGGCATCGCCAACCTCACCCTGCTGCCCGCGCACGGCGAAGTGCGCGGCTTCGACACCGGCCCCGCGAACGGCCTGATGGACGCCTGGTGCCTGCGTCATCGCGGCGAAGCCTTCGATCGCGATGGCGCGTTTGCGCGCGAGGGCAAGGTCGACGATGCGTTGTTGTCGCGCCTGCTCGACGACCCGTGGTTCGCCGCGCCGCCACCGAAATCCACTGGCCGCGACCAGTTCCACCTGCCGTGGGTCGCCTCGAAGTTCACCGGCCGCGAATCCCCCGCCGACGTCCAGGCCACGTTGCTCGCGCTGAGCGTGCGCACGATCGTCGACGCCCTGCGCGCCACGCAACCGGACACCCAACGCCTCATCGCCTGCGGCGGCGGCGTGCACAACGCGGCACTGATGTCGGCGCTTGCAGGTGCATTGCCCGACTGCATCGTCGAATCCACCGCCGCCCACGGCCTCGACCCCGACTTTGTCGAAGCCATGGGCTTCGCGTGGCTCGCGCGACAAACGCTGCTGGGACTGCCCGGCAACGTGCCGAGCGTGACCGGGGCGGATGGCTTCAGGGTGTTGGGTGGGGTTTATCCGGCATGATTGCGGTCTGGCAAGCGTTAAGTGGCAGTTCTTGCATCAGGAGGCCGTATGAGCGAGAAGCAGAAAGACGACGATCTGCCTTTCAATCGCGAACGATTTTCAAGCAAGAAAGATGCAGACGCGAGGGCAGAGAAGATTCGCCAGTTCACAGGCGAGTCTCCTTCTGTCCACGAGATTGAAGGAAAGTGGATTGTTTCTGTCTATCGTTCCGATGAGGATGACTACTCCGACCTTGACGAGGCAGAGAGTCGTAGAGCCGACTACCGTCGCGACTCTGGAACACCAGCAGATTCCACCGTGGTAAGGAACGATCATCCAACCAAAGGTGTTTATGGCGACTGATCTGCCACCTAACAATTCATTCAAGCCGCCGCCGCTTCGCGGCGCGGCTCAATACAGGCGTTAGACCGGCGTGGCCAGTGCTAGACTGACTTGATGGAACGGCTGGAAGCATTCAATCCGCAACGCCTTCAATGGTGCATGGCTGATGCGCAGATTGACGCTGGCCATCTAGCCCACGACGTGGGGATTTCAGAGCGAACCCTGACCCGAGCAATGGAAGGTCAGACGGGCCTGACGTTCATCCAACTTCAGAAGCTAGGAAAGTACTTTGGACGGACGCCTCTGTTCTTCTTGGAGCAAGGGGTACCTGAGCCACAGCAAATCAGAAGTCCGCAGTTCCGTACCATCCTGAATCAGCAGCACAATCTCGACCAGAAGATCAAGCGCATTATTCAGCTCGCGGAGTGGCAGCGAGAAGCCTTCATCGATCTTCTCGACGAAATCGACGCTGAGGAAAGAATCCAATTCGATCCACCAGATCTAGTCGGAGTCGCCCCTAATTCGGCTGCACGCCAAGCAAGAGAGTGGCTTGGGATTCAGACTGAAAGCTCGTTCGAGCAATACCGCACTGCGATTGAACGCCGCGGCATTCTTGTATTCCGTACCAATGGATATGCTGGCAAATGGCAAATTCCAAGCGCTCATCCAACAATTGGATTTAGCCTTTACCACTCATCGTATCCAATCATCGTGGTGAGAAAGGAAAGTGTGGAGGCGCGCCAAACCTTCACTCTTGCTCATGAGTTAGGGCATCTTCTTTTGTTCCGTGAAAGCACTATCGACAGCGTTGATAGCCTGAACTCACATGCACGAAAGGAACGCTTGGCCAATGAATTTGCTGGGCATTTCCTCATCCCCCAAACAAGCCTAAACCAGATCGACATATCAGGCCTTTCGGATGACCCCGCAGCGTTGGAAGCACAACTCCAGAATTTCAGGCGGTTGTGGGGTGTAAGTACAGATACGATCCTGATTCGACTTATCGCATCGAATCTCCTGGAACAAGCCGTATACGACGAGTTCAAAGTGTGGAGAGACAGCCGCCCCACTGAGGAGAGCCAAGGCGGGAACCGTGAGTGGCGACATCGAGAGCCAAGACACATTCTTGGTGACACGTATGTTCGTGCTGTCCTCCAAGCGCTCGATGCCAACAAGCTGAGTATCGTTAAAGCATCGAAATATCTCGACGACCTTAAGTTGACCGACTTAAGGCAGTTGGAGCGCTACTATGCGGGTGCTTGACGCATCGTCAGTACTTCATGCATGGGACAACTATCCCGTTGAAAACTTGCCCACGATTTGGGAGTGGCTAAGAGCGGAATTGTCGGCGGGGCGAATGGTGATCCCGCGCGTGGCAATGGATGAAATCGGTCATATCAGCCCCGACTGTAGACAATGGCTTCATGATGTCGACGGATTCAATCCTGTGGAGGTTGATAACGTCATTGCTGGGCACGCCATGCTCATCAACAGCGAACTCGGCGTACAGAACGATCAGTACGGAACAGGCGTTGACGTTAACGACGTGATCATTATCGCCACTACCAAGGCAAAAGGTTTTGTCTTGATCAGCAACGAGTCAAGGCAGCCATCTCTTCCCGCCAACAAGAAGAAATATAAGATTCCCGCAGTTTGCAACTTGCAGTCGGTTTCGGTTTCTTGCATCAACTTCGCAGACCTTATCAGGGTCTCCAACCGCGTCTTCTAGAACGGGGCCAGGTTCACTTTCCCCAGCTTGTTGGTGACTGGCAACTTTGAACTTCGTAGACCCGGAGGGCGCCGCACAGGAGGTGCGGCGTTTTCCGACCGAGCCATGGAGGGCGAGTCGGAAAATCCCGTTGATACCCGGCTGACCGGTTAGCTGTGTCGGGGAAGGCCCTTTTCTTTGGTTCGTTTCTTTTTGGCCAGAAAAAGAAATGAACCCGCGCGCCGCAGGCGGGCGGAAGCTGTTGCTTCTCCAACACAAACCAGAAGAGAAAAGCCAAGAGCGCCCTCACCCCAACCCTCTCCCGCAAAGCGGGAGAGGGGGCGGACGTTTCGCGGGAGAAGAGGTAAAGGCAGACGTACGCAAACGCGCTAGCATCCCGCTCACACTTCCCGCGAAGCACCCGCATGGACACCCGCCCCAACCACCAGCTCTCCATGACCGTGCTGATGACCCCGGACATGGCCAACTTCACCGGCAAGGTGCACGGCGGCGACATCCTCAAGCTGCTCGACCAGGTGGCCTACGCCTGCGCCAGCCGCTATGCCGGGCGCTATGTGGTGACGCTGTCGGTGGACCAGGTGATCTTCCGCGAGCCGATCAACGTCGGCGAGCTGGTGACCTTCCTCGCCTCGGTCAACGCCACCGGGCGCACGTCAATGGAAGTCGGGATCAAGGTGGTGGCCGAGGACATCCGCAAGCAGTCGGTGCGCCACGCCAACAGCTGCTTCTTCACGATGGTGGCGCTGGACGACGATGGCCAGCCGACGCCCGTGCCGCCGCTGCAGCCAACGACGGCGGACGAGATTCGCCGCGAGGCCGCTGCACGCACGCGGCGCGAGCTGCGGCAGGCGCTGGCGCAGCGGCATGCATCGCTGCTGTCGTCATCCGACGGAAGCTGAAGCGCGCGTCCTCTCCCCAGCCCGCTCCCGCGAAGCGGGAGAGGGGCCCACTCAAGGGTCAGTCCAGCGCCTTCATCGCCTTCGCATGCGCGGAAACGATCGCGAGGGTTGAGGCATCGCTGTCGAACAGCGAGAACAGGCCCTGCGCTTCCTGCGGCGGGTCGCCGGTGAACGGATCGCCCGCGGTCCACATCCAGTCGGCGTTGGCGGTGCGGCCGCGCCCGCCCCAGGCCCAGAAGTTGGAGCCGGCGATGGCGTCGCCGGCCTTCGCACGTGCCAGCACGCGGTCGTAGATCGCCTGGTAGAAGGCATCGCGCGCGGTGGTGCCGGAGGCCGGGTCGTACGCGCCCTTGTCGCGGTTGAGGCCGAACTCCGACAGCACGATCGGCTTGCCCATGCGGTTGGCCAGGTCGACGTGGCGGTCGATGTAGTCCATCGCCTGCACGGTGCCGGATTCGAGCCGCGCGGCGGGATCGTGGTGGTCCATCCAGCTCCAGTTCGACGGCCACAGGTGGAAGGTGAGGTAGTCCACGTTGGGCGTGTCGTGCGCCGCGTAGAACAGCTCGTCGCTGCGCAGCGTGCCCCAGGCGCCCTCGCTGCCGGTGCTGACCAGCTGCTTCGGCGCGAGGCCGCGGATATAGCCGGCGGTGTCGTGCACCCACTGCTTGAACACCGGGAAGTTCGGGTGCCCGTCGGCATCGCTGCCGGGGCGCGGCTCGTTGGCAAGCTGCCAGGACATCACCGTCGGGTCGTCGATGTAGCGCTTGCCGTTGATCGTGTTGGTGCGGGTGATGACGGTGCGGATCGCCTCGCGGTACAGCGCCTGCGCCTCGGGAATCGCGTAGAACCGCGCCGAGTTCTGCATGAAGCCGTTCCAGTCGCCGGTTTCGTCCGGATCATGCGCGGACACCGGTTCGCCGGTGAACCACGACACGTACTGCGACATGCCGCCCGACCATTGCCAGAAATTGTTGAGGTACAGCACGGCCTTCATGTCGCGCCTGGCCATCTCGTCGAGCAGGAAGTCGATGCCCTGCAACAGCGTCTCGTCGTACTGGCCCGGCGCGGTCATGACCGCCGGACGCACGCCGCGCTTGAAGCCGCTGGCTTCGGACATCGCCAGCACGCGCAGGTTGTCGATGCCGGCGTCCTTGAGCTGGTCGAGCTCGGCGACGAGCCGCGCGCGATTACCGCGTTCGCCCGGTGCGCCGAGATAGGCGCCGTACCAGAAGTTGGCGCCGGCAAAGCGATAGGGTTTGCCGTCGAGCACGAAATGCGTGCCCTCCACGCGCACGAAGCCGTCCGCCTCGCCGGCCGGCGCCGTGTCCGGTGCCGCCGATGCGGCCTCGTCCCGCGGGCCGGCGCAGGCAGCCAGCAGCAGCGCCAGCACGGTTCCCCCGAAGGCCCTCGCCCAGTTGCACAACGCGCGTCGGCTCCGCATGGCGCCGTCTCCTCCCGTGGTCCCGAACCGGGAAGATAGTGCAATGCGTCCGCGCGGGTAACCGCCCGGGTGGAATAGCTTGCGTGAATTCGGTGATGGCCCGCGGATACTCCGCAGGCCGCGGCGTGGCTCAGTCGGCGTCGGACGGATGCGCGCGGCCGATCGCGGCGTAGCCCGGATCGTCGGGCACCTGCTCCAGCGCCGCGATCGCGGCCTGCAGAGCGTCCACCTCGGTGTTCTCGAAGCGCACCGAACCGTCGCCTTCGTACACATGCAGGCCCTGTTCGAGCAGGTACTGCAGCGCGCGGGGAATCGTCCAGCCGCGCGCGTCGGCGACGCGCTTGATCCGGTCCACCAGCACGGGGTCGGCATCCTTGAGCACGATGTCGGTCATGGGTTGGTCCCTTCTACGGAGGTCGCGATGCCGTCGTTGGACAGCCGCAACCTCGGTTTCAGCCAGAAGAACAGCAGCACCGCGGGGATCGCCACCGCCGTGGTGATGGCGAAGTACACGCCATAGCCGGTGTGCTCGACGATGCTGCCCGACACCGCGCTGAGCAGCTTGCCCGGCAGCATCACCAGCGACGAGAACAGCGCGTACTGGGTGGCTGTGAAGCGCTGGTTGACCAGCGCCGAGAGGAACGCGACCAGCGTGGTGCCCTGGAAGCCCTGCGCGAGGTTCTCGCCCGAGATCACGAAGGTCAGCTTCCACACGTCGCCGTCGGCGCCGATCAGCCACAGGTACAGCAGGTTGCTGGCCGCGCCGAGGATGACGCCGGCCAGCAGCGGCCACTTCACGCCCCAGCGCGCGACCGCGATGCCGCCGAGGAACACGCCGCCGATGCCGACCCAGATGCCGTACACCTTGGATACCGCCGCGATCTCGGTCTTGGTGAAGCCCTGGTCGAGGTAGAACGGCGCCATGATGCCGCCGCCGAGCGACTGGTCGGAAATCTTCGCCAGCAGGATGAAGGCGAGCAGCGCCAGCGCCAGCGCGCCGCCGAAGCGGCGGAAGAAATCCGCGAACGGCTCGACCACGCCTTCGCGCAGGCCTTCGGCCCAGGTCTCGGTCTTCACCCGCAGCACGTCCGGTTCGCGCGCGACCAGCACCGCGACCACCGGCACCAGCATCACCAGCGCCATCACCCGGTACACCACCGGCCAGGCGACGTGGTCGGCCAGCACCAGCGCCAGCGCGCCGGTGACGATCAGCGCGATGCGATAGCCCAGCGAATAGGTGGCCACCAGCGCGCCCTGCGCGTCCTTCGGCGCGATCTCGACGCGGTAGGCGTCGACCGCGATGTCGAGCGTGGCGCCGGCGAACGCGGTCATCAGCGTGATCCACACGAACGCGGCGAGCCGGTCGGGCGTGAGTTCCGCCATCGCCAGCAGGCCGGCGATCACCACCAGCAGCGCCAGCAGCAGCCAGCCGCGGCGCTGGCCGAGCCGGCCCAGCAGCGGCAGGCGCCAGCGGTCGACCAAGGGCGCCCACAGGAACTTGAGGGTGTAGGTCATGCCGGCGCTGGCGATGAGCGTGATGTTCTTCAGCTCGATGCCGTTTTCCTTGAGCCAGTAGGCCAGGGTGCCGGCGACCAGCAGGAACGGCATGCCCGAGGCGAAGCCGAAGAAGAACATCGTCCATGCCGCCGGCTGGGTGAAGGCCCGCCAGATCGACGGCTTGGCGGCGTCGCTCATGCGGCGTAGTCCACCACGTAGGGGGCATGGTCGGAGAAGCGCGGTTCGCGATGCACGGCGCAGGCCTTCAGTGTCTTCGCCAGCGCCGGCGTCACCAGCTGGTAGTCGATGCGCCAGCCGACGTCGTTGGCGCGCGCGGCGCCGCGGTTGCTCCACCAGGTGTACTCGACGGCGTCCGGCTTCAGCACGCGGAAGCTGTCCTTCCAGCCGGTCTTCGGCGGCGTGACCAGCCCGTCGCCATGCGCGTCGGCGATCATGCCGCTCAGCCAGGCGCGCTCGGGCGGCAGGCAGCCGGAGTTCTTCTGGTTGCTGGACCAGTTCCTGATGTCGTTCTTCGCACGCACGATGTTCCAGTCGCCGCACAGCACGTAGTCGCGGCCGCTGGCCAGCCACTCGTCCAGGATCGGCCTGAGCCAGTCCATCACCTCGAACTTGAAGCCCTGACGCTCCTCGCCCGACGAGCCGGACGGGATGTAGAACGAGACCACGCTGAGCTTGCCGTAGCGCGCCTCGATGTAGCGGCCCTCGTCGTCGAACGGCGCCCAGCCCAGCGACGTGCGCACTTCGTCGGGCTCGCGCTTGCTGTAGATCGCCACGCCGCTGTAACCCTTCTTGGTGCTGGCGTCGCGGTAGTGGCAATGGCGGTAGGGGCGGAAGCAGGCATCGCCGAGCTGGTCTTCCTGCGCCTTGGTTTCCTGCAGGCAGACGATGTCGGCCTCCTGCGCCTCCAGCCACGGGAAGAAGCCCTTGTTGGCGGCGGAGCGGATTCCGTTGGCGTTGAAGCTGATGATGCGCATGCGGAGGCGGTCGGCGAGGTTCGGGCAAGCCTAGCGGAAACGGCACGCGGCCGCCCCCGGGCCGGGCCACGGCGCGCGGCGTCGTTCATCGGATACGCAGGCCGGCGCGCGCCGGGGACAGCCGGCCGGCTCAGGCCTTGCGCACGAATCCGGATTTCAGGCCCATCTGGCCGATGCCTTCGATCCTGCAGTCGATGTCGTGGTCGCTGTCGACCAGGCGGATGTTGCGCACCTTGGTGCCCACCTTCACCACCAGCGAGGAGCCCTTGACCTTGAGGTCCTTGACCACGACCACGCTGTCGCCGTCGGCCAGCGGGGTGCCGTGGGCGTCGCGCACCTGCGGCGGCGCGTCTTCCGCGGCGGCGGCGGCGGCCGGCGACCATTCGTGCGCGCATTCCGGGCAGACCAGCAGCGCGCCGTCCTCGTAGGTGTAGGTCGAAGCGCACTGGGGGCACGCGGGCAAACCGGGCATGGCGACACTCGCAGGGTTCGGGGAACGCGGCGTATTGTCGCATCGCGCCTGCGGCGGTCCGCGCGCGGCGTGGGACAATGCGCGGCATGAGCGACCACCGCACCCGTTTCCTGCAGCTGGCCCTGGACGCCGACGCCTTGCGCTTCGGCACGTTCACGCTGAAGTCGGGGCGCGTGAGCCCTTATTTCTTCAACGCCGGGCGCTTCGATTCGGGCACGTCGCTGGCCACCCTGGCCGGCTGCTACGCCGACGCGCTGGACGCCGCCGGCCTCGGCTTCGACCTGCTGTTCGGCCCGGCGTACAAGGGCATCCCGCTGGCGACCGCGCTGGCCTGCGAGTACGCGCGCCGCGGCCGCGACCTGCCGCTGGCGTTCAACCGCAAGGAAGCCAAGGCCCACGGCGAGGGTGGCCTGCTGATCGGCGCCGCGCTGGCCGGCAGGCGCGTGCTGGTGGTCGACGACGTGATCACCGCCGGCACCGCGATCCGCGAGGCGCTGGAGACGATCCGCGGCGGCGGCGGCACGCCGGCCGGCATCGTGATCGCGCTCGATCGCCAGGAAATCGCCGGCGAGGGCCAGTCGCGGTCGGCGGCACAGGCGGTCGCGGCCGAGGCCGGGATCCCGGTGGTCGCGGTCGCCACCCTGGGCGACCTGCTGGCATTTGCCGACGGAAGCGCGGCCCTGGCGGACGAACGCGCGCGCCTGCAGGCGTATCGCAGGCAATATGGCGTCTCCGGGAATGACTCCTGATTCGGGCCGCAGGGGGCGGTTGGCGATGAAGACTTCCATCTGGCTGGCCGGCGCCGTGCTCTGCACGCTGGTCCTGCCCGTCCACGGCCAGCAGCGCGCGCAGCAGGCCGAGAAGAAGCTGTACTGCTGGAACGAGAACGGCCGCAAGGTCTGCGGCGACGCGCTGCCGGCCAACGCGGTGGACGCCGCGCGCACCGAGCTGAGCGTGCGCAGCGGGCGCCCGGTGGGCGAAGTCGGCGAGAAGCTCAACGCGGAACAGCGCGCCGCCGCCGCCGAGGCCGACCGCCAGGCGAAGCTGGCCGCCGAAGCCGAGGTGGCGCGCAAGCGTCGCGAACTGGCGATGGTCGAGTCCTACGGCACCGAGGACGACCTGCGCCGCGCCTTCGACGAACGCATCGTGCTGGTCGAGGAAGGCCTCAAGACCTCGCGCATGAGCGTGGCCAACCTGCGCCAGAGCCTGCTGTCGCTGCTGCGCCAGGCCAACGACCTGGAGCTGCAGGGCCAGCCGGTGGCCAGGCCGCTGGCGAGCAACATCCAGTCCCAGCACGCCGACCTGCTGCGCCAGCAGGCGATCATGCGTGACCAGCTGGAGGAGCGCGCCTCGCTCGGCGCCGACCTCGAGCACGCCGTCGAGCGCTATCGCGCGCTGAAGCGGCCAAAGTCCGGCTGAGGCCTGGGCCGGTCCACGCTCAAGCCATGCGCCACACCCATCAAGTGACGCATCAGGCGTCGCCAGGCGCGGCCCGCGACGCCAGCCAGCCGAGTACGCCCTCGGCGGCCACCAGGCCGCTGGCGAAGCAGGCGGTGAGCAGGTAGCCGCCGGTCGGCGCCTCCCAGTCGAGCATCTCGCCGGCGGCGAACACGCCCGGCAGCGCGCGCAGCATGCCGCGTTGGTCCAGCGCCTCCAGCCGCAACCCGCCCGCGCTGCTGATCGCCTCGGCGATCGGCCGCGGCCGCAGCAGGCGCAGCGGCAGGCGCTTGATCGCCGCCGCCAGCCGCGCGGGGTCCGCCATCGCCTCGGGCGACAGGACTTCGCGCAGCAGGCCGGCCTTGGCCCCGTGCAGGCCGGTGGCCCGGCGCAGGTGTTCGGATCCGCTGCGCCCGCCGCGCGGTCGCGCCAGCGCCTCGCGCAGCTGCGCTTCGCCGCGCCCGGGGGTGAGGTCGAGGGCCAGGTCGGCATGGCCGTTACGGTCGATAACTTCTCGCAAGATCGCCGAAATGGCGTAGATCGCGCTGCCTTCGATGCCGTACTGCGTCACCACGCATTCGCCCTGCAGGGACTGCTCGCGGCCGTCGGCATCGCGCCCGTGCAGGACCACCGGCTTGAGCGGCGCACCGGCATGGCGCTGCGCGAAGTGCGCCGTCCAGTCGACGTCGAAGCCGCAGTTGGCCGGGCGCAGCGGCGCCACCTCGGCGCCGCGCGCCGCCAGCAGCGGTGCCCACGCGCCATCACTGCCCAGTTCCGGCCAGCTGCCCCCGCCCAGCGCCAGCAGCACCGCGTCCGCGCGGACGGCGCGCGGGCCCTGCGGCGTCTCGAAGCGCAGCGCGCCGGCCGCGTCCCAGCCCATCCAGCGGTGCTGCACGTGGAAGGCGACGCCCTGTTCGCGCAGGCGCCGCACCCAGCCGCGCAGCAGCGGCGCGGCCTTGCGGTCGCGCGGGAAGACGCGGCCGGAGCTGCCGACGTAGGTCTCGATGCCGAACCCGCCCGCCCAGGCACGCAGCGCGTCGGCATCGAAGCGGTCGAGCCAGCGGCCGACCTCGCCGGCGCGTTCGCGGTAGCGCGCATCGAAGGCCGGCCGCGGCTCGGAATGGGTGAGGTTGAGCCCGCCCTTGCCGGCGATCAGGAACTTGCGCCCGACCGAGCCCTTGGCCTCGTACAGGTCCACCGCGGCCCCGGCGGCACGCAGGCGCTCGGCCGCGATCAGCCCGGCGGGACCGCCGCCGATGACGGCGATGCGAGGAGGCGTGGCGGAGGCGGGCATGGCGGCATTGTCGCTTGGCGGGCGGACGGGCGTGGTGGCCCGTACCCACGTGGCCGCGCGGGGCGCCGAGCCCGGGCGCCTCGTGGCCGCGACGGCCGCGGCGGGGGCGGATCGCGCGCCGTCACGCCCGGACCGCGTATGGGAGCGCTACCATCGACCCTCGGCATTCGACACGCGGAGGGCGCGATGGGCGGGAATCGACGGAGGCACGGCTGGACCCGGCGCGAGGCGCTGCAGTCCCTGGCACTGGCGGGCGCGGCCGCCGCCTGGAGTCCCCGCAGCCTGGCGCAGGACGGCGGACGCAGGATCGGCGTGGCCCTGGTCGGCCTTGGCCACTACAGCCGCGACCTGCTCGCCCCGGCGCTGCAGCTGACCCGGCACTGCCGGCTCGCCGGCCTGGTCACCGGCTCGCCGGACAAGCTGCCCGAGTGGCAGGGCACGTACGCCATCCCAGACCGCAACGTGTATTCGTACGACGACTTCCATCGCATCGCCGACAACCCGGACATCGACGCGGTCTACATCGTCACCCCCAACCACCTGCACAAGCCGCAGACGCTCACCGCCGCGGCCGCCGGCAAGCACGTGTGGTGCGAGAAGCCGATGGCGATGGATGCCGCCGAGGGCGAGGCGATGGTCAAGGCCTGCCGCGACCACAAGGTGCAGCTGACCATCGGCTACCGCATGCAGCACGAGCCCAACACGCGGCGCTTCATGGCGATGGCGAAGGAGCGCCCGTTCGGGCGGATCATCAAACTGCGCGCCGACGCCGGCTGGTTCGGCTGGCGCAACGGCGCCGACGACGCCTGGCGGCTCGATCCCGCGCGCGGCGGCGGCGCGATGTACGACATGGGCGTGTACTGCGTGAACGCGGTGCGCTACTCCACCGGGATGGAGCCGCTGGCGATCAGTGCGGTCGACGAGACCGTGCGCCGCGACATCTTCAAGGCCGTCGACGAGACGATGCGCTTCCGGCTGGAGTTTCCCGAAGACATCGTCGCCGAATGCGTCACCAGCTTCGGCCGCAACGTCAACACGCTGCAGATCGACTGCGAGCGCGGCTGGTACACGATGACGCCGTTCCAGGGCTACGAAGGCAATGCGGGACGCGCCAGCGACGGCACCGTGTTCACGCCGCAGCTGGGCAAGACCCCGCGCATGCAGGCCGAGCAGATGGACCAGGACGCGCTGGCGATCCTCGGCAACACCGCGCCGCGCGTGCCGGGCGAAGTCGGCGTGGCCGACATGCGCGTGGTCGACGCCGCGTTCGCCTCGGCGCGCGAGAACGGCAAGCGGGTGGAGATCGTGCAGGGCTGATCCCGCGCCCATGCATCGCCGCGCCTACAATCGCGGCAATCCGACCCGAGGCCTGGCCATGTCGCGTGTCCTCTGCGCGTTGCTGTGCGTGCTGCTGCCGGTGGTCGCCGCGCCGGCCCGCGGCGGCGACGCCTTCGAACGCGTCTCGCCAGCCGAGGCCGGCTATTCCGCCGAACGCCTCGAGGCGCTTCGCAACCTGCTGGCACGATCGGGTTCGGAATCGCTGCTGCTGTTGCACGACGGCAAGGTGTTCTACGAATGGGGCGACGTCCGCCGCAAGCGGCTCGTGCATTCGATCCGCAAACCGCTCTTGCATGCGCTGATCGGCCGCGAGCTCGGGCGCGGTTGCCTGCAGATGGATCGCACGCTGCAGGACTACGGCGTGGACGAGGATCCGCCCGGGCTGACGGCGCAGGAACGGTCGGCGACACTGCGCCAGTTGCTGCAATCGCGCTCGGGCGTGTACCACCCTGCCGCCGCCGAGACCGAGGGCATGCAGGCGCAGCGACCGGCTCGCGGCAGCCACGCGCCGGGCACGTACTACTACTACAACAACTGGGATTTCAACGTCGCCGGCGCGCTCTACGAGCAATGCGCCGGACGCATGATCCACGCCGCGTTCCTGGAAGACATCGCCAGGCCGCTGGGCATGCTCGACTATGCCGGCCGCGTCGAGGCATGGCCGCAGGACGGCGATCCGATCCCAACCGATGCCGACGGCTTCCGCAAGCGCGAACCCGAACGCTCGCGCTTCGGTGCCTATCATTTCCGCCTCAGCGCCCACGATCTCGCGCTGTTCGGCCAGCTCTACCTCGACCACGGCCAGTGGCGCGGCGAGCAGTTGGTGCCGGCCGACTGGATCGACGAGAGCACGCAGCCGGCTTCGATCCTGGACGAGCGCTACGGCCTGGCCTATGGCCAGCTCTGGGACGTGCTGGTGCCGGAAGACGGCGACGCGCGGCCGTCGTTCTACCACACCGGCCTGGGCGTCCACATGCTCGGCGTGTATCCGAAGCACGGACTGGTGCTGGTGCATCGGGTCGACACCGAACGCGACGGGGTCACGTTCGATGAAGGCAACCTTTATCGCATCATTCGCGCGGTCCACGCCGCACGCATGCCTTGAACGCATCGCCGTCCCGTTGACGGCTGCCTGTTCAGAACGGCAGCTTCAGTTCCGGATCGACCGCAAGCAGCTGCTCGCTGAAGTCGCGCAGGATGCGGCCCAGCACCTGTTCGCTGTCGGCGTCGAAGCGCAGCACCAGCACCGGCGTGGTGTTGGACGCGCGCACCAGGCCCCAGCCGTCGTTCCAGTCCACGCGCAGGCCGTCGATGGTCGAGGAACGCGCACCCTCGAAGCGCGCGCGTTCCTGGAAGCGCTCGACGAAACCGTGTGGATTGCCGTCGGCCAGCTCGACCTTGATCTCCGGCGTGGAGACGCCGCCGGGCAGGGCGTTGAGCGTGTCGCTGGGCGAATCCGGATCCAGCGCGAGGATCTCGAGCAGGCGCGCGGCGGCGTAGATGCCGTCGTCGAAGCCGTACCAGCGCTCCTGGAAGAAGAAGTGGCCACTCATCTCGCCGGCCAGTTCGGCTTCGGTCTCGCGCATCTTGGCCTTGATCAGCGAATGCCCGGTCTTCCACATCAGCGGGCTGCCGCCATGGCGCAGGATGTGGCCAGGCAGGCGCCCGGTGCACTTCACGTCGTACACGATCACCGCGCCCGGGTTGCGGTCGAGCACGTCGGCCGCGAACAGCATCAGCAGGCGGTCGGGGAAGATGTTCTGGCCGTCCGCGGTGACCACGCCGAGGCGGTCGCCATCACCGTCGAAGGCGATGCCGAGGTCGGCCTCGAAGCGCTTCACCGTGCCGATCAGGTCCTCGAGGTTGTGCGGTTCGCTCGGGTCGGGATGGTGGTTGGGGAAGGTGCCGTCGATCTCGCAGAACAGCGGGATCACCTCGGCGCCGATCGCCTCCAGCACGCGCGGGCCGATCTCGCCGGCGACGCCGTTGCCGGCGTCGACCACCACCTTGAGCGGGCGCGCGAGCTGGATGTCGTGGCTGATGCGCTCGACATAGGCATCGGAGATGTCGCGTTCGACCGCGCTGCCCGGCACGGGCGCGTCGTACAGGCGGCCGTCGGCGATGCGCCGGTGCAGGTCGGCGATGGCGTCGCCGGACAGGGTGTGCCCGCCGACCACGATCTTGAAGCCGTTGTAGTCCGGCGGGTTGTGGCTGCCGGTGACCGAGATGCAGCAGCCGGTGCGCAGGTGGTAGGCGCCGAAGTAGGTTACCGGCGTCGGCGCCATGCCGATGTCGATGACGTTGCGACCGGCCTTGCGCAGGCCGCGCACCAGCCCGGCGACGAGGTCGGGGCCGGACAGGCGGCCGTCGCGGCCGACCACGATGTCGGCCAGGTCCTGTTCGCGCATCAGCGAGCCAACCGAATGCCCGATCAGCTCGGCGACGCCGGCGTCGAGCGTCTGCCCGACCACGCCGCGGATGTCGTAGGCGCGGAAGATGCCGCGGTCGATCTGCACCGGCACCGGCTTGGGCGCGTCCTGCACCACCACCCTGGGCGTCGCCGCGGCATCGCCGTCGTCCGCAGGCGGCAGGGTGAGCGCTTCGGCCAGGGTCGGCGCGGGGCCGTCGTCGCCCTTCGGCGTCGCGGTGAACACGCGCTCGACGCGCGCCGGCAGCCGGAACAGCAGGTAGGCCAGCAGCAGCAGGCCCACCGCCACCACGAACAGCGGCAGGCCGCTCAGGCCCAGCGGCGGGCGGCCGACGTGCGGGACCGCCGCGGCCACGCGCAGCGACGTGCCCGTGACCGGGACGGCCATGCGTTCGGCGGCCTCGGCCTGCGCCGTGTCGCCGCGTTCGAGCAGGGTGAAGCCGCCCTGGCGCAACGCCACGTAGGTGCTGGGATCGACGTCCGCCGACTCCAGGCCCTGGGTGGCGCGCGCCAGCGGCAGCTGCACGTAGGCAACGCCGGCGAGCACGTCGCCGACCCGGGCCGGCGCGGCCAGCGCCACCCGCGGGGTGCCGTCGACGCGGACCACCGAGGCCACCGCACCGTCTTCCACCAGCGCCGCTTCCATCGCCGCCAGCGGCCCGAAGCCGGCCGCGGGCAAGCCGGCATAGACGGTGCCGAGGTCGGGCGGGAGCACGCGCGCCGCCTCCAGGCTCGGCCAGTCGGCGGCCAGCGCCTTGCCGGCGGCGTCGAGGTCGCCGGCCTGCAGCGCGGCCTGCACCGGCGCCGTGCCGAGGCGGTCCTGCAGCCGCTTGCGCTCGCCGCCGAGCAGGCTCGAGGCCACGTTCGCGGCGGTGTCGCGGGCCAGCATCACGTTGGTCCGGCGGGTGCCGTCCTGCAGCTGGCGCCAGCCGCTCCACGCCAGCCACACGGCCAGCAGCGCCAGCAGCACCGCCAGGTACGGCAGGAAAGGTCGCAACTGCGCGAAGACGCGCGCCTTGGTCGGTTCGGTGCTCATGGCCTGATCATCCCCTGTCAGCGCACGCCGGTATGGCCGAAGCCGCCGGCCCCCCGGGCGCTGTCGGTGAAAGTATCCACGACTTGCAGGGTGGCGCGCACGACCGGAAGGATGACCAGTTGCGCAATCCGGTCACCCGGTTCGATCGAAAACGCATCCCGGCCGCGGTTCCAGACACTGATCAGCAGCGGGCCCTGGTAGTCGGCGTCGATCAGGCCGGTGCCGTTGCCGAGCACGATGCCGTGCCGGTGGCCGAGCCCCGAGCGCGGCAGGATCACCGCGCACAGCGCCGGATCGCCAATGTGGAGGGCCAGGCCCGACGGCACCAGGGCGGCGTCGCCCGGCGCCAGCGCCAGGGGCGCGTCGAGCGCGGCGCGCAGGTCCATCCCGGCGCTGGCCTCGGTGGCGTAGGCCGGCAGCGGCCAGTCGGCGCCGAAGCGCGGGTCGAGCACCTTCACCTGCAGCGTGCGTGCGGCCGGCGGGTCGAGGTCGTGCATCGCGTTCATCCGTCGAGTCGTTCCGCCACCAGCGCCACCAGCTGCGCCGCGACCAGGGTCTTCGCCGCCGGCCCGAGCGTGCGTTCGCCGCCGGCCCAGTACACGGTCAGCGCGTTGTCGTCGCGCTCGAAGCCGCCTTCGGCGGCGCCGACGAGGTTGGCCGCGATCAGGTCGAGCTTCTTGTTGGCCAGCTTGCCGCGCGCGTAATGCTCGACGTCGTGGGTTTCCGCGGCGAAGCCCACCACCAGCGACGGGCGGCGGGGGTGCGTGGCCACCTCGGCCAGGATGTCCGGCGTGCGCACCAGTTCGAGCACCAGCGTGTCGCTGCCGGCGGTCTTCTTGAGCTTGTGCCCGGACACGCTGCGCGGGGTGAAGTCGGCCACCGCGGCGGCGCCGATGTACACATCGGCCGGCAATTCGCCCAGCACCGCCTCGCGCATCTGCGCCGCCGAGCGCACGTCGATGCGGCGCACGCCGTCGGGCGTGGCCACGTGCACCGGGCCGGCCACCAGCACCACCTCGGCGCCGAGTGCCTGCGCCGCGGCCGCCACCGCGATCCCCATCTTGCCGCTGCTGCGGTTGCCGATGAAGCGCACCGGGTCGATGTCTTCGAAGGTCGGGCCGGCGCTGACCAGCACCCGCCTGCCGGCGAGCGGAAGACTCATGCCGCCACCAGCGCGGCCACGATCGCCGCCGGCTCGCTCAGCCGGCCGGGGCCGGATTCGCCTTCCGCCAGCGGCCCGTCCTCGGGCCCCACCACCTGCGCCCCACGCGCGCGCAGCAGTGCGATGTTGGCCTGCGTCGCCGGGTGCAGCCACATGCGGTGGTTCATAGCCGGGCACAGGGTGAGCGGCGCGGTGGTGGCCAGGCACAGGGTGCTGACCAGGTCATCGGCAAAGCCGTGCGCCAGCTTCGCCAGCGTGTTGGCCGTGGCCGGCGCCACCACCACGCGCTCGGCCCAGCGCGCGAGTTCAAGGTGCCCCATCGCGGCCTCGGCGGCGGCGTCCCACAGCGAGGTGCGCACCGGCAGGCCGGACAGCGCCTGGAAGGTCTGCGCGCCGACGAAACGCTGCGCATGCTCGGTCATCGCCACCTGCACCGTGGCGCCAGCCTCGCGCAGGCGGCGGACCAGGTCGGCCGCCTTGTAGGCAGCGATGCCGCCGCAGACGCACAGCAGCAGGCGTTGTCCTTGCAGGCCGCGCTCGAGCGCCATCGTCGGGAAATTCCTACGCCGGAACCGGTCGACAGCTTACCCGATGCCGGGAAGCGCCCCGGCTGCGCGCGATGCCGTCCGCGCGCTGCAATGGCCCCACGCTGGCGGTCGGGCCGAAGGCGCCCCGTCGTCAATTCCCCTGTTTCGCCGGGCCGTCCCGCCGGCCGCCAGCGCCCACCTCCCTGTGATCGATCGACCATGCACATCCGCGACTGGCCCAGCACCGAGCGTCCCCGCGAGAAGCTGCTCGCCCGCGGCGCGATGGCGCTGTCGGATGCGGAGCTGCTGGCCCTGTTCCTCGGGTCCGGCCTGCGCGGCCAGGACGCGGTGGCGACCGCGCGCCAGCTGCTGGGCGAACACGGCCCGCTGCGGCGCCTGCTGGAACTGCCCGCCGCCGCGCTGGCCAGGCTACCCGGGCTGGGCCCGGCGCGCGCCTGCCTGCTGTCGGGCGCGCTGGAACTGTGCAGCCGCTACCTCGCCGCGGGACTGGAGCGCGGCGAGGCGCTGACCGATCCCGCCTCGGCCGGGCGCTATTTCGCGCAGCGCCTGCGCGGCCAGTCGCGCGAGGTCTTCGCCGCCCTGTTCCTGGACACGCGCCACCGTGCGCTCGCCTTCGAGGAGCTGTTCCGCGGCACCGTCGACGGGGCCGAGGTGCATCCGCGCGAAGTGGTCCGCCGCGCGCTGGCGCACAACGCCGCGGCGGTGATGGTCGGCCACAACCACCCCAGCGGCAACCCCGAACCCAGCGCCGCCGACCGCGCCGTCACCGCGCGCCTGAAGCAGTCGCTGTCGCTGGTGGACGTGCGCCTGCTCGACCATTTCGTGATCGGCGACGGCGCGCCGGTCTCGCTGGCGGCACGCGGCTGGGTGTGAGGAAGATGGGCGTACACTGGCCATCCCCGTCGCCTAGCCGGACCGCGGACATGCCTTGGCGCGACCGCATCATCGCCGATCCAGAGATCCTCGCCGGGAAACCGGTCATCCGGGGCACTCGCCTGTCGGTCGAACTGATCCTCGACCACCTGGCATCCGGATGGAGCCACGCCGACTTGATCGAGGCGTATCCGCATCTCGCGGAAGACGACATCCGCGCCGCCCTGGCGTTTGCAGCCGACATGTTGGGCGAAGCGCGGTACCTCGCTGCCCGCAAGGTCGCGGCCTGAGGTGACGCCACCGCGCCTGCTGGCGGACGAGAATTGCCCCGCACCGTCGATCCGCATGCTTCGGGACCAGGGCTTCGACGTGCTCGCCATCGCCGAGGTCCAGCCCGGGATGACCGATGTGGACGTCCTGCAGCTGGCCTGTTCCGAACAGCGCTGGCTATTGACCCTCGATCTCGACTTCGGGGAACTGGCGTTCAACCGGCAACTCCCCTTGCCCCCGGCGATCGTCCTGATCCGGGCGAGCGAGGATATCTCCGCGCTGATCGTCGCCGCCCTCGCCGGCGGTCATGCCGACGACGGCGGCTTCTTCGTGCTGGATGACCGTGGCGTCCGCTGGCGTCCGTTCAGCCCCGCGCGCCAATAGCCTAAAATGCCGCCTCGCAAGCACTGACAGACGCCACGTGAAAGCACAGCTCCGCGGCCGGATCCGACAGCATGTCGAACAGGCCATCTCCGCCCTGCGCGAGGCAGGCACCCTGCCCGCCGGTCTCGCCACGCCCGACTTCGTCGTCGAGCGGCCGAAGGATCGCGCGCACGGCGACTTCTCCACCAACGCGGCGATGCTGCTGGCGAAACATGCTGGCAAGGACGGGGCGAAATCGAACCCGCGCGCCTTGGCGCAGGCGCTGGTGGATGCGCTGCCGGCGAATGACGACATCGCGTCGGTGGAGATCGCCGGCCCCGGTTTCCTGAACTTCCGGCTCACGCCGCAAGCCTGGCAGCGCCAGCTCGCCACCGTGTTCGCGCATGGCCACTGCTATGGCGCCAACGACAGCGGCGGCGGCCGCACCGCGGGCGTGGAATACGTGTCGGCCAACCCGACCGGCCCGCTGCATGTCGGCCACGGCCGCGCCGGCGTGATCGGCGACTGCATCGCGCGCGTGCTCGCCGCCAACGGCTGGAACGTGAAGCGCGAGTTCTACTACAACGACGCCGGCGTGCAGATCCACAACCTCGCCCGCTCCACACAGGCGCGCGCGAAAGGCCTCAAGCCGGGCGACGCCGACTGGCCGGCCGATGCCTACAACGGCGACTACATCGCCGATGTCGCGGCCGCCTACCTGCGCGGCGACAGCGTCGAGATCGAAGGCCAGGTCGTCACCGGCAAGGACGACGCCGACGACCTCGACGCCATCCGCCAGTTCGCCGTGGCCTGGCTGCGTCGCGAGCAGAACGCCGACCTCGCCGCCTTCGGCGTGTCGTTCGACGTGTACTTCCTCGAATCGTCGCTGTACGGCGACGGCCAGGTGGAGCACACCGTGCGCGAGCTCGCCGCGCACGGCCACACCTACGAGGACGGCGGCGCGCTGTGGCTCAAGACCACGGACTTCGGCGACGACAAGGACCGCGTGATGCGCAAGTCCGACGGCACCTACACGTACTTCGTGCCGGACGTCGCCTACCACCTGTCCAAGTGGCAGCGCGGCTACCAGCGCGCGATCACCGAACTGGGCGCCGACCACCACGGCTCGCTCGCGCGCGTGAAGGCCGGCCTGCAGGCGCTGGAAGCCGGCATCCCGAAGGACTATCCCGAATACGTGCTGCACCAGATGGTCACGGTGATGCGCGGCGGCGAGGAAGTGAAGCTGTCCAAGCGCGCCGGCAGCTACCTGACGCTGCGCGACCTGATCGACGAAGCGGGTGCCGACGCCGTGCGCTGGTTCCTGGTGGCGCGCAAGCCCGATTCGCAGCTGGTGTTCGACATCGACCTGGCGCGCAGCCAGTCGCTCGACAACCCGGTGTACTACGTGCAGCTCTCGCACGCGCGCATCTGCGGCCTGCTGCGCCAGCTGGACGAACGCGGGCTGGCGTTCAGCCTCGACAACGGACTGGCGCAGCCGCTGGACCTGGCCGATGCCTCGCTGCGCGACCTGCTGATCGACCTGTCGCGCTACCCCGAGATCGTCGCCGCCGCCGGCGAGTCGCTTGAACCGCACCTGATCGCCACCTACCTGCTCGAACTGGCGCAGGGGTTCCAGACGTATTACAACGACCACCAGTTCCTGGTCGACGACGCCGGCGTGCGCGATGCGCGGCTGGCGCTGGCGCTGGCAGTCCGCCAGGTGCTGGCGAACGGATTGCAATTGCTGGGCGTGAATGCGCCCGAACGGATGTAGGGAAGACACACGATGGCGGCAAGGCGCGGCAAATCCCAGGCACGACGCAACGGCGGCAGCGGGCTTCCCGGCTGGGCGTGGATGATCCTCGGCATCGTGCTGGCCCTGGCGGCCGTGGTGTTCCTGCCGAAGTACCTGAAGCCCGACGGCAATGACGGCTTCTTCCGCCCGCAGCCCAATCCCGATGCACAGCCCGCGGTGAGCGCGATCGACGAAGGCGACGCCGGCCCGGCCGCCGAGGAGCCGGCGCAGCCGCGCACCCCGGTCGCCGCCACGCCGGCCGCGGCCAGCGCCGAGCCGCCGGAATACGACTTCTACACCGTGCTGCCCGAGCAGGAAGTGGCGATGACCGACGCCGAGCTCGCGGCCAGCGCGCGCGAAGAGGCCGAGCGCCAGCGGCGCACGCTCGCCGCGCAGCGGCAACGCGAGGCCGATGCCGCGCAGCCGGCCGCACCCGCGCCGACGCCTGTCGATGCGGCCACGCCCGCCAGCGCGCCGGCGCGCGCCACCCCGGCGCCGAGCGTCGCCTCGGCCACGCCGGCCGCGCCTGCCGGCGCCGACGCCTCCGCCCGCTACCTGCTGCAGGCCGGCTCGTTCAGCGCCTCGGGCGATGCCGAGGCGCTCAAGGCGCGCATCGCCCTGCTCGGCCTGTCGGCGCGGGTCGAATCCGGCGACGCCAACGGCAAGACCGTCTACCGCGTGCGAATGGGGCCCTACGCCACCGCCACCGAGCTGGCCGAAGCCAAGCAGAAGCTCGGCAACGGCGGCCTGCCGGCGCTGGCGATCAAGGCCAATTGAGCCTGCCCACCGAGCCCGCCGTCACGGGCCCGTCGCAGCCTGCGCGAAGGGCCTGGGGCAGACTGGCGGACCTGAACGGAGCACCGCCATGGCCATCGAAGCCGCCCTGATCAAACCCGTGGTCGATGCGCTGCTGGCGCTGTTCCGCGAAAGCAACGACCTCAAGCTCAAGCGCACCGCCGAGAAGGCGCTGCGCGAGGCGATCCGCGAACTGCTGCAGGCCAATCCCGACGAGAACAAGGCGCAGGCGCGGATCGCGATCGCCAAGGCCGCCGGCATCCTGTCCGAGGACGTCGTGCTGGCCGAGGACATGCTGGAGAAGCATCGCGCCACCAAAGCCAAGACGCGCGGCAAGTCGTCGACCGGGCGCAAGCGCGCAGCGGTCGACGCGACTCGGCCGGACAAGCCGGCGAAACCCGACAAGCCGGCCCGACCGGACCCGCCGAAGACGCGCAAGCCGGCGAAGGACGCCGCCGGCAAGCCCTCGAAGCCCTGATCCCGACATCTTCCCCACGCCCGGCCTGCCAAGCTGCCGGCCCTGTGTCCGCGTCGAGCCCGTCATGCTGCATCACCCGCTCTTCCTCGCCGTGTGCGCGCTGTGGTTCGCCAGCGAACTGCTGATCGACCGCCGCCGCTCGGTCGACGGCGCAAGCCGGCGCGACGCCGGCACGCTGCGCCTGCTGCACGCCACCATCGCGCTCAGCGTGGCGGCGGGCGTGTGGCTGTCGATGCGCGGCGCCTGGCGTTTTCCACCCACGCTGCTGCCGTGGCTGCCGTGGGCCGGGCTGGCGCTCATGGCCGCCGGGCTCGCGTTCCGCGCGTGGTCGATCCGGGTGCTGGCGCAGCAGTTCACCGTCGACGTGTCGGTGCGCCCGGACCACGAGCTGGTGCGTCGCGGCCCCTACCGCCTGCTGCGCCACCCCTCCTACACCGGCGCGCTCGCGACCTTCCTCGGCTTCGCGCTGGCGCTGGGCACGTGGGCGTCGCTGCTGGTGGTGATGCTGCCGGTGACGCTGGCGTTCCTGCATCGCATCCGGATCGAGGAGCGGGTGCTGTCCGAGGCCTTCCCGCAGGCCTATCCGGCCTATGCGCGCGACACCTGGCGGCTGCTGCCCTTCGTCTGGTAGCACGCGCCGACGACGCGTCCGCCTCCAGCGCCTCTCCTGCCGAACGACGCGGGGGCGCTGCGGTTCGCCGCGGCCGCGGCACGCGGTCCATGCCTTCGTTCGGAATGACCTCCGCCCGGAATGACCACGGGGAAGGACGCCCTCGCGGTGCAGCGGACGGCCTAGAATCCGCCCATGGACCACGGCATCGACAAGACCCTCCTCGTCACCGGCGCCACCTCCGGCTTCGGCGCCGCCACGGTCGAGCGCTTCCTCGCCGACGGCTGGCGCGTCATCGCCACCGGCCGCCGCGGCGAACGCCTGCAGGCGCTTCTCGACCGGCACGGCGGCGAGCGCCTGCACGTGGCCGCCTTCGACATCCGCGACGGCGATGCGATGCAGGCCGCGCTCGATGCGATCCCCGAACCGTTCCGCGGCGTCGACGTGCTGGTCAACAACGCCGGCCTCGCGCTGGGCACCGCACTGGCGCAGCAGGCCGACCTCGACCAGTGGCGGCAGATGATCGACACCAATGTCACCGCGCTGGCCACGCTCACCTTCAAGCTGCTGCCGGCGCTGATCGCGCGCAAGGGCGCGATCATCAACATCAGTTCGGTGGCCGGCGTGTATCCCTATCCCGGCGGCAACGTCTACGGCGGCACCAAGGCCTTCGTCAGCCAGTTCTCGCTCGGCCTGCGCAGCGACCTGCACGGCACCGGCGTGCGCGTGACCGCGATCGAGCCGGGCATGGCGCAGACCGAATTCACCCTGGTCCGCACCCGCGGCAACCAGGCCGCCTCCGACACCCTGTACGCCGGCGCGAACCCGATGACCGCCGACGACATCGCCGGCGTCATCCACTACGTGGCCACGCTGCCGCCGCACCTCAACATCAACCGGCTGGAGATCATGCCGGTGACGCAGTCGGTCGCCGGCTTCCAGGTGCAGCGCACGGGCCCCTGACGAACGGTCGTCCGCGGCTGGCCGGCGTCGGCGCCGGTCCGCGTTGTAACGGGCGGGTCACCCGAATTCCGGGTCCCGGCGATCCACTTGGGAGGATCCCGCCATGCCCCAGTACGTCATCGAACGCCATATCCCGGGCGCCGGCGCCCTGTCGCCGGACGAACTGCGCCTGATTTCGCGGAAGGCCTGCGCCATCCTCGACCGGCTCGGCCCGCGGATCCGCTGGCACCAGAGCCTGGTCACCGACGATTGCGTGTATTGCGTCTACAGCGCGGAGTCCGAGGCGCTGGTGTACGAGCACTCGCGGGAAGGCGGCTTCCCGATCAGCCGGGTCAGCGAAGTCCGGGCGGTCATCGACCCCACCACCGCGCTGTAGCCCCGCGGCGCCGGGTCAGCCCGGCGGCGCGTCGTCGAGGTAGGTGTAGCCGGTCAGGCCGGCTTCCAGCGCTTCGTTGAGGCGCGCGGCCTCGGCCTTGCCCAGGTCGACCGCGCCGACGCGCGCCTTGTAGATGCGGCGCAGGTCGTCGAGCTTGTAGCCCACGTAGTCGAGCATCACGTCGGTGGTGTCGCCCTTGCGCTGCTGGCTGATGGCGTAGCCGTCGCCGGCGAGCCGCACTTCGATCGCGTCGGTGTCGCCGAACAGGTTGTGGATGTCGCCGAGGATCTCCTGGTAGGCGCCGACCAGGAAGAAGCCGAGCCGGTAGCGCTCGCCGGGACGCAGCGGGTGCAGCGGCAGCGAGCTGTCGAGGCCCTCGTTCTCCACGTAGGTGTCGATCTTGCCGTCGGAATCGCAGGTCATGTCGGCGATCACGCCACGCCGCTCCGGCACCTCGTCCAGGCGCTCGATCGGCACGATCGGGAACACCTGGTCGATCGCCCACACGTCGGGCATCGATTCGAACACGCTGAAGTTCACGAAGTACTTGTCGACCAGGCGCTCGGCCAGCTCGTCGAGCAGCGGGCGATGGTTCTTCTCGTCGTAGCTCAGGCGCGCGCGCACGCCGTGGGCGATGGCGTAGAACAGGTCGTCTATGCGCGCGCGCGCGACCAGGTCGATCTGGCCCAGCGCGTAGGCGGCCAGGCCCTCGGCGTGGAAGTGCTGCGCTTCCTGGAACAGCTCCACCGGCGGGCGCCGGTCGAGATCACCCTGGATCTCGCGCAGGTAGGCGATCGCATGCGGCTCGTCGTCGTGCGCGTCGGGCACGCGGCCCTCCGGCGCCTGCTCAACCTCCACCACGTTGGCCACCAGCAGCGCATGGTGCGCGGTCATCGCGCGGCCGCACTCGGTGACGATGCGTGGCGGCGGCAGGCCGTGCTCGGCGCAGGCGTCGGCCAGCGGCTGGACAATCGTCGAGGCGTAGTGCTGCACGCCGTAGTTGATCGAACAGTAGCTGCGCGAGCGCGTGCCCTCGTAGTCGATGCCCAGTCCGCCGCCGACGTCGACGTGCGTCACCTTCGCGCCGAGCTTCGACAGTTCGACGAAGTAGCGCGTAGCCTCGCGCATGCCGTTGGCGATGTCGCGCACGTTGGAAATCTGCGAGCCCATGTGGAAATGCAGCAGGCCCAGGCAGTCGCCCATGCCGGCGTCGCGCAGGGTCTTCCACAGGTCCAGCACCTGGCGCGGGGAGAGGCCGAACTTGGCCTTGTCGCCGCCGCTGTTCTGCCACTTGCCGGCGCCCAGCGACGCCAGCCGCATGCGCACGCCGATGCCGGGCACGACGTCGAGCGCCTTGGCCTCCTCGAGGATCAGCGGCAGTTCGGACGGCTTCTCGACCACGATGTAGGTGTCGAGGCCGAGCTTGCGCCCGATCAGGGCCAGGCGGATGTATTCGCGGTCCTTGTAGCCGTTGCAGACGATCAGGCCGCCCGGGCGCGACAGCGCCAGCACCGCCATCAGCTCGGGCTTGCTGCCGGCCTCGAGGCCGAAACCCTCGCCGTGGTGCGAGGCCAGCGTGCCGGCGACGCCCGCGTGCTGGTTGACCTTGATCGGATAGACCGCGGTATAGCCGCCGGTGTAGTCCCAGTCGGCCTGCGCCTGCGCGAACGCGGCCTGCAGCCGGCGCAGGCGGTCGCCGAGGATGTCGGGGAAGCGCACCAGCAGCGGCAGGTTGGCGCCGCGCGCCATGGCGGTGTCCACCACCTCCGGCAGCGGGATCGCCAGCCCGTCGGCGCCGAGCGGGCGCACGACCACGCGCCCGGCGTCGTCGACGTCGTAGTACCCCTCCGACCAGTGCGGGATCGAATAGGTCTTGCGGGCGTGGTCGGTCGACCAGGCAGTCATCGGCAGGCGTCCGGTGGCGATGGCGGGCCGGCCATTCTAGGGCCTGCCCGGTCCGGCGCAGGCCCAAGGCCGCCAGCGGCCGCCGGGACGACTCGCCGGCGTCAGTGCGCGCCCTTGCGGTAGACCGGCTCGGCGCAGACGGCGCGCACCTGCCGCGCCAGCGCCTTCTGGTCGGTGCCGGTGAACAGGGCATGGCCGCTGCCCAGCGCCTCGGCGAGCGACCTCAGGCCCGCGGCTTCGCCGGCGACCGAGCCGCGCCAGTCCAGCAGGACCAGATACTGCGGCGGCGCCTCGCGCAGCGCGGTACGGCGACGCGCGACCCAGGCACGGGCGACGCGATCGTCGAACGCCAGCTTGCGCGCGAGGCGCTGCAAGGCGTCGGCATCGAGGTCGTGCGGGAGCAGCACACCTTCTCCGGTCGCATCGTCGTCGTCGCGCTGCGCGTCGGCGAGTGGCCTGAACCCGTCGCACACCTGTTCGATCACGGCGAAGGTGGCCGCATCGAGATCGGGATCGGCCGCCAGTGCGCGCAGGTCCTCGATCGCCGGCCCCGCGGCGCCGGGATCCAGCGCCACCGCGCGCCGCAGGCGCTCGCCACCGGCCAGGTCGCCGTGGCGCAACTGCCACAGCCCGGCGCGGAACAGCGGCATCACCCGGTCCGGATCGGCGGCGAGCGCGCGCGCGTAGAACGGCAGCGGATCGACGTCGATGCGCACCTGCTCCACCAGCAGCGCGTGTTCGGCCAGTTCTTCCGGCGTCGGCTGGCCGATGCCTTCCAGCACCGCCAGCCGCGCGCGATCGCCGGCCGCGGCTTCGTACGTGGCCTCCCAGTGGCCGCGGATCGCCTCGCGCCAGGCGTCGTCGAGGCGACGCTCCAGCGTGTCGCGCAGCGGGCCCAGCAGGTCCAGGGCCGCATGGCCGCGGGCGCCGTGCGGGCGAGCACTCGCGCCCAGCGCCTCCAGCCGTTGCGGCAGGGTGGGATGGGTATCGCGTGGATCGTGCGCGCGCGCGGCCAGCCCGAGCAGGCGGTCGAGATCGACCTCGCGGCCCTGCGCGGCCTGCGCCAGCGCCGACAGCACCTGCACCGGCGGATGGCGCTGGCTGCGTGCGCGCGCCCAGAACCGCGGCCAGAAACGTGCGTGCAGGCGGCGCGAGGCGATCTCGATGCGCAGCAACGCATCCGCAGTCGCATCCACGCCCACCGCGCGCGCCGCCGCGGCATCGGCGGCGTACTCGTGGCGCCGGGTCAGCGCGCGGCTGGCGAGGTCGAAGCGCGGCGCGAACCAGGCATAGAACCGCGCCAGCAGCCAGGCGAAGGAAAAATCGTGCGCGGCCATGCCGTCGCGCAGCCGGTACCAGGTGCCGCGCGCGAGGTAGATCCAGGCCGCGAAGCGCCCATCGTGCGCGCCGAAGTGCCCGAACTCGTGCGCGATCACCGACGCGAACGCATCTTCGTCCAGCACCTGCATCAGCGGCCAGCCCAGCACGAGGTAGTGGCGGTGGCCGAGCAGGCCGAGCGCGACCGGCACGCTGGCCGCCTTGGCGTTGAAATCCTCGTCGATGAGGATGCCGTCCAGCGCCGGCGCGCCCATCTCCCGGCGCAGGCGCTCGACCGCCGCCTGCAGCCGCGGCGCTTCGCCGGGGGCGAGCCGATGCCCCGCGGGCGGTTCGAAGCGCACCCACAGCGTGCGCAGGATCACCGCCGCGACCGCGGCCGGCAGCACCAGCACGAACACGTGCTGCGGCGCCAGCGAGGCGCCGTTGACGAACAGGTGCACGGCCACCAGCACGAATGGCGCCAGCGCCAGCAGCAGCAGGCCCAGCACCACGCCGTAACCGAGCAGCGCCAGCGCCAGCAGGCGCAGGCGATAGCGGCCGGGCGCGTCGCGTGCCTCCACCTCCAGCCGCCGCACCTCGTCGCGCGCGCGCTGCTCGTCCGCGCGCTGTCCGCCTGCGTGTCGCTGGGTCATCCGGCCTCCGCTCCGTGGCGCGGGCATCGTAATGGATTGGTCGCGGGGCCGTCGCAGGTGGTCCGCTACAATGCGCGCCGCACCGCAGGACCGACCCGGCCGCCTGCCTCCGCATCACGCCCACAGGAACGCACCATGACCGCCAGCGACTGGCTGTACGAGAACTTCGAACCCGCCGGCTCGTCGATCGGCTTCCGCATCACGCGCAAGCTCGACGAGGTGCAGTCGCCGTTCCAGAAGATCGAGATCTACGCATCGACCGACTGGGGCAACGTGATGCTGATCGACGGCGCGATGATGGTGACCACGCGCGACAACTTCCTCTACCACGAGATGATGTCGCACCCGGCGCTGTTCACGCATCCGGACCCGAAGCGCGTGGTGATCATCGGCGGCGGCGACTGCGGCACCCTGCGCGAAGTGCTGCGCCATCCGGGCGTCGAGAAGGCGGTGCAGTGCGACATCGACGAGCAGGTCACGCGCATGGCCGAGAAGTATTTCCCCGAGCTGTGCGAGTCCAACGACGATCCGCGCGCCGAGGTGCTGTTCGACGACGGCATCGCCTACATGAAGAATGCCGCGCCGGGCAGCCTCGACGTGGTGATCGTGGATTCCACCGACCCGGTCGGCCCGGCCGAGGGCCTGTTCAACAAGGCCTTCTTCGAAAGCTGCTTCCGCGCGCTGAAGGACGACGGCATCCTCGTGCAGCAATCCGAATCACCGCTGGTGCTGCTGGATCTCATCAAGGAAATGCGCGCGGAGATGGGCAAGGCCGGCTTCACCACCTTCCAGACCCTGCCGTTCCCGCAGCCGTGCTATCCCACCGGCTGGTGGAGCTGCACCCTGGCGCGCAAGGGCCAGGGCTTCGAGTTCCGGGAGGCCGATGCCCGCGCGAAGTCGTTCAGGACGAAGTACTACAGCGCCGACCTGCACAAGGGCGCACAGGTGCTGCCGCCGTTCGTGGCCGAGGCGCTGGGCTGATCAACTAGAGCCTACGATATGGTGTGTCGCTCACCTTGACCAGCACATCACCATCAAGTTTCGATGACAAAAAATCTTTGAGTGCCGATGCCGCCAACTCGGGATGCCTCTGCGGGCCCACCCACACTTCCGCGATAGCTTTCCGCAGGTTCTCCGCCGATCCAAACTCAAACTTTGTGTACGGTGTGATCGTACTGTTTCCTCGATACGAGATTTTTGGTTTTCGAGAACCGAATCCATAGTAAATCAAGCGCCATTCTTTCTCGTCAGAGAAAGCCGGATGCTTGATGGCAGCGCCAATCCATTGCGCCCCGATCGCCATCATCGCAGCTATATCTGCGTCAGACGCGTTCGGATTGTCGTCCAAACACTCGCGCAAGGCTTCTTCGATGAAAGATTGATTCAACTGAGTCAATCGATCCTCGTCATAGTCGCAAGGCAGGAGCCAGAAACCCGGCTCCAATGCAGGAGAATGTTTCAAGTCCCACAGCGCAGATGCCTTAAAGCCGATAGAGAACCCACCCTCTCCCCCTCCATAACCGCGCCACTGGGAGAGGCTGTCCTTTCTCGTCGAAAAGCAGCAGACAAATGTTTGTTTGTCGATATCAAGCCGAGGAGACGACTGGGCATTATGGAAAACGACGTCTAGGTAATCATAGAAGGCGGCCTCCCGCTCACCAGAGTCGCGCGCCCGAATCTTATGCAACGCACGCCTGAGCAGAACACCCGCGTGCTGGTTCTCAGTTGCATCATTGAGGTAGGCACTGCTCGTCAACCACAGCTGTGTCGACTCAACAATTCCGCATAGCCCAACGGCATCTGTGTAGTGGTACAGGATAGGATCTTCGTCGGTCAGCCACTCTGACCAGAAGCGCTCGGACAAGAGCCTAGCCGCCATCAATTGCTGGCCTGAAGCCACTACAAGGCGTCGCCGTCCAATTCACCCGTCCGAATCCGCACCACGCGGTCAAGGTCGTAGACGAAGACCTTGCCGTCGCCGATCTTGCCGGTGCCGGCGGCCTTCACGATCGCCTCGGTGACCAGGTCGGCCTGGTCGTCGGCGACCGCGATCTCCAGCTTGATCTTGGGCAGGAAGTCGACCACGTACTCGGCGCCACGGTACAGCTCGGTGTGGCCCTTCTGGCGACCGAAGCCCTTGACCTCGGTGACGGTGATGCCGGCGACGCCGGCCTCGGCGAGCGCTTCGCGCACGTCGTCGAGTTTGAACGGCTTGACGATCGCCACCACCATCTTCATCGCGGGTCTCCCAGTGCTTTGCGGCCCGGCGCGGCCATTCGACGTCCTCACCCCGGGACCGCGCTAGCATACCTTCCGCCGGGGTCGGGTTTTTCCTACAGCCGGCCGCGCCTGCCTCCGACTGCGCCCTCACGCGCCGCGCGCGATGCTGGCCGCCTCCCCGGATGGAGCGGAACCCGTGATCGACCTGAACCACATCGACGACCTCGCCCGCCGCCTCAGCGGCCTGGTGCCGCCGGGCCTGCGCGAGAGCCGCGAGGAGCTGCAGGAGAACTTCAAGGCGGTGCTGCAGTCGGGGCTGGCCAAGCTCGACCTGGTGACCCGCGAGGAGTTCGACGTGCAGCGCGCGGTGCTGCTGCGCACCCGCGAGAAGCTCGAACAGCTGCAGGGCCGGGTGCTCGACCTGGAAACCCGCCTCGCCACCGGCGACGGATCGTCCCGGACCGACGGCTGAGCCTGCCGCCATGGGTCTCGCGCTCGTGCATGGACGCGCGCGCGCGGGGGTGCGCGCCCCCGCCGTGAAGGTGGAAGTGCACCTCGCCGGCGGATTGCCCTCGATGTCGATCGTCGGCCTGCCGGAGGCCGCGGTGCGCGAAGCCAAGGACCGCGTGCGCGCCGCGATCCAGTGCGCCCAGTTCGAATTCCCGGCGCGCCGGATCACCGTCAACCTCGCCCCCGCCGACCTGCCCAAGGGCTGCCCTTTTTTCCGCTTTTGTGGCAATGTCGGCAATAACGCTGCCAACTTCGACGTTAATTGGGTTAAACGGCGGCGGATGCCAACCTTAGGATGACGGTCGTGTCGGCCAGTCACTGTCATGGAGGACGCCTATGGTGACAATCAGGAAGTCATCACGTGTCTCTCAGCCATGTCCTTGGCTTACAGGGCCCCCACCTGCTGGTACGGACCGGCGAGCTTAAGTGGGTCGACTCTGACCCTTACCAAGCCGCCGCAATTTTCCGGCGAATTCGGTGGGACGGATCGCGCTTTCGGCTCGATGGTTCAACAAGGCACCTTGTTTGCCTCCCACTGGCCCATACGATCCAATTGCCATTAGCCGCTGGACTCGTCGATGGCGTCACCTGCCATGTGGGCTCGGTAGAGCTCTACAAACGCGTGTCCGTCTCGGTATGCGCTGAGATCCAGAACGTCAAAGCCCGAGACCAACTCGAGGCGGAGGGGCTTCTGCGACGCGCTGGCGGTGCCTATTCTCAGGAAGACCGAGAGGCGCGAGTAGACAAGGCTTTGTACTACCAGTACAGAAGTCGCGACCCACGCTTTCAGCGTGTCTTTGCCCCCTGCTCAGTCATTTTCACTGCGTACTTCTCGCCATCGTCTCAGATGGGCACGACTGTCCTCTCAAACGACTTCGAGTCACTTGCAAGAGGTCTTCGACGCAGCAGCGCCTACACAAATCCTGCCACCGGAGTCTCGCATCTTAAGCTCGATCGCCAGCATCATGTGGTCGATGTCCCCATGATCGCGCGGGCACTGTTCGACGAAAGCGGGGTGGCACACCAGCGCACTCTCGATGTAGGCGCATCATTGGCCTTGTGCTCTCGGAACAACGCCCCACGATGCATCCGCGCCGTACCCCCATTCAATGGGGAGACCAACATGTCCGTGTATGGGTACGTGTTGCAACATGGACCAATACGGACATTGGTCATCACCCAGATTCTAGAATGCGATCATCCGTTCCCTGTCTCGCGTTTGGAAGTCGAGCTTGACCAAGCAGGGGCCAGCAACGACCAAGCATCTGCCGGCGGAGGCACAATTCGGAGAACTGCCGACGATGCTGGCATCGAACTGGAAGTCCTAGATGCCACGGGAAACAATCCGAGCAATCTGCATCCTCCCGTAACGGCGCTAGGTCGCCCAGGGACGACATTCAAGGGACTCAACCGCTCCAATTTATCTATTGAACGTCGCGAATGCTCACGCGCCCGAAAAGGGGCTCGCCTTGTTCCAATCAACGAAGATCTCCGCAACTCCACGCAACGGAGAACTTCCGACGGAGATGCGAGCGCCAGGCAAACACATTCCTCGACCAGGAATACGAATGACTCCGGCGAAGACCATCTGCCACCTGAGAATCGTTCGTTAACTTCAAAAGAAGCACTCAAGCGCACGCTAGACGAACTTGACAGCATGTCGATCACCCATGAGGCTCAGGTTGTTTCTCGCATCTTCACCGACATGAAACTTCAGCAAAGACACTGGCTTTTCAATGTTGTCAGACAAGAAGGAACTGGACGACGGCCTTCATGGAGAATGCTGGAAGGAGGCACGCCGCGTGGAATCCTGATTGCACAGGTTTCCAAGTCCCATGCATACGCATATGTCGTTGAGATTCTCCGCCGCGGAGACGATTCATTTTCAACGCTGATGGTTTCGCAACCCGACTGTTCAGAGATCGATAGCGAGTTCTTGGAGAAGATTTTTCAGGTGATCGATTCACATCAAAAGCTTCCCAAGGACACCGTCATTCGGGGCGACAGCAAAATCGAGATTCGGCGCATTCGTCACAACGCGGGCCAAAGCGAGAACAAGCTGAGTCAGGTTCTCAGCCAGCGCCTATCGGACGCCCTGCAAGGCCCTCAGTGATTGAGCCTTTGAATGCCCCAATGGAGCATGCCAACCATGCCATATCACACCGCCACAGCAGCTCTCGATGAGATACGCGATCGAGCCGTTATCTGGAGGTAGTTGGCGCGCACGCAGATGACGCGGCCTTCCCGCTAGTCGTGTACTAGCGCCGCAGCCAGCAGCACATTGAGGTCTGCGGTCAGCTGCAATGACCCACTGGTTTCCTGGTCAGGTGTTACTTTCCGAAGGAGACACCGATGAGCCAAGTGATGGAGGAAGAGATCAAGCGTTGGACGGAGCGCCGTAAGTCGGCGCTGGTGCTGGAGATCATCCACGGGCGAACGACCGTGGCCGAGGCCACCAGGCAGTTCGATCTGACACCGGCGGAGGTGGAAGACTGGGTCAATCAGGGCAAGGCCGGCATGGAGAACGCGCTGCGGGTCAAGCTGGAGGATGTGCGCTAGCAGTACGAACGCCAACTCAAGAAGATGCAGGAAGCCTATGGCGCTTTCTTGGACGAAAGCATCGACTCATATTATCCCACGCTACAGGTCAGACCCGTAAATGTCTCTGGTGTAAATTTTGTGAGAAACACACTCGATTTCTGGAGAGGTTCGGTTGGCTACTATGACGTCAGATTGGTTTATGAAGTCATCTAAGTCATTTATGAGCTTCAATCCCGCCATGTCGGGCTCCGTAATAATCGGCTCATAGATGATGATTTGTGCGCCACTGGATTTCAGTCTATTGATGACACCCAAGATGCTGCTCTCACGAAAATTGTCGCTTCCTGATTTCATCGTCAGTCGATAGATCCCTATCGTCTTCAGCTCCCTGTTGAGGATGTCATTCGCAATGAAATCTTTTCTTGTTTCATTTGCATCCACGATCGCCCTAATCAGGTTCTGCGGGACCCGATAGTAGTTCGTCAACAACTGGCGCGTATCTTTAGGTAGACAATATCCTCCATAGCCGAAGGACGGGTTGTTGTAATGCTGGCCAATTCTAGGATCCAGGCAGATGCCGCGAATGATTGATTTGGCATCCATGCCTTGGATGGCTGAATAAGTATCGACTTCATTGAAAAACGCGACGCGCATGGCGAGGTATGTGTTTGAGAAAAGTTTTATCGATTCTGCTTCCGAACTTCCTGTCAGAACAACTTCAACTCGATCCTCATTGGAACAGTCCAATAGGATTTTGGCGATGCGATCTCCTATTTCAGTCATATCCCCAACGACAATCCTAGATGGATGAAGATTGTCATTCAGAGCAAATCCTTCTCTGAGGAATTCAGGGCAAAAAACAATTCGCTCTGAGCCGTACTTGCGCCGCGCGCCATCGGTGTAGCCCACCGGTATGGTGGATCGGATCACTATGGTTGATTGAGGACTGAATGAGAGTGCGCTGCGAATTGTGGCGTCTACAGAATCTGTATCGAATCTGTTGGCCGCACTGTCGTAGTTCGTCGGTGTTGCAATGAAGACATACTCTGCGCCTTCATATGCTTCCGACGCATCTGTCGTAGCTCGAAGATTGAGGTTCTCAGCTCTCAGGGCATTGTCGACAGCTGATTCCTGCACAGGGGCCTTCCGTTGGTTGACGCTTTTTACCCGCTGGGCATCGATATCGAATGCCACCACTTCATGCTGCCGTGAGAGCATGACGGCGTTAGCCATTCCAACGTACCCAATACCAACAACTGCGATCTTGGCCATCGTTTTTTCTTTACTTCGTAATGTTTTTTGGCACGAACTAACGACGCTGCTTGTATGCAAGCAATCGGAGGGCATTGAATACAACCAGAAGCGTTGATCCCTCGTGGATGGCCACTGCCGGCCCGATACCCAGCCCGAAGATCGTCGCCGGAACGAGGAAGGCGACGATGCCGAGGCTGACGAACACGTTCTGCCGGATTACGCCGCGTGTATGACGGCTCAGCCCGACCGCGAACGGCAGGTGACGCAGGTCATCGGCCATCAGTGCGACATCCGCTGTTTCAAGTGCGACGTCTGAACTGGCAGCGCCCATAGCGACGCCAACCGTGGCATTGGCCATGGCCGGCGCATCGTTGACGCCGTCACCGACCATGGCCACCTTGTCCTGCTCACGCAGCTTTCGGATGGCTTCGACCTTGTCCTCTGGCATCAGGTCGCCCCATGCCTCGTCTAGGCCAACCTCAGAGGCGATCGCCTCGGCGACCCGCTGGTGGTCGCCAGAGATCATGATCATTCGCGTGATGCCGAGTGCGCGCAGTTCCTGCAGCGCCTCGGACGCGCCTTCGCGCGCCGTATCGAGCAGGCCGATGGCGCCCAGATCACGTTCTCCCTGCCTGACGACCATCGAGGTGCGCCCGGCCTCACGCAGCTGCGCGATGGCGGCTGCGGCCGATTCCCCCAACGGCGCAACGCCGTCGGTGCCGAACATCTCGGCCTTGCCGATCCAGACCGTCTCGTTCCCAAGCGTGGCGGTGACGCCGCGGCCGATGAGGTTTTCGAGACCTTTGGCGGACGGGATCTCGCGCCCGCCCAGCCGCTCCCGGCCATCCCGGGCGATAGCGGCAGCCAGCGGATGGTCGCTGAGCGACTCGACCGCGACCGCAACGGTGAGCAGTTCCTCCTCCGTCACCCCATCGACGGTGACGATGTCGGTGATGCGCGGATGGCCTTCGGTCAGGGTGCCGGTCTTGTCGAAAGCCATGGCGTTGAGCGAGCCGAGTTCTTCCAGCGGCGCGCCGCCCTTGATCAGCACGCCGCCGCGCGCCGCGCGGGCGATGCCCGACAGCACCGCGCTGGGCGTGGCGATCGCCAGCGCGCAGGGACTGGCCGCCACCAGCACTGCCATCGCGCGGTAGAAGCTGTCGCGGAAGGGTTCGTCGATGACCACCCAGGCGAACAGCAGAAGGAAAGCCAACACCAGCACAGCGGGTACGAATATGCGCTCGAACCGATCGGTGAAGCGCTGTGTCGGTGACTTACGCGTCTCTGCCTCGCTGACCATCTTTACCACGCGCGCCAGCGCCGAGTCGCTGGACTTGCGGGTGACCTCGATCTCGATCGCGCCACTGCCGTTGATGGTGCCGGCGAACACGCGCGAGGCGGCATCGACACCATCGGGCCGGGCACGCGCCGTCGCGGGATCGTCCACCGGGCGCTTGTCGACCGGGATGCTCTCGCCGGTCACCGGGGCCTGGTTCACGCTGGAGGTGCCGAGCACGAGGAAGCCATCGGCCGGCATGCGCTCATTGGGCTTCACGAGCACCACGTCGCCGACGACAAGATCCTCGACTGCGATCTCCTGTACCTGTCCGTCGCGGCGTACCACGGCGGTGTCGGGCGCCAACTCGGCCAAGGCCTCGATGGCGCGCTTGGCGCGGCCCATCGCGTAGTGCTCGAGCGCATGCCCGAGGCTGAACAGGAACAGCAGCAGCGCGCCTTCGGCCCAGGAACCGAGCGCCGCGGCACCGGCGGCCGCGACCAGCATCAGGGTATCGATCTCGAAGCGCTTCAGCTTCAAGTTGTCGAATGCCTCGCGCAGCGTGTAGACGCCACCGAAGAAATACGCACCGACGTAGCAGGCCAGCGGCAGCCATCCCGGCGCACCTGTGAAGAACTTTTCCACCAGAAAACCGGCGAGGAGCAACGCGCCGCAGACCAGCGAAAAGATCAGTTCGGTATTCGGCCCCAGCAGACCTCCATGTGCATGCGCATGCGTCTCGCCTTCCTTGCCATGCGTATGGCCATCGCCCTCGCGGTGCTCGTGACGCGAATCATCATCGCCATGCGCGTGTTGATCATTGTCCATGGCCTTGACCGGAATGACCTGCATCTCCGCCAGGACCTTCAAGATCCGCTCCTCCGAGACCTCTTGGCGGTCGTACTCGACATGGACGAAGCCGGCTGCGCTGGCTTCAGCTTCCAGCACGCCCCAGAGTGACTTGAGTTGCTCGCCAACGGTGCGCGCACGGCGCTGGTGGCCGATTCCTTTCACCTCCCAGAGGGCATGACCGTAGCGTTCGCTGATCGCCGCACCTGCGCCTTCAACCACCTCACGAATGCGGGCGAGCGGAACGACATCCGGGTTGTAGTGCACGCACATCTGTGCCGGCGCACCGTCAGAGCCCGGACGCAGGTGCACCTGCTCAATGCCATTGCGTCCTTCCAGATCGTCGATCAGCCGCCTGACACAGGCATCGGCCTCGTCAGGCACGTGGGGCAGGAGGATTTGAAGGTCGATGCGCAGCTTCTCGGTCATTGTCGTTTTCCCTAGGTATTAAGGGCTACGGGTGTGCTTGTCCGTTGATGTGCCTGCTGGATCTGCCGACCAGCAAGCTCATGCGACGGGGTCATTGCTATCGGAACGTTTGTCTTCCCGAACGCTTTGCAGAATTTCGATGCCGCCTTTGAACGCAACAGCCGCAATCAAGGCACCGGCCACCAGGTCTGGCCACGATGTACCGAGCCAAAGCACGAGCACCCCAGCCAAGATCACGCCACCATTGGAGATGAAATCGTTGAAGCTGAAGGTCTCGGCGGCCTTCATGTTCACGTCGTCGGAACGAATACGGCGCAGCAGTACCAGGCACCACAGATTGATCGCAGCAGCAACGACCGCCAGCCCGATCATCACCGGCCCCAGTGGTTCAGCTCCGTACATCCATCGCCGCACTACGTCCGCGAGCACCGCAACTGCGAAGATCAGCAACATGACCCCCGAGACCGTTGCCGCCCCACGTTTCCAGACGGGGCGGCGATCGATGGCGAGGTAGCTCAGCAGGTAGACGGCCGCATCCGAACCGTTGTCGACGGCGTTGGCGAGCAGGGCACTCGAATCGGCCGCCCAGCCCGCCACCCCAAGGCCTGCGAACAGGGCAAGGTTCCATAGCAGCACCTGCCGCAGGACATTCTTCTGCTGGGCCGAATCCTTCATCATGTTGCGTGTCGCTTTGGACGGTGCACCATGGCCCGCGCTGCGAACGTCGGCAGCACCAGCAGCGTCAGCACCGTGGCTGAGATCAAGCCGCCGATGACAACCGTCGCCAGCGGCTTCTGTACCTCGGCACCTGAGCCTGTTGCGATCGCCATTGGAATGAACCCGACGATCGCCACCAGCGCCGTGGTCAGCACTGCACGCAGACGACTGCCGGCACCGTTAGCCGCCGCTTCTAACGGCGTGTCTCCGGAGGTCAGCCGCTCGCGAATGGCCTGCATCAGCACCAACCCGTTGAGCGTCGCGACGCCGGAAACCGCGATGAAGCCAACGGCTGCTGACACTGAGAACGGCATGCCGCGAACCAGGAGTGCGAGTGCACCGCCTACCAGCGCCAGCGGCACGCAGGCAAACACCAGTGTTGCCTCTCGGATCGTACCCAGCGCCATGTACAGGAGGCTTCCGATCAGCAGGAACACGATCGGGATCACCAAGGCCAGACGGGCTTCGGCGCGCTGTAGGTTCTCGAACTGCCCGCCCCAGGTCAGGTAGATCCCGCTGGGTAGTGCGACCTCGGCCACCGACGCCTGAGCCTCGGTGACAAAGCCGCCAAGGTCGCGTCCGCGGACATTGGCTTGGACCACGATGCGACGACTGCCGTTGTTGCGGCTGATCTGGTTCGGTCCTTCGCTGACCTCGATGCGAGCGACAGAAGACAACGGCACTACAGTGCCGTCCGGCGCGACGATTGGGAGTGCTGCCAATTGCGCAGGATCGTTGCGAGCCTCCTCGTCGAAGCGCACAACGACGTCGAAGCGACGGTCACCTTCAAAGATCCGGCCGGCCGCCGTTCCACCAATGCCGGTTGCCAGCGCGTCACTCACGTCAGCCGCACTCAAGCCATATTGCGCGGCGGCGGCGTGATCGACACGGACCGTTAGCGTTGGCAAACCGGACACCTGTTCCACACGCACATCGGCCGCACCTTGGACGCTTCTCAGCTTCAGCGCGACCTGATCAGCAACGCCCTGCAGCACGTCGAAATCGTCGCCGAAGACCATCACCGCCAGGTCAGTTCGCACGCCGGAGATGAGTTCATTGAAGCGTAGCTCGATCGGTTGGCTGAACTCGAAAGCATTGCCGATCTGATTGCCGACAATCGACTCCAGCCTGTTGATCAAGGCATCTTTGTCAACAGACCGATCCGGCCACTCCGACTTTGGCTTAAGCACGATCACGCTATCGGAGATGTTCGTAGGCATGGGGTCGATGGCAGCTTCAGCCGTGCCTGTACGCGAGAAGATAGTCTTCACCTCCGGCTCGGCGGTGAGTGCCTTCTCCAATGCGAGTTGCATTGACAGCGACTGCTCCAACGAGGCCGACGGCACGCGTAATGCCTGCATCGCAAGGTTGCCTTCATCCAGCGTGGGCATGAACTCACGACCCAGCGACATGAAGGTGGCAGCACCCACAGCCAGTGTCGCCAGTGCCCCGATCAAGACCATGCGTGGCCGAGCAACGGCGGCGCGGATCACCGGTTCAACCTTGCCACGGACGAAGCGGATGATGCGGGTTTCGTGCTCACCATCATCATTGCCGTGAGCATGGGCACCACCTTCGGGGACTTTCGGCTCACGAACGAACAACGCTGCCATGGCTGGCACGAAGGTGAAGGAGAAGATGAAGGCGCCGATCAGTGCCAACATGAAGGTTGCGGCCATCGGCTGGAACGTCTTTCCTTCGACACCCTGGAGCGTGAGGATCGGTGCGAAGACCAGCAAGATGATGAGCTGACCGAACGCTGCGGGACGCACCATCTTGCGCGCCGCCTGGATTGCAACACCAAGTCGTTCACCAGCCGACAGTCTGCGGCCCAACTCGGCCTGCTTTTTGCCCAGCATGAGCAGCGTGGCCTCGATCACGATCACCGCGCCATCAACCAGGATGCCGAAGTCCAGCGCGCCCAGGCTCATCAAGTTGCCGCTGATCCCGAAGCGATTCATGCCAATCACGGCAAACAGGAACGACAGCGGGATCACGAGCGCGGTGATCGCCGCAGCACGGATGTTGCCCAGCAGCAGGAACAGCACCGCGATGACGAGCAATGCACCTTCGGTCAGGTTCTTCGCCACCGTCTTGATAGTGGAGTTGACCAGCACGCTGCGGTCGAGCACTGGCTCGGCGACGATACCCGGCGGCAAGGAGCGATTGACCTCGGCCAATCTTTCTGCCGCTGCCTGGGCCACCGTGCGGCTATTGCCACCGGCAATCATCAAAGCAGTTCCGAGCACTGCCTCATGCCCATCGCGTGTTGCTGCGCCTAGGCGTGGGGCCTGTCCTAGCTCAACGCGTGCAACATCTGAAACTCGGATCACCAAGCCATTGCGGTTTGCAACAGGTGCCTGCGCAAGGTCGTCGACGGTCTGAGCCAGCGCATCCGCCCTGACGATCAGCCCTTCGCCTGCACGCTGTACGAAACCCGCACCTGCTTGCACGTTGGAGCGTTCGAGTGCCTGAACGAGGTCGCCCAGGCCCAGTCCGTAAGCGGCTAATCGCGCTGCGTCCGGACGAATCGCGTACTCCTTGACGTAGCCACCGATGGTGTCGACCCCGGCCAGTCCCGGCGCCGTACGCATCTGGGGCGCAACGATCCAGTCCTGCACAGTGCGCAGATACGTCGCGCGCGCTTGCGATGTCGTGAGTCGGTCTCCTTCTGGCGTGAGATAGCTTTCGTCGGCTTGCCAACCGGGTTCGCTCGACTTTGCCGTGTTTTTGGGATCGAACGGGACGAAGTCCACCGTCCACATCAGCACCTCACCCAAGCCTGTGGTGACAGGTGACATCATGGGCACCACGCCCTCGGGCAGGTCTTCCTGCACTTCGCGCATGCGCTCTGCAACCTGCTGGCGTGCGAAGTAGATGTCGGTTTTATCGGTGAAGATCGCTGTGACTTGTGAGAACCCGTTGCGCGAGATCGAGCGCGTGTTGTTCAGACCGGGGATGCCCGCCAATGCAGTTTCGAGTGGGTAGGTGACTTGGCGCTCGATCTGGCCGGGGGCCAGTGCGGGCGCGATCGTATTTATCTGCACCTGCCGGTTGGTGATGTCAGGGACCGCATCAATGGGTAGCTTGCTGAGTTGAAACAAGCCAAACGCAACGATGAGCGCTGCGACGAAGACCACGGCCCATCGGAAGCGAACCGCGGTTTCAATAATGATCTTGAACATGTTGGTTTCCTCAGTGACCGTGCTCGGCTTCGCCCTTGGCGAGCTCGGCCTTCAGCAAGAACGCATTGCTGCCAGCGATACGTTCTTCACCTGACAACCCGTTGAGGATCTCGATGCGATCCCCCGCGCGGCGCCCAGCGAGCACAGGTGTGGCGCGGAAGCCTTTCTCCTCGGCCACGAACACGACCGAGCGCCCTTCAATACTCTGTACGGCGTCGGCGGGCACAGTCAGCGTGCCCTCATCCCCTGCCGCAACAATCACGCCCGCCACAGGTGATCCGGCGGGAGGCAGAGGGCCGGTGACAGGGCGGGCGCGGATGATCGCCAGTCCGCCTTGCTCGCGCACATCGGCTGCGGCGCCGATGACGATCGCTTCAAAATTGCCGTCAGGTCCGGAGACTTCGATCTTTGCACCCGGTGTGATCTGCGCTGCCAGCGATGGAGGTGCCGAAAAGACAATCTCTGTCTGCAGAGGGTCGGAAACATTGGCAACGATGTCGCCAGCGTTGACGAATCCGCCAGGGCTCACCTGCACGGCCCCGACGACACCGGGGACAGGGCTGGTGATCGTGATCCGACCATTCGCATCCGGCGTGCCTGCCGCACTGGCCTGGGCTACCGCCGCGCGCGCCGCGGCATTGGCTGCCAATGAGCGCGCGCGCGAGGCTTCCAGTTCCTGACGAGCGACAACCCCTTGTGTGACGAGGGACTGGTCACGCTGAAAAACCAGCCGAGCGGCTTCGGCTTCGGCCCGCGCGGCATCGGCATTGGCTCGCATGGTGGCGGCTTCGCCACTGACAATCACGGCAAGTGGCTGACCCGCGCGCACTTGTGTTCCGGGTGCAACGATGACGCGCTCCACGCGACCACCAATCGAGGCTGCGACCGACGCGCGTGCACCGATGGTGGGCTCAACGCGCCCACTTAGGCGGGTTGCGCTTCCGCCGCCTCGTCCAAGAGCAACGACGCGAATACCGGAAGCGTCTACCTGCTGCGGCGTCAGTGCAATGAGGCCCTCGTCTTCTTCCCCTTCATCTGCATGTCCACTGTCCTCGTCATGCCCATTTTCGGCGCCATGATCGGTGTGGCTCTCGGCTTGCTGGTCATCTCCCTGGGAGGAATGACCGTCGTCATCTGCGTGGGCAGCGCTACTGGTGCCTCCCGTGAGCTTGGCCAGACCGAATCCCGCCGCGAGTGCGACAAGCAGTGCGATGACAAGAATCACTCGGTTGTTCTTAGCTTTCATCGTGTTTCCCCAAACGGTGCGCGGCCTTCCAGGCCCGCCAATGCGATTTCTGCAAGGACGCGCGAGATACGTGCGTCCACGGCGGCGTTGCGCGCAGCGACAAGGGCGGCGCGCGTACTCCGGAGCTCGAGCTGTGAGATGCGCCCGGCATCGAAGCCGATGCGTGCAAGGCGATACGCTTCCTCGGCGGCTTGAACGCCACTGTCAGCGGCGCGGGTGCGTGTATTTGAAGCCGTTAGGGTGGCTTCGGCTCCCAGCCGATCTGCACGTGCTTCTTGTTGCTGGGTTGCCAGTCGCGCCTCTGCAGCACGGCGATCTGCATAAGCGGCGCTGATACCACCTCGGTTGCGGTCGAACAAAGGGATCGACAACGACAATCCAATGGTCAGCGCATCATCACCAGTTTCCCGAAAGCGTCGCATCCCAACCGTGGCGTTGAGATCTGGACGCGCGCGCGTTCTCTCGACTGTGATCTGACGATCTGCTGCGTCCAGTTCAGCCTGTGCAATCTGCACCGCCAAGGGGGCGCTCGCATGGACGAGAGGGGCATCAGGTACGCGATCTAGGATGCTGTCCTGGATGGCCGATACGGGTGCATCGAGCATCGCAATGGCAGAAAGTCGTGCGAACGCGGCATCCCGGATCGCGCGGGCTTCGTCCCTGGTAGCACGGGCGGCTTCCGCTTCGCTTTCCGCCTGCACGCCGCGGAGCGTGGCCTCACGGCCTTCCTTCACTAGGAGCCCTACCGCCCTAGTGTCTTCCTCGGTTAATGCGAGGGCCTCGGCTGCAAGGTCATGGCGACGGGACGCGGCTTCTGCTTCCGCGTAAACCTGTGCCAGACGCCCGGCGGCGAGCCAGCGCATCTGCTCGCTGCGCAGTCCAATGGCATTTGCTTCCGCCCTGGCTGCACCGATGCGCGCACTGCGTTGCCCGAAGATTTCCAGAGGTTGACTGATCGACACCGTGGTGTCGGCATTGCCGAGGCCTTTGTAGGGGCCGGACCCATAGATGTTTTCCATTTCCCATCCGATGGATGGGTTGGGAATCGCACGCGCTTGTTGTGCGCGGGCATCGGCTGCATCCGACAGCGCGGCAGCCTCCATCGCCGAAGGCATCTCATCGAGGCGGGCAACAAGGGAATCGTAAGAGGGCGCGACCTGATCTGGCTGCGCGGCCATCGTAGGCTGCGCGCAGACCAAAGCAGTCGCCACCAGTCCGATCGCCATCAGCGATCGTCCAAGCAACATGAACATTGGACACTCCGGGATCTAGATATTGACGTGGGGTGCCCGCCCTCGGCGGGCAGGAAACGCACGTCAGATCCTGGGAGGCCTCATCAATCCGTCAGTAACGTCCTGAAGGTGGCCGCTGGCCACTAAGGACAACTGCGCGCTACCGTCAAACGGCGGCTCCGTAACAACTGCCGTCGCGGGCACACCTACCGTCGAATGGTGGCAGTGGTTATGTGCGCAAACACCGTGGGCAGTTTCGCCTTGGCCATCATTGCCTTGAGCGTCGGCGTCATCGGCAAGAGCCAGTTCAGTGGCGTGCCCCACATCCCATTCAAGCGCACAGGCAAATGCATCAGCCACGGGCACCACGACCATGACTGCAATTAGCAGTACGGCTAGCGTTCGCCCGAATTTTCGGAATAACCGTGGCATGGTGGCAAGTATTGGGGATAGTCCCTACGGATACAATAACAAACGCTATTCAATAGCCTCTGGGCGTCGATTCCGACCCTCCGTTCAGCCTGAAACGAGGGGGCGGCTCGATCGCCTACGAGGCCAGGATCAACACCCAAGCCGCGACCACGGCCGACAGGGAAACGAACACCGCGGCCGACCCCATGTCCTTTGCTCGACCTGCCAGCTCATGATGTTCGGGGCCGTATCTCTCGATGACAGCCTCGATTGACGAGTTGAGCAATTCCATCGACAGCACCATCAGGACCGTGGACACCAGCAACGCCTTTTCCACACCGGTTTCGCCAAGCCATGCCCCGAGGGGAAGCATGACAGCGGCTAGTACTGCCTCCAGACGGAACGACGACTCGTGAAGCCAGGCCGCGCGGATCCCTTGCATCGACCAACGAAGCGCTTTCATCAAGCGGGTGGGCCCCCTTGGTACGTGGCCATAGTTGTCGGCCATTCATAAGCTCCTGTTCAAATGATTTACTCAACGACCAGCGCGAGGCGGCTTTCTTTTTCACCACAAGCGCCAGAGTTTCAGCGCGTCTCTTCCTCACCCCTGCAGCCTGCGAATACATCAAGACTTCGCTCGTAGGCCTCTGTCTGGACATCCATCAATCCGAGAACGGAATGGAAGAGATTGTCGTGGCTCGTGGGCAATCTGGAGCGCTGCTTGAGGCAGCCAGTACTAGTTCCGGTACTCGATGCCATCCCTTCTGAAAGCCAAGCCAACATCGGCACCTTAATCTGGGTATCTGGTGCAATGCCATATGGAAATCCGTGTAGGTATACGTTGTTCTCTCCGAGAGATTCACCGTGATCCGATAGGTAGATCATCGCCGTGTCATGAGACGCATCTTCCGCCAGCATTCGAATGACTTCAGCTAGAAAGTCGTCGGTTGCGAGAATGGCATTGTCGTAAGCGTTGACGATCTCTAGGCGACTACATTTCCCAAGATCTGGATTCACGCAATCAGGAACAAACTTCCTGAACTCTGCCGCATAGCGTTTGAAGTAGCTTGGGCCATGGCTTCCCAATTGGTGAAGCACCACGACGACATCTCCTGGGTTATCGTCGATTGCGTCGTGCAAGCCCTGCAGCATGACCGCGTCCCGACACGACTGGCCGTCGCACAATGGATCTTCCCTCGGGTCTCGATAGGACTCGAATGACAGGCCATCGCAAACACCTTTACAGCCTGTCTGGTTATCGCGCCACAGTGTTTTTATGCCGGCCCGTTCCAAGACGTGCAGCAGGGATTCCGAGTTGACGATTCGCTCTCGGTCGTAGCTGCGCCTGCCGATGGACGAGAACATGCAGGGCACCGAAACCTCCGTATTCGATCCGCATGCAGTCACATCCGTGAAGTTAATGACATCCAACGCCGCAAGCTGCGGCGTCGTTTGCCGGGAATAGCCGTTGAGCCCCCAGTTCTGGGCGCGCACGGTCTCGCCGACCACGATTACCAGGAAATGAGGTTTGGCCACAGCTTCGTGCCCCATCAGTGTGGCGTCGGCACCGACAACATTTCGTGGACCACGAGGGGTGCGCGTCGTCTCTGAGATCACTTTCGTCATGGCGACTAATGCATTCCCGGGCGCAATCAGATAGCGCATGGACGGATGGTTTCTCATGATGGGGGAGAACTCATCCAGGATCGAGAACAAACTGATCGAGGCCAAAGCCAACATGGCAACTACGAACGTCGCCCGGCGAGCGATCATTTGCCTGATTGATCTGGGCCTAATTCGTACTGTCCATACCAGCAATGCGGGAATAATGCCTAGTACCAGAATCTGGATCCACAGCCCCGCTGTCATCAGCTCTCTCGCCTCAGTCATGTCAGTGCGTAGGACATTCCGGATCATGCTCGGATCGATGTACACCGAATACTTGCTGGAAAAATAAGATGCTCCAGACGCCACAAGAAGAAGCAACGTCAAGACCGGCTTAATAAGCCATCGCGTGCCGAATAGCGTAATGAGAAGCGCGTGCAAAGCGAAGATCGCCATGCCGATGCAGATCGAGACTTGCACACCAGAAACTCCTACGAGAGCTCCTGTCCCCCACAGCGACGACCAGAATGAACTGTTCGTCACGAGGACAAAGTAGATCGCTACTGCAGCGATCAACGTTTCCATTTCAACGACGGGTGGCGCCCATCTTTGCAGCCGCGCGCTCAAGTTTGCGGTGGCGCGATTCATCCCACGCTCTGTACTCGCCTGGTTTTTTAGTGATCCACTTACTTTGTTCATTTCTGGCTTTCTGATTGGGTTCTTCCGCCAAATTGCAGACGATGTTTGCTCAAGGAAGGCGTTGGATCTCGCCTTGGGAGAAGGACTCAGAACTCGCTAATGGGAGCTGTGCTTCGGATGCGCCGGTTCAGAACGCAGGTCGAGATAGAGGCTGTAGCCCGCCGTGAATGCGGGCAACAGGTTCTGTAGAACCCCGACAAGATCCTGCTTGTTCGAGAACACGAAGTACGACAGCGTCATGAGGCTTCCTGTCAGACTCATGTACCAGAACAGTCGAGGTATCACGGGTCTGCCCGCCTTGCGGCTGGCCAGGAACTGCACAACCCATCGAGCACCGAACATCAGCGCCCCCGTAAGGCCGATGATCTTCCAGGGTGTCATGACGATTCCGAACCAAGACAGCCATTCGATCGGAGAATTCACAGCTGACGTTCCCGAACCACGTGGGCGTTTCTGCGTGTGTGACGATCTATCAGCCAAGCCACGCCCATGAGATCGCGCACGCCCACCATGGCGCGACCGAAGTTGGTGTACTTCGATCTACCCATGCCGCGTGGTCGGTGATTGACAGACACGCTGACTGTCTTCCAGCCAGCGCGCTGCATTAGCGCTGGCAGATAGCGGTGCATGTGGTTGAAGGCAGGCAAGGCTAGAAACGCGTCACGCTCGAAGAGCTTGATCCCACACCCTGTGTCCGGCGTGCCGTCACGCAAGAAAAATCGCCGAATGCAATTGGCCAACCGAGACGCAATCCGCTTGGCTGGACCATCGTTGCGCGAGACGCGCCATCCTGCTATCAGCTTTACGTCACAGGATGAACTCTGCAGGCAAGTGATCAGGCCCGGAATGTCAGACGGATCGTTCTGGCCATCTCCGTCCAGCGTTGCAATCCAAGGGCCATAGGCATTCTGCACGCCGGTGAGCAGGGCAACGCTCTGACCGCTACATTTCTCGTGCTGGAAGGCCCGCAGTTCTGGAATCTCGTTCTTTGAATCCAAGAGTACTTGTGCGGTGCCATCGCTCGAACCATCATCAACGCAGATAATCTCGAACTCGATACGGCCACGTAGTGCGTCGCAGACTTCTTGCAGCAAAGTTCTGATATTGCCGGCTTCGTTGTATGCCGGGATAACGACTGATATCGAATCGACTGTAACCGAGGGACTCGAACTGACTCGGAGAGTTGCAGTTGGGAGCGGCGCGGCCTGCGTCATGGCTGGCTCTCCCTCTTGTCGACGTCTCTTGCACGTCCGGGCAGCAGCCACCACGTTCGGCGATTTGCAATACCCACGGCCAGTAGTTCCCCATCGCGAAATTCTTGTGGAATCGCTGAGCCCACGATGAGCAACCACCTGTCAGCGGGCGCCTGCGCTTGCCACGCGAGTCCGCTCTCCAGCTGATCCTTCTCCGGTCGCTTGAAACCAAACTCCGTGGTCGGCGACTGGCTCATCAACAACTGCTGCTCTCGCCATCCCACGAGACCAAGTTGCGCATCCGGGCCGATCCGTCGGGCGACGGACTGCATCATGCCCCGCGATGAACTCGCATCATTGAGCACGATTGCACTCACGATACCGAAGACGATCCACATTCCTGCCAAGCTAGCGATTGCACCTGTTGCGACCCTGCCCCCCATGGCAACGACTGCCCCGAACAACGCGGGCACTGCCATGCCAAGGACAAGCCAGGCGATGCCCTCTGATCCTGTGGACATGCCACGCATCAGCAGGAATCGCTTCTCGAAACCCGGGTCTGCGAACAGCATTGCCAAACCCGCCAATAAGAGCGCGATAGCCAACGCCACCACGAATCCAAGGAGCAGCAGACGCGGTCCGTCACGCCTGAGCAGACCAGGAAGCAATGGCGCGAATGCCAAGCAGGCCAATGGCAAGGCCGGCAGGATGTACATGTCTCGCTTGCCGGATGGAAGCGAGAAGAACAACACGATCAGCAGCCAACTGCCCAGCAAGAGCAGGAAGCGAGGATCTCCACGAAAAATTCTTCGCTTCCATGGTGCGAGTGCCCAAGGCATCGCCAACATGAGCGGCAACCACGCGCTCGCCATTACACCTGCGAAATACCAGACAGGTTTGATGTGCGTCCAGGATTCCGCGTACCGCTCGACGGTTTGTCGGAACAGGATGTCTTGGACGTAGGCCAGGTGCTCGGTGGTAGGCGCAAGCCGGACAGCAACCAGCATGGGCCCGAGCCAGAGCGAGATGGCCGCCAGCAGCGCAACGGGTCCCAGCCAGCACTTCCAGTCGCGCCACCATGAGCTCGAGACGCTACGTTGCCACCAGGTTGCGGCTATCGCGGGGATCAGGACAAACAAGGCGATGATGCCCACACCTTTGGTGATGACGCCCAGTCCCGCGGCAAACCACCCCAGTGTCCACATTCGCCAATCAGGCCCCCGGAGGATATGCCGCAGCAGCCCGTAGTGTGCGAGCGTGACCCAAGCGATCAGCAAAGGGTCGATCTGTGCACGCTTCATTTGCAGTGTGAACTGCGCGGTGAGAAGCAATGCCCAGCCGGCATACAGCCCGATCTGTCGGTTCCAAAGCCGACGACCAAGGTCGTACGTCAGTACGATTGTCAGGAGGCCTGCCAACAACGATGGAAGCAGGAAGGAGATGCGCAGATTGTCCGTTGTCCAGTACAGCGCGGCCTGGATCCACATGAACAGCGGTGGCTTATCCGAGTAGAGCTCAGCGCCCCGGTGCGGAAACAGCCAGTCGCCGCTTTCGACCATCTGCTTGGCTACGAGCGCGAAGCGCGGTTCGTCCGCAGGCCAGGGATCTCGCAGCCCCAGTCCCGCGCCAAGCACGGCAAGTGATACGAGCAACAGGACGACGATGTTCGGCGGGCGGAATTGAGTGAAGCTCAGGCGAGGAAGAGATGTGGCCGTCATCTTGCGCTCCCGCCCGTGCCGGCTTTTGGCCGGCAGGCAGGACACGCAATGACGTAGCCACCGGTCGCCGAAGGCGACCAGTCGATAAGGTCATGCATGGGATGCTCGTGAGTCTGGCTAGATGGCAATCACTGCGGCGAACGCCGCAAACATTGCGATCAGACTCGGGGCGGACGCTTCAACCCTTCGGGCAGCAAAGACTCTGGCGCCAGCCTCTCAGGCGCGAGGACAAGATCCGTATGAACGACCAGCGGACAGTAGGCAAAGGACGGTACCAACTGCGTCCCGGTATGGTGGCAGTGACCATGCCCGCAAACGGCATGATCTGCGGTATCGGGATCCGAGTCGATATCGTGTTGGATCGTTTCCGGCTCGACCATGCAAGCTGCTGCGTCGATCGCAGGCACGATCACCAGCATTGCAAGAAGCAATGCCATGATCAGTCTTCGACTACGGGCAAAACACTTGGTCATGCGAAAAGAAAAGTTGGGGATGCCCTGTTTACCTGACTGATCGGACAATGGGTCTCCGATTCAGACGCCTACAACTAGTCCGTCATATGCAGCGTGGGAACTGTGCGCGTACATCGTTGTGGCGTCAAGACTTCTCCATACGGCCTTTGGCTGCTGGGATGGCCAGCATTAAGGGGAACATTAAATTCTCGTTTTTGTATCGTTCTGGATTCGTACAGATGCGGGTTGATTCCCCATGTATCAGTAGCTCCCCTTTAGGCTGAGCTAGGCCCTTCGTTCTACCTACGAGGCCACGGATATCAGTGACGTCCTTGTTTTGGCCCCGACCAAATGATCTGGCCATTCTTTACCCAGAAATGCGATCTGCAACCGGTGGACTTCCATACAGAAGGATGCAGTGTTGGCCGATCCAATCTATCCACTGAGAGAGTCCAGTGAGGATTTACCGTGCTTAGTAGAAGCAGCTCAATAACATCACCGCAACCGCATGGGCAGTGAAAACCGACAGACCAGCTTTCGCCAGCTTCCATCATGTGGATGAGACGTTGGCGCTGGATGCGAGCAGGCAGCGTATCGCCCTCTCCAGGCACGACTTTCAGATCGCCTCGCCACCAAGCTGCGAGTCGTTCGAAGGTACTTTTCAGCCAAAAGATCACGCGAGATCCTCCAGCACAGGCAAGCCTAGCAGCGGACGTCGCAAACCTACTCCAAGCAGACTCATAGAATTTGTTGTGAAAGTTTTTTCTGTGACGTGATGGCGATATTCGGATGCAAGGTCATACTCGACGCGGGCGAACGAGGTATTACCGTCCAATCGAAAGGGAAAGGCACGTGCCAGAAACTCAAGAACCACCGCGCTCGCTGCATGCATGTTCACGCAGATAACAGAGGGTGCTTCCTGGCCGGAACCTGGCATGTAGCCTTCCCTGACACGATCGACGTAGGACGCAGGGTCGGCCTTCTTGAGATACTCCGCCTCAAGCAACTCGGGCGTATAAACGCCACGGTCACCTAGTGTGGAACCACCCGGCTGGACATAGTCCACGCGACCACTCACGTTCGAAATGACCATGCCCCGCGCCGGCGTTCTAACGGGGATGGTCACTCCTACGTCGAACAATGGCTGGAGCATGGCCGCAGCGATTCGATCACAAATGTGGCGCGCCTCAAGGCTGTCGGCACAGCAGAACACGACATCCGCTTTGGCGACGGTTTCGATGGCATCCCTTGCGCCGATATCGCTACAGACAGCCCTGACCTTTGTCGCTGGACGAATGCAGGCCGCGGCGCGCTCGAACACGTCAACTTTCAGAGATTTCCCGATTGAATCCGCCAATGTGGTGTTCAGGATGCGGTTGAGATTTTTCTCTTCCACATGATCGTAATCCACGACGATCAGCTCTCCCACCCCCATGCGAAGTAGCTGCTCTGCGACCACGCTTCCCGTGCCAGAGACCCCGATCACCGCAATGCTGAGCTTGGCCAATAGGGCGGCCATTCCATCGCCAAAAGCCATTATGTGATGGTGCGGCTCGTTGTCTTCTCCCCAGTAAAACTGGAGTTCGTCGCCGTAAGCTGCCACTAGGTCTACGGCATGGGCCTGCATGGCCCGGTCGTAGACGCGAGCCTTGATCGCGCCGCCTGGAATCATGATCGCGCTACCGTGCCAAGGCTCGTAATCACCACGCTCCACCGGGGCTGCCATGATCAGCGAGCGGATAACGTCTTGATCAGATCGGTCGTCCACCGGTGAGAATCCGTAGACCCCAGTCGGGTGCGAGTGAAGCAGGATGATGGACAAATCCTCCCCAGCCGCTGCCTCCAAACCATGATCTATGTAATCCCCTGGCCAGCTGAGGGACACCTCGGTGCGATGGCAATTCTGGTAAGGCACCAAGATGATGTCGCGAACCATCAGCTTCAGTCCCATACTCTCGGTGCGGGAACATAGAAGGACGGCCGCAGCTTCCTTTCCATCACCAGGGAATAGGTGTTGTTCGAGGCGCCGATGAACGGTGCCTGGCAAGACCAGGGTACGAGGTCGGATCATGCCCCCACCTCTCGCCCCAGAGCCTCGTCGACCAACCCCAGATGGGTGGAGACATTGTCGTGCGTCGGGGACCACTGGCTCGCGGCGTTCCTGTGACGGGACCACCTCTGGAACGAAACCCCCGCTATGCTTTGGCGCACGTCTGTAGCAGCTGGAACAACGCCACTCCGGAGCGAGAGGGGCGGGTCGCAGTAGAACATGTCGATCTGCGCCGCGGGGTAGCTCTGCGGGATTTCAAGCGCGACGCGGCAATTGGACATGTTGTAGCCATCGGGGACGGCATAGTTATCAATGATCAGCCAGCGGCGCGCTCCGTCCGCGATTGTTTCCCACTGATAGCCCGAGGCATTCAGAAAAGCATCGTCACCAGGCAATAGCGTGAACTCTCGCCGCCGGAGGATCTGGCCGTCACCGTTATCGACCTGTCGCGGGCGCAACCACAGCCGTTCGATGCCGGGCTGCTCGAGATCGATGACATCGATGAGCTTGACCTGACGATGAGGCTTACCCTTCACCTTCAGCACGATCGTCCATTGCTTCGCCAGATCGATGCCCGCCTTGATGAGTGCGTCGCGAACGATCACATCGGGGCGATCCCATTCAGTCGGTTCGCCCTGGACGTCCAGTCGCCAAGTCTTCTCACGCGTGTACAGGCGCTCGACCCCCGCAGGATCCAAATCCACCAATTGTCCGTCCTGCAGGAGCACGTCGGGCTCGTCGCGCCGTTCCAGCCAGACCTGTCGGTCGGCGGGAACGCGGCCGATACGCCGAATCGTTTCGAGATCGAGGGGGCCTGCCCAAGCGTAACGATCGCCGTCGAGGACGAAGTAAGTAACGCGATCCGCTCGCATGGCGAAGAACTCCAGACCGGGCCCATCCTTGGGTACCCGCGTCACTTCTTCCAACCCGATCTCGCGGGTGGGCCCCACCGCCGGCCACAACAACAGGGCGAACTCGGTATCCGGCCGCAAATTGGCCGCGGCGAGTACCTGCCGCCCAGTCGGGGTATGGTCAGTCAGGGGGACGCGTTCGCCGTTGACACGGACCTCCAACTGACGGTGGGAGGCGTGATCGACAGGGGCTTGTTCAGCTTCGATGGTATTCATGCGCAAGTTCTCCAAATGATAATTTGTTCGTTCGTAATACCGAACGTCGGCGAGAACTCTGTCGCATCTTCTTTGTCCTGTCAACCATTACAACTTCGTTTGTTATACCGTACAATCGCTGACCCCCTCGGAGGCACGCATGGCATCACCGCTCGGAGAGAAGATCCGCGCCCGCAGGGCCGAACTCGACTTGAGCCTGGATCAATTGGCCAAAGCCACTGACTCCAGCAAGGGCTACCTGTGGGAGCTTGAGAACCGGGATAAGGCCAATCCTTCGGCCGATAAGCTCATCAAGATCGCTTTTGCACTTGGTGTCACGACAGAGTTCCTGCTAGATCACTCTGCTGAAGTCGAGCCCGAGACAGGCGTGCTGGATCAAGCTTTCTTCCGTCGCTACAAGGAACTTGATTCCAAGCGGAAGGAGAAGGTTCGCAAGTTCTTGGAGATGTGGGACGACGAGGGCTGAGCATGGGTGCGAAAAGGCCGATGGCAGAGGCCAACAAGATTTCGCAATTGCTCCGTGTACTTCCCGACGACGAACGCTTCCCTGTGGACGTCGAGAAAGTAGCCCTAGAGCTAAGCCGCGTTCGTTACTCAGACGACCCCATCGTCTCGATCAATACTTTTGATATAGATGGGGTCGAAGGTCTCCTCGGTCGGCACCCCACCGACAGGAAATGGAAAATCGGCTACAACCACCGGATCCAATCTCCAGGAAGGATCCGTTTCACGCTGGCCCATGAATTCGGACACTACATCTTGCATCGCGAGATGAAGAGCGAGTTCCGGTGCTCATTGCGTGACATGCACGAGTGGGATCAGCGGGACATAGAAGCTGAAGCCGATGTCTTTGCTTCTTATCTACTCATGCCGCTGGACGACTATCGCAATCAGGTTGCCGGCCTGTTGCCCTCGATAGAAATGCTTCGTCATTGCGGCAACAGGTACGGAGTATCGTTGATGGCCGCGGCTCTGAAATGGACGGAAATCGCAACGAAACGGGCGGTCGTGGTTGCAGCTCGGGATGGCTTTGTTCTGTGGGCACGATCGAACAACGCCGCCTTCAGATCGAGGGTGTACTTGCCCGCCAAGAAGCTGACAATTCCAGTTCCAGAAGAATCAATTCTCAACCAAGTCAGCGTCAGGAGTGGGCCTGTTACCGCAAAGCAACGAGCCAACCTGTGGTTCGAAAAAGAACCTGGCGACATTGAACTGGTAGAGCACGCGCTCGCAATAGGCGGAGATTACCCTTACACATTGGGTTTGCTGTTGCTACCTGATGCAACACCCCTCTGGGAACTGCCAGAGGATGATCTCCTCATCCCGGTTGACCAAGCTCTTAGATGGCGAAAATAGACACGCCTTGTAATCTGCAGGCTATGGTGCTTCGCTAGCAGATCTCATCACTCTGGCAAATCAGTTTCCCTGCGAAATCTCCGGAACCTTTCGATTCGCGCATGCAGAGAAAAGACTTCCAGGCACCTTATCCCAAGCTCTACGTAGAGATGTGTCGATTCTTGCTTCACATCGATTATCGAGTGCAGGATCTCGGGTAGCTGAACCCGCCCATCCGAAGGTCGCAGCGTTAGCTCTCGATAGCGATCGTGAAAGGCCCTGAGCGCTTCATAACGGTCAGCGGAAGGGCGCCTGTCTTCGTCCTCCTTCTCCATGTCCCGGATCTCTCGCTCCAGCTCGACTAAACGCGAGTCGACGGCTCCTTTGTCCCACAGCCTCAGCCGACCGGTCTCAACAACCTCAGCGACCAACTGAGTGGGGCCCTTCGGTGCCTCCCAATCCAGAGCCGCCAGCAGGGCTCGCGGCACCCTGAATCGCCGTCTTGGATCCAGCAGAACAATCCCGGATGCGGTAACAATATTTGGGTCGGTATGGCCCATCTTCTGATCTCAACAGACCCTCATTGAAGTACCACTTGTTGTTACCCGATCCTAGGAAAAGCCCGATATCTTGGGCTTGTGGACATGATCTGGCAAAAGGTTTAAGCTGCCTCAAAGGCCCTACAAAGGCCCTGCTCGAACAGCCATCGATCTCACTTGCGTCGGAACCGCTTCGAGCTTGTGGGACAACCAGTTTGGGCCGAAATGGTCTCTTGCTCAAGTGACCCTCACGGAGATCTTTATGAGTGATCCCAGCCTCCAGCTGCGTAGCGCCGAATCGATCAAGTACGGTTTGCTCGCGGCGCGGTCGTCCGAAGCCATCAGCCGGGCTGAGGCACAGCAGGCGTTGAGTAGAGAGGATCAGGACATCCTGGGAGAGGCGGAAGAGTTCCTCAAGCAAGTTGCCGAGGGTGCCGCGTTCATCTCAACCGGCACGCACTCCCGAGGCAGCGTCATCAACTCAACGTACGTCTTCGGCTTCGCGCTTCATCCAATTGAGTCATTGGATCTGCTCAAGGATCGCCAAGCGCCAGAAGTGTTTGATGGTCTGGCAAAGGCCGTGCACGAAATTGCAGCAGGGCAGGCCTCCACCTTGAACGAGGCCGATATAGTGAACGCTCGCGCCTTCTTCGATCGGCTCTATGCATCCATACTAGAGCTCATCGAAAGCAATCGTCTCCGGCCTACCGCTGTCGGTCGGAGCGCACTTCTTGGCCAACTCATCTAATACAGCGTTTCGAACGCTCGATCATCATCGGCTCCGCTCGGCGGCGCTTTGCTTGGCGTTGCAACGCCGGTTTGAAGAACTACGGTCTAGAGACTATCCGGACGAAGGAGCGGGCGAGGCGCTTGAGCTTCTAGGCAAACTACTTGTCATAGTAAGAAAGCGCATTGAAGGCCTCACCGACGAACGAACGCTGGTTATGACTAGCCGGGCGATCGTAGAGTTGGGCGAGACGCTGAAGTATTTCGACAACGCCGGAACAGATCAAACGCCTCGAGGGCTTGTTTGCCTTCTGCGCTCGCTGTACGAACGTCTTAATCGCCAATCCAAATTCCTGGCATGGCCTCAGGCCGATTACAACTTCACGATCCGCAGCCTGATTGAGACTCTGAAAGTACTCTTCAGGCACTTGGGTGCCGACGCAGAAGTGTCCGAAGTGTTTGCGGAGTACACGGGACCGCACTATCTAGTTTCCTTCCCTCGCGTTGAAAGAGACAACGTTTCTATGCTCGCCATATTTGGGCATGAACTAGGGCACGAAATTGCCAACGATTTTCTCCAGAAGGAAGGTGGATCTTCAGAGCGTCAGGCTAGGGAAACGCAAGCACGCCTAGACATCCTCCAGGCGCTGGGAGGCAAGCCCTCGCTTACGGATTTGCATGAAGCGATGCAGGAGGTATTTCAACTAAGAGAGAGAGCGCTAGAGGAACTCATCTCTGACATGGTTGGCGTGTATCTGTTCGGGCCAAGCGCCATCTTCGCTGGCTACGAAATCTTCATGTGGAACAACTTGAATGCCATTCCATCGGATCAGAATGGAGGCTATCCGCCGGGAAGAATGCGCATCCGCGTATCAATGGAAGCCGCTGAGCGTGAAGGGTACATCGGCGTAATGAGAGACATGGCCGCTGACCCCTCCATAGGGACAACGGTCTCGTACGCAACCTTGCTGTTCGAGCATCTGGAAAACCTAGTCCAAGACAAGTCTGATGAGCAGCAGATAGCGACTTCGAATGCCGCGAGAATTGCATACGATTGGGTGGCGGCAACGTTGCCCAGTGCCCAGGCATTTGCGCGCAATGCAGTTGGCCAGGCTCTCTACGGAGAGTCGACAATTCGAAGCGAGGTTCCTGGTTTAGTCAAGCGCCTCAAGCAAGGGCTACCGCCAAATGAGATTGGGAACTCGATAGACCCAACGGCGGTTGACGAGCGGTCCTCCGTGCTCGCCGGTTGGCTGGTGTCTCTTGAGGCCTCGCAAGCAAGCGCTGACACCGGTCAAGCAATCGCGGATCTGGGCCGGCTCAACGAGAAGGCTTTGCGGGGTTTGGAGTACGTCGTACTTCAGCGTCGCTACAGGCTCGGAACTCGGGGCACAGCCGAATGAGCGTTCTAGGTAAGCAGAGGCTTATCCGTGCAATCCAGGATGAGAATCCTCAGAGCCAACTTGTCGTCACACCCCTACTCAATCCGAGCCAAGTAGGTGAGGCATCAATCGATGTTCGTCTAGGCAACGATTTCGTCGTAACGCGAAGAGGAAATCTTCCATCGATTGACCCTGCGGGCTCTGATCCAAGATCCGCGAGATACAACTCCCGGCACTACGCGAACTTTGGCTCTAAATTCTATCTGCACCCCAACGAGCTGGTTCTCGCGAGCACATTGGAGTACGTGAAGCTGCCACTGAACTTGTCCGCGTGGGTGACCTCGAGGTCGCGATGGGGTCGAGTTGGGCTCGTGATCGCCACTGCTACAGCTATCCAACCAGGCTTCACCGGAACCATAACACTCGAACTCGTAAACCTTGGGGAGGTTCCGCTTGTACTGTACCCGGGGCTTCTGGTGGCCCAGATCATCTTCTCTGATTGCGATGGCGCAACACAGTATTCGGGATCTTTTGCTCAACAGGTCGATCCGGGTTACGGAAACGTCGCCGCCGATGTGGACATGAGGTTCTGGACGCAACCGTCGAACTAGCATTACTAGACTCTGCAGATCATGCTGCGGACGCACCTACCTTCAATAAATAGGCACGGTACTCAACTACCGGAATGTGAATTCCAGCGTCAATTGCATCTGCTTTTCCCCTGCCATGCGCCCCAAGCCACGGGTGCAATAGCGGATAAGAATCCTCGATATTCTGCGAAGAAGCATGGCTCTGATTGTATGGCTGACTTCTTCAGGATGCCTCCAAAGTGAGAGCTGTCTCGGCTCGTAAACAGGTCGAGCCTGGATAAGGCGCCTAACTGGCACGTGACACCCGAGCCATTCCCGCAAGACCCACGGCGTTGCGTTGATTCCATACTTATTCAATGTGACTCTGGCGCTAGCCGCCTCTTCTGGTGATGGTGCATACCAGCTCTTGTCGAGCTTTTCGCCGATCCCTTTCTCGATCCACCATGGCGCAGGGCCCCGTTCCCTGAGTTGCGACATGGTCAGTCCCTCTCGCGCTGCGGAATCGAGGAACGATGACGGCCAGTCCGAAAGAGAGAGGCCTAACGCATGCATGAGGGGACGTCTGTCATGAATGCACAGGCGTTCGATCTGCTCCTTGGAGCGAGTACTCAAATGCTCGCCGAGAACCCTCGAAGCGACGCGACGACCAGTCTCCGTTCTGAAGCACCTGATGAGTCGATGCATTCCGTCAAGCAGCAGCGGTAACAACAACATCCTGCCGCAATGAGGAACCCATCGCGAGGTGATTCCCTTGAGAATCTTGCGTTGCAATGCAACTGTGGTTGAAACGGAACGCTGGGTACGCTGCCCATAGATCCGCCAGTCGACGAAACAATGTGGACAAACAGAGAGTGGAAGTAGGCGCATCGCGCGGCTGGGGCCGCGATCGATGCGTCGATAGTCCAAAGTTTCTGTGCATCTCGGACAGGCGTCATGCAGTGGCGTCTGATGTACAACGCAGTCTGTGATGAACGCATAGCGCCAGTGCTGTCTGAAGAATGGTTTGTCATCCTCGGCGAAGCATGAGAAGCAAGCCTGCACCCAGCGTCCACTTCTAGATCCATCGGGAGCCTTTCGAGGGCTAAGAATCCACCTGCGCCCAGAAGCTTCAGCACTGAGCAGCCAGTCCCAGCTTCCCAGTCCGGCGAGTTCAATTTCTTCGATTGACAAACCAGATATCCGCGCCAGGCCCGTCGACAGTCGCCTGTTCACTAGAACGTCGAGATCCCCGTTCATCGTACTGTGGACGGCGACTCCTTGAATTCGCGATCCAAGTTCATGCAACCCGATCGCATTGGCGCGCGCGATCCGCACGAGCCAGGACAGCACCGATTCAGAAGGGATTGGCGGGAGGTAGATGTCCAGTGCTGGATGATGCGGAGTACGGAAACTCACGCGGCCAGGCCGCGACTGACAACGATTCGCGCTTTGGCCAGATGATCGGTAGTGACTTTGGCTGCCCCTTCGCGAACTGCAATATGCCCAGCCTCCCGAATGAGTTCGGAGATTGACCCCATATGGTTACCCGCCAGTTCCATGACCTTTTCTGCGAACTTGGTGGTGCCGAGCATCGACTTTTCCGTCAGTCCAAGCCTCTCATCGAACGTGGCGAGGAGCTGTCTGACGCGTTCCTTATCATCCCAGACCGGTAGCTGGCGAATCTGGAACCGCTCATCCAGTTGCTTGTCGTACCGAAGCAACTCCCGGACTCGTTCATCACCAGCAACAGCAATAGGCCTTCGAAGATAGTTGCTCAGGTCACGTACCGCCCTGATGAAGTTCAACGTCCTATCCCGTCGAGTGTTGATGCCGTTATGGAACTCGTCCAGGAGAACAATTCCGACCTCACAAACTTCCGCCTTGATGCAGAAGTCCCTGAGCAAATCATCATATGCATCGTTTGCGCGGTAGGTCGCACCGATTTCCGACAGCAAACCTCGCATCAGTCCCTTTCCATCGCAATCTGAGGTCACCCGTAGATTGACCACCTGAATACGCGGCGGCATTTCCTCAGCGATGTCTGGGTAGCAGTCGGCGAAGTAATCGAATAGATGGGACTTCCCGAAACCCGAGTCGCCAATAAGCGCAAGGTTGTGTGGTCTTCCCTCATTGGGCCTGGCAATGAGCTTGCCCATCGATTTGACGACTTCGGCGCCCTCAGGAAATGGAACCCATGGGTCCTGAAACCTGGCCTTGGGTGAAGGCGTATCTCGCTGTTCGCGGACAGGCGGCTTTCGTTGACTAGTCATCCCAGTTCATCGTGTAAGGTGTGGCGATTGAATCGTCAGGCAGCGACGGGCTCGACGTTTCGGAAGAGTCGGGAGGTTGCGATGATTCCCGCGGCGGGGCTTGATCGGAGACCTGGTTTTGAAACGTGCTTGCCCCAGCGCTAGCTCTTCTGGTGCGCTCTCGATCTCTTGCGGCCTTTGCTTTCCTGGTTTTGGTGGCGGCATCTGCCAGGACTTTTCTTCGCGCAGCCCTAGATTTGAAGATTAGGTCTTCATCGATATGCTTGATGCCCTGGATTTCAAGGAATTTCCGAAGGGCAGTGAACTCCCAAAGACTCATTGACGGGCGTGTCACGTTGCGCGTCCGAATCCGCTTGTACACACGATCATCCGGATCCCAGAAATAGATGCGCGTGATGTCACGCGGATCTCTCCGGAAGAGGAATTTCCTAGAATTGCCAATGTCGTCGGGGTCTTTCGCATTGACCCAGCGCTGCAGGCAGTCATCCATGTACCAGACGTAGTCGATGACCACGCCCTTCTCACTGATGGCACGCTCTTCTGCTGGAAGAAAGTCCAGTCGCAGCTTTGTCGCGTCAGCGGGGCGTCGGATACGTCCAATCGGTGTCGCGCCGTGCCCGCCCTTCAGTCCTTCCTTGAACATCGCCAATGGGGGCATGTCATGAATGCCAGAGTGTGGACTTCCGTGATACTCAACGAGGAGGTTGAGCACGTAGAGCTCTAGCTCGGCCAACGTCATGATCGCGTGCTCGGCGGGATCGTAATCTCCCAAAGCATCTTTTCCTTCTCTCGTCGCCCCCGGAATTCGCCTCAGCTTCTTTGAGAGCTTTCCCAGATACGATTCGATGTGCGCGCCATACTGCGGCTGCTTTACCTTTCGAAATCGAAGCTCGACGGTGTATTCCTTAGCGGCCAGTTCAAGCATGTTGCCGTGGAATTCGCCCGCGTTGTCTGCCATCACCGTCCACATGAATCCGCTGACGGGCCATTGGGCCTCATAGTCGAGCTGCTTGAGCGTCTCTTCTTTGGGCAGGATGGCGTGGCACATCGCCATGCCCAGCGACAGATCCCCAGGCGCCTCCAACGTGACGTAATATCCCATGACGCATCGACTCCAGATGTCGATCAGGATCGTGATCCATCCTTTCCCTATGGGTATCCTGTCTTCCTCGTCAACCACCATGACCGGAAGCTCCAGATGATCAATCTGGATCAACGAAAGTGGATGGTTGACGTCCTGGATCGATCCTTTTTGTAAGCTATGAAGAAGTCCCGCCTGTCGCTTCCCGAGCTTTGCCGCGTCCTTGTCGTACTCCGGCAATGATCGATACCTTTCGTAGAAGGTCGAGAATACGGGCGCTTTGACTCGCTGATCTTCCGGAAGTCTCGAGTTGAGCTCAGAGACATCGTCCTCAAGATCTTCATAGGCCGCGGTTGGCAGCAAATTCCCGTCTTCTCTCAGCGCATTGATTCGTATCTTGACCAACGCTTCGACAAGAGGATTCAATCGAGCCACGCCCGCGTCATTCCGACGCTTTCGCATGAGTGAGCTCAACCGCTTGTCTTTCCTGTACCTGCGAAACCACTCCCGCAGTTTCTTGACTGAGTGGCCAGTCTTTTTGGATTGTTCTTCCCATACTTTTGATGGGACTCGCCGATAAGGCAACAGCTCTCGAATGGCTTCGAGCTTTCTTTCGGCTTCCTTGATTCTTTCAGCGTCTTCCAGGTTGAGATCAACCCTGTTGTTCGCTGCCGGCTCCGTCAACGACCTGAGACTTGAGACCGGCACGTTGAAGAGAATCTTCGTTCCGAATTCTCGAACAACAACCTCTTCGCTCGATTCAAACTGCACCACGGTGCACAAGCCAGGCCGATCCGCTAATGCGAAGTTCTGGCCAACCTCAATATCGATAACTCGTGAGCCACCACCTTCGATGACACTTAGATCGTCAGTGTCCATGCGCCGGCCTCCATTCTGGTGTCCATTGAGAGGGGTGCATTCAAGTCAACCTTCAGCAGCTGACGAGCTGCGAGCCGCCAAGCGCCAAAGATCACGTCCCCTTGATCAAACCCGAGCTTGCCGAGGTCCTGCACGTAGTTCCGTAGCGGCTGAACCCCGCGCTGCGCCAAGTCGAGGAATGCTTCGTCCAGAGCGGGCTCTGGCGGTTCTCGTCGGTACGGAAGGAGGAACCGCAGGTTTCCCACCAAGGGACGGGGGAGGCTTCTTTCAGTAACGACCCGGAACTTCATCGACCGGGATCGGCAGTACCCCCTTGCTGCTCGAAACCGGGCCCCGTACTCCTTGCCGGTTCTTCGTAGCTCGCTAGAAAGCTTGACCTCCACCAACAGGTCGGCCCGGCCGGCCTCCTTGCGGAACCGGACGAAGAGGTCCGGCGTATAGATCCTAGCCTTGCCCTTGACCAGATATTCGATCCTAAAAGGGTGGTCCTCAAGACCCTCCACCGTATCGTCAAAGGACAGGAGGACGATCAGGTCCCGCTCCCGGAACCCCTCGAAGAACAGGCAATGGCGGTTGTGCGGGCTGGGGTACTTCCCCGTGACCCCGAGATAGCTGCCTCGGCGACTACGGGTCTTGAAGTGGGCTGAGCGCCGCGGTTTTGGGTTTACCCGCTTCATTGTCGAAACTAGCCTCCAATGGCAAAGACATAAGGGCGGCTTCCCTGCCTATGGAGTGTCGAAACACGGCCCTAGTTATGCCTGATTTGTGAAAAAAATACTAAGGGCGGTGGCCGCTTCGACCTGCCGATCGCGCTGGGCATCCTCGCCGCCAGCGGCCAGGTGCCGCTGGACGCGCTGGCCGACTACGAATTCGTCGGCGAACTCGGCCTGACCGGCGAACTGCGGCCGGTCGACGGCGTGCTGCCCGCCGCGCTGGCGGTGGCGCGGGCCGGGCGCAAGCTGGTGGTGGCCGAGGGCAACGGCGCCGAGGCCGCACTGGCTTCAGGGCTGGAGACGCTGACCGCACGCACCCTGCTGGAGGTCTGCGCCCTGCTCGGCGGGCAGCGCACGCTGCCGGTCGCCGTCGCCCCGCCGCCACGGCACGGCGGCGGCCCGGACATGCGCGACGTCCGCGGCCAGGCCCATGCGCGCCGCGCGCTGGAAGTCGCCGCGGCCGGTGGCCACCATCTCCTGCTGGTCGGTCCGCCCGGCTGCGGCAAGACCCTGCTGGCCTCGCGCCTGCCCGGACTGCTGCCCGACGCCAGCGAGGACGAGGCGCTGGAGACCGCGGCGATCGCCTCGGTCAGCGGCCGCGGGCTCGACCCCGCGCGCTGGCGCGAACGGCCGTTCCGCGCCCCGCACCACACCGCCAGCGCCGTCGCCCTGGTCGGCGGCGGGGCCGAACCGCGGCCGGGCGAGATCTCGCTGGCGCATCACGGCGTGCTGTTCCTCGACGAACTTCCCGAATGGGACCGCCGCGCGCTGGAAGTCCTGCGCGAGCCGCTGGAATCGGGCGTGGTGACGATTTCGCGCGCGGCGCGGCAGAGCGAGTTCCCGGCGCGCTTCCAGCTGGTGGCGGCGATGAACCCCTGTCCCTGCGGCTGGGCCGGCGACGCGTCCGGACGCTGCCGCTGCCATGCCGAGGCCGTGCGCCGCTACCGTGCGCGCATTTCAGGGCCGCTGCTGGACCGCATCGACCTGCACGTCGACGTGCCACGGCTGCCGCCGTCGGACCTGCGTCCGGACGCTCCCGAGGGCGAAGCCAGCGCCACGATCCGGGCACGGGTGGGGCGGGCACGGGCGCTGCAGGTCCGGCGCGCAGGCGTGGCCAACGCCCGCCTGTCGCAGGCGGAGACCCTGGCCTGTTGCCGGCTGGAGCCGCGCGACCAGGCCCTGCTCGAACGCGCGATCGATTCGCTGCAACTGTCCGCGCGCGCCATGCACCGCATCCTGCGCGTCGCGCGCACCATCGCCGACCTCGCCGACAGCCCCGGGATCGCCTCCACGCACCTCGCCGAGGCGTTGGGCTATCGCCGGATCGATCGCGGCACGGACCAGCAGGCGGCCTGAACGCGCGCGCTCAGGGCCAGGGGGGCGGATCGGCCGCCCACGCGGCCAGCACCTCGCCGAGGAGCGCGCGATCGGCCTCGGTCCAGTCCGGCAGCAGGGCAGGCAGGCGCGCCGGATCGCGCCACAGTGCCGGTTCGGTGCGCACCGCCGCCGCGTACCAGCGCACTGCTTCGGGCTTGCGATCCAGCCGCCACAGCGCCAGTGCCAGCGTCGGTGGCGCCCAGGCGGGTTTCACCAGCCGTCCGGAGACGAGCTCGCTCCACTGCTGCAGGGCCGCCTCGACCTCGCCGCTGCGGTACAGGTCCCAGCCGTAGTTCCAGGCCAGGGCCGGGCGCGACACGCCGTTGAGGCTTGGCCTGCCCAGCAGCTCGCGGTACAGCGCCTGCCCGGTGTCGGTGCGTCCGGCCGCCATCGCCACGTGGGCCAGTTGCGCGGTTGCGCGGTCGGCGTCGCGGCGGCTGCGTTCGCGCAGGCGCATCAGCGCGGCGACCGCGGCGTCGCCCTGTTCGGGCACGGCGACGATCGGCGCGGCCACGCCCGCGTCCTGGTCGAAGTAGAACTCCGCCGGCCGGGGCACGCCCTGTGCCTGCGCCGCGAACGGAGACAACAGCGTCAGCACGAGCACGTGCCGCCACACCCTGATTCCTGGCATCACCCTTGCAACCTGTCCGGACCCACCCCGCCGCCGATTGTAAGGGGCGTGCGGATGCACGCCGCCGCGCGTTCTGGAACCGGCTTCGCGCTTTCCGGCTTCCATCGAAGGATGCGGCGCGGCGCGATGCCGGGCATCGCGATCCGGCACGGCATCAACGCAGGAGACGGTGGCAACGGCTACGCGGTCGCCCGCGAGCTTCAGTCACCGGCGGTCGCCCATGCCTGCAGCAGGGTCTCGGCGTCGACCGGCGGCGAGAACAGGTAGCCCTGCGCGCGTTCGATGCCGGCGTCGCGCAGCGCCTGCGCCTGCGACTCGGTCTCGACGCCCTCGGCCACGATCTCCAGCCCGGTCTTGCGGGCCAGCCCGCTCACCGCCTGGACGATGGCGAGGTCGTAGGGATCGTCGGGCAGGCCGCCGACGAAGCTCTGGTCGAGCTTGAGCACGTCGATCGGCAGGCGCTTGAGGTAGGACAGCGAGGAATAGCCGGTGCCGAAGTCGTCCAGCGCCACCGACACGCCGATCTCGCGCAATCGCGTCAGCGTCTGCGCCGCGATGTCGATGTCCGGCACCAGCGCGCTCTCGGTCAACTCCAGGCACAGCCGGCCGGGTTGCAGGCCGCTCTCGTTGAGCGCGGCGACCACGTCATTGACGAGGCTGGCCTGTTCGAACTGGCGCGCCGACAGGTTCACCCGGACCTTGGCCCCGAGCCCTTCGTGCCGCGGCCACTGGCGCGCGGTGCGGCAGGCCTCGCCCAGCACCCAACGCCCGATCGGCACGATCAGGCCGCAGCCTTCGGCGATGTCGACGAACTCCTGTGCCGGGCGGCAGCGGCCGTCCTCGTCGATCCAGCGCAGCAGCGCCTCGGCCGCGACCCAACGCCCGCTGTGCAGGTCGACCTCGGGCTGGTAGTGCACCCGCATCCGGCCGGCCTCGAAGGCCTCGCGCAGCACCCGCTCCAGGCGCAGGCGCGCGACCAGGCCGCGATGGTGCTCGGCGTCGAAGATCTCGCAGCGGTTGATCCGCGCGTTGCGCGCGTTGTGGCTGGCGGTCTCGGCGTTGCGCAGCAGGTTGTCGGCGGACGGCGCCGCCAGGTCGCGCGAGAACGCGATGCCGGCGGTCACGATCGTGGTCGTGCCGCGTGCGTCGAAGTAGGCCTGCACTTCGTCGGCGCAGCGCTCGGCGAGGTTCAGCGCCTCGGTTTCGTGCAGGTGCCGGTGCGGCAGCACCGCGAAGGCGTTGCCGCGCACGCGCGCCAGCGTCGCGGTGCCGCCGAGCAGGCTGCGCAGGCGGTCGGCGGCATCCACCACCAGGTCATGGCCGGCGTCGCCGTCGTGCGGCGAGGCGTCCAGCTGCAGGTGGATCGCCACCAGGCCGTTGTCGTCGCCATGCATCGGGCGCAGCGCCGAATGCACCACTTCCAGCAGGTGGTCGCGGTTGGGCAGGTTGGTGTGCGGATCGTGCAGCTCGAGGTAGCGCACGCGGTTCTCGAGCCGGCGCCGGCGGTCGATCTCGTAGGCCATCGCCACGTAGTCGCCGATGCTGCCGGCGAAGGCCTGGTCTTCCGGCGTCCACGCCCGCGCCGCGCCGACATGCTCGTGGCAGATCACGCCGAGCAGTTCCCCGGCCAGCCGCACCGGCGCATCCAGCAGCGAGCCGATGCCGTGTCGCCGCAGGTAGCGCTGCAGGTCTTCCTCGCCCGGCGCCTGCGCGCTGTTGCCGAGGTTGATCACGCGCACTTCGTCGAGCGCCGCGCTGTAGTCCCCGCCCACGTGCAGCGCGACGCGCGACCCCGGCGGGTTGTGGGTGCCGCTGCCGCGTTCGTAGTGGTGCAGGCAGTAGAGCGTGCCGGCCTCGGCGTCGTGGCGCCAGATGTTGACGCGCTCCACCTCGAGCGTCTCCGCCGCGGTCTCGCAGATCAGGGCGAACGCGCTTTCGAGGGTACAGCCGTCCTGCCACACGCGCCGGGCCAGTGACACCAGCGCATGGTTGTGCCGGCGCGCCCAGGCGCCGCGGTCCCGCCGCTCGTCCGACTGACGTCTGACTGGCATGAACACCCCTGCTGGCGGGCATCGGCCTTGCCCCCGATGCGATGCCCCGTGGCCTTTGTATACCCACGCCTGCGGGGGCGCAAACCGGCCAGTCGCGCGACGGGCCACTGTTACACTTGACACGATTCCGGGACCTGCAGCGCGCATGCTGCGTCCAGCCAGCGGCGACCGCCGCCCGCCAAGACACCTGCCATGACCAGCACCGCCGAACTGTCCTCGCCCGCGTCCGCCAACACCGCCCTGACCCAGGGCATCGGTGATCCGGACTACACACTCGACCACAAGTACACCCGCACCGAAGGCCGCATCTACCTGTCCGGCGTGCAGGCACTGGTGCGCCTGCCGCTGATGCAGCGGCTGCGCGACCAGGCGGCGGGCCTGAACACGGGCGGCTTCATCTCCGGTTACCGCGGCTCGCCGCTGGGCGGCTTCGACCTCGAGCTGTGGCGCGCGAAGCGCTACCTGGCCGAGGCCAACGTCAAGTTCCAGCCGGGGCTCAACGAGGACCTCGGCGCGACCATGGTCTGGGGCACGCAGCAGACCAACCTGTTCCCCGGCGCGACCGTCGATGGCGTGTACGCGATGTGGTACGGCAAGGGCCCGGGTGTGGACCGCTGCGGCGACGTGTTCAAGCACGGCAATGCCGCGGGCACGTCTCGATACGGTGGCGTACTGGCGCTGGCCGCCGATGACCATGCCTGCCGGTCGTCGACCCTGCCGCACGGCAGCGAAGGCGAATTCACCAGCGCGATGATGCCGATCCTCAACCCGGCCGGCGTGCAGGACATCCTCGACATGGGCCTGGTGGGCTGGGCGATGTCGCGTTTCACCGGGCGCTGGGTGGGCTTCAAGACCATCGCCGAGACGGTGGAATCCTCGGCCTCGGTGGACGTGAACCCGCTGGCGCTGCAGATCGTCACGCCGGAAGACTTCGAGCTCCCGCCCGGCGGGCTCAACATCCGCTGGCCCGATCCGCCGCTCGACCAGGAGATGCGCCTGCATCGCTACGCGGTCAAGGCGGCGCAGGCGTTCGCACGCGCGAACCGCATCGACCGCATGGTGCTGGACGCGCCGGACGCGCGCTTGGGCATCGTCACCACCGGCAAGAGCTACCTCGACGTGCTGCAGGCACTCGAATACCTCGGCCTCGACGCCGAACGCTGCCGCGAGCTTGGCATCCGCGTGTACAAGATCGGCATGACCTGGCCACTGGAACCGCTGGGCATCCGCGCCTTCGCGCGCGGGCTGCGCGACATCCTGGTGGTGGAGGAGAAGCACGCCTTCATCGAAAGCCAGATGAAGGAGCTGTTCTACAACTTCGAGGGCGACCGCCCCAGCATCGTCGGCAAGTACGACGAACAGGGCCAGTGGATCCTGCCCAGCACCGGCGAGCTCACGCCCGCGACCATCGCCGGCGTGATCGCACGCCGCCTGCAGCAGTTCATCCCGGAAGGCAGTCGCGACACCGCGCACATCCGCGACGTGCTGCGCTGGATGGACGAGAAGGAAGCCGCGCTGGCGCTGCCGCGCGCGCAGTTCCCGCGCGTGCCTCACTACTGCTCGGGCTGCCCGCACAACACCTCCACGGTGGTGCCCGAGGGTTCGCGCGCGCTCGGCGGCATCGGCTGCCACTACATGGTCACGTGGATGGACCGCAACACCGACACCTTCACCCAGATGGGTGGCGAAGGCGTGACGTGGTGCGGGCAGGCCGGCTTCACCGAGACGCCGCACGTGTTCCAGAACCTCGGTGACGGCACCTATTTCCACAGCGGCTCGCTGGCGATCCGGCAGTCGGTCGCGGCCGGCGTCAACATCACCTACAAGATCCTCTACAACGACGCCGTCGCGATGACCGGCGGCCAGCCGGTGGACGGCACGCTGTCGGTGCCGCAGATCGCGCACCAGGTGCGCAGCGAAGGCGTGTACACGATCGTGCTGGTCAGCGACGACCTCGGCAAGTGGCGCGACCGGTCGATCTTCCCGTCGGGCATGGAGTTCGAGGACCGCCGCGACCTCGACGCGGTGCAGAAGCGCCTGAGCCAGGTCAAGGGCGCCAGCGTGCTGATCTACGACCAGACCTGCGCCACCGAGAAGCGCCGCCGCCGCAAGCGCGGCAAGATGGTCGACCCGCAAAAGCGCGTGTTCGTGAATACCCTGGTCTGCGAGGGCTGCGGCGACTGCGGCAAGAAGTCGTTCTGCGTGTCGGTGCTGCCCAAGGACACCGAGTTCGGCCGCAAGCGCGAGATCGACCAGAGCAACTGCAACAAGGACTACTCCTGCGTCGAGGGCTTCTGCCCGAGCTTCGTCACCGTGCACGGCGGCAAGCCGCGCAAGGGCAACAAGGTCTCCGCGGCCGAACGCCTGTCCAGCCTGCCGATGCCGACGTTCGAGAGCGACCTGTCGCAGCCCTGGAACATCCTGATCACCGGCGTCGGCGGCACCGGCGTGGTCACCATCGGCGCGCTGCTGGGCATGGCCGGGCACCTCGAAGGCCGCGGCTCCACCGTGCTCGACCAGACCGGCCTCGCGCAGAAGGGCGGCGCGGTCACCACCCACATCCGCATCGCCAGGGCGCCCGACGACATCCACGCCGTGCGCATCGCCGCGGGCGAAGCCGACCTCGTGCTCGGTTGCGACATGGTGGTGGTCAATGACTACTGGGCGCTGTCCAAGGTCCGCGCCGGCCGCACGCAGGTGGTGATCAACACCTACGAGGCGATGCCCGGCACCTTCACCACGCGCCCGGACATGCAGTTCCCCGCCGCCGACATCGTGCAGGCGATCACCCAGGCGATGGGCGGGCAGGCACCGCTGCAGATCGATGCGACCGAACTGGCGACCGCGCTGATGGGCGACGCCATCGCCTCGAACCTGTTCATGCTCGGCTACGCCTGGCAGCGCGGACTTGTGCCGCTGTCGTACGCGTCGCTGATGCGCGCGGTCGAGCTCAACGGCGCGGCGGTCGAGATGAACAAGACCGCGTTCGCCTGGGGCCGGCTGGCGTCTGTGGACCCGGAAGCGGTGTTCGAGGCCGCCGGCATCGTGCGCAACGCGCCGACCGCCGCCGAGGAAACCCCGCACGCGCTGCGCGCGCTGCCGCCGGGCGAATGGGAGAGCACCGAATGGGGCGCGACGTCCGCCCCGAAGGCGTTGCGCAACGAGGACGAGCTGCGGCACGTGCCCGCGCACGCCGGCACCGACGGCTTCGCCTTCCTGCCGCTGGACGACCTGCGCCTGTCGCGCTCGCTCGATGAAGTGGTGTCGCGCCGCGTCGACTTCCTCACCGAGTACCAGGACGCCGCCTACGCGAAGCGCTATTCGGACTTCGTCGCGAAGGTGCGCGAGGCCGAACGCGCGAAGGCGCCGGGCAGCACCGACCTGTCGGAAGCCGTCGCCCGCTATTTCTTCAAGCTGATGGCCTACAAGGACGAGTACGAAGTCGCGCGGCTGTACACCAGCGGCGAGTTCCGCCGCCGCATCGAACAGCAGTTCGACGGCGACTACCAGGTCCACTTCCACCTGGCGCCGCCGCTGCTCGCGAAGAAGAACGCCAAGGGCGAACTGGTGAAGCGCGAGTATGGCCCGTGGATGTTCAAGGCCTTCGGCCTGCTGGCGAAGCTGAAGTTCCTGCGCGGCGGCACTTTCGACGTCTTCGGGCGCACCGAAGAGCGGCGCATGGAGCGCCAGCTGATCGAGGATTACGAACGCACCGTCGGCGGCCTGCTGGCGAAGCTCGACGGCGGCAACGTCGGCCTTGCCGCCGAGATCGCCGGCATCCCCGAGCACATCCGCGGCTACGGCCACGTCAAGGAAGCGCACTTCCACCAGGCCAAGGCGCGCGAGGCGGAACTGCTGCGCGAGTGGGACAACCCGCTGCGGGTGGTGGTGCAGGCGGCCTGAGGACCCGCGAGCGTTCCTTCAGTTCATGCCCCAACGCGCACGCGCCTTGTCCCGCTCTGCATCGCTGTAGAAATGTCGCATGAAAGGCGTGTCGTAGATTTCATCTAGTAGCGCGGCCGGCAGGCGAGTGTTGCGTAGGATCGAAGCGTATATCGACGAGTATGCCTTGCTGCCTCCGACGTTCCGAGCCCGGAAGCGCAACTCCGGAAGACCGAGGAAGTCAGCGATGGGCTTGTCCAATCGCGGTAAGTCCTCCTGCCGATAGATCATCAAGTCCATGCCAGGATGCCGGATACGTGTGTAGCCTTCCTCAGAATTAAACGGATGGGCATAGACGTCGAGGCCACAGTAGTACTGGTGATCGAACCATTGCAAGCCGTTCTTGCACTGGTTCCAGAAGCGCTCCTCGATGAGCACCTTTGCATCCGCGGCATTGAGCATCCGATCGCCGTGGTACTGGAACAGCGTCGACAGGGTCCAAGAGACGATTTCGCGCGTTGCGGAAATAACCCTGACCGGCTCGTCACGGTCGTGCACCAGTATCCTTGAATAGCAGAGCCTGTTGCCTGGGAAAGCCGTCATGATGTCGGTCATCCAGTGCGCGTGAACGACGCCTCCCTCATACCCGGACGCCAGCAGGGCGTCCGCGATCGAATGCGAACCGACCTTGCCCATCTGATAGACATGTAGCCGCGCATCACTCAGCCAGGCGCTGTCGCTGTTCGGAACGCGCTGTTCATACCAACCTTGATAGCAGTAATGGACCTGGGCCGCGGCATCAGACGTAAGCGCAAGTTCCGGATACCGCTTCCTGTAAAATCCTGGATCGAAACCGTCGAGCCGCTTTGGGTCAAAGATCCTGCGCTCGTAATAACCCTGATGGAAGAAATGCGCGAATGCCTCCGCCTCGCCGCCACCAGCTTCGGCGACATCCGGATTGGCTGCGAGGTACTCGCGCCAGCGAAAATCCCTGATGATGTTTCCTGAGAACGGGAATTGATAAAAGGTTGGCAATTCCGGCGGCGGGAGCGGCGGTGGGCGGCGATCGATGCTCAGCGGCTCGCTGCGATCCACCAGACCGCTTGTCAGGGAGCTCAGGATCACCTGCAGCTCTTCTTCAGGCAGATTCTCGATGGCTTCGAATTCTCCGACGTTTGAGGTGGCCCCCTCCAGGAACGACCCTTCCCAGCCACCGCTGTCGCGAGCCCAAACTGTCGATCTGATGCTCTGCATGCAGTGCCTACCAGGGCGCCTGATAGCTTCGCTTTGAAGGCAACCGAAGACCATCTCGCCGCACTGACGGGCGACGACGATGTCTCCTACCGACATCTCTTCCTCGAAGCGGTCCATCCTTCTCGTTTCTGCATGACCATGACTCGGTAAGTGCTCCATGAGCAGTATCGATCTTCTTTCGTAGTCGAAGATCGACTCCTTGGACAGCTCCCCAATCCACCAGATTTTCTGACCAGTCATGTCAGATTCCGCACGTGAGCAATGTGTCGAATGCGATGATAGCGTCGCGGGCGCCATGACTGCCGTGATCCACCTCGCACTGGTTGAAATCTGGCCTGCGCTTCGGAAGCCGAAGGAAAGATCGACTCGACAGCCATCACCGGTGCGCTTCTTTGATGCTGCAGTGCGACACTCACGCGTCGGTCGATCTTGCTCGTCTCGCTGTGCATTCGCTGACGACCGGTATGGCCAGGAGCGAGACCATGTTAGCGCCCAAGGTAGACAGCTGGCTCATGGCCTGCCAGCGACTGGTGCTCTTCAGCAGGCGCGCCTGAGATCGTGACGCGCTAATACCGCAGTATTTGCAGGAGAGTTCGCTGATCTCATAAGCTCGGGGCAATCATCACCCGGTGCCGCCTTGGAACACATTCAAGCGCACATGGCACCTCATCGCTCTGGGTGCTTGCTACCGCTCCTTGCTGGACGATTGCTGTACGCTCGGCAGCATGCGCGAGGGGCCGGAAGCCGTGCCGCAGTGCCCGGCCCCGCCAGCAGTACCACTTGGCGGCTGATGCCGCTCACCGCTTTCGTACGTACTCGATCACCGCGCCGCCCTGGCGCAGCGTGACCTTGTCCGGCGTGCCCTGTGCCGGGGAGAACGTGAGCGTGGCTTCGACCACCTTGAGGAAAAACGTCGACGGTGATTCGGCGAAAAGCTCGAACGCCGGCTGGCCGGTGAGCTGCACCTTGGGCGTTTCGCCTTCGAGGAAGACGCGCATCACCACGCCCTGGTGCACGTACTCGCCGGCGATGCGTTCCAGCGCCGCGTGCGGCAGTTTCGTTTCCTCGCGCACGGCAGGCAACGCTTCGTCGCTGCGTGCCACCACTTCGCCTTCGCCTTCGTCCTCGGGGAAGAAGCGCATCCCCGCGACCTTGCCGTCGCCACCGCGTTCGAATGCCATGCGCGAAAAGCCTTCTTCGAACAGGAACACGTCCTTCGCGACCGGGATCAGCGGGTAGGCCAGGCCGCCGGTGCGTTGCGAGGTCAGCGCGCCATCCTTCACCCGCAGCACGCGCGCGGCATCCTTGTCGATGCGATACACGCCTTCGTATTCGCGCAACGCTTCGACGTCGACGTCGATCGCCTTCTTCTCCGGATACGGCTTGCCGATCGCATAGGCCGCCAGCTGGCTGGCGATGTAGCCAGTGCCGAGCATGCCGGGGCCGCCGCTGTCGGCGTTGTAGAGCACCGCGGCCGTGGTGTCGCTGCCGGGCAGGTACAGCAGGTAGCTGCTGAAGCCGTGGATGCCGCCGCCGTGCTGCAGTCGGGGTTGGCCACGCAGGGTATCGGCGACGATGCCGAAGCCGTACTTGTCGCCCACGGCCTTGCCCGTCGGCGCGACCATCGCGCGGTAACTTGCGTCCCGCAGCACCTTGCCTTCGTGCAGCGCGCGGTTCCACTTCAGCAGGTCGTCGACGGTCGACACCAGTGCGCCGGCCGCATGCGGCTGGGTCATGCTCAGGTAGGGCGCGCGGGCCCAGTGCCCGTCCTTGCGCGTGTAGCCGTCGACATGCCCGGGGATCACCGCGTCGGCCTCGTTGCCGTAGCCGGTGTGCGCCATTCCGAGCGGCTTGAAGAACGCCTCGTCGAGGTAGGCATGCCACGCCTTGCCGCTCGCGGCCTCCATCACCGCGCCAAGCAGCACGTAGCCGGAGTTGTTGTAGTGCCAGCCCTCGCCGGGGGCGAAATCGGGCGTCTCGTCCTTGAACGTGTCGATCAGCTGCGCGGTGGTGAGGTCCTTCATGATGCCGCCGCCGGCCATGATCGACTCGATGTCGGTGTAGCTGCGGATGCCGGAGGTGTGGTTGAGCAGCATCTCCACCGTGACCCTGTCGCCGCCGGGATAGCCGGGCACGAACTTCGACAGTGGATCGGACAACGCCAGCCTGCCGTCCTCGGCCAGCTTCAGCGCCGCGGCGGCGGCAAACTGCTTGGTCACCGAGCCGATGCGGAACACCTGTGTCGGCGAGAGGGGGACATCCAGCTCGAGGTTCGCCCTGCCGCAGGCGCCGCGGTACAGCACCTCGTCGCCGCGCGCGAGCAGCACCGCCATGCCCGGCGCCTGCGGGTCGCAGTTGCCGTCCAGCGTGCGCTTTGCAAACGCGGCCACTTCCGCTTTCGACGGCGCCTGCGCGCGGACGTCGAGCGGCGAGAGCAGCGGAACGAGCAGCAGGGGCAGCGTTGCGAGCAGTCGCATGGCGGTCAGTTTCCGGAGCGGCAGTGACGAAGAGTCTAGCGGCCCTGGCCGCGGTGAGGATGCCCGCGCCTGCAGGTCGTCCTCATGCAGGTGGCGGCGAATCGCGCCGGGCCGCCATCCGCGCGCGATGCGCCGCGCGCCGCGCGCGCGCGGCATCGTTGCGCGCACGCTGCCGCTTCAAGGCCAGCGCCAGCACGCTCTCCAGCCAGCGCTGGATCTGCAGCGCGCGCCGGTTGCGGCACACCCCGCCCAGCCCGTAGTAGCCGCCGCGGATGTCCACCGTCTCCACCTCGCGCCGGTTGATCAGCAGGCGCATGAACTCCGAGGCCAGGCCGAGGCGGCGCACGTGGTCCTGGATGCGCAGCAGGCGCAGGCGGCCGTCGACCAGCGCGGCGACGCCAAGCGTGGTGTCCGGGATGCGCGCATCGGTGCCGGCCAGCACCGCCGACCATTTCAGGCGCAGCGCGAACAGCTGCGTCGGCGCACCCTCGCCCTTGAGCATCGGGTCGGACAGCAGGATCGAGTGCTCGACATGGTTGATCGCGCCATTGGCCAGCAGCTGGTCGCACTGCGCCTGCCAGCCGACGCCCTCGGCCGGCGACAGGTCGACCACGCGCAGCACGCGCTGGCGGTCCTCGGCGTCGTTGTCCAGCCGCGGCAGCTCCAGCCGCTGCTGGCAGAACGCGACGAAGCGCGCGCCGAACGTGGGCGCGCCGACGATCCACGCGATGCGGAACATCGGCGACCAGCTCCAGTGGCGGAAGGCATTGAGCCAGCCGCGGTTGTCGGGATGGTCCCAGGCGTGTTCGAGCCCGAGGTCGTGGTACACGCCCTCCATCAACCGGATCAGTTCCTGGCAGAAGTAGAAGCAGGCGCGGAAGTCGGCCGGCGCCGGCATCCGCGTGCGCCGTCCCAGCGGCGCCGCGGCGTCGCTCCCGGCCGGGGCACCGGCATCGGCGACGAGGTCGGTCCACGCCGGGTAGAACTGCGCGTCGAGCACCGACAGCGTCGGCGTGTCGCGCAGCTTGCCGAACAGCCGCGTCAGCGCCTTGGTGTGCAGCGCGAAGCGGTCCGCGACCCCCGGCAGCGGCGCCACCCAGCGCTGGCGCAGCGCGATCAGCAGCTTTTCCTTGAGCGCGGAATCCTGCACGTCGAGTTCGCCGTTGCGCGGCGTGCCCGGCTCGGCGCCGACGCGCTCCAGCACCGGGTCCAGCGCGCGCTGCGCGATGTCTTCGCCCAGCCGCCGGTAGCTTTCGAACTGCGCTTCGTCGAAGAACTGGTCGGAGGTCGGTTCGTGCGGGAAGCAGGCGTGCGAGCGCGCGTAGTGCAGGATGTCGGCCGGCTCCTCGCCGGTCAGCGTCGGCTTGAGGTACAGCACGGTGCCGTGGCTGCCGTCGGCGTAGGCGATGCGCCCCACCGCGCAACTGCGTTCGGCGAGGCCGTCGGCCTGCGGCGCGAGCGCGGCGACGTCGATGTCGAGGTTGGCGCCGAAGTCGACGCGGCACTTGTGCACCGCGTTGCCGAGGTCGGCGAAAGCGCGGTCGCCGTCGGCCGCGGCGTCCACGCACAGGATGAAGCGGCATTTGCGCCGGACCAGTTCGTACAGGCCGAGGTTCTCGAAGTGCCCGCCGTCGGACAGGTGCACGAACTTGCCGCCGGCATGCGTGCGTCCGAGCATCTCGGCCAGCAGCCAGCGACCGAAGAACGGCGTGCTGTCGGCACGCGGCCGCTGCGGATGGCTCGGGTTGGGCAGCCACCAGCCCAGGCGCGCGTCGAACAGCGTGAGCAGGAAGGTCACCGCCGGCGAGCTGTGGTAGCCCATGTTCGGATTGACCGCGGCTCCGGAGATGGCGATGGCGCTGCCCAGCGTCAGCGAGGCGGCCAGCGATTCGGTGCGCGGCGCCGCCTGCGAGGCGTCGGCGGTGCCGGCGGTGGCCGCGGCGAGGTCGCCGATCGGCGCGTCGCCACGGCGCGAATCCGGCGGCAGGTAGCCGCACCAGCCCGGGGTCAGGCAGAACGACGCGGCCTTGCGGTCCTGCCAGTCGAGCTGCTTGGCCGCGACCAGATTGAGCGCGGTGCCGACCAGCGGATACAGCGGGCGCGTGCCGTCGAGGCGCTTCACCTGGACCAGGTCGGCCAGCACCAGGTCATCGTGCACGTCGAAGTTGGTGGTGGGCTCCGGGTTGCGCTGCGCGTTGCCCGCGCCGAGATAGCAGCGCACCAGCCGGTTGCGATAGAAGGCGTTGAGGCTGAATTCGTTGACGTTGACCGCCCAGCCGAACAGCAGCCATACCGCGAGCGCCAGGCCGAACAGCAGCCACAGCGCCTGCCGGTATCCGGTGACGTCGTGCTGCAGGTTGGCGAGGTAGGCATCGAGGCTGTCGCGCAACGACGGCGCCGCCGCCGGCTGCGCCGCCGCCACCCAGCCGCTGTCGCCCGCGTCCGCCACCGCCGGCGGGTCGCCGATGCGCGCCTGCAGCGTCGCGCCGTGCGCATCGAGCAGCTTGTGGCCGGCCAGGCTCAGCCCGATCAGCAGGCCGAGCAGGAACACCCACGGCGCAATCCGCGCGACCAGGTCGAGCACGCGCGAGCGCTTCGATGCGCCCGGATCGCCGCGCTTGCCGTGCGCCACCAGCAGGCCGATGCCGGTGGTCGACAGCCACGCCAGCACGCCGGCCCAGCCGACGCTCGAGGACAGCCGCTCGCTGCCCCAGCCGAACAGGCTGCTGAGCAGCCACGGGCCGTAGATCGTGAGCGCCAGCGTGACCGTCATTCCCAACACCACCAGGCCCGCGGTCTTGCCGCCGACGCGCGCCCAGATCTCGCGCTGCAGGTCGCTCAGCGACGGACCGGCGAGGCCCAGGTGCACGATCGCGGTCAGCACCACCGCCAGCACCACCAGCGGTGGACCGAACGCGAGCAGGTGCCAGATGCCCGCCGGCGTGCCCCACGCCTGCAGCCCGTGCTGCAGGACCAGGATCGCCAGTCCCGCAAACGCAGCGGTGCCGAGGGTGGCGAACACGAAGCGCCAGGGATGCCGCTGCAGCGCCGGCGGCGGCGCGTCGCCGCTGTCGACGTAACGCGAATACCACACGTCGAACGCCAGCCACGCCATCCACACGAGCAGATACAGCGCCGCCGTGACGACGCCGAGGTGCGCGGCCTCGCTCCACGATGCCGGCAGCCATTGCGCCACCGTCGCGAACGGCCCGGGCAGGCGCTTGAAGAAGGCCAGCCCGAGCGCGCCGAGCAGGGCCGCGATCGACAGTGCCGCGATCGTCGCCACCGCGGCAAGCGCGACCCGCCGCGGCGGTGGCGGCATCTCGCCGTCGGCGTTGGGCGCGCGCCGGTTGGCATAGGTGCTGACATAGGCCAGCAGCACCACCGCGAGCATTCCGGTCAGGCCCGCCAGCGACAGCAGCAGCGCCGGATTGCGCACCGTCACTTCGCTGGCACCGGCGAACAGCAGCAGCGGCAGCAGGCTCAGCGCCAGGATCAGCGCGCACAGCTGCACCTGCACCAGCAGCACGTTGCGCACGTAGGTGCCGGCCATGCCGAGCGTGTCGCCGGAGAACGGCGATTTGCGCGGACTGAGGTAGTTGCTGTACTCGCGCAGGTGGCGGATCGGCTGCGTGCCGGGTGCGGCGTCGGCCGCGGCATCGTCCTGCGGCGGCGCCAGCACGTACTGCGCGCCCTCGAACCCGTGGCGCCGCACCAGTCCCTGCAGGAACGCGCCGATGTAGCCGCCACCGGAGACGGTCGACTGGTAGTGGAAGCACTTCAGCAACCCGTTGCGCGCCAGCGCCTGCAATACGCCCAGCCCGAAGGTCGCGCTGCGGATGCCGCCGCCCGACAGCGCCAGGCCCCAGGCTTCGACCGCGGACGGGTCGCCGCGCAGCGTCTGCCCGAGCACGAGCCGCAGTTCGGCATCGCGCACCGCCGCGGCATCCGGCGGCGGTACCTGCTCCGCGGCATCGCGGTCCGGGGACAAGCTCTCGTGCAGGCGCACGGGCGCCTCCTTGTGAAGAATCGGCGATCCCCCCGGATCCGCGCCAAGACTAACGCGCCGCGATGCGGCGTGCGGACGCGGCCGGTCCGGCGCGCCCATCGCGTTGGACCGGGTACGCTGCGTACGCAGGGAGGCCGGACACATGCTCAAGCGCGTCTACGACGACTGGACCCAGGTGAAGGCGGCCACCGGCACGCCCAATTCGCGCCAGCGCCAGGCGTGGCGCAGCTACCTCGAGAAGCGCCCCGCGATCGCCTACTGGGGCGATTCGTGGTTCAGCACGCCGCTGTACAAGAACCTGTACTGGAACAGCTTCGCGCGCATCGACGGCATGTCGCTGCGCCTCGGCGGACCCGGCCTGACCGCGGCCAGGATGTGCACGCCGGACAACTGCGCGGACACCGCCGAGCGCCTGCAGTCGCGCGAGTTCGACCTGGCCTGCATCAGCATCGGCGGCAACGACTGCCTCGGGCCGCGGCTGGAACGGATCTTCGCCGGCATCGGCCGCCTCGACGCCGACGCCGCGTTCGACCGCGTGGTCGCGGCCGGCACCTTCGACCGGCTGCGCGAGCGCTACGACATCCTGCTGTCGGCGCTGGCCGGCATCGGCGGCGGCTTCCGCGCCGTGGGCCACGGCTACGTGCCGCTGTCGCGCGAGGCGATCGGCGCGAAGGGCCGGGTCGACATCAAGAACCTCGGCCTGGCGGCGCCGCTGATCGGCAACGTCGGCCCCTGGCTGTGGCCGGCGATGAAGCCGGTGCTCGGCAACAACAAGCCCGAGGCCGAACGCTTCGCGCGCCGGCTGCTGGTGGACGGCTTCCGCGACCAGGTGCTGGCCCCGAGCAAACGCGCGTTCCCGGGCCTGTTCACGTATGCCGACTTCTCGGGGATCGCCGACGCCGACGACAAGGCGTTCTGGTACGACGAGATCCATCCCACCGAGGCCGGTTTCGGGATCCTCGCGCCGGGCCTGAACGCGATGATCCGCGCCGCGCTGCCCGGCAAGCGCGCCGCGGTGGGCTGAGGAACCATTGACGCCGGCGCCGGGCGACGGCTGCTATGGTGGCGCTCCCGTCCCAAGCCCCGCAGGAAACCCGCCATGACGCTTTCGATCCTTCGCCGGCCGCAGGCCGCGCCCGCCCTGCTTGCCATGTCGCTGGTGCTGGCGCTGGCGGCCTGCTCGCAGCAGAAGCCGTCCGAAGCCGCCACCGACCCGGTGGCCGCCGCACCGGCCGCAAGCCCCGAAGCCACCGTGCCGGCCGATGCCACGGTCGCGGCGCCTGCGGATGGCGTGCCGGCCGCGGACGCTCCCGTAACGAGCGGCCAATGCAATGCCGATGCCGTGCAGGGACTGGTCGGCCAGACGGGCAGCGAGGATGTCCTGGAGAAGGCCAGGACCGACAGCGGCGCAAACACCGTGCGCGCACTCAAGCCCGGCGAACCGGCGACAATGGACTTCCGCCAGGATCGCCTCGACATTGCGCTCGACGAACAGGGCGTCATCCAGTCGCTGCGCTGCGGCTGACCCGCCGCCGGCGCGGGCTCAGCCCGCGTCGGCCACGCCCGCGCGCGGCACGCCGCGCGGTGCGTAGCGCGCTGCGATCAGCACCGCCGCCAGCAGCAGCAACGCCGCCAGCATCCACGGCGCGCCGGGGAACGCAACCGGCGCGTGGTCGCTGATGAACAGGCCGAAGATCGACGCGAACGCGATCGGCGCGAGGATGCCCGCCACCGAGACCAGGCTCATCAGTGCGCCCTGGATGCGGCCCTGCATGTCGACGGCCACCTGGCGCGTGATCAGGGCCTGGCTGGCCGGCCCGGCCATCGCCCACAGTGCGCTGACCGGCACGCCGGCAAGGAACATCCAGCCACTCGATGCGAAGGCGTAGACGAGGAACCCGACCACGCCGCAGGACAGCCCGAAGATCAGCGCGCGCCGCTCGCCCATCGCCTTGACCGCGCGCCCGACCACCGCGACGTTGACGATCACGCTGCACACGCCCACCACGAACAGCACCCAACCCACCTGCCATGGGCCCCAGCCGTAGCGCACGTCGGCGAACAGCACGAACACGCTCGGGTACACGTAGTGCGCGAGGTTGGCGATGAACACCACGCCGGCCAGGCCGATGATCGCCGGGTAACGCCCGATCAGGCGGATCGCCGCCAGCGGCCGCGCCGCGCTCCAGTCGAAGCGCTGCGCGCGCGAGGCCGGCGCCAGCGACTCGGGCAACACGAACAGGCCGTAGCAGAAGTTGAGCAGCGCCAGCCCCGCGGCGAACCAGAACGGCAGGTGCAGGTCGATCTCGCCCAGCCAGCCGCCGAGCACCGGGCCGAGGGTGAAGCCCAGGCCGAAGGCGGCGCCGATCAGCCCGTAGTTCCGCGCGCGCTGCTCGGGCGGCGTGATGTCGGCGATGTAGGCGTTGGCGGTGGTGAAACTGGCCGAGAACAGGCCGGAGAACACGCGCGCCAGCAGCAGCCACCACAGCCCGGGCGCGAGCGCCATGATGACGAAGTCCAGCCCCAGCCCCAGGCACGACAGCAGGATCACCGGGCGCCGGCCGTAGCGGTCCGACAGCGCGCCCTGGATCGGCGAGCACACGAACTGGATCGCGGCGAACAAGGTGCCGAAGATGCCGATCCACAGCGCCGCCTGCGCCTTGCTGCCGGTGAACTGCTCGACCAGGTGCGGCAGCACCGGGATGATCAGGCCGAACGCCAGCACGTCGATCAGCACGACGAGGAAGATGAAGGCCAGCGCGGCCTTGCGGGGTGCGGCGGGGGTGGTCATGGCGCGTCCGGTGCGGCGGCACGAAGGCGCGGATTATGCGCGAACCGGCGTCGCGCAGCCGGCGATCAGCGCACGGCGGGCGGCGCGGGCGTGACCGTCGGCGGCACCACGGCGGCCGCCTCGGCCTGCAGGGCGTCGAGGATCCGGCGCCCGGCACGCCCATCCGCGGGCACGATGCCGAGCCGTTGCTGTTCGAGCACGATCGCGCGCCGCGTGGCGTTGCCGATCATGCCGTCCACCGCGCCGATGGCGTGGCCGCGCGCGAGCAACAGGGCCTGCAGGTCGCGACGCTGCGCGCGCGACAGGCCCGGATCGTCGGTCGGCCACGGCGTGGCGAGGCCACGGCCGCCGCGCAGGCGATCCGCCAGCGTGGCGATGGCCAGCGCATAGCTTTCGGCGGCGTTGTACGAATAGATCGCGTCGTAGTTGCGGAACACCACGAAGGCCGGGCCGGTGCGGCCGGCGGGCAGGATCACCGCGCTGCGCGCGTCGGACGATGCCAGTGGCGCGCCGTCGACGCGGGTCACGCCACGCGCGATCCAGTCCGACAGCGGGCGACGATTGGTGCGTCCGGCCAGCGACGCATCGAAGTTCGCCGGCAGCGTCACTTCCTGGCCCCAGGGCTGCCCGGTCTGCCAGCCGCTGCGCTTGAGGTAGTGCGCGGTCGACGCCAGCGCATCGGGGATGCTGGCCACCAGGTCGCGCCGGCCATCGCCATCGAAGTCCACCGCGATCCGCGCGTAGGTGCTCGGCATGAACTGGGTGTGCCCGAAGGCGCCGGCCCACGACCCGGTGATCGCCGGATCGGACAGGTCGCCGTCCTGCAGCAGCTTGAGCGTCGCCAGGAACTCGCCGCGGAAGAAGTCCTGGCGCCGGCCGAAGCACGACAGCGTCGACAGCGACTGCAGCAGGGGACGCTTGCCCGAGACGCGGCCGAAGTCGCTCTCCACGCCCCATACCGCGACCACGGTCGCCGGATCGACCCCGTACTCGCGTTCCACGCGCGCCAGCAGTTCGCGATGCGTCTCCAGCATCTTCAGGCCATCGGCCACGCGCTCGCCGTCGACCAGGCCGGCCAGGTAATCCCAGATCGGCGTGGTGAACTCGGGCTGCGCGTCGAGCAGGTCGAGCACGCTGCGGTCGGCGCTGACGCCGGCCATGAAACGCTCGAAACTGGCCGCAGGCACGCCACGCGTCGCCGCCTGCGCCTTCATCCGCACCATGCAGTTGTCGTACTCGGGATCGGGCACGGGCGCAGGCGTCGCCGGTGCCTGCTGCAGCGGCGCCGGGACCGCCGGCGTCGGCGCCGCCGGGACCTGCGCGCCCGCGGCCAGCACCGGGACGGCGAGCAGCAGGGGCAGGCAGGCGAAGGAGCGGATCATGCGGCGGACATGCGTGGCGGGATCGGGTGGAGCATAGCCCGGGGTCCCGGGGGTCCGGTTGAATCGCGCCGCAACGCGGCGGGCAGGCAGGCGCGGCGCCGGGGACGCGTCTCAGTGCCTATCGGCGCCATCCGCCTGCCAGCGCAGCATCCACACGCCCTGCCGGCCATTGCGCGACGTCGCCTGCGCCACCACCCGCCAGCCGTCGCCCGGCAACGTGCCGGCGCCGACCGGCGGCGCGCCCGCAGTCCAGTGCAGCAAGCCGGCGCCATTGCCGAAGTCGGTCCAGGCGCAGCCGGGCGCGACGGGGGCCGGCCGCCGACGCGACACCGATGCCATCGCTACACCTGCACCCGCGTGCCCAGCTCGATCACCGCGTTGTGCGGAATGCGGAAGAAGTCCGCGGCGCGCCCGGCATTGCGCGACATCGCGCCGAACAGGCGCTGTCGCCAGCGCACCATGCCGGAGGTCGCCGCCGGCACCACCGTCTCGCGACTGAGGAAGTACGACGTGGCAAACGGATCGATGGCGATCCCGTGCCCGGCCAGTCCTTCGAGGGCCGCAGGCACGTCCGGTCGCTCCATGAAGCCGAAGTGCAGCACGACCTGCCACGCACCTGCCGAGACCTGCACGACCTCGATCCGCTGCGCGGGCGCCACCACCGGGGCGTCGTGGAAGCGCACGGTCACCACCAGGTTGCGTGCGTGCAGCACGCCGTTGTGCTTGAGGTTGTGCAGCCACGCCTGCGGCACGATGCCCGGCTCGGCAGCGAGGTACACCGCCGTGCGCGGCACGCGCGCCAGGCCGGCATCCGCCGCCAGCAGGGGCGCGAACGCGGCGAGTTCCGGCTGCGAATCGCGCATGCCGAGCAGGAGCAGGTCGCGTCCGCGCGACCAGGTCAGCATCAGCACCAGCACGACCAGCGCCAGCGCGACCGGGAACCAGCCCCCGTGCATGAACTTGGTCAGGCACGCCGCCACCAGCAAGGCGTCCAGCAGCAGGAAGCCGACGGTCGCGATGGTCGCCAGCCAGCCGGGCATGCCCCAGCGATAGCGCACCACGAAATAGGTGAGCACCGTGGTGATCAGCATCGTGAGTGTCACCGCGATGCCGTAGGCCGCCGCCATCGCCGAGGAGCTGCCGAAGCCGACGCAGGTCAGCACCACCGCCCCCAGCAGCAGCCAGTTCACCGCCGGGATGTAGATCTGCCCCTGCTCGCTTGCCGAGGTGTGCAGGATGCGCATGCGCGGCAGGTACCCGAGCTGGATCGCCTGGCGGGTGAGCGAATAGGCGCCGGAAATCACCGCCTGCGAAGCGATCACCGTGGCGACGGTGGCCACCGCCACCGCCGGCGCGAGCAACGGTTCGGGGAACATGCGGTAGAAGGGATTGGCCACAGCCTCCGGGACGCGCAGCAACAGGGCGCCCTGCCCGAGGTAGTTGAGTGCGAGCGCGGGCAGGACCAGTCCGGTCCAGGCCAGGCGGATCGCGCGGCGGCCGAAGTGGCCCATGTCCGCATACAGCGCCTCGGCGCCGGTGACGGCCAGCACCAGTGCGCCGACGGCGAGGAAGACCCCCGGTCCGCGCGCGAGCATGAAGGCCAGCGCCTGTCGCGGATCCAGCGCGAGCAGGATCTGCGGCGCCTGCGCGACCTGCCACGCACCGACCAGCGCGAGCATCACGAACCACACCACCACCGCCGGCCCGAACCAGCGCCCCACGGCGGCGGTGCCGCGCCGCTGCAGCAGGAACAGGCCGGCCAGGACGCCCAGCGAAACCGGCAAGACCCAGCGCTCCAGGCCCGGCGCCACGACGCCGATGCCCTCGACCGCGCTCATCACCGAGATCGCGGGGGTCAATACGCTGTCACCGTAGAACAGGCAGGCACCGAAGATGCCCAGCACCACCAGCGCGTGCTGCAGGCGCGGGCGGCTCGCCATGGTGTCGCGCACCAGCGCGAGCAGCGCCATGACCCCGCCTTCGCCCCGGTTGTCGGCCCGCAGGACCAGGGTGACGTACTTGAGGCTGACCACCAGCATGATCAGCCAGAACAGCGCCGAGGTCGCGCCGACGACGTTCTCCGGCGACAGCGGCACCGCGCCGGTGGAGGGCGAGAAGGTTTCCTTGACCGCGTACAGCGGACTGGTGCCGATGTCTCCGTACACCACGCCAAGGGCCGCCAGCGCGAGGGCGCCCGTCGTGCTTCTGCGGGGGGTGGAGGCCGTCATGGACGCGAACCGGTGGTGGAGAGGCCGGCTTTATCCGCGCAGGCGGATAAAAAACGCATATAGAAGGAGGCACGCGCCTGGCGGGCGGCGGCCACCGCCAGCGACCCGGTTTCGCCTACTCGTCGGCGAGCCGGTAGCCCACGCCCAGCTCGGTCAGCAGGTGGCGCGGCTCGGCCGGGTTGTCCTCGAGCTTGGCGCGCAGGTGGCCCATGTAGATGCGCAGGTAGTGCAGCTGGTCGATCTGCTCCGCGCCCCAGACCGTCGACAGCAGCTGGCGATGGGTCACCACGTGGCCCGGGCGGGACGCGAGGCAGGCCAGCAGCCGGTACTCGATCGGCGTCAGCCGCACGGGCTGGCCGTCGCGCTTCACCTCGCGCCGGTCCAGGTCGATGTCGAGCGCGCCGACGCGCAGCACCCGCGCGGGTGCCGGCACCAGCGCCGCACGCCGCAACATGGCGCGCATCCGCGCCAGCAGCTCGCCTGCCGAGAACGGCTTGGTCAGGTAGTCGTCGGCGCCCGCGTCGAGCGCGGCGATCTTCTGGTCCTCGTCGTGGCGGGCGGACAGCACCAGCACCGGCAGCGCCGCGAAGCGCGGGTCGGCGCGCAGTCGCGACACCAGCGCCACGCCGTCACCGTCCGGCAGCCCGAGGTCGAGGACCACCAGGCGCGGTGCCTGCGGCTCGGGGTTCGCGCCCAGCCGCGCCCAGCCCTCCTCGATGCCGCCGGCATGCAGCGGCCGGTAGCCCTGGGCCGACAACGTGGCCGAGACGAACTGCACCACGCCCGGATCGTCCTCGACCAGCAGGATCGCCTCGCCCCTCATCGCGGCGCGCCTTCGGCAGGGGCGGCCGCCGCCAGCGGCAGCTCGACCACGAACTCGGCGCCCGGCGCCGCGCGATGCGCCTCGATGCTGCCGCCATGCGCCTGCACCAACCGGCGGCACAGCGACAGGCCCAGGCCGGTCCCGTCCCGCGAGGCCGCGCTGCCGGCCGGTTCGAACAACCGCTGCAGATCGCCCGGCGGCAGGCCCTTGCCGTCGTCGCGCACCGCGATGCGCAGGCGGTCGTCCCGCTTCGTCACCTCGATCCCGACCCGCACGCCCGGGCCGCCATGGCGCAAGGCGTTGTCGACGAGGTTGGACATCACCTGCAGCACCAGTCCGGACTCGACCTGCACCGGCGGCAGGCCCGGCTCCGCGCGGGCCTCGAGCGCGGCATCCGGCCATCTGCGGCGCAGGCGCGCGATCGCGGCGCCCAGCAGCTCCTCCGGCGACTCCCATTGCGTGCGCAATCGCCAGGGCGGGGACGAGAACCTCGCCGACTGCAGGATGTTCTCGGCCATCGCCACCATGTCGCGCGCCTCGTGCTCGAGCCCTGCGAGCAGCGACGCGCGCTGCGCCGGCAGCAGGTCTGCATCCCGTTCGCGCAACAGGCTTGCGTTCCCGAGCAACACCGTCAGCGGCGTGCGCAGGTCGTGCGACAGGGACGCCAGCACCGCGTTGCGCTGGGCTTCGGCTTCGGCGCGCGCGCGCGCGGCATCGGCATCGGCCGCGATCGCGGCGCGCTCGAGGCGCTGCCCGACCAGTGCCGCGAGGGCACGCCACTGGCGCACGCGCGCCGCATCGGGCGCGGCCGAGGCCGTCCACGGCACCAGCCATGCGCCGATGGGCGCGGCATCGTTGAGCGGGGTGCACCAGAACTGCAGTGCAGGCCAGTCGGCGCATCCGGCGCCCAGCGGGCGTCGATGCTCCATCGCCCAGCGCGCCGCGCCCTCCTCGTCGCGGGCCGCCTCGCCGTCGGCGATGCGCCGCAACGCGCCGCCGCCGGTCGCCTGCAGGTACAACGCGCATCGCTCGTCCCGGTGCGCGCGCCACCACGCCACGGCCTGGCGGGCGATCGCATCCGGCCCCTGCTCCAGAGCCAGGACCGAAGCCAGCGCCGCCAGCTCGATCGCATCCCGGCCGCGCCGTTCCGCTTCGGCGCGCCGCCGCCGCAGCGAACCGACGAGCGCATTGAGCAGCAGCGACACCGCGAGCAGGACCGACAGCGTGAACCAGTACTCCACGCCATCCACCGCAAACGTATGCCGCGGCGGCACGAAGAAGAAGTTCAGCGCGGTGACCCCGAGCAACGAGGCCAGCACCCCGGCCCAGCGCGGCAGCCACGTTGCCGCGGCGATCACCGCGAGCAGGTAGGCCAGTGCCTTGGCGGCCTCGGAGACCTGCGTATCGAAGGCCATGCAGGCCGCAGTCGCAGCCGCCGGCAAGGCCAGCGCCGCGAAGGCGGCCGGCAGGCCGCGCAGGCCACCGCCGACGTCCCGCGAAGCTCGCGCGCCTTGCGCGGCACCACTCATCGCTGGACCGCGTCGAGGTACAGCCAGTGCCCGCGTTCGCGCACGAAACGGCTGTGTTCGCGCATGCGGACCACGCGGCCGCCACCGATGCGGTACCGGGCGACGAACTCCACTTCGGCGCGGTCGTCGCCGGTCACCGCGTGGCGCAATACCTCGAGCTTCAGCCAGGTCGGCTTCTCCGCGGCGGCCGCATCGAACGACAGGTCCGCCGGTCGCGTCGAGGCATGCCAGCTGCGCAGCAGGTAGGCCGCGTCCTCGCGCGCGTAGGCGCTGTAGCGCGCCCGCATCAGGGCTTCGGCGTCACCGGCCGCGCCGCCCGCGTGCAGCACCCCGCAGCAGGTGTCGTAGCCGCCGCCGCTGCCGCAGGGACACGCCGCCATCAGCGACGACCGTGGCCGGTCTCGATGAAGCGCAGGAACTCGGCGCGCGTGCGCGCATCCTCGCGGAACGTGCCGAGCATGGTCGAGGTGATCATGCTCACGCCGCGCTTGTGCACGCCGCGCGTGGTCATGCATTCGTGGCTGCCGTCGACCACCACGCCCACGCCGTGCGGCACCAGCGCGCGCTGGATGCAGCTGGCGATCTGCGCGGTCATCTTCTCCTGCACCTGGAAGCGCTTGGCATAGGCCTCGACCACGCGCGCCAGCTTGCTGATCCCCACCACCTTGCCGTCGGGCAGGTAACCCACGTGCACGCGGCCGATGATCGGCGCCATGTGGTGCTCGCAGTGGCTTTCGAACTCGATGTCGCGCAGCACGATCATCTCGTCGTAGCCGGCGACCTCCTTGAAGGTGCGCTCGAGGTATTCGTCGGCATCGAGCGCGTAGCCGCTGAACCATTCGGTATAGGCGTTGACCACGCGCTTGGGCGTGTCGAGCAGGCCCTCGCGCCCGGGATCCTCGCCGGCCCAGCGCAGCAGCGTGCGCACGGCGTCTTCCGCCTGCGCGCGCGGAACGCCGTTGCGTGCGTCGTCTTGATTGCTCACGTCCGGGGCCTGCCTGCGGGATCGGGCTGCCTATGGTAGCGCGGGCCCCGCCCCGGCCCTCGCCCGCAGGCGGAAGACGCCGCGCCGCACCTGCCGTTGCCCCGGCCCCGCCTGCGGGCGAGGGCCGCGGCAGGGTTGATCCGGCGCGCGCCTTTGGTGCGCCCGCATCCGCCTTCGGCACCTTCCCCCCGCAAGCGGGGGAAGGACTGGGTTTGCGCTCAACGCCGCCCGGCGATCCGCTCGCGCTCGGGCAGCACCTGCGGCCAGCCGCCGGCCAGCGCCTTGTACAGTGCGACCGCGCTGGCGACGCTGCGGGTACGGCCCTCGGCGAAGGCGTCCTGCGCCTGCAGCTGCACGCGCTCGGCGTCGAGCACCTCGAGCAACCCCGAGGCGCCGGCCTCGAAGCGCGTGCGCGCCAGCCGCGCGGCCTGCGCGGCGTCGAGTGCGGCGCGTTCGAGGTGCGCATCCTCCACCCGCGCGCGCGAATGCCCGACCAGCGCGTTCTCGGTCTCCTCCAGCGCCAGCAGCACCACCTGCTGGTAGCGCGCCAGTTCGCCTTCGGCATCGGCATTGGCGGCCGCGATGCGCGCACGCACGCGACCGGCGTCGAGGAACGACCAGTCGATGCCGAGCGCAACGATGCGCGTTTCGCTGTCGCGCTCGAACAAGGCGTTGCCGGCGATCGCCTGGCTGCCGACCAGGCCGCCGAGCGTGAAGCGCGGATACAGGTCGGCGGTGGCCACGCCGATGCGGGCCGTGGCCGCATGCAGGCGTGCTTCGGCAGCGGCGATGTCGGGCCTGTCGCGCAGCAGCTCGCCGGGCGTGCCGGCATCGATGCGCGGCGGCAGCGCGGGCAGCGGCGCCTGCGCCGCCAGCGCGTCGACCAGGGCGGTCGGATCGCGCCCGACCAGCACGGCGAGGCGGTGCATCGCCACCTGCTGGCGCGCGTCCAGCGCCGGGATGCGCGATGCGGTGGTGTCGAGCTGCGCACGCGCGCGGGCGGTATCGAAGTCGGTGCCGGCGCCGGCATCGAGGCGCGCCTGCACCAGGTCGAGCGTGCGCTGCTGGTTGTCCCGGTTGGCACGGGCCACGCGCAGGCGTTCCTGCGTGCCGCGCAGGTCGACGTAGGTGCGCGCAACCTCGCCGGCGATCGCGACCTGCAGCGCGCGCAGGTCGGCGGCACTGGCGGCGGTCTCCGCGCGGCCGGCCTCGATGCCGCGACGCACGCGGCCGAACAGGTCGAGCTCCCAGCCGGCGACGATGCCGGCACTCCACTGCTCGCCATCGCGCGCTCCACGCGCGGTGCCCGGTGCCTGGTCGGCGCTGCGGCGCACGTCCGCCGCTTCGGCCTGTGCGGTGATCGCCGGCAATGCGTCGAAACGCGCACCGCGCAACAGGGCGTTGGCGCGGTCGTAGCGCGCCAGCGCGATGCGCAGGTCGTGGTTGGCCTGCAGAGCCTCGTCGACCAGCAGGGTCAACTGCGGGTCGCCCAGCCCCTGCAGGAAGGCGTCGTCGATTGTCGGGGCTTCGGCCGCCGTCGCCTGCGGCGGCAACGCCGACACCGACGAGAATGTCGCCGGCACCGCCATCGACGGGCGCACGTGGTCGGGCCCGACCGCGCACGCCGTCACCAGCGCCGTCGCCAGCAGCGTCGTGGCGAAGCGCATCACCACGGCAGCGCCTGGTCGAAGTAGAAGAAGCCGCCGGTGGGGCCGTCGTCGTCGATCAGCGCCAGGCGCACGCTGGTGCGCGCGCCCTCGGGCACGGACAGCTCGCCGCGCTGCTCGTCGCCGGACTTGTTCATCTCGGTCTGCACGTAGCCCGGGTGCAGCGTGTTGACCTTGATGCCGCTGTCCTTCAGCTCGTGCGCCAGGTGGATCGTCCATGCGTTCACCGCGCTCTTGGAGACGTTGTAGGACGGCACGCCCTTGAACGCGTAGATGAAGGATGCCGGGTTCTGGTGTTCGGACAGGGAGCCGAGCAGGCTGGACACGTTCACGATGCGACCCGCCGCGGACTTGCGCAGCAGCGGCAACAGCGCCTGCGTGGTCTCGATCACGCCGAACAGGTTGGTGTCGAAGGTCTTGCGCCAGGTGTCGAGCGACTGGCCGGACACGCCCTTGGTGGCGTCGTCGGCGATGATGCCGGCGTTGTTGACCAGGATGTCGAGCCGGCCGTGGCGCTGTTCGATCTCCTGCGCGGCGGCGGCGATGGTGGCGGGGTCGGTCACGTCGAGCACGATCGCTTCGACCGGCAGGCCCTGCGCCTGAAGCGTCAGCGCGGCCTCGACCGCGCGCTCGCGGTTGCGGCCGGCCAGCAGCACGTGCACGCCGTTCTCGGCCAGCTGCTTCACGGTCTCGAAACCGATGCCACGGGTGGCGCCGGTGACCAGCGCGATCTTCGATGCGGAGTTCATGTCGTTGTCCTTTGTTTCAGGGGATGCCGGGGATCACAGGGCGCGTCCCCGGCGGGATGGGTCAATCATGCGCCGCGGCCGGCACCGGGCCATGCGACACCAGCGGACGGTTGGCCAGCTTGCGCAAGGCGACGTAGAACACCGGGGTCAGGAACAGGCCGAAGGCGGTGACGCCGAGCATCCCGGCGAACACGGTGATGCCGGTGACCGAGCGCACCTCGGCGCCGGCGCCGGTGGACAGCACCAGCGGCACCGTGCCGGCAATGAAGGCCACCGAGGTCATCACGATCGGGCGCAGGCGCAGGCGGCAGGCTTCCAGCGCGGATTCCACGATGCCCTTGCCCTGCAGCTCAAGCTCGCGCGCGAACTCGACGATCAGGATCGCGTTCTTGCAGGCCAGCCCCATCAGCACCACCAGGCCCACCTGCACGAACACGTTGTTGTCGCCGCCGGTCAGCCACACGCCGAACAGCGCGGCCAGCAGGGTCATCGGCACGATCAGGATCACCGCCAGCGGCAGCGTCCAGCTTTCGTACAGCGCCGCCAGCACGAGGAAGGCGAGCAGCACCGCCAACGGGAACACCACCAGCGCCGCCTTGCCCTGCGTGGCCTGCTGGAAGCTGAGGTCGCTCCAGCCGATGCCCATGCCGGTCGGCAGCACCTGCTGCGCCAGCTCGGTCACCTGCGCCATCGCCTCGCCCGAGGACAGCACGCGCGGATCGGCCTCGCCCAGCAGGTCGGCCGCCGGATAGCCGTTGAAGCGGATCACCGGGTCCGGCCCGTAGGTCTGGCGCACGTCGACCATCGCGCCGATCGGCACCATGTCGCCGGCCGCATTGCGCGTGTGCAGGTTGGCGATGTCCTCGACGTCGTCGCGGAAGGGGCCGTCCGCCTGCGCGATCACCTGCCAGGTGCGGCCGAACATGTTGAAATCGTTGACGTAGGCCGAGCCGAGGTAGACCTGCAGCGTCTCGAACAGGTCGGTGAGCGGCACGCCCTGCGCCTTGGCCTTGACCCGATCCACTTCCGCATCGAGCTGGGGCACGTTGGCCTGGTAGCTGGTGATCGGGTAGCCCAGGCCCGGCGTCTGCACCGCCGCGCCCTGGAACGCCTGCACCGCGCTTTGCAGTTCACCGTAGCCCAGGCGCGTGCGGTCCTCGACGAACAGCGACCAGCCCGAACCGTTGCCCAGCCCCTGGATCGGCGGCGGCATGAAGGCAAAGGTGAAGCCTTCCTGGATCGACGCGAACTTCTGGTTGAGTTCCGCGGTGATCGCTTCCGCGCTGCGCGCGCGTTCGGAGAAGGGCTTGAGGGTGAAGAACACCACGCCGTTGTTGGGGGTGTTGGTGAACTGCAGCGGGTTGAGGCCGGGAAACGCCACCTCGCTCTCCACGCCCTCGACCTCCTTCGCGATCGCGGCCATGCGCCTGAGCACCGCATCGGTGCGCTCGATCGACGCGCCTTCCGGCATCTTCACCCCGGCGATCAGATAGAGCTTGTCCTGCACCGGGATGAAGCCCGCCGGGACCGTCCTGAACATCAGCGCGGCGCCGGCCAGCAGCACGAGGTAGACCACGAACACCGCGCCGCGGCGACCGAGCGAGCGCGACACCGCGTGTTCGTAGCGCTGCGAGCTGCGCTTGAAGAAGCGGTTGAACGGACGGAACAGCCATCCGAACAGGCGGTCGATCAGGCGCGACGGCGCGTCCTTTTCCGCGCCGTGCGGGCGCAGCAGCTTGGCCGCCAGCGCCGGCGACAGGGTCAGCGAATTGATCGCGGAGATCACGGTCGAGATCGCGATGGTGACCGCGAACTGCTTGTAGAACTGCCCGGTGACCCCGGTCAGGAACGCCATCGGCACGAACACCGCGCACAGCACCAGCGCGATCGCGATGATCGGCCCGGAGACCTCGCGCATCGCCAGGTGCGCGGCCTCGAGCGGCGTCTGCCCGGCCTCGATATGCCGCTCCACGTTCTCCACGACCACGATGGCGTCATCGACCACGATGCCGATCGCCAGGACCAGGCCGAACAGGGTCAGCGTGTTGATCGAGTAGCCCAGCAGGTACAGCGCGGCGAAGGTGCCCACCACCGACACCGGCACCGCCAGCAGCGGGATGATCGACGCGCGCCAGGTCTGCAGGAACAGGATCACCACCAGCACCACCAGCAGCGTCGCTTCCAGCAGCGTGGTGATCACCGACTTGATCGAGTCGCGCACGAAGATCGTGGTGTCGTAGATCGACTGGATCTCCACGCCCGGCGGCAGCATCGGCCGCAGCTCGTCCATCTTCGCGACCACCGCGTCGCGGATGTCGAGCGCGTTGGCGCCAGGCGCCTGGAAGATGCCGATGGCGGCGGCGTTCTTGCCGTCCAGCCGCGCGCGCAGCGTGTAGTCGCCGGCCGCCAGCTCGATCCGGGCGACGTCGGACAGGCGCACGATCTCGCCGCCGGCACCGCTCTTGAGCACGATCGCACCGAATTCATCGACGCTCTCCAGCCGGCCCTTGGCATTGATCGGCAGCAGGAAGTCGCTGCCGTTGGGCATCGGTTCGGCGCCGAGCTGGCCGGCCGAGACCTGCACGTTCTGTTCGCGCACGGCGCGCAGCACGTCGCCGGCGGTGAGCCCGCGCGAGGCAACCTTGTCCGGATCCAGCCACAGCCGCATCGCGTAGTCGCCGCCGCCGAACAGCTGGGCGTCGCCCACGCCCGGGATGCGCGCAAGTTCGTCCTTGACGTGCAGGCGCATGTAGTTGCGCAGGTACAGCGAGTCATAGCGGCCGTCGCTGGAGGTCAGGTGCACCACCATCAGGAACACCGGCGACTGCTTCTGCGTGGTCACGCCCTGGCGGCGCACGTCCTCGGGCAGGCGCGCGAGCGCCTGCGACACGCGGTTCTGTACCTTGACGGTGGCCTCGTCGGGATCGGTGCCGGGGCGGAAGGTGACGGTGAGCTGCAGCACGCCGTCGGAGCCGGCGACGGACTTGACGTACATCATGTCCTCGACGCCGGTAATCGCTTCCTCCAGCGGCGTCGCCACCGTTTCGGCGATCACCTTGGGATTGGCGCCCGGGTACACCGTGCGCACCACCACCGACGGCGGCACCACTTCGGGGTACTCGCCGATCGGCAGCAGCGGGATGGAGATCAGGCCGGCGGCGAAGATCACGATCGACAGCACGGCGGCGAAGATCGGCCGGTCGATGAAGAATCTGGAGAAATCCATGGTCGAGGTCCTGTGCAGCCGGGTCGCGATCGCCGCGCGGTGCGCGGCCAAGGGAAGAGATTCCGGCCCGGCGGCCTCCCGCTTCCGGGGAAAGAAGCGTGGGGGAGGCCGTCGGCCGGACGGGCCGGAGGGAGCGGCCCGGGGGAGCTTTCGCGGTCCTTGTGGTGTCATCTCGAGCGCAGCGGGAGATCTTTGTCCCCGCTTCGGGTCGTAGATCCCTCGCTACGTTCGGGATGGCATCTTTCAGGAGACCGTCGCTGGATCAGTTGTTCGCGACAGGGGCAGCGGTCGAGCCGGCGGCCGCTACGTGCTGTGCGTCGTTCGTCGCACGCGCCATCGCCACCGACTTCGGCGCCACCGGCATGCCCGGCATGAACACCTTCTGCAGGCCGCTGACCAGCACCTGGTCGTCCGCGGCCAGTCCCGCGCGCACCACGCGCAGGCCGTCGATCATGCGACCCAGCTGCACGTCGCGGCGCTGCGCGGTGTTGTCGGCGCCCAGCACGTAGACGTACTTGCGGTCCTGGTCGGTGAGCACCGCCTTGTCGTCGACCAGCAGCGCGTCGAACTGGCCGCTGCCTTCCAGCTGCACGCGCGCGAACAGGCCCGGCGTGAACTGGCGGTCGGGATTGCGCAGCACCGCGCGCGCGCGGATCGTGCCGGTCGCCGGGTCGACGCGGTTGTCCACGAAGTCGACGGTGCCGGCGTGCGGATGGCCGTCCTCGCCGGCCAGTCCGACGCGCACCGGGTTGTCGCTGGCCGCGCGCGTGCCGTCGCGGGCGAGCCGGTTGTAGCGCAGCCAGGTCTGTTCGTCGGCCTCGAAGTACACGTGCACCGGGTCCTGCGAGACCACGGTGGTCAGCAGCGTGCCGTCGGCCTGGGCGAGGTTGCCGCTCGTCACCAGCGCGCGTCCGGCGCGACCGTCGATCGGCGAGCGCACTTCGGTGAACTGCAGGTCCAGTCGCGCGGCGGCGACCGCGGCTTCCGCGGCACGCACCGCGGCGTTGCCCTGCGCGGTGGCGGCGTTGCGCGTCTCGAACTCCTCGCGCGAGATGGCGCGTGCCTCGACCAGGGCCTGCGCGCGCGTGTTCTGCGCCTGGGCCAGCTTGGCTTCGCTGCGCGCGCGTTCGAGCTGCGCCTGCGCCTGGTCCAGCGCGGCGCGATACGGCCGCGGGTCGATCACGAACAGCAGGTCGCCCTTGCGCACGTCCTGGCCTTCCTCGTAGGCCACGCGCTGCACGTAGCCGCTCACGCGCGGGCGCAGGTCGACGGTCTCGACCGCGCTGACGCGGCCGGTGAAGTCGTCCCATTCGCGCACCGGCTTGGCCACCACCTGGGCCACGCTCACTTCCGGCGCGGCCGGCGCGGCATCGCCGGGCGAGGCGTTGCTGCTGCAGGCGACCGCGAGCGCGGTGGCGAGCAGCACGGGGACGAGACGGACGAGACCCGCGCCCGTCATCGATCGGATGGCATGTTCAGCAGTGTTCATCGTGGAAGCTTCCGGGAGGCGTGGGGGAGGCGATGGAATCGAGCAGCGCACGCGCGGCGCGCAGGTCGCGCGCGGGCAGGACCGCGCTGCCGGCGACCTGGCGATGGCGCACGCGGCGCGACGACGGCATGCGGCGCGGGGCGCCGTCGGTGGCGTAGTCGACGACGGCGGGCGCGACGCCCTGGCGCGCATCGGCGAGCAGGGCAAGCACGCGGCGTCCGAGCGACAGCGCCTGTGGCGACGCGGGCGCGCCAGGCGTGGCGGCGACGTGCAGCGGCGCGTCGAGCGACAGCAACTGCACGCGCAGGCCATGCCGCGCCGCTTCGTCGTGCAGCACGCGCGCCATCATCCGCAGCGCCGCGGCCGCGATCGAGCAATGGCCGTAGCCGGCCCAGGGATAGGTGCCGCCAGGCCCGCCCACCAGCACGTAGCCGGCAGCATCGGGCGGCAGCAGCGGGAACAGGTGGCGCGCGGCGAACAGGTGCGGCAACAGGTCCTCGTCGAGCGTGCGCTGCAGGACCTCGGCCGGCTCGTCGATCAGGCGGCCGCAGGCGTGCGTGCCGGCGAGTCCGGCGACGACGCCGTCCACCGCCACGTCGAACGTGCGCAGCCGCCCGGCCAGGGCCGCGGCATCGGCATCGCTGGCGATGCGCGCCGGCAGCGTGGCCAGGGCCGCGCCGGGATGCGCGTCGGCCAGCGCCCGCAGTGCATCGGCGTCCTCGGCGACCGCCACCAGCGGGCGCCCGGCCTCGACCAGGGCCTGCACCACGCCGCGACCGGCGGCGCCGGTGGCACCCAGCACGACCACGGCGCGGCCGATCGTCCCGGAATCGATTATCCCGGTCACGGGAAAGATTCTCCCGTGAACGGGACACTGCGGCTGGCGCGGGCCGCCGCGAACACCCGATCGGACAGCCGCAGCAGGGCCGGCATGGCGACCGCGGTGACCGCTGCGGCGAGCAGCCAGGTGAGCAGGGCGCCGGGCGCAAACCATTGATTCAACAGCAGCGCGGCCAGCGCAAGCACGTCGGCGGCCAGCAACAGCACGAGGCTCGCATAGGACAGGTGGCGACGGGGAGCGGCACGCATGGCGGGGATCTCGCGGGGCAGTGGGGGGCAAGATACGCCGCGAAACGGGACTTGATTAGTCCGGAATTCAGGGAATAATTGTCCAGCACGTGGGCCAATCGGCCTACCTCCCCTGGAGCCCCTCATGACGCACGACCTCAACGACACCCTGATCTTCGTCAAGGTGGTCGAGCACGGAAGCTTCATCGGCGCGGCCAAGTCGCTGCGCCTGCCCAAGACCACCGTCAGCCGCAAGGTGCAGGAACTCGAATCGCGTCTCGGCGCGCAGCTGCTGCATCGCACGACGCGCAAGCTCGGGCTCACCGAGGCCGGCAACGTCTACTTCGAACATTCGCAGCGCATCGCGCGCGACCTCAACGAAGCCGAGAGCGCGGTGAGCCAGCTGCAGGCCGGCCCGCGCGGCTGGCTGCGCTTCACCGCACCCTATTCGATCGGCATCGACAAGATCGCGCCGCTGCTCGGCGAGTTCCACGCGCGCCATCCCGAAGTGCGCGTGGAGATGCTGCTGTCGAACGAGCCGCTGGACCTCATCGGTGGCGAGATCGACGTCGCGCTGCGCTTCGGCGAACTGCCCGACTCCACCTTCGTGGCGCGCAAGCTGGGCACGCTCGCGATCCAGGTCTATGCCGGCAGCGCCTACATCGCGCGCTATGGCGAGCCGCTGCATCCGGACGAGCTGCAGTACCACCGCACGCTGGCGATGCCGAAGAACCGCAACGGCAACGGCTATGCGTTCTTCCTCGACGACGGCAACGGGCGCAAGCCCTTCACCATCAACCCGATCCTGGTGGCCAACGACCCGGCCGCGCTCAAGGGCGCCCTGCTGTGCGGCGAAGGCCTGATCGTGGCCGCCGACGTGATGGTCAAGCCGTTCGTCGAACAGGGGCTGGTCAAGCGCGTGCTGGCGGGCTGGACCGGCGGCGAGTACGAGCTCAACGCCGTGTTCCCGCGCGGCCACGGCCAGTCGCCGAAGGTGCGCGCATTCGTCGATTTCCTGCTGGAGCGCTTGAACCTCGAGATCGACTACATGAGCACGCACTGTCCGCTGATGGCGGGCACCTGCGGCCAGGGCAGCGCGCACGACGCCGAGGCCGATGACGCCGCCGACGCCGAGGCGCAGGCCGACATCGCCACCGGCAAGCGCATCCTGGAGACCGTCACCGGCGGCTGACCCACGGCGCTTCGGCGCGCGCCGCGCAATGCGCGCGCGCCCCGCGCCGTCGCATGCGCCGCTACACTCCCCCGTCCCTGCACGGGTTGGCGCGCCATGACCAGCGAAACACCTTCCACCACGCCCCTGGCCGGCGACGGCCCGGCCACGGGCGGCCGCATCGCGTTCGAGCGCCTGCGCGAGCGCACCGACGAACTCGAGCTGATCATCTCCGGCCTGCTCGCGTTCGCGCTGCTCACCGCGCCGGGCCGCATCTTCGAGGCCTGGGCGCGCAACAGCGTGCACGTCGACGGCGTGTTCGACACCGTGCTGCAGTTCGCGTTCCTGATCGGCGTGGGGCTGTGCTACTCGCTGGCGTTCGCCTTCATCAGCCACCTCGCCATCCGCGGCTACTGGGTCGGCCTGATCGGATTGAAGTCGACCTTCCCCGACGGCATCCGCTGGGACAAGGTGCCGCTGATGGGCCCGGTCTCGCGCCCGTTCTACGAGAAGATCGTCGGCGACCTCAGCGGCGCGATCGACCGCGCCGACCGTGCGGCCTCGATCCTGTTCGCCATGACCATCCTGGTCGCGCTGCTGATGGCGTGGATGGGCGTGCTGGTGGTCGCCGGTTCGCTGCTGTGCGGGCTTGTCGGCTCGCTGTTCGAGGACAGCGAACGCGCCACCGGCATCGCGCTGCTGGCGACCTACGTGCTGTTCATGGTGCTCACCATGGCGCCG
>Ga0209571_1000150_pt1 | contig 152386 bp, 151 predicted proteins | sample EBPBio102011_DNA_FD_185866 | JGI IMG/M metagenome (GOLD analysis project Ga0209571, IMG submission 185866) | Wastewater treatment Type I Accumulibacter community from EBPR Bioreactor in Madison, WI, USA - Reactor 1_1/10/2011_ DNA (SPAdes)... | ecosystem: Engineered > Bioreactor > EBPR >...
GCGCCGCGACCGACATGGCCGCGCTGGCGAAACTGCCGTGGCTGCAGGAAATCGGCACCAGCGAGGCGACGGCCTATATGGACAGCCACGGCGTGGTGCCGCAGGGCCCCGGCTTCCTGTCGCTGCCGGGCAGCCTGCTGCTGGACGCGGTGCGCGACGGGCAGGGCCTGACGGTGATCGCGCGTGCCTTTGTCGAGGCGGACCTGGCGGCCGGTCGGCTCAGGCTTTTGCACGAGGACAGCGAACGCGAAGGTTATTTTCTGGTGACCCGGCTCGGCAGCCAGCGCCCTGCCGTCACGGCCTTCTGCAAATGGGCGCTGCAACAGGCGGGGTCGGCTTGACCGAGGTCAAGGACAGCCCCTTCGGATCGGATCAATGTCGCCACAGCCCGCGGGCCTTGCGCCCAGGGCGGCCACCGGCGTCCCGTCCTGTTCGCGCGTTTCCTCGGGATGCCGGTGCGCCTGGGTCTTGACGGTCCCCGCGCACCCTTTCTGCGACAGGACGCCGCGTTGCAGCATTGCCGGCTTTGACACAAGTCAAGGCCATGGACGCGCCCAGCCTCTATGCGGCAAGATGCGCAGCGACAAACGGTGACGACCGATGACCTCTCCCGACGCCCCTCCCGCCCTTTACGCCGCGCATGAACCCGTCTTCCCGCGCCGGGTGAAGGGGACGTTCCGCACGCTGAAATGGGTGATCATGATCGTCACCCTGGGGATCTATTACGTCACCCCCTGGATCCGCTGGGACCGCGGGCCGAGCATGCCCGACCAAGCGGTGCTGGTCGATCTGGCCAACCGGCGCTTCTTCTTCTTCATGATCGAGATCTGGCCGCACGAATTCTATTTCGTCGCGGGCCTTCTGATCATGGCGGGGCTCGGGCTCTTCCTCTTCACTTCTGCGCTCGGCCGGGTCTGGTGCGGCTATGCCTGCCCGCAGACAGTCTGGACCGACCTCTTCATCCTGGTCGAACGCTGGATCGAGGGCGACCGCAACGCACGGGTCAGGCTTTACCACCAGAAGTGGAATGGCCAGAAGATCGGGCTTCGGGCCTTCAAATATTCGGTCTGGTTCCTGATCGCGCTGGCCACGGGGGGCGCGTGGATCTTCTATTTCACCGATGCGCCGACGCTCTTTTACAGCCTGATCCACGGGACCGCGCACCTGGTCGCCTATATCACCATGGGCGTCCTGACCTTCACCACCTTCTTCTTCGGCGGCTTCGCACGCGAACAGATCTGCATCTACGCCTGCCCATGGCCGCGCATCCAGGCCGCGATGATGGACGAGGATACGCTCGTCGTCGGCTACCGCTGGTGGCGGGGCGAGCCGCGCGGCAAGCTGAAAAAGGGCGCGCCGGTCGCTGAACGGGCTGCCGAACCGCCCGCAGTGTCGGCCCCTGCCCCGGCGATCGACCTTGCGGGCAACATCGCAGCCGGTTTGCCCATCGCCACTGCGGCCCCGGCCGAGGACCGGCAGGGCGACTGCATCGACTGCATGGCCTGCGTCAACGTCTGCCCGGTCGGCATCGACATCCGCAACGGCCAGCAGCTGGAATGCATCACCTGCGCCCTTTGCATCGACGCCTGCAACGAGGTGATGGACCGCATCGGCCGGCCCCGGAACCTGATCGGCTACATGGCGCTGAAGGACGAGATCGAGGAGCAGGCCGGCGGCCATCCCCGCAACCTCTGGCGGCATATCTTCCGGCCGCGCACCATCCTTTACACCGCCCTTTGGTCCGGGATCGGCGTAGCGCTCGTCGTGGCGCTTTTCATGCGCTCGCCGATCGGGCTGAACGTGACGCCGATCCGCAACCCGCTTTTCATCACCATGTCGGACGGCGCGATCCGCAACGCCTATGAGATCCGGCTCCACAACAAGCACGGCGACGCGCGGCAGTTCCACATATCCGTCACCGGCGATCTGCCCCTTGACGTGGCCCTGGAAGGCCGCAGCGAAACCTATGTCGAGGTGCCCGCCGATGCGACCGTAACCCAGCGCGTCTATGTGACCGCGCCGGCCGGCAGCACGGCGGCGGATGCCGGTCGGATCGACATCCGGTTCTGGGTTCTGGACCTTGGCCAGACCACGGAACGGGTGTCATATGCGACCGTCTTCAATGGCAAGGGCCGGTAGGTCCGGAAGGTAAGTCATGGCGACGCAGGACACCACACCCAGGAAACCGCGCGAATTCACCGGGCGCATGGCGCTTGCCACCGTGGTCGGGGCCTTTTCGGTCATCATCGGGGTCAACCTGATCCTGGCCTACGAAGCCATCTCGACCTTCCCCGGACTCGAGGTGCCGAACAGCTATGTCGCCTCGCAGACCTGGGACGCCGAGCGCAAGGCGCAGATCGCCCTCGGCTGGTCGCTGACCCATGACTACCGGGACGGCAAGCTGATCCTGTCCTTCCGCGATGCGGCCGGCAAACCGGTCGCGCCCGCCTCGATCGACGCGGTCGTGGGGCGGCCGACCGAGGCAGTCGACGACGTGAAGCCGGTCTTTGCCTTCGACGGCGCCGACATGGTGGCGCCGGTGGCCCTGAGGCCCGGCAAGTGGATGATCCTGATGGAGGCCTTTGCGAAGGACGGCACGCTCTTTCGCAAGCGGCTCGACCTTTTCGTGAAGGGCTGAGGGGCCGATGAGCGCCGCCGAGGCCACGCCGCTTTCCGCCTGTCCGGCCTGCGTGGCGCTGCCCGCGACCGAAGCGCTGGCCGAGGCGCGGCGCCGTGCGGCCGAGGCGGGGATCGTCCTGTCGGTGCCGGGCCTTGGCGACGCGCAAGACATGACGCGCGCGGAAGAAGCGGCGCGGGCCCTGCCGGGCGTCGGGCGCGCGCGGGTAAACCTGACGCAGAAGCGCCTGTCGGTCACGGCGACGCCCGAGGTGACGGCCGAACGGCTGATCGCAGCGCTGGCCGCCCAGGGGATCGAGGCGCACGAGCTCGACACCGCGCTTCTGACCAGCACGGAAAACGAGCTGCGCGGCCGCGACCTTCTGATGCGGCTGGGCGTCGCGGGCTTTTCCATGATGAACATCATGCTTCTGTCCGTGGCCGTCTGGTCGGGGGCCGAAGCCGCGACGCGCGACCTGTTCCACTGGCTGAGCGCGATGATCGCGCTGCCGACGCTGGCCTTCGCGGGCCAGCCCTTCTTTGCCTCGGCCTATGCCTCGCTGAAGGCGCGGCGGCTTGGGATGGATGTGCCGATCTCGCTGGCGCTGATCCTGTCCTCGGCCATCTCGCTGTTCGAGACGATCAAGGGGGGCGAGCATGCCTACTTCGATGCGGCCGTGTCCTTGTGCTTCTTCCTTCTGATCGGGCGCTATCTGGATTTCCGCTCGCGCGCGGCGGCCAGGTCGGCGGCCGAGGAGCTTGCCGCGCTGGAGGTTCCGCGCGCGATACGGCTGGAAGATGGCGCCGAGCGGCTGGTGCCGATCGCCGAGATCGCGGCGGGCGATCTGGTCCTTGTGCGCCCCGGCGGGCGGATGCCGGTCGATGGCGAGGTGACGGCGGGCCAGTCCGAACTCGACCGCTCGCTCCTGACCGGGGAAACCCTGCCGATCCGGGCCGTGGCCGGCACGCTCGTCAGCGCGGGCGAGGTCAACCTGACCGGGCCCCTGACGGTGCGGGTGACGGCGGCGGGGCGGGACAGCTCGCTTCACCGCATGGCCGATCTGGTCGCGGTCGCCGAAAGCACCAGGAACCGCTACATGTCGCTCGCCGACCGGGTGGCGCGGCGCTATTCACCATCCGTCCACATTCTGGCGCTCGCGTCCTTCATCGGCTGGATGATCCATTCCGGGGGCGACGTGCGGCTGGCGGTCAACGTGGCGGCTGCGGTCCTCATCATCACCTGTCCCTGCGCGCTGGCCCTTGCCGTGCCGTCGGTGGTGACGGCGGCATCGGGCAAGCTTTTCCGCAAGGGGCTCCTCATCAAGGACGGCACCGCGCTGGAGCGTCTGGCAGAGGTCGATGCCGTCGTCTTCGACAAGACCGGCACGCTGACCCTTGGCACGCCGGACCTTGTGCCGGGCGCCCAGCGGGCCGGGGATCTGGCGGTCGCGCGCGCACTGGCCTCGGGGTCATCGCACCCCCTGTCGCGGGCGCTCGCTGCCGGGGAGGGCCCCCGCGCCGAAGTCACGGAGATCACCGAACGGCCGGGCTACGGGGTCGAGGGGCGGTTTCAGGGTCAGTCTGTGCGGCTGGGCCGCGCCGACTGGGTGGGGGCCCTGGGCGGCGAGCAGACATCGGCCTGGCTGCAGGTCGGAAACGAACCCCCGGTCGAGTTCCGCTTTGCCGACCGGCTGCGCCCCGGCGCGGCGGAACTGGTCGCAGCGCTCAAGGCACGGGGGATTCCCGTCAGGCTCCTGTCCGGCGACAGCGCCGGCCCGGTCGCGCGGCTGGCCGCAGACCTTGGAATTGCGGACTGGAAGGCAGGCGTCCTGCCGGCCGAAAAAGCGGCCGAGGTCGAGGCGCTGCGGGCCGAGGGGCGGCGGGTGCTGATGGTGGGCGATGGGCTGAACGACACGGTGGCGCTGGCCGCCGCGCATGTGTCGATCTCGCCCGCCTCGGCGCTCGATGCGGCGCGGGTGGCGTCGGACATCGTGCTTCTGGGCCGCGATCTGGCGCCGATTTCGGACGCGCTCAGGATTGCGCGGGTTGCACGGCGTCGGATCAAGCAGAATTTCGGCCTGTCGCTGGCCTACAATGCTGTGGCGGTGCCGGTTGCGCTGATGGGGCTGGCGACGCCGCTGATCGCGGCCGTGGCGATGTCGACCTCGTCGCTGACGGTCACGCTCAATGCGCTCAGGCTACGGTAAGCCCATGGAAACGCTGACCATCCTGATCCCCGTCTCGCTCTTCCTGGGCGGGCTTGGCCTTGTCGCCTTCATGTGGGCGCTTCGCACGCGGCAGTATGAAGACCCCGAGGGCGACGCCCGGCGCATCCTGCGCAAGGACTGGGACGACAAGCCCGCGCCCTGAGGCGGAGCGCCTGAACCGGGTGGCAGGGGCCGTTGACCCTGCCATGCGATGCCCAAGTTATTTGTCCCCGCCGGTGGCCCCAAGGCCATCGGCCAGCGCCCGCCCCGCCATCGGCGGGCGCTTCCGCGCCCACCGGGGCGGGTGCTGGCCTACGATGGTCTGTGACATGATCGGTCCAGCGGAACCGCTCCTACGCGGCCGGGGGAAACGCAGTGCGTTTCCTTTTCCCGACCGGGCCACATCGCGAAAAGGGGACCGCTTCTTGCCCCCCGACCCTCAGCCGCCTGCCGTCGGCCCGATCACAGAGCAGTCGCTGCCGCGCGCCTTGAGCCGGCGGCAGGCCTGTTCGGCGCTGGCCTGCGTCATACCGACGAAATCGGCGCCATAGCCGCCCTTGCGCGGGTTGACCTTCCTGAGCGCGTCGCCCAGCGATTCCATCTCGATCAGCGCGGTCTGCAGCAGCTTCTTCTCGGCGCTCGCCCGGCCCGCATACTGGCCGACCGTGATGCCCCATTCCCGCCCGCCAGAGGTCGAGACGCGCGTCACTACTTCCAGGGGCGCCGGCGCGGCCGTCGTCGTCTCGGCCGAGGCAAGCACGATCGTCGGTTTCGGCGGCGCGAGAGGGGCGGCGTCGGGGGTCGAGGCGGCTTCCGGCAGCGCCAGGTCGCTCGTCATCGTGCCGGGCGGCACATCGGTCATCGCGGCCGGGCGCGGGGCAGCCATGGGCGCCGTTTCGTCGATCCCGGTTGGCGCAAGGCCGCCCGAAAGCGTCGTGACCGAGGAAATGTCGGCGAAGGCCACCTGCGCGCCGGCAGGCGGCGCGGCGTCGGGTGCGGGCAACAGTTCGGCGGACGCAAGCTCGGTCGCGTCGCCCGGCTTCGGCGGGGGCATGATCTCGGGCGCGACGGCATCGGCCTGCTCGGCGGGCCCGGCGGGCTCGGCACCCGGCGCGGCGGCGATATGGGTCTGCGCCGACGACACGGCGGCGGCGATCTGGTCGCTCATGCCGGCCAGGGGGTCATCGCCGGGCGCGGCGTCGGCCAGTTGGGTGTCCGCATCGGGATCGGCAGCCTGATCCGGGGCCTGATCCGGGGCCTGATCCGGGGCCGCATCGCTGGCGGCCGTCTGCACATCGGCCTTCAGCTTCGGCACCACGCTCGAGGCGACGGCGGTATCAAGGCGGATGGTCTTGGCCGCCGGCGGGGCCTGCGTCTTGACGGTCCCGGCGACCGCTTCGGCGGTGCCATCCTCCATCATGCTTTCGTCGGTCAGGGGCTGGCTCAGGTCGATCGTCGCGGCCAGTTGGGCGGCCACGTCATCGCCGGTATCGACCAGCAGATCGCCAGCGCCGGTCGTGTCGGCCCCGGTCGTATCGGCCTTGGCCAGCAGCACCTTGCTGCCCCGGCCGCCCGCAGTCGCCTGATAGGAAATCGGCGGGGGGATCTGGACGGCGACACGGGCCGGCGCCTTCTCGAACCCCAGGTCCAGAAGCTGGGCCATGCGCTGGTTGCGCCAGGTGGGCGAGGTGCCGCCGAAGATCGAGCCGATGATGCGCACGTCGCCATGCTGGGCCGAGGCGACGAGGTTGAAGCCTGCGGGGGCCGTGTAGCCGGTCTTGATCCCGTCCGCGCCTTCGTAGCTGTCAAGGAAGCGGCGGTTGGTCGAGGCGACCTGCGCCATGCCCGCATCCGCCGAGCGGCGCGAGAAGAGCGAGTAATATTGCGGGAAATCGTAGAAGAGCCGGCGGCCGAGCGTCGCCATGTCGCGCGCCGTCGACAGGTGGCCCTCTGCAGTCAGGCCGTTGGCGTTCCTGAAGGTGGTGCGGCTCATGCCCAGCGCCTTGGCGGTGCGGTTCATGCGGGCGGCGAAGTTCGTCATATTGCCTTCGATGCCCTCGCCGATCGCGGCGGCGGCGTCGTTCGCCGATTTGATCGCCGCAGCGCGAATCAGGTAGCGGAGCGCGATCTGCTGGCCCGGCCGCAGCCCCAGCCGCGAGGGCGGCTGGCTGGCCGCATATTTCGACACGGTGACCAGCGAATCGAGCGAGATCTCACCATGCTCGACCGCCTGGAAGGCGATGTAGAGCGTCATCATCTTGGTCAGGGAGGCAGGATGGAGCCGCGCATCGGCGTTCTGTTCGTAAAGCACCTCGCCCGTCCGCGCGTCGAGCACGCAAGCGGCATAGGGGGCGGCCCAGACGCCGGCCGGCATCAGGACCAGCATCAGCGCCAGGGTCAAAGCGGCCATTCCATAGTGGAACCACCGCCGGAAAAGGGCGATTGTCTCGATCACTTGCCTACTGCCTCTGTCCGGTCTTGTGCCGGTCCGGTCCATGCGCCGGTTTGTCTTCGTTCGACCAGCCTAGCACAGGCGCTTCAAGGGCGAAAAGAGCTTTTGCATCAATAGCTTTCGTTTCGCGGCTGATGTTGCCCTGCAACAAGGCCGGGGGTAGCCACCCATATCTTGTGGGCGGCAGCCCGAGCGGCGCTATATGAGCCTAGTCGCCGTCGATCCGGTCCAGTAGCTGCGGCAGGTCGGACAGTGTGGCGAGGGAACGGAAACGATCGGGACCGGGCGGTTCCTCCGCTTCGGGCGTCATCGGATGGGGGATATGGACGCCCCAACCGCCCGCAGCGATCATCGGCAGGACGTCGGACCCAAGCGAGTTCCCGGCCATCAGCCCGCGCTCTGCCCCGTCGCCCTGCCGGGCAAAGACCGCGCGGTAGGTGGGCGCATCCTTCATCGACACGACCTCGACCCCATGGAACAGCTCGCCCAAGCCCGACTGGGCAAGCTTGCGTTCCTGATCCAAGAGGTCGCCCTTGGTGACCAGCACCAGCCGACGCCGGTCCCCGAGCGCCTGAAGCGTGTCCCCGACGCCCGGCAGAAGCTCGACCGGGTGGGACAGCATCTCGTGCCCCGCCGCGATCAGCCGCGCGATGACCGGGCCCGGCACGCGGTCCCCGGTCACTTCGAGCGCGGTTTCGATCATCGACAGGACGAACCCCTTCACCCCGAAGCCATAACCCCCGAGGTTGCGGCGCTCGGCCGCGACCAGCCGCTCCATCAGCCGGTTCTCGTCGGTGTAATCGGCCAGAAGCCGGGCGAATTCGGCCTGTGTCAGGCGAAAGAAGCGCTCGTTGTGCCAGAGCGTGTCGTCCGCATCGACGCCAATTACCGTCAAACGCCCCATAATTGCCCCTTCGCAACACTTTGATCCCGGCCGAAGGGTTGGCTAATATGCGCCAAACCCCCGACTCATGCGGAGCCTGCTCTTGTCCTACGCCCCCCACCGCCTTTCGGACCGCCGGGAAGGAAGCGATGGGGAAACGTCCGTCGTCACCAAGGTGCGCCCGCAGACCAAGCGGCCGCCCCTCTACAAGGTCATGCTTCTGAACGACGATTACACGCCGATGGAATTCGTCGTCCATATCCTCGAGCGGTTCTTCGGGCTGAACCATGCTGCGGCGTTCGAGATCATGCTGACGGTGCACAAGAAGGGGCTGGCGGTTGTCGGCGTCTTCTCGTTCGAACTGGCCGAGACGAAGGTGGCGCAGGTGATGGATTTCGCCCGCCGACACCAGCACCCGCTGCAATGCACAATGGAAAAGGAATAGGCCCTTGTCCCTGTCGCGGATCGGGGCGGCGCTTGACGCGCTGGGCGGCCTGACGGGGCCGGTTTTGGCCGTGCGACCCGAAGAGGCGCCGGACCTGAGCCCCCTGCCCCGCGACGGAACCCGGGTGGTGACGGGATTTGCGCCCTTGGCCGATGCGCTGAGACAGGGCGGCTGGGAGGTGGCGCCGACAGTCACGGGTCCGGCCACGGGCCCGGCCACGGGTCCGGCGGGAGCGGCGGTCCTCTGGTGGCCACGCGCGCGGGCGTTCGGGCGGGCCCTGGTCGCGGAGCTGGCGGCGGTGTTGCCCGAGGGCGCGCCCCTGGTGATCGACGGACAGAAGCTGCAAGGGATCGACGCGGCCTGGCGTGACCTGCGCGCGCGGGGGCAGGTGCTGGCCGAGGTGACGAAGGGCCATGGCCGGACCTTCGCGATCGCCAATCCGGGGGCTGCGGCCTTCGCCGACTGGCGCGGGACGGAAACCGAGGTCGCGCCGGGCTTCATCACGCGGCCAGGCGTCTTTTCGGCGGACGGGGTGGACGCAGGGTCGGCGCTTCTGGCGCGGCACCTGCCCGCCGATCTGGCGGGTGCGGGCGCCGATCTGGGCGCTGGCTGGGGCTGGCTCGCGGCCGGGGTCCTGAGGTCACCGCGCGTCACCGCCCTCGATCTGGTGGAGGCCGAAGCCGAGGCGCTGACCTGCGCGCGCCGGAACGTCACCGACCCGCGCGCGCGGTTTCACTGGGCCGACGCCACGCGCTGGCGGCCCGAGCGGCTTCTGGATTTCGTGGTCACAAATCCGCCGTTCCATACCGGGCGCGCGGCCGATCCCGCGCTTGGCGCGGCCTTCATCGCGGCGGCCGCGCGGATGCTGGCGCCGTCGGGCCGGCTCTGGCTTGTCGCGAACCGCGCGCTGCCCTACGAGGCGCCCCTTGGCGCCGCCTTCGCCCATGTCGAGCGCATCGCCGAAGAGGGCGGCTTCAAGGTCCTTGCCGCGGCCCGGCCCCGCCAACGCGGGGTCGCGCGGGCGCCGGCTATTCGGGATAGGTGACCCGGCACTGGTTGATCGCCGCATCGACCGGCTTGACCAGCGCCGCGCGCCGGGCCTGAAGGTTTTGCAGCATGCGGCTCTGCACCGCCGGGTCGATCGGCACGTTGCGGCGGATGACCTCCTGGTCGGGCTCGAAGCACATGTCCATGTCGGGCGGCGCGCCCCGCCACCCCGGGCCGCGCATGCCGCGATAGCCGCCGAAGCCGCAGGGCGCCCAGTCGTGGGTGACGATGGTCTGCTCCTCGATCGCATAGCCACGCGCGAGGTTACCGGAAACTTCGGCGATCATCCGGTCGAGGTTGCGCACCTCTGCCGTCGCGTTCGAGATGCATTGCTGTTGCGGCGTCCCGCAGGCCGTCAGTGCCAGCAGCACACCCAGACCTGCCATCATCCTGATCCTGCGCATGACCGTCTCCCTTTCAGGCAGCTTACGCCCGGGGGCCCGGACTGCAAAGGCCCCCCGGCCCGACCTGCGACCCCGCGACACTGGTCCAGTTGCCCGCCGTCTGCTAGCACGCCGGGATGTCAGCCGGAGGTGGCGATGAGCGAACCGTTCCAGTCCGAAAAGCATCAGGCCGCTGCCTGGTTCCGCGAGCTTCGCGACCGGATCGTCGGCGCGTTCGAGGCAGCCGAGGACGCGCACAGCTCGGGCCCCGGCGCCGACCTGCCCCCCGGCCAGTTCGAGGTCAGCGAGACGCGCCGGACGGGCGAGGCGGGCGAGGATGCGGGTGGCGGCCTGATGAGCGTGATGCGGGGCGGGCGGCTTTTCGAGAAGGTGGGGGTCAATGTCTCGGCCGTCCACGGGCGGCTCAAGCCCCGCGCGCAGGCGGCGATGGCGGCGCGCGGCGTGCCCGGCATGGTCGAGGATCCGCGCTTCTGGGCATCCGGCATCAGCCTTGTCGCCCATATGCGCAACCCGCATGTGCCCGCCGTCCACATGAACACGCGCTTTTTCTGGACGCCCGGAGCCTGGTGGTTCGGCGGCGGATCGGACCTGAACCCTTGCATCGAGTATGAGGTGGATACCGCTGACTTCCATGCCGTCCTGAAGGGCGCCTGCGACGCGCACGACCTGGCCCATTACCCCCGCTTCAAGGCCTGGGCGGACGAGTATTTCTTCGTGCCCCACCGCGGCCGGGCGCGCGGCGTGGGCGGGATCTTCTACGACGACCTGAACTCGGGCGACTGGGCGGCCGATTTCGCCTTCACCCGCGACGTGGGTGCGGCCTTCCTGCCGGCCTTCCTGCCGCTCGTCGAGCGGCGGCGGGGCCTGGAATGGGGCGAGGCAGAGAAGGACCGGCAACTGGTCCATCGCGGCCTTTATGCCGAATACAACCTGGTCTACGACCGGGGGACCAAGTTCGGGCTGGAAACCGGCCATGACGCGAACGCGGTCCTGATGAGCCTGCCGCCCTTGGCCAAGTGGGTCTGACCCGTATCTAGCCGCGCACGGCGTCGATCATCCGTTGCACATTGTCGGGGTCGGCGTCGGGCGTGATGCCGTGGCCGAGGTTGAAGATGTGCGCGCCCTCGCCAAAGGTCCGCACGATGCGGCGGGTTTCGGCGACGAGGTCCGCGCCGCCCGAGACGAGGTGGCGGGGGTCGAGGTTGCCCTGCACGCAGCCGCCGGTCTGGACATGGGCCGCCGCCCAGGCGGCGTCGACCGATTGGTCGAGCGCCACGCCGTCCGCGCCGGTCAGGGCATGGAAGCCTGCGTAGCGGGGGCCGGCCTCGCGCGGGAAGGCGATGATCGGCAATTCCGGGTGGCGGGCCTTCAGGGCGCCGATGATACGGGCGGTCGGGGCGACGGCGAAATCGTCGAAGTCGGCGCCCTTCAGGCTGCCCGCCCAGCTGTCGAAGATCTTCACCACCTCTGCCCCGGCCTCGACCTGGCGCGACAGGTAATGGATCGTGGCTTCGGTCAGCCGGTCGATGAGGGCCGCAAAGGTCGCACGGTCGGCCGCGATCAGCGCATGCGCCGGCCCCTGGTCGGGCGTGCCGCGCCCGGCGACCATGTAGGTCGCGACCGTCCAGGGTGCGCCGGCAAAGCCGATCAGCGTCGTCTCGCCCGGCAGGGCGCCGGCGAGGTTCCTGACTGTCTGGTAGACAGGGGCGAGCGTCGCGTCGATGTCGGCCACGGGACGCAGGCGGGCAAGGTCCGCCGCACCTGTGATCGTCGAGAGGCGCGGGCCTTCGCCCGGTTCGAACCACAGGTCGGCGCCCAGGGCCTGGGGGACCAGCAGAATGTCGGCGAAGAGGATCGCCGCGTCGAAGCCGTAGCGGCGGATCGGCTGCAGCGTGACCTCGGTCGCGAGGTCGGGCGTATAGCAGAGCGACAGGAAATCCCCGGCCTGCGCACGGGTCGCGCGGTATTCGGGCAGGTAGCGGCCCGCCTGGCGCATCATCCAGATCGGCGGCACGGGCTGGCGTTCGCCCTTCAGCGCGCGGAGGATGGTCTTGGTCATGGCGGGTCCCTTCCTGTCGGCGCCCATCAAGTGCCCCGGTGTCGGGATGTCAAGCCGCCAGCGGGCGGCGCGGCCGTTGGACGCAGGGCCGGAGGGGCGCGCGTCCCAGCTCGGGCCCGGCCGACCCGTTGCGCGTGGCGTGTGCGCGCGCTAGACCCGGGGGCATGCAGTTGCCCAGCCCCGCACACCCCCTGAAGATCGGCACCCGCGGCTCGCCGCTCGCGCTCGCGCAGGCGCATGAGACGCGCGACCGGCTGGCCGCCGCCTTCGGCCTGCCGCCCGAGGCCTTCGCGATCGCGGTCATCAAGACCACCGGCGACCGCGTCCTTGACCGGCCGCTTTCCGAAATCGGCGGCAAGGGGCTTTTCACGCGCGAGATCGAAGAGGCGCTGAGCGCAGGCGCGATCGACATCGCCGTCCATTCGATGAAGGACATGCCGACGCAGCAGCCCGAGGGGCTGGTCATCGACTGCTACCTTCCGCGCGAGGATGTGCGGGACGCTTTCGTGTCCCTGACCTTTGAAAGCCTGGCCGACCTGCCGGCGGGGGCGGCCATCGGCTCGTCCTCGCTGCGTCGACGGGCGCAGCTGGCCTTCCGGCGTCCCGACCTGCGTCTGACCGAGTTTCGCGGCAATGTGCAGACGCGGATGAAGAAGCTGGCCGATGGCGTCGCGGACGCGACTTTCCTGGCGATGGCGGGGCTGAACCGGCTGGGGATGGCGCATGCTGCGCGCTCGGCGCTGTCGGTCGACGAGATGCTGCCCGCCGTTGCGCAGGGTGCCATCGGGGTCGAGCGGCGGGCGGATGACGCGCGCGCGGCCGAGATGCTGGCCGCGATCCACGACCGGCAGACGGGCGAGCGGCTCGCGGCGGAACGGGCCTTCCTTCTGACGCTCGACGGCTCGTGCCAGACGCCGATTGCCGGGCTTGCGGTCCATGACGGCACAGGTCTGTGGCTTCGGGGCGAGATCCTCAGGCCGGACGGATCGGCGGTTCTGGCCGGCGAGCGGCGAATGGCGGTCGCGGACGGGGCGGCGGCGGGGGCGGACCTTGCGCGGGCGCTGCTGGCCGAGGCGGGGCCGGGGTTCTTTCGGGATTAGGGGGGATCGGCGACTGGCTGGAGATTGGCCGGGCTGGGCGGGACCAGGAAACCTATAGGTTTCCCCCGCCCGTGCGGAAACAGTTCCGCTGGACCGCCGGTGTCATGAAGCTACGAAGGCCGGCGCCTGCCCCGGTGGGCGCATAGCGCCCGCCGATGGCGGGGCGGGCGCTGGCCGATGGCCTTGGGGCCATCGGCCGGGACAAAAGACACGTCCTTCGCATGGCAGAGGCGATGGCCTCTGCCACCCGACCCGGCCACACCTGCCAAAGTCACACGCGGGCGGCCCGCGCGATCTCGTCCGCCGTCAGCCCGTAGCGGCCCGCAAAGCGCGCCCGTGCCGACAGAAGGCGCGGGTCGTCCGGGCGCAGGCCCAGCGTGCGGATGAACTCGATCCGGCTCTGGCTCTTCAAGGCCTCGCGGTCGATGGCCGTGCCCATCAGCCGGTCGATGACCTCTCCCCCCGCCGTGACGTGGAACCATTTCGAGAAGTCGCGGAAATGGTGCTGGTTGTGAAGCGTGGTCACATGCCGCTCGATGGCCGTCTTGCGGCAGGTGTCGTGCGCGGTCGTGTGGAACCATTCGTAGACGAGGAAGGTCGCCGCGCCCCCGATCAGCACCACGGCCGCGGCACCGCCGATGGCCCAGGAGGCGCCGAGCAGGGTCAGGATGCCCCAGACCAGCGTGAAATTGACGACGAGGACCGGAAAGACCACGAAATCGGGGGCGAAGATCAGCTCTCGGTTCGTGGGGAAGTCGTGGTGGCCATAGTGCGCGCGGTAAAGCAGGTCGAAAGCCCATTGGGCGCGCGGCGGCTTCAGGTGGAAGATGTAGCGGTGCAGGTTGTATTCGTTCAGCATCTGCGCCGGGACACCCAGCAGCACCAGCGCCCAGAGCCAGGGCTGGCCCGCCCGTGCGACGACGATGCAGCCGACCGTGATGGCGGCGATCATGCCCCAGATGGTGACATGGCGAAGCAGAAGTCTGAGCCGGTCCATCGGTCCCCCGTTTGCAGGCAGGATCGGCGGCGGCGCGCGCGGGTCAAGCGTGACGCCGCGTCCGGTCGATGCGCATCAGCGTCAGGGCGGCAATGACGGCGGTCGCGGCGCAGAGGATGGCCGCAAGACCATAGCCGGCCAGCCGGGTCCCGTTCGCGAAGGCCACCGCGACCGAGGCGTCAGCCACGATGCGCTGCAGCGCCATGAGCGACGACCCAGCCCCGGCGCGGCCCGCGATCAGGTCCTGCGCATAGGCGATCGGCAGCGTCAGGATCGCCGCCCCGCCCGTCGCCGCAGGCAGGATCAGAAGCCAGACGAGGGGCGAGCCGGACAGGAACGGCAGAAGCGTCAGGTGCGCGGCGTAGATCACCGCCCCGCCCGCGATCAGCTGATCGCGCCGGACGTGCGGGTAGAGAAGCGGCAGGGCCAGCATCAGGGGCACCTCGGCCGCTGCGACCCCGCCGACGAACCAGGCGACGTCGCCGTCGCTGCGGCCGGCGGCGTGGAAGGTCAGGCCGATCAGGACCATATACATGCCGACGAGCGCGCCGATCAGGCCCAGAAGCGCCACACGCGCCAGCAATGCGCGGTCGGTGAAGGCCCGAAGGCTCGCGCGAAGCGACAGGGGGCTGCGCAGTTCGGACCATTCCGCCTCGATCCCCTTCGGCCAAGCCAAGAGGACCAGCGCCAGCATCATGAGGGTCAGCACGAACGAGATCGTGTAGATGTGCGTCAGGTCCATCCCCCGCGCCAACGCAAGCGACAGCAGCGGCAGGGCCCCCGCGAAGGGCAGCGCATAAAGCGCGCGGACGGCCGACATGATCGCGCCGTCCATGGCGGGTCCGTGGCGCGCGGCCGACAGGCGCGCGAGCGCAAAGGTCTGGGCCCAGATGGTGCCCCCGACCGGAAAGGCCAGGACATGGGCAAAGACGAAGGCCGGCGCGCCCGGCAGGATCGTCACGGCCAGGCCGCCGGTCAGGTAGATGGCCAGGCTGAAGATCGCGATCTGCCGCCGCCCGAAGCGACCATCCGACAGGATGCCAAGCACCACCGAGGCGATGACGGCAACCACGGCGGCGCCTCCCAGGACGCCGGCATAGGCGATGGGGGACATGCCGAAACGCTCGATGCCGATGACCGACTGGTAGGGCACGACGACGCAGATCGCGATGCCGAAGAGGAACAGGAGCCCCGCCGGCAGCCGCAGGCCCGGGTCAGTCAGGATCACCCCAAGGGGGCGCAGGACGGACCGCAGAGTCATGTCAGTCCGGGATGACCTTTCCGGGGTTCAAGAGCCCCTTGGGGTCGAGCGCCGCCTTGACCTTGCGCATGACGTCAACCGCCACCGGGTCCTTGCGGCGGGCCATCGCCTCTTTCTTCGACAGGCCGATGCCATGTTCGGCCGAGAAGGACCCGCCAAGGTCGGCCACGATATCCTCGACCGATTCCAGGACGGCGGTCTTCAGCGCCGGATCGTTGCGATCCACGATCACCGAATGGTGCAGGTTGCCGTCGCCAAGGTGGGCGACCGTGACCGTCCGCGCGCCGGGGGCGATCTTCACCAGTGCCGCCAGCGCGCGGTCAAGGAAGGTCGCGACCTGGTCGAGCGGCACGGAAATGTCAGTATCGACCGTCGGCCCGGCGCCCATCATGATCTCTGCCGCCGCCTCGCGCCGCGCCCAGAGGGTGGCGCGCTGCGCTTCGGACGTGGCGAGCGTGGCGTCGATGAGAAGCCCCTCTTCCAGCAAGTCGGCCAGAACCCGTTCCAGCAGGGCTGTCAGCGGAACCTGCCCGTCCTCGCCCGGCAGCGTATCGCGGGGGGCGGTCGCGCCCAGTTCGACAAGGATGGTCACGTCATGCGCCTCGGGGAACGGCAGGCCGAGGTCCGGGCGCACTTCGACAAGGCGGGTCTGATAGCTGCGGGGCATGAACTCGAAAGCCTCGACCAGCCCGCCGGTCTCGGCCTGAAGCCGGTTCAGAAGCGTCAGCGCGGCGTCCAGCGACGGCACCGCCAGCATCGCGGTTGCATGGGCACGGGGCGCGGGGACCAGCTTCATCACGGCGGCGGTGATGACACCCAAGGTGCCTTCGGCGCCGATGAAAAGCTGCTTCAGGTCGTAGCCCGAGTTGTCCTTGTGCAACTCGCTCATCAGGTTCATCACCCGCCCGTCGGCCAAGACGACCTCGAGCCCGAGGCAGAGCGCGCGGGTCGAGCCATAGCGCAGGACGTTCGAGCCGCCGGCGTTCGTCGACAGGACGCCGCCGATCATCGCCGAGCCGCGCGCGCCGAACCACAGCGGGAAGTATAGCCCCTGATCCGCCGCCGCCTCGTGCAGGCGCGTCAGCACCACGCCCGCCTCGACCACCGCAATGCGCGCGGCGGGGCGGATTTCGCGAATGCGGTTCATCCGTTCGAGAGACAGGACAAGCTTGCCCTCGGCCGATCCGGCGCCGGTCAGTCCGGTCCGCCCGCCCGAGGGCACGACTGCGACGCCGGCCGCATCGGCTGCGCGCAGGATGGCCGACACCTCGGCGGTCGAGGCGGGCCGCACCACGGCGAGGGGCGTCCAGAAGTAATCGCCCATCCAGTCGCGGGCATAGGGTGCCGCATCGGGGCCGGTCAGGACCTGCGCGGGTCCGACGATCGTCCGCAACTCATCTAGAAAGGCCATGCCGCACCTCCGATCTGGCGTGCACTCAACATTTCCTGACGCGATTTGACCAGCCTCTTTCCCACCCGCCATGCAAGATCGGGGCGAACGCTCAAGGAACCGCCATGGCCACCGATCCGCTTCTGACCCCCTACCGGCTCAAGCATCTGACGCTGAAGAACCGCATCATGTCGACCGCGCACGAACCGGCCTATTCCGAGGACGGAATGCCGAAAGAGCGCTACCGGCTCTATCACCGCGAGAAGGCCCGGGGCGGCATGGCGCTGACGATGACGGCGGGATCGGCGATCGTCTCGCCCGACAGCCCCGAGGCGTTCGGCAACCTGCACGCCTACAGGGACGAGATCGTGCCGTGGCTCAGGGCGCTCGCCGACGACGTGCATGCCGAAGGTGCGGCGGTGATGATCCAGCTGACGCACCTTGGCCGGCGGACGGGGTGGAACAAGGCGGACTGGCTGCCGGTCCTGTCGGCCTCGCCCGTGCGCGAGCCAGCCCACCGCGCCTTCCCGAAAGAGGCCGAGGACTGGGACCTGGACCGCATCGCGCGCGACTATGCCGACGCGGCGGCCCGGATGAAGGAAGCCGGCCTCGACGGGCTGGAGTTCGAGGCCTACGGGCATCTTCTGGACAGTTTCTGGTCGCCTGCGACCAACCGGCGGACCGACGAACATGGCGGCTCGCGCGACAATCGCCTGCGCTTTACCCGGCGCGTGCTGACCGCCGTGCGCGAGGCGGTGGGCCCGGATTTTCTGGTCGGCCTTCGGCTTGTCGCGGACGAGGACTGGGACAAGGGCCTGAGCCAAGAGGAAGGGGTGGCGATCGCCAAGACGCTTGTTGACGACGGCAAGATCGACTTCCTGAACCTGATCCGGGGTCATATCGAAAGCGACGCCGCCCTGACCGAGGTGATCCCGATTGCCGGCATGGCCTCTGCCCCGCATCTGGATTTCGCGGGCGAGGTGCGGGCCGCGACGAAGTTTCCGGTCTTTCACGCCGCGCGCATTCCCGACGTGGCGACGGCGCGCCATGCGATCGCGGCCGGCAAGCTGGACATGGTCGGCATGACGCGCGCACACATCGCCGACCCGCATATCACCCGCAAGATCATTGCCGGGGTCGAGGACCGCATCCGCCCCTGCGTCGGCGCGACCTATTGCCTCGACCGGATCTATGAAGGCGGCGGCGCGCTCTGCATCCACAATGCCGCGACCGGGCGCGAGGCGACGATGCCGCACGAGATCCCGCGCGCCCGGGTGGCGCGGCGTCTGGTCGTGGTCGGCGCCGGGCCCGCCGGGCTCGAGGCGGCGCGGGTCGCTGCAGAGCGCGGGCATCAGGTCACGCTTTTGGAGGCTTCGGACCGCGCGGGCGGGCAGGTGAATCTGCTGACCCAGAACCCCCGGCGGCGCGAGATGATCGGCATCATCGACTGGCGGCTGGCAGAGCTGGAGCGTCTGGGCGTGCCGGTGCGCTACAATGTCTTTGCCGAGGCGGACGATGTGCTGGCCCTGACGCCGGAGGTGGTAATCATCGCGACCGGCGGCCTGCCGCAGGCGGCAGAGGTCGGCGGGGTCGACCTGACCTTGTCGAGCTGGGATGTGATCACGGGCGCCGTGAAGCCTTCGGGCCGCGTGCTCGTCTATGACGACGGCGGCGCGCACGCGGGCATGACGGCGGCAGAGATGCTGGCGCGGTCGGGGGCAGAGGTCGAGCTTGTCACGCCGGAACGCATGCTGGCGCCCGACATGGGGGGGCTGAACCATGTGCCCTACATGCGCGCGTTCCAGGAAACCGGCACGCGCGTGACGATCAACACGCGGGTCGCCAAGGTCGCCCGGCGCGGCAACCAGCTGGTCGCGACCTTCGGGTCGGACTATGCCAAGGGCTATGCCGAAGAGCGCGTCGTGGACCATGTGGTGACCGATCACGGCACCGCGCCCATGGACGAACTCTATTTCGCGCTGAAGCCCCAGAGCCGCAATCTGGGGGCGGTCGACTACCAGGCGCTGATCGGCGCGGGCGATCCCTTCCCGGTGAAGAACGAGGCGGGGACCTTCACGCTTTTCCGCATCGGCGACGCCGTCCAGTCGCGCAACATCCACGCCGGGATCTACGACGCGCTGCGGTATGGGGTACGGGTTTAGGGGGCTAAGGGTTCAGGGGCGGATCGGCGTTCGGCCCGGCTGGCAGGGGCCGTTGACCCTGCCATGCGGTGAGTAAGCCTTTTGTCCCGGCGGATGGCCCAAAGGCCATCGGCCAGCGCCCGCCCCGCCCATGGCGGGCGCTTCGCGCCCACCGGGGCAGGCACCGGCCTTCGTAGGAGAGAGACAGGGGCGGTCCAGCGGCGGCGCTCTCACACGGTCGGGGGAAACGTATACGTTTCCTGATCCCGCCCGGGCCCGGCCGTCAGTCCCTATGCCCAAGAATCCTGGCTGCCAGCGCCGCGATGTCCTGGGGCCGCAGGCTCTCGGTTTCCAGCACCTCGCTCACCTGTCCGTCGAAACGGTCGCGGTGGCGGTTGTAGCGGGGGTCGTAATGGTGCTCCATCAGCGCGTCCGCCAGCGTCGTGAACCGACCCTCGGCCGCGAGCCTCAGCCACTCGTCGATCCGCTCTGACGGTTGCAGGGGACGCAGGCTTTCGACGACGGCAGCCAGGCGGGCGGGGTCGTCGGTCAGGTCGCCATAGGCCGTCGCCAGATAGGCGGCGCGGGCCTCGCGCGGGGCGGCGATGCGCAGGCGGGGCGCCGCCGCCATCGCGGCCCAGATGCCCTTCGGCAGCGACAGATTGCCGATGCGCGAGCTTTCCGCCTCGACATAGACCGGCCGTTCGGGATCAAGGGCCGCCAATGCGGTCGCGAGCCGCCCCTCGAACCCCTTCTGGCTCGGCTGGCCGCCCGGCATGTGGCCAAAGAGCGAGCCGCGATGGTTTGCCAGCCCCTCGAGGTCGATGACCTGCGCACCCCGCTCGGCCAGCGCCCAGAGAAGCGCGGTCTTGGCCGATCCGGTGTTGCCGTCGATGATGCGGATCGGCGCGGGCGGCGGGGCCTCCAGCGCCTCGACCACCAGCCGGCGCCAGGTCTTGTAGCCGCCCTCGATCACCTCGGCCCGCCAGCCGACCTGCGCGAGGATGGTGGCGAAGCTCTGCGACCGCTGCCCGCCCCGCCAGCAATAGACCAGGGGCCGCCAGCCGCCGCCCATGTCGGCCAGGGGGCCGTCGAGGTGGCCGGCCACGTTGCGCGCAACGAGCGCCGCACCGATCTTGCGGGCGAGGAAGGGCGATTGCTGCTTGTAGATGGTGCCGACGCGGGCACGTTCGTCATCGTCGAGAACCGGCAGGTTGATCGCGCCCGGCAGGTGATCCTCGGCATATTCCGACGGCGAACGCGCGTCGATCAGGCAATCGAAGCCAAGGTTCGGCAGGTCCGCCAGTGAGGTCAGCGTGCGGGCCATTCAGACCCCCGCCGCGCGCAGGTCGCCCGCAAAGGTCGGGCGGGCTGCGGCGGGCAACGGGTCGGGCAGATCGACGATCAGCATCGCCGGCCCCTGCCCCGCCCTGGCGACGATCGCCCCGTCGGGCCCCGCCACGACCGACCCCCCGGCATAGGTCAGGTCGCCCTCGACCCCGCAGAGGTTCGCATAGGCGATGGTCAGGCCGAAGGCGGCGGCATGGGCGGGGACCAGATGGTCGGCAACGGTCGTGTAGGGCATCATGTTCGCCGTCGGAACCAGCAGCAGATCGACGCCTGCGTTCGCCAGCGTCCTGATGTGGTCGGCAAATTCCACGTCATAGCAGATCAGAAGCGCGGCGCGGCGACCCATGAGGTCAAAGGTCACCAGCCGGTCACCGGGGGTGAAGAGCGCCGCCTCGCGCGGCCCGTAAAGCTGGACCTTGCGGTAGCGGGCAAGGGGCAGGCCGTGGGGCGAAAGGACGGTGGCGGAATTGTAGAGCCGGCCGCCCCCAGCCTCGGCATGGCCGAAGGCGAGCGCTATGCCGGCCTGACGCACGGCGCTCGACAGGTCCGACCAGAGCGGCGAGGCAGCATCGAGCGCGCCCCTGGCCATGTCGGGGACGTTGTAGCCGGGAAAGTAAAGCTCGGGCAGAAGCAGCAGGTCCGCCCCGGCCGCGCGGGCGGTCATAAGGTCGGTGCGCAGGTCGGCCATGGCGCGCGACAGGTCACCGGCGGCCGAACGGGGCTGGCGCAGCGCAAGGCGCATGGCGGTCAGTAGACGGTGACGGGCATCCCGACCGCCACCCGCGCGTAAAGGTCGATGACATGCGCGTTGACCATGCGCAGGCAGCCGTTCGAAACGGAACGGCCGATCGAATTGGGCTCGATCGTGCCATGGATGCGCACCGCCGTGTCGTGGCCGTCCTGAAAGAGGTAGACCGCGCGGGCGCCGAGCGGGTTCTTCGGGCCACCCTCCATCCCCGTTTCGGCATATTTCGCATAGGCTTCGGGGTGGCGCTGCACCATCTCGGGCGTCGGCTTCCAGCTTGGCCATTCGGCCTTCTTGCCGATGAGTGCCGCGCCCCGGTAGACGAGTTCCTTCTTGCCGACCGCCACGCCATAGCGGATCGCCCAGCCCTTGCGGACAATCAGGTAAAGGTAATGCTGGCTCGACAGGACGATGATCTGGCCGGGGGCATATTCGGTGCCGACGGAGACGAGGACGGGGTAGAATTCGGGCGCGATCTTCAGGCCCGGAAGCGGGGCTTCGGCGGAACCGAGGACGGCGGGGTCGAGGGGCGCGTCGAGCGGCTTGGTCGGCGCCGGATTCGGGGCGGCCGCCGGCGCGGGGGCCGAGGTTGCAACGGCAGTCTGCACCGGGGTCTGGGCCGGCGTCTGGGCCGGAGCCGTCCCCGAGGTGGGCGTCGTTGCCTGCTGCGCAACCGTCCGGGACGCGATCCCCGACCCCACGAGCAGCGCCGCTGCCCCGGCCAGGAACTTGCGCCGATCAGCCGAAGCCGTCTTGCGGCGGGCCGCCCTTGTCACCTTACGCGCCATGAAATCCTCCGCGCCCCGTGCCGGGCCCTGCTCGAAACGATTGAACCATAATCGGCTTTTTCAGGGAATAGTTCCGGCAATGGCTTCTGGCAACCGCTTCGGGCGGCGCGCGGCCCCCTCATCAGGTCAGGAAGCCGCCGTCCGCGTCGTCGCCCGCCTCTTCGCCAAGGCGATCCAGGTCCGGCACGGTGACCTGGCGCTTGCCGTCAAGCTCGATGATCCCGTCGCGCTTGAGCGCCGACATCTGGCGGCTGACGGTTTCCAGTGTCAGGCCCAGGTAATCGGCCATCGCCTCGCGCGTCAGGGGCAGATCGAAGCTGAGGCCCCCCGCCGCCGACGGGCGCCCGGCCAGCGATGCCGACCGCCGCGCCATGATCGACAGAAGCGAGGCGATCTTTTCCCGCGCGGTCTTGCGGCCCAGAAGCAGCATCCATTCCCGCGCGGCGTCCAGTTCGTCGAGCGTCATTTCCAGAAGCCGCTGGCCGATGTTCGGGGTGCGCGCCATCAGCGCCTCGAACGGCTTCTTGCGGAAGCAGCACATCATGACGTCGGTCGTCGCGGTCACGTTGTAGGGCGCGCGGTCGCGGCCGGGGCGGCCGACGAAATCCGATGGCAGAAGAAGGCCAACCATCTGGGTGCGCCCGTCTTCCATCGTCTGGGTCAGCGTCGCGACGCCGGTCACGACCGAGGCCACGAAATCCATCCGGTCGGCGGCCCAGATCACGGTCTGGCCGGCCTGGAAGCTGCGATAATACTTGATCGTGTCCAGTTCGGCGAGCTCCTGCGGCTCGCAGCGCGCGCAGACGGCCCGGTGGCGGATCTGGCAGGCGCCGCAATCGCGGGGTCGGACGGGTTGGGCCGCGCCTTGCTCGACACCAGTTTCTGGTGGAAGCCCTTGGCTGGGAATCGCCGGTCGGGGGACGGCGAGGCGGGTGTTGATCTGGGTCAATGTCCTGTCCTGTCTGGCGCGCAGAATAAGCGCATGAACGATGAATCGCAACTGACGCGCCTGGGGCTTTTTGACGCTCGTGTGCCGCGCTACACCTCCTACCCGACGGCGCCGCATTTTTCGTCTTCGGTCGGCCCTGCGGACATGGCGGACTGGATCCGCGCGGTGCCTCAGGGCGGCCAGATTTCGCTTTATCTGCATGTGCCCTTCTGCCGCAGGCTCTGCTGGTTCTGCGCCTGCCGCACGCAAGGCACGCGGTCGGACGATCCGGTGCGCGCCTATGCCCAGACGCTGAAGGACGAGGTGGCGATCCTCGCGCGGCATCTGCCGCCCGGCATCACCCTGTCGCGCCTGCACTGGGGCGGCGGCACGCCGACACTGCTGCCGGCCGACCTGGTGGGCGAGCTGATCGAGACGATCCTGGGTGTCGTCCCCCTGGGCAAGGGCGCCGAATTTTCGGTCGAGATCGACCCGAACGAGATCGACGAGGCACGCCTTGACGCGCTGGCGGCGGGGGGGATGAACCGCGCCTCGATCGGGGTGCAGGACTTCGACCCCGACATCCAGAAGACCATCGGCCGCGAGCAGAGCTACGAGGTCACGGCGCGCGCCGTCGACATGATCCGGGCGCGGGGGGTGCGGTCCCTGAACACCGACATCCTCTACGGCCTGCCGCACCAGACGCCCCGGCGCATCCGCGCCTCGGTCGAGAAGCTTCTGACGCTCAGGCCCGACCGGGTGGCGCTTTACGGCTATGCGCATGTGCCCTGGATGGCGCGGCGCCAGCAGATGATCCCGTCCGACGCGCTGCCGACCCCGACAGAGAGGCTGACGCTCTTCGAGACGGCGCGGGTGATGTTTGCGGGCGCGGGCTATGACGAGGTCGGCATCGACCATTTCGCGTTGCCCTCGGACGGGCTGGCCATCGCGGCGCGCGAGGGGAGGCTTCGGCGGAATTTCCAGGGCTATACCGACGATCTGGCGAGCGCGCTGGTGGGGATCGGCGCCTCGTCCATCTCGCGCTTCCCGCAGGGCTATGCGCAGAATGCGGCGGGAACGGCGGACCATGTGAAGGCGATCCGGGCCGGCGGCTTTTCGGTCACGCGCGGACACAGGTTCAGCGACGAGGACCGGCTGCGGGCGCGGCTGATCGAGGCGCTGATGTGCGACTTCAGCATCGACCGGGCCCAGATCCTGCGCGATTTTGCCGTCAGTGCCGAGGCGCTCGACCGGCTTCTGGCCGAAGCGGCGACGCCCTTCGGGGACATGGTGACGCTTGATGCCGGGGGCCTGTCGATCCCGGTCCGGGGGCGACCCCTGACGCGGATGATCGCGCGGGCGTTCGATGCCTATGACCTGTCGAAGGCGGGACACAGCCCGGCGGTCTAGGGCCGCGCGAGGGTCCCTATCCGGGTGGCAGAGGCCGTTGACTCTGCCATGCGAAGGCTCGGTCTTTTGTTCCGGCCGGTGGCCCAAAGGCCATCGGCCAGCGCCCGCCCCGCCCAAGGCGGGCGCTTCCGCGCCCACCGGGGCAGGCGCCGGCCTTTGTGGGTGAGTGACACGGGCGGTCCAGCGGCCCCGTTCCCACACGGCCGGGGGAAACGCGGTGCGTTTCCTTTTCCCGCCCGGCCCGGCCGGTCCGTCCTAACCCTGCGCCAGCCCCTCCAGCAGGGCGATCTGGCGCGGCAGGCAGACGCGCTGCAGGTCGTAGTCCTTCAGCACCGTCGCGCGGGCGGCGGCGCGCAGGGGCGCGTCGCGGTCGGGGTTGGCCAGCGCATCGGCCAATGCCGCCGACCAGCCCGGCACGTCGAAGAAATCCACGAGGCGGCCGTTTTCACCGTCGCGGATCACCTCCGCCACCGGCCCGGTGCGCGAGCCGACGACCAGCGCGCCGGCCGCCATCGCCTCGATCATCGACCAGGACAGGACGAAGGGATAGGTCAGGTAGGCGTGGACACGCGAAACCTGCATGAGCGAGACGAACTGCCGCCGTTCGACGCGGCCGGTGAAGTGGACGCGCGCGGGGTCGATGCGGCCCTTGACCTCTGACAGGAAGATCTCCTTCCAGGTCCCCTTCTCTGGCGCGCGGCCATAGCTTTGCCCTTCGGCGCCGACGATGACGACCTGGGCTTCGGGCCGCGCGGCCAGCAGGGCGGGCAGAGCGCGCATCAGGATGTGATAGCCACGATAGGGCTCGAGGTTGCGGTTGACGAAGGTCAGCACCTCGTCCCCGGCCCTCAGGATCTGGTCGGTGCCCGGAAGGCCGAAGCGGGCGAGCGGGTCGGGCCGGAGCTGGTCGGTGTCGACGCCGTCATGGATGACGGTGATCTTGCGCGCGATCTCTGGCGGGAAGGTCGCGGCCTGCCAGCGGGTGGGCGCGAGGCCGGCGTCGGCGTCGATCATCTGGTGCAGGATGTGCGAGGCGCGGGCGGTCGTCGCGATGCGGGTCGTCAGGCTCGTGACCTGGAACTCGGGGTCGAAGTCGGAATCGAGGCCGGTCGCGCGATAGCAGAACTCGGCATAATCGAGGATCTTCGCCTCGGGCCAGACCTGGCGCATGAACATCAGCTCACCCCAGCCGTTGTGGCCGACGATCAGGTCGGGGCTGAAGCCGTGCCGGTCGCGCAGTTGCGAGGCGGCGCCCGCCACCATCTCGCCCCGCGCGCTCACGTCGGCGAAGGTCGCGCCGATGCCCTTGAGGCGACCTGCCTGGGGGCTTTTGTAATAGAAGGTGCGGACGGGCTGGGCGGCCCTTTCGTTGGCCTTGTCGCCCAGGGCCAGCACCTCGTGGCCGCGCCGCACCATGGCCGGGGCGAGGTGGACGAACTGGCCGGGGAAGTTCTGATGGACGAAGAGGATGCGCATCAGGCGGGCTCGGCTTTCGTAGGCTCGGCTGCCTTGGCGGCGTTGGCGAAGGCCGCCGCCATCAGTTCGCGCGTGTAGTCGGTCCTGGGTGCGCCGAAGACCTGTTCGGTCGGCCCCGCCTCGACCACATCGCCGCGCTTCATGACCATGACCTTGTGCGAGAGCGCCCGGACGACGCGCAGATCGTGGCTGATGAAGACATAGGTCAGCCCGTGCTTGTCCTGAAGCGCGCGCAGAAGGTCGACGATCTGCACCTGCACCGTCATGTCAAGGGCCGAGGTCGGCTCGTCCAGCACCACGACCTTCGGGCGCAGGATCATGGCGCGGGCGATGGCGATGCGCTGGCGCTGGCCGCCGGAAAATTCGTGCGGGTAGCGGCCCATGGCGGCGGGGTCGAGGCCGACCTCCGCCATGATCTCGGCCACCATCTCGCGGCGGTCGCGGCCGGGTTCGATGCCGTGCACCGTCAGCCCCTCGGCGATGATCTCTTCGCAGGTCATGCGCGGGCTGAGGCTGCCGAACGGGTCCTGAAAGACGATCTGCATGCCGCTGCGGAGTTTGCGAAGCGCGCTTCGGTCGGCATTGGTGATGTCGCGGCCCATGAAGACGACCGGCCCTTCGGACGGGATCAGCCGCAGGAGCGCCAGCGCGAGCGTCGTCTTGCCCGACCCGCTCTCGCCCACGACGCCCAGGGTTTCGCCGGCGCGGACGGACAGGCTCGCGTCGTTCACCGCCTTCACATGGCCGGTCACATGGCGCAGGAGGCCGCGGCGGATGGGAAACCAGACGCGCAGGTGGTCGGCGCGCAGCACCTCTGGCGCGTCATCGGCCACCGGGCGCGGGCGGCCGGTCGGCTCGGCCGCGAGCAGCTTCTGCGTATAGGGGTGGGACGGGGCGGCGAAGATCCGGGCGGCGGGACCCTGTTCGACGATCTGGCCGCCCTGCATGACGCAGACGCGGTCGGCGATGCGGCGCACCACGTTCAGGTCGTGGCTGATGAAGAGAAGGCTCAGGCCTTCCCGCGCCTTGAGGTCGGCCAGAAGGTCCAGGATCTGGGCCTGGATCGTCACGTCGAGCGCGGTCGTCGGCTCGTCCGCGACCAGAAGGTCGGGGCCGTTCGCCAGCGCCATGGCGATCATCACTCGCTGGCGCTGGCCGCCCGAAAGCTGGTGGGGATAGTCCTGCAGGCGCCCTGCGGGATTGTCGATGCCGACCTTGGTCAGCAGGTCGATGATCCGCGCCTCGGCCGCCTTGCCGGTCAGATGGGCGTGCAGCGAGAGGCTCTCGCCGATCTGGCGGCCAATGGTGTGCAGCGGGTTGAGCGAGGTCATCGGCTCCTGGAAGATGAAGCTGATGTCGTTGCCGCGGACCTTGCGCAGCGCTGCCTCGGGCGCGCCCAGAAGCTCTCTCCCCTGCCACAGGACCGATCCGCCGACGGTGGCTGAGCGCGGCAGAAGGCCCACGGTGGCCAGCGCGCTGACCGATTTGCCCGATCCGCTTTCGCCGACCAGGGCCACGGTTTCGCCCTGCCCCACCTCGAAGCTGACGCCCCTCACGGCCGGGATCACGCGGCCCTCTTGCCGGAAATCCACGGTCAGGTCGCGCACGGAGAGAAGCGGCGCGCTCATGCGAAGGTCTTGCGCGGATCGAAGGCGTCGCGCACGCCTTCGAAGATGAAGATCAGAAGCGCGAGCATGATCGCAAAGGTGAAGAAGGCGGTGAAGCCCAGCCAGGGCGCCTGAAGGTTGTCCTTGGCCTGCTGGGTCAGTTCCCCGAGCGAGGGCAGGTTCTGCGGCAGGCCGAAGCCCAGGAAGTCGAGCGCCGCAAGCGAGCCGATGGCGCCGGTGACGATGAAGGGCAGGTAGGTCAGCGTGGCGACCATGGCATTGGGCAGGATGTGGCGGAACATGATGGCGCGGTCCGACACGCCCAGTGCGCGGGCGGCGCGGACATATTCGAAGTTGCGCGCCCTGAGAAACTCCGCCCGCACGACGCCGACAAGGCCCGTCCAGCCGAAAAGGACCGACAGCGTGACCAGCAGCCAGAAGCTGCGGCCAAGGACGGCGAACAGGATGATGATGACGTAAAGCGGGGGGGTTCCGTTCCAGATCTCGATCACGCGCTGGAAGATCAGGTCGGTCTTCCCGCCGAAATAGCCCTGCACGGCGCCGGCCATGACGCCAAGGATGCTCGACCCGACCGAGACGAGGATGGCGAAGAGGATCGACAGTCGGAAGCCGTAGATGACGCGGGCCAGCACGTCGCGGGCGGTGTCGTCGGTGCCGAGCCAGTGGGCGCGGTCGGGGGCCGAGGGGGCGGCGCCGACGTTATTGATCGTCTGGTAGCTGTAGGGGATCGGCGGCCAGACCATCCAGCCCTTCGCGACCTTCTCGCCCTTGTAGCTGCCGGTTTCGGCGGCGGCGCGGGTGGCGGCGGGATCGTCGAAGCAGTCCTGAAGGCCGCCGGTCACGATCAGGCACTGGACGCCTTCGTCGGTATAGTTGGCTTCGGTCTTGAAGTCGCCGCCGAAGGCCGTCTCGGGGTAGAAATGCAGGACGGGGCTGTAGATCTCGCCCCGGTAGCTCAGGACGACGGGGCGGTCGTTCGCAATGAACTCGGCAAAGAGCGACAGGCCGAAGAGCATGGAAAAGATGACCAGCGACCAGAAGGCGCGGCCGTTTTCGCGGAAGGTGCGCCAGCGGCGCCGGGCGATCGGGGACAGGGCCATCAGCCGTCCCTCGTCCCGAAGTCGATCCTTGGATCGACGAGCATGTAGGTCAGGTCCGACAGGATGCCGACGATCAGCCCCATGAGGCCGAAGGTGTAAAGCGTGCCGAAAACGACGGGGTAGTCGCGCTGCAAGGCGGCCTCGTAGCCCATGCGGCCAAGGCCATCTAGGCTGAAGATCACCTCGATCAGAAGGCCGCCGCCGAAGAGGACAGACAGAAGAAGCCCGGGAAAGCCCGCGATGACGATCAGCATGGCGTTGCGGAAGACATGGCCGTAAAGGACGCTGCGCTCGCTCAGGCCCTTGGCGCGGGCGGTCATCACATACTGCTTGTTGATCTCGTCAAGGAAGCTGTTCTTCGTCAGCAAGGTCAGCGTCGCGAAGCTGGCGATGGTCGAGGCGATGGTCGGCAGGGTGATGTGCCAGAAGTAGTCGCCGATCTTGGCCAGAAGGCCCAACTGGTCCCACCCTTCCGAGGTCAGGCCGCGCAGGGGGAAGATGCGCCAGTAGCTGCCGCCGGCAAAGAGGACGATCAGCATGACGGCGAAGAGGAAACCCGGGATCGCATAGCCCACGATGATGACGCCCGATGTCCAGGTGTCGAAGGGCGTGCCGTCGCGCACCGCCTTGCGGATGCCGAGCGGGATCGAGATCAGGTAGGCCAGAAGCGTGGACCAGAGGCCGAGCGAGATCGACACCGGCAGCTTCTCGATCACCAGATCGACGACCGAGGCGGACTTGAACCAGCTTTGCCCGAAGTCGAAGCGCAGGTAGTTGCCCATCATGGTCAGGAATCGTTTCCAGGCGGGCTGGTCGAAGCCGAATTCCTTTTCCAGCTTGGCGATGAACTCGGGCGGCAGGCCGCGGGCGCCGACATATTTTTCGGTCGGACCGCCCGTGTCGAGGCCCGCATCGGCGCCGCTGCCGGTGACGCTTTTCATCACGTCGCCTTCGCCCTGCGCCTTGGCGATGTAGGTTTCGATCGGGCCGCCGGGCACGAACTGGGTCAGGGCGAAATTGACCAGCATGATCCCGATCAGCGTCGGAATCGTCAGCATCAGCCTGCGAAGGATGTAGGCGCCCATGACCCTGCCCGTTCTGCCCCGCGCTTCGTCCGGCGCGCTACCTGATGGCCCCTGCCGCCTTCAAGGCGTCGGCCTTGGCCGCGTCATACCACCAGAAGTCCATCTCGCCCAGCGCATAGGGCGGCAGGGTCTGGGGATGGGCGTAAAGATCGAAATAGGCCACCGTGTCCTTATTCTTGAACCATTCCGGCACGCGGAACTGGATCGCACGCAGAACGCGGTCGAGCGCCTTTACCGCGACCGTCAACTCGGCCTTGCTGTTGGCCTGCATCACCTTCTCGATCAGGGCATCGACGGCCGGATCGGCAAGGCCCATCGAGTTGAAGGCGTCATTCACACCCTGGCTGCCGAAATACTGGATGAGGCCCGAGCCCGGCTCCTCGCCGGTCGGCGTCTGGTCGGTGATGATGTCGAAGTCGTGCGAGCGGCTTCGGCGGACATACTGCGCGTCATCGACATGCTGAAGGACGGCGTCGACGCCGAGCTTGCGCAGGTTCTCGACATACGGATTGATGATCCGGTCGAAGGCATTGTCTTGTTCCAGGAACTCGACCTTCAGCGTCTCGCCCTTGGCGTTCCGGCGCATCCCGTCGCTGCCCACGGCCCAGCCCGCCTGGTCCAGAAGGTCCGACGCCTTGCGCAGGTTGCCGCGATCCATCTGACGGGGGCCAGAGACGGGCGCCATGACCGGCGGCTGGTCGAGGACGCCGGGCGGCAGCTTGTCCTTCAGGGGTTCCAGAAGCGCCAGCTCTTCCGGCGAGGGCAGGCCGGTGGCGGCGAGGGTCGAGTTTTCCCAGAAGGAATTGATCCGGGCGTAAAGGCCGTAGAACAGCGTCGCGTTCGACCATTCGAAGTTGAACATCAGCCCGATCGCCTCACGCACGCGCGGGTCCTGAAACTTGTCGCGCCGCAGGTTGAAGACGAAGGCCTGGTTGTTGGCGATGTTGCCGTTCGGCAGTTCCGCCTTGACGACCCAGCCCTTCTGGATGGCCGGGAAATCATAGCCCGTCGCCCAGTTCTTCGACGAGTTTTCGTTGCGGAAGAGGTAGGCGCCGGACTTGAACCCCTCGAACGCGGCCGTCGGGTCGCCGAAATATTCGAAGCGAATCCGGTCGAAATTGTAGCGTCCGACGTTGTTCGGCAGGTCCTTGCCCCACCAGTTCGGGTTGCGCTTGTAGATGACGCGCTGGTTGCTGTCGAAGCGGTCGAGCATGTAGGGGCCCGAGCCGATGCCGGGGTCCATGCGCGTCTCGTCAAGCCGCGCGCCGGTCTTTTCAAACCAGGCCTTCGACATCACAGGCAGGCCCCCCACAAACTGGATGCGGTCGCGGGGCGGGCTGTCGGCCTTGAAGGTATATTTGACATGTGTGGGGTCGATGACCTCGACCTTGTCGAGGAATTTGGCCAGCACTGCCTGGAGCGAGACCAGACCCTGCGTCTGGAAAAGCCCGGTCGTGTAGGCCACGTCGGCGGCCGTCATGGGCGAGCCGTCAGAGAAGGTGATGTTCGGACGCAGCGTGAAGATGACCCAGGCCTTGTCCTTGGGATATTCGAGCGACTGGCAAAGGAGGCAGTAGAGCGTCCCCACCTCGTCCGCCGTGCCTTCCATCATCGACTCGTAGCCGATGCTGGACAGGGCGGCGGCGGTCCCTTTTACGGTGTAGGGATTGAACTGGTCGAAGGTGCCATAGGTCGCCTCTGACATCTCGCCGCCCTTCGGCGCGTCGGGATTGACGTAGTCGTAATGTTTGAAATCGGCCGGCAGCTTCGGCGGGTCGCCAAAGGTCGTGATGGCGTAAGATGTGATCGTATCCTCGGCCCAAAGCGGCCCAGGTGCGGCCAGCGCCGCCAGCGCGAGCGTCATGCCGACGAAAAGGTCGCGCTGAGCCATGAAGTTTCTCCCTGCCTGCGGGCCTAGCTAATGCGCCCCGCGCCCCTTTCGCAAGGTTTGCCGGCCCCTGGCCACCCACACGCGGGCCGACAATTGCGTGAACGGCGGCAGGAAAAAGGGCCGCTCCTTGCCGGGCGGCCCCTGTCGGTCTGTCGGCCTGTGCGGCCGGAGTGTCTTTTGCCGCGCTTACTTGATCGTCGCCAGGTAGGCGATGAGGTTGGCGCGGTCCTCGACCTTGGGCAGGCCGGCGAAGGTCATCTTCGTGCCCGGGATGTCCTTCTTGGGATTCTCGATCCAGGTGTCGAGCGATTTCGGGTCCCAGGTGCCGCCGTGGTTCTTCACGCCATCGGAATAGGCGAAGCCCGCGACCGAGCCCACGGCCCGGCCCACGATCCCGTTCAGGTGCGGGCCGACGGAATCGCCGCCGTCGACCTTGTGGCAGGCCTTGCACTTGTTGAAGATCGTCTCGCCCTTCTTGGCGTCGGCCGAGGCATAGACCGTGTCGAAGTCCGGGCCGGCTTCGGCGGTGGCTCCGCCGGCTGCCTCACCGCCGCCCACCGCAACCGAATAGGCCTGCGCCGGCTCTTCGCCACCGACCTTCGCGGGTTCCATGCTGTAAAGCGATTCGGCGCCCCACTTCACCAGGAAGAAGATCAGTGCGGCCCCGCAAAGCGCGCCCACGGTTTTCGTTGCAGTCATCGTGTCGAACATGTCGGCCCCGGCCTCGCCTGTCTTGTCGGTCGTGTCTTTTAGGTCGTGTCTGTTTGTCGTCTGGCGGTATCTATCCGCTTCCCCCCGCAAGGATCAAGGTATAGTTAGCCCGCCAGTCCGCCCAAAAGGGGCCCTGACCGGAGCCTGACACATGACCGGCCGCATCTCGTTCCAGGGGGAACCCGGCGCCTATTCGCATCAGGCCTGCCGCCAGGCACGTCCCGACCATGAGGCCGTGCCCTGCGCGACCTTCGAGGATACGATCGAGTTGTGCCGGCGGGGCGAGACGGATCTGGCCATGCTGCCGGTCGAAAACTCGACCTACGGGCGCGTCGCCGACATTCACCATCTGCTGCCGGAAAGCGGGCTTCATATCGTCGACGAAGCCTTCGTCAGGGTCCACATCAACCTTCTGGCCGTGCCGGGCACGCCCCTGTCGGCGGTCAAGCAGGCGATGAGCCACACGGTTCTGCTGGGCCAGTGCCGGGGCTTCCTGAAAGCGCACGGTCTTGCGCCGGTGACGGGCGCCGACACGGCCGGATCGGCGCGCGCGGTCGCCGAGCGGGGCGAGCCCCAGCTCGCGGCGCTCGCGTCCGAACTTGCGGGCGAGATCTACGGGCTCGACCTTCTGGCGCGCCATATCGAGGACCGGTCGAACAATACCACGCGCTTCCTGGTGATGGCGCGCGAGCCGGACCTGCGGCGGCGGGCCGACAAGATGATGACCAGCTTCGTCTTCCGCGTCCGCAACATCCCGGCGGCGCTTTTCAAGGCCATGGGCGGGTTCGCGACGAACGGCGTCAACATGACCAAGCTCGAAAGCTACATGGTCGACGGCATCTTCTCGGCCACGCAGTTCTATTCCGACATCGAGGGCCATCCCGACGATGAAAACGTCCGTCTCGCGCTGGATGAGCTGGCCTATTTCACCAGCGAGGTGAAGCTCCTGGGCGCCTATCCGGCTGACCCGCTGCGCGGCTAGCCCCGCCGAAGCTACCGAGCCGGCCCCAGGACGAAACGTTGCAGGCGGGGCGGCCGGTCCAGCCAGAGCTTCTGGTCCAGCCCGACCGTCCGGCCCGCCGCAAAAAGCCGGGCCATCGCCGGCGCGTCAAAGCTGATCGGATCCGGGGGCGTGATCCTGTCGGGGATGTAGGTCAGTTTCGTCGGAATGCCGGCATTCTTCGTCATCACGAAGGCAAGCTCTGTCTCGCGGTAGAGCGAATCGCGAAGCATCTGGCCGATACTCTTGCCGGTGATGCCCAGGATCGTGTCCTTCACCGGCGCGCCGAAGGTTCCCAGGCACATGCAGGCGTTCAGCACCATGTAGACATGTCGGCTCCGGTACCGGCCGGCAATCATGAAATCCCGCAAGAGGATCGACGACTTCACACCGCCGTCGACATGCATGTGGGGCGGCCCGCCCCGCCCGTCACCGATGAACACCGGCGGGAAGACACCCGGCACCGAGGCCGAGGCCAGCATGGCATCTATGAAGCGGTCGCGCTTGTCCGGCAGGTCGCTCGCGGCCAGGCCGCCCATATCCCAGACCACGCTTTCGCCTTCATCGAGGTCGGTCGACGCAATGTAGAGCCGCCGGCCCTTCTTCTGCTCGCGGGCGATCAGCTCCAGAAAGCCGGAGGTGACGACCGCTGCGATCCGGGCGCGCAGGGGGGCGCTGTCCAGCACCGCGTTCGACAGCAGGCCGCGAAGGCCGCGATCGCGGAAGATGTCGCGATCGTCGATGGTCGTGTAGAATTGGCGAAGCTCTTCGTCGTAGGCCGGTCCGGCAAAGGCCAGGGGCGCGATCAGGGCGCCGGTCGAAACGCCGGTCACGACATCGAATTCGGGCCGCTTGCCGCTCTGGGTCCAGCCGTAAAGGACACCCGCCCCATAGGCGCCGTTCGATCCGCCGCCGGAAAGGACGAGCACGTCCAGATCGCCGTCGCTGCCGAACCGCTTCGGCGCGGACCCTGCCAGGATCGAGGCCTGCGGCGCCAGCACATTGATCCGGCTCTGGGCGTCATAGAGGGGCAGCGCGCCTTCGGGCACTTCGGCCGTGACCCTGCCGCCCATGTCCGGCCGCTCGCCACCGCAGGCCGCCAGCAGCAGCACAATGGCCAGACCGACACTTGATATGGCACGCATCGCTATCCCCTGAGCTGTCGTCAGCCCCCGAACAACTTCGCCCAAAGCCCCGCGGCCCAGAACATCGGCGCCAGCGTCAGCATCAGCAGCCCGATGCCGAACTTGTCGCGCGTCGCGAAGACGATCGGGTCGTAGTCCTGCTTGCCATACCAGCCGAGCGCCACCATTCGCACAAGCCAGATGGCCATCGGAATCATGGCGACCCACAAGAGCCAGGTCGTCGGGTAGAGAAGGCGCGCCTGATCGGAAAGCGTATAAAGGAGGAAGATCAGAAGGGCGCCGACCGTCCCGAGGCCCGCGACGTTCAACAGATCGCCCCGGTCCCTGCGGGAGTAGCCCCTGCCCGGCAGGCGCTCGTCCGATTTCGCCAGCGTCAGTTCGGTCAGCCGCTTGACGCAGCCGAGCGCTATGAAGATCGGGAAGATGAAGATCAGGATGTAGATCGAGACGCTGATCTGTCCCGCAGCCGCGCCGGCGACCACGCGGATCGTGTAAAGGGCGGCGAGTGTCGCCACGTCGACCCAGCGCATCCGCTTCAGCTTCAGCGAATAGGCCAGCGACAGGGTCATGTAGACCAGGAGCGTGAAGAGGAACGCGCCGTTCAGGCAAAGCGCGATCACCAGCGCCGTTCCCGCGCAAAGGGCAGATGTGGCGACCCCGATCGGGATCGGCACCTTGCCCGAGGCGAAGGGCCGGTACTGCTTGGTCGGATGCAGCCGGTCGGCCTCGAGGTCGAGAAGGTCGTTGACCACATAGATCGACGAAGCGGCGAGCGAGAAGGCGACCATGCCCCACAGGATCGGGATCAGTGTCTGCAGGTTGAAATGGTGCGAGGCGATCAGGGGCATGATCAGAAGGATGTTCTTGACCCACTGATGCGGCCTGAGCGCCTTGAGGATGGCGCGCGGCTCGAGGCCGCCGGGAAGCTTCGTGACCTCCCTGCCCCGGCTTTCCAGGACGCGCGCCGAGGCCTCGTTGCCGACGACATAGGGGTGGTCGCAGCGGTCCCAGACGGCCATGTCGACCTTGCTGTCGCCGACATAGTCGAAGCCGCCGTCGCCCAGCGCCTCGACCAGCGCGTCGGCCTTGGCGCGGCCGGTCAGGTTCACCCGCCCGTCCGAGGCGAAGACGCGGGGGCTGAGGCCGTAGTCCGCCGCGAGCCGCTCGACCAGGCTCCGGTCGGAGCCAGAGGCCAGGATCACGTCGCGCCCTGCGATGCGGGCGTTGAGCGCGAGGTCGGCCACCTCGGCGTTGACGGGCAGAAGGTCGGTGCGGATCACCGCGACCTCGGCCAGGCGCTCCTTCAGCCGGGCGCGGTTTCCGAGGTGGGAGGCAAGCGCCCCGAGCGTCGCGAAGGGCGCGTGGCCAAGGCCGGACCAGAGACATTCCCACAAGAGGTCGGTCCTGAGGAAGGTGCCGTCCACATCCAGGACGAGTGGCTTGTCGACAGGGTTTCCGACAGGGTTTCGGGCTGTCAAAGCGACTGTCCTCCGGTCACGAAGACGCAGCCGTCGCTCACCAGGTCCGGCGGCGTCAGGCAGAGGTTGCGCGCGACGGTCCAGGCGGCCAGCACCTTCGGCACATAGTCCCGCGTTTCGGCAAAGGGCGGCACGCCGCCCGCGCCGAGGACGGCGTTTTCGCCGGCATTGTAGGCCGCGAGCGCCAGCACCGGGTCGCGGTTGAACTGCTTCATCAGCCAGTCGAGGTAGGCGACGCCGCCCTTGATGTTCTGGCTCGGGTCAGAACGGTCGTCGACGCCGAACCTGTCGCCGGTGGCCGAGATGAGCTGCATCAGCCCGACCGCCCCCGCACCCGATTGCGCGGCCGGGTTGCCGCCGCTTTCGACGCTGATGACCGCGACGACCAGCGCGGGCGAGACGTTGGTCCCGGCGGTCGCCTGAAGGATTTCGGCCGAATGGGCGCGGGCGATGTCCTGCATCGCCTGCATGCGGGGCACGGCAACCGTCTGGCCCGACGGTCCCTTGGTCAGGCTGTCGAGCGCAAGCGAGAAGCGGCCCTGGCTGTCGCCGATCTTGGGCGAGACGAGCGTCCAGAACCAGTCGTAAGTGCCGGGCTTGACGGCCGGAACGCCCGTGCCGGGATAGGCGCCGCTGTTGTAGCCCCCGCCCGTCACCGCGGGCAGGCTGGCCGAGGCCGTCTGGCCATGCGCAGCCGGCCCCCAGGCCGGCAGCGAGGCCAGCTGGGCGGCCTGTTCGGCCGGATCAATCTGCACCAGGATGCGTTTCACCGCGCCCGCCGTCGGCGGTTTCACGGTCTTGAAGGTGAAGTCGGCAGCGGGCGCCGGCGCCGGAACGGTCCGCGCCAAAGGCACCGGATCCGCGGCCGCCTGGGACGCCCACAAAAGAACTGCCGCGATCGGGGTCGTGACGACCACGCGCTTCATATCAGTATCCTTGCCTGCCTTCGGTGCTCTTTTTCCTTGAAAAAAGCGTCGAATGTCGGGCCTGCCAACGAGATTCTGCGCCGGCCCTCGTGTTTTTCGCCCGCCGCCGCCTTTCGGCAACAGCCATCTTTGCGCCGCAAATGATCCAGAATGTCGATATGGCGCTGCCGTATTGCTGCCACGAGGCTCTGCTTAGACTGTGCAAATTCCCTAGCGAAACGCCAGTGGGGGCCAGACAAGCAAAGGCCAGCCCCCCCGACGCCCTAGAACGAGGACTTGCAGATGAATGGTTTCAGGTTTGCCCGATTTGCCGCTGAGGACGAGGGTGCCGTGACGGTGGACTGGGTGGTCCTGAGCGCCGCTGTCGTCGGGCTTTGCCTTGCCGCCTTCGGCACGATCAAGAGCGGGACGGCCAGCCTTTCGAGCAAGCTGAACAACACGATGTCGTCCATGTCGATCAATTCGACCTTCTGACGAGCGCGCCGGCCGTCGGGCGCGCGGTTGCCGCGCGGCCCGACAGGGCGGGTTGATCGGGCGGAGTGATCGCCGAGCCCCGGCGGGCGCCAGAAGTCCGGAACGCAAGGATCGGCACACAAGGATCGGGTGGACGTCTGCGAAGCAACGCCCCAGATCAGCCAGAGGCGCAGGGCGGTCAGCGGACCAGAGCGCGCCATCTGAAAACAGAACGTTTCCGAGGCGCGCCGGGGCTGTTTCAGCACCCCCGGGGCGTTCATGCTTTTTCCGCAGTCCTGCCTAAATTGCGCCCTGATTGGCCGTGAAAGTGCCTTCATCCGGAGACCTATGCCGCTGAACATCGCAGCTTGGCCAACGTGACAAACGCTCGATGAGGAAGGGCATTCGGAATGAAATACTTCAAACTCGCAGACACATTCGCGTCCGAGGAAGACGGCGCCGTGACCGTTGACTGGGTCGTGCTGACCGCTGCCGTTGTCGGTCTGGGCGTCGCCGCCCTCGCCGCCGTTCGGGGTGGCATGGCAAGCCTGACCGAAAAGGTCGACTCGACGATGTCGGGCATGACGATCCAGACCACCTTCTGAGCCGCCGCCCCTATCCGGGGCAGGTGGAACCGACGAGGCCGCGCCCAGGAAGGTGCGGCCTTTTTCTTTGCCCGCCACCTTTCATTGCCCACCACCGCAGATTTCCTCGCCCCCAGGGCCGCGCGAGATCAGGGTAGCGCGAGATCAGGGTCGCGAGATCAGGGTAGCGCAAAAGTATCCGCCGTTGCGTCCAAAATGGAAACGATCTGTTCCCGCGATTTCGTGATCTCCACTGATTCTCCCCCTGTGTGCCGAATTTGCGCCCAGATCGTCCGGCAAATTCATCTCATCGGGCGGTGGTTGCCCCCGGTCATCGCTGGACACCGCCGATGGTTTTAACCCTGGATTTGAAAGGACTGCCCAAATGAAATTCTTCAAGCTCGCTGGCAAATTCCACACCGAAGAAGACGGCGCCGTGACCGTTGACTGGGTCGTGCTGACCGCCGCCGTTGTTGGCCTTGGCCTCGCCGCTCTCGCCGCTGTCCGTGGCGGCATGAAGAGCCTGACCGGCAAGGTCGACTCGACGATGTCGGGCATGTCGATCCAGACCACGTTCTGATTTCACGCCCGGAAACGGGCGTATCCAAGACCGAAGGGCCGTATCCATGGGGATGCGGCCCTTTCGCTTTTCTGGCCACCCGCTGCCACCGGGAGGCGCATGCGCTGCCGTCGCCTGGCAGCCGGGATCGGCAGCCCGGGCCGCCATTCCCCCCTTCTACTTTCCCTACTTTTTTCCCTGCGCGCGCGTAGGGACCCGGCCCTTCGCGGCACCCAGGGCCGGGCTCGATGAAGCGCACCCTGATCAGGACGCCTGGCGGCCAGGCCCGATCCGGCCCGCGCCGCCGCCCGCAGCGTCCCCCGCTTCAAGGCCGCGCGATAGGTCCCGATCACGAAACGGTGTGTTAGGACTTTCTTCATACTTTCACTGATTTTCCATTGGTGCGCCTAAGTTGCGTCACCTTTGACCGGCAAATTCAACTCATCCGGCGGTGATAAGCCCACCGGACACCGCCGATGGTGAAACATAGAAACCCGAAAGGAAGTCCCAAATGAAATTCTTCAAACTCGCCGGCAAGTTCCAAACCGAAGAAGACGGCGCCGTGACTGTTGACTGGGTTGTGCTGACCGCCGCCGTTGTCGGCCTTGGCCTCGCTGCCCTCGCCGCTGTCCGCGGCGGCATGAAGAGCCTGACCGGCAAGGTCGACTCGACGATGTCGGGCATGTCGATCCAGACCACGTTCTGATGTTGCGCCCGCCAGGCGGGCCGATCAGACCGATACGGGGCCGCGTCCTTCCGGACGCGGCTTCGGCTTTTTCCCAATTGTCCGGCAACGGGAAACGATTTGTCGCGGATGGCCTGGAAATATCCTGCCGCTGCGTCAAATTTCAGCCCTTATTTTCAGCCACTCTGGACCAATCCGGCCAAAGTGCCGTCCCTACAAGGCACCCACCCCCGGGCAGCGACCCATTACGCGGAAAGGACATACTATGAAATTCTTCAAACTCGCCAATTCGTTCCAGGAAGATGAAGACGGCGCCGTCACGGTCGACTGGGTGGTCCTGACCGCCGCGACCGTCGGCCTTGGCATCGCGGCTCTTGGCGCGATCCGGGGCGGGATGGCGAAACTGACCTCGAACATCAACAGCTACCTGTCGGCCCAGACGATCTCGTCGACCTTCTGACGGGGCCGGATCGAGGATCGGACCGTGGGCGACACCTGCCCCCGTTCCGAGCCTGATCGGGCGTGACAGACGAAAGCTGAAAGCCGCGCCTTCCCGGTGCGGCTTTCGTTCGCCCGGGGGCCCGATCGTTTCCGCTGGGTGCAAATTCCTTGGGTTTTGACCCGTCCGACCATGCTTTTGCCGCAATCGGGGGGGAGAAGGGCGCGAATGCCCGGGGCTTTCCGCCCCGCCGTCCGTTCACGAAGGGATATCAGATGCGCATGGTTTTCGGTCTGGTGCTGGTTGTCGGCCTCGCCCTCGCGGGCTTCGCCGTCTACATGGCCCAGGGATACATGGCCGACCTCCAGAACCAACGCGACATGCTTCTGAAGGCGCAGGAAGAAGCGCCCCAGCTGGTCGATGTCGTCGTTGCCAAGAAGGCGTTGAAATATGGCGAGCGCTTTACCCGCGACGATCTCGACGTGGTGAAGTGGCAGGCCGACAAGGTGCCGGAAGGCGCCTTCCACGTCATCGTCGACAAGCAGGGCGGCGATCCGGCCAAGCCGCCGGTGTTCTTCGACGGCGAGACGCGGCCCCGCGCCGTCCTGCGCTCGGTCGAGGTCTATGAGCCGATCCTCTTGAAGAAGATCACCGATCCGGGTGTCGATGCGGGCATCAACGCGAACCTGACCCCCGGCATGCGGGCACTTGCGCTGAACGTCGACGTGTCGACCGGCGTGTCGGGCTTCCTGCGGCCCGGTGACAAGGTCGACGTCTACTGGTCGGGCAACGCCAACGGCAAGGACGTGACCAAGCTGATCCAGGCCTCGGTCCGGCTGATCGCCATCGACCAGAGCGCGGATGCCGACCGCACCGACCAGACGCAGCTTGCGCGGACCGTGACGGTCGAGGTGAGCCCCGAACAGGTCGCGGCGCTGGCACTTGCGCAGAACTCCGGGCGGCTCACGCTGTCGCTTGTCGGCACGGGCGACACGATTGCCACCGGCGCGGTAGAGATCGACCGCAACAAGCTTCTGGGCATCAGCGACGCCCCGGCGCCCGCCCCGGCCGCCGAAGCGCCCAAGGTCTGCACGATCAAGACCAACAAGGGCGGCCAGATCGTCGAAACGCCGATCGCCTGCACCAACTGAGCTTCTGATCCGGCGCGCGGCCCCCCTGGCCCCGCGCCGGATCCATGTTTGGCGCCCACCTGATGTGGTAGGCGCCGCGCCCAAGCCCCCCAATACTGCGAATCACCTGCGTGACTGTTGCCCTGAGCCCACAGAAACAGCGCCTGACAAGCACCGGATTCTTGCAAAAAAAGCGGCATTCGCGCATTGTTGCGCAAATCAGGGCGACAAGACCCTTCACAAAAGTGATCCGAGAGGCAGGTCACATGTATATTAAACCTCACGTCCGGGCCGGACTCGTCGGCCTGTCGGTCAGTTTTGCCGCGCTTGGCGCGGCGGCTCCCGCACCCGCCGAAACGCTGAAGGTCCTGCAGGGATCATCGACCAACGTGCTGTCGGTTCCGATGAACCGGGCCGTCGTCCTGCAAAGCGACCAGCCGTTTTCGGAACTGTCGATCGCCAACCCCGGGATCGCCGACATCTCGACCCTGTCGGACAAGTCGATCTACGTCCTTGGCAAGGCGCCGGGGCGCACGACGCTGACGCTTCTGGGGCCCGAGGGCAAGCTGATCTCGAACGTCGATGTGCAGGTCAGCCTGGATGTCGCCGAGTTCAAGGAGCGGCTGAAAGAGATCCTGCCGAACGAAAAGATCGAGGTGCGGTCCGCGAATGACGGGATCGTCCTTTCGGGCACGGTTTCGTCGACCGCCTCGCTCGACAAGGCGCTGGACCTGGCAGAGCGCTATGCGCCGCAGAAGGTGTCGAACCTGATGGGCGTCGGCGGCGTGCAGCAGGTCATGCTGCAAGTGCGGTTCGCCGAAATGCAGCGGTCGGTCAGCAAGACGCTGAACGGCGGCCTGACGATCAACAGCAACAACGCGGCCGCAGGCACCGGCACGGGTGGCCTGGCGAGCGTGCCGTCGACCATCGCCGGCCAGTTGCCGTCCATCGGCACCGCCTTCAAGCTGAACTCGACCATGGCAGGCGGCGGTCTGATCCAGTCGACGCTAGGCGGGGTCGCCTTCTCGGCCATGCTCGAGGCGCTCGAGTCGAAGGGTCTGGTCCGCACGCTGGCCGAACCGAACCTGACGGCGCTCTCGGGTCAGCAGGCGAAGTTCCTGGCGGGCGGCGAATATCCGATCCCGGTCGTGCAGCCTAGCGCGTCGGGCACGGCGATCACCGTCGAATACAAGCCCTTCGGGGTCGAGCTTGCCTTCACCCCCCGCGTGGTGGACGGCGACATCATCAACCTGGAAGTCGACGCCTCGGTCTCCGGCATCGACTCGACGATTTCGGTGCAGAACGGCGGCTTCTCGATCAACGCCTTCAAGCGGCGCCAGACCTCGACCACGGTCGAGATGCGCGACGGCGACAGCTTTGCCATCGCGGGCCTTCTGCAGGACAACTTCCGCGACCTGAATGGTCAGGTGCCGTGGCTCGGCGACATTCCGGTGCTGGGCGCCCTTTTCCGCAGCGCCGACTATCAGCGCGACCAGTCCGAACTGGTGATCGTCATCACGCCGCACCTCGTCTCGCCGGTCAGGGGCGAAACGCTCGCGCTGCCGACCGACCGGGTGCGGCCGCCGACCGAGGCCGAGCTGTTCCTGCTGGGCAAGACGGCCGGGGCGAAGCAGAAGGGTGCGGCGGGCGAAGTGGCCAAGCAGGATTTCACCAGCCCCTACGGCTATGTGATGGAGCAATAGATGACCCGCGCGCTTCTTCTTTCGCTCGCAGCCGCGGCGACACTGGCCAGCGGCTGTTCCAAGGAAACCCAGGTCTTCGGATCGCTTTATTCCGAAGCCGGGTCCGACGTGCAGACGGATGATTTCGGCCAGTCCGTCGCCATGAACACCGGGCAGATGACCTCGCAGCAGAACTATGCGATCGACCTGACGCGCAAGTTCGGCGCCGACGTGCCGCCGGTGGTCAACTTCGCCTTCAACAGCTCGGTTTTGGACGCACAGGCGCAGCAGACCCTGCTGAAACAGGCCAGCTGGATCAAGCAGTTCCCGGAAGTGCGCTTCCGCGTCTACGGCTATACCGACCTGGTCGGATCGGCCGGCTACAACAAGTCGCTTGGCATGCGCCGTGCGCAGGCGGTCGTCGGCTTCCTGGTCAGCCAGGGCATCAGCCACTCGCGGCTCGAGGCCGTCGTTTCCTTCGGCAAGACGCATCCGCTGGTCTTTACGCAGGGCCCCGAACGGGCCAACCGGCGCGCGGTCACTGAAGTGTCGGGCTTCGTGCAGACCAGCAAGCTGGTTCTGAACGGCAAATATGCCGCGATCATCTTCCGCGAATATGTGAACAGCGCCCAGCCCCTGCCGCAGACCCAGACCCAGAGCGGGGCCGGCGGGACCGCAAGCGGCACCTGATCCCGACCATCCGGTCACTGTTTCGTGCGCATGGCGGCCTTTGGCAACAAAGGCCGCCTTCGCTTTTGCATCGTCTTAACAAATCGCACAATTTCGATCTTTTAGCCGCAATCTCGCCAAGTTCTTCACCGACTTTCGAAACTGGATCGTGACGACCCCCATGTGCCCGCCGGCACGGGGCCGGCGCGATGATTGTGAAAGTTATGTAAAGGCGCCGCCCGCGCCCGAGAACCATCGGGTGAAACCCGGTGAACAAGGACGAATTTGAATGAGCAGCGTCAGAGCCCTGCAGGCCGAACCCGCGCCGATCGTCGCATGCACGATTTCGCGTGATGTGAGCAATTTCGACCTGTTGATCGAGGACATGGAAGCCGAGCTTGGTGAAAGCTGGGGCGATCTGTCCTTCAACGACGCACAGGTTTTCCTTGGGCAGCCCGACGCCGGGTCGCTGCAGTTCGTGGCCATCGCCGTCGATGCCCAGGACGAGGGCGACCTGGCCCGCATCTCGGCCATCATTGCGCTGGCCAAGGAACGCGGCATCAAGGTCATCCTGATCGCCGACGAGGTCAGCCCGATCGCGCTGCACCAGCTCTTGAAGCTCGGCGCGGACGGGTTCGTGCCCTACCCCCTGCCGGAACAGGCGCTGCGCGAGGCGATCGACCAGCTGAGCCGCGTGCCGGAGCCGGTGGCCGAGGGGGTCCATGCGCCGGCCTTCAAGGGCAAGGGTGACCGCGACGGGGTGATCCTGCCGGTGCACGGCCTGTCGGGCGGTGCAGGGGCCACGACCTTCGCCGTGAACCTGGCGTGGGAGCTTGCGAACGCGCAGAAGGAAAACCCGCCGCGCGTCTGCCTTCTGGACTTCAACTTCCAGTTCGGCTCGGTCTCGACCTACCTCGACCTGCCGCGCCGCGAGCTGGTCTACGAGATGCTGTCGGACACGGCCTCGATGGACGCCGATGTGTTCCTTCAGGCGATGCTGACCTTCCACGACAAGCTTTATGTGCTGACCGCGCCGGCCGACATGCTGCCCCTGGATATCGTGTCGCCCGACGACATCGGCCGGATCCTGGACATCGCGCGGACGAACTTCGATTTCGTCGTCATCGACATGCCCGGCACCATCGTTCACTGGACCGAACAGGTCCTGTCGCGCGCGCACGTCTACTTCGCGCTGATGGAGCTGGACATGCGGTCCGCCCAGAACGCACTGCGCATGATCCGGGCGCTCAAGGCCGAGGAACTGGGCTATGAAAAGCTGCGCTTTGCGCTGAACCGCGCGCCGAAGTTCACCGACCTGTCCGGCAAGGGCCGGGCCAAGCGGCTGGCGGAAAGCCTGGATATCAAGCTGGACCTGCAATTGCCGGACGGCACGCGGCAGGTGACGCAATCAAACGACCACGGGCTGCCCCTGGCGGAGACTGCGGCCAAGAACCCGCTCCGCAAGGAAATTGCCAAGCTGGCCACGCAACTCTTTGAACTCGCCAAAGCGACAGAGACCGCCAAGGGCTGAGGCCCGGCGTGACCTGATGCACGACTGACCGACGGAAGGGGCCCCATGTTTTCGCGCTTCAAGAAACCCGACGCACCCGGACAGAAGCCCGCCGCCACGGCGAGCGCACCGCCCGTCCGGCCTTTGGCCGAAGCCGCGCAGGCGGCGCAAGCCGCACGCGCCAGCGGCGGAATCGGCCGCAAGCCGGTCGCCGGGGGGCCGGTCAGCCCGCAGGCCGCGGCAGCCGACAAGGACAAGAAGCGCAAGGAGCGCATGGGCGAGGTCAAGGTCGAGCTGCACAAGCGGCTTCTGGACAACCTCAACCTGTCGGCGCTCGAACATGCGACCGAAACCGACCTGAAGCAGGAAATCAGCGCGATCACCGCCGAGGCGACGGACGAGATCGGCATGGTCCTGAACAAGGACGAGCGCATCACGCTCGTCCAGGAACTGTATGACGAGGTCATGGGCCTTGGCCCGCTCGAACCGCTGCTGAAGGACGAGACGGTCAACGACATCCTGGTCAACGGGCCGCGCCAGATCTTCGTCGAACGGTCGGGCAAACTGACGCTGACCGACATCACCTTCAAGGATGAACGCCACCTTCTGCGGATCATCGACAAAATCGTGTCGGCGGTGGGCCGGCGCGTCGACGAATCGAACCCCTATTGCGACGCGCGCCTGGCCGACGGGTCGCGCTTCAACTGCATGGTGCCGCCGGTTGCGGTCGACGGCTCGCTCGTCTCGATCCGGAAGTTCAAGAAGGACAAGCTTGGCATCGATGATCTGGTGCGCTTCGGCGCCTTCACCGAGGAAATGGCGGCCTACCTTCAGGCCGCCGTCGCCACGCGCCTGAACGTCATCGTGTCGGGCGGGACGGGTTCGGGCAAGACGACGACGCTCAACGCGCTGTCGTCCTTCATCGACAATACCGAACGGATCCTGACGATCGAGGATACGGCGGAACTTCAGTTGCAGCAGACCCACGTCGGCCGGATGGAAAGCCGCCCGGCGAACGTCGAGGGCAAGGGCGCCGTCACCCAGCGCGACTGTCTGCGGAACGCGCTGCGTATGCGTCCTGACCGCATCATCGTCGGCGAAACGCGCGGCGAGGAAGTCATCGACATGTTGCAGGCCATGAACACCGGCCACGACGGGTCGATGACCACGATCCACGCCAACAGCGCCCGCGACGGTGTCAGCCGTCTGGAAAACATGGTCGCCATGGCCGGGATCGAGATGCCCCTTAAGGCCGTGCGCTCGCAGATCGCGTCGGCTGTCAACCTGATCGTTCAGGCCAGCCGCCTTCAGGACGGCTCGCGCCGGATGACCTCGATCACCGAGATCACCGGGATGGAGGGCGAAGTCATCTCGATGCAGGAAATTTTCCGCTACGAGCGCCTGGGCCTTGCGCCGGACGGAAAGATCATCGGCCGCTTCACCGCGACCGGGGTGCGCTCTGCCTATGCCGACCGCTTCAAGCAGTGGGGCTACGACCTGCCGTCCTCGATCTATGAACCCGTTGCCGCGGAGTAAGCCATGATCATCAGTCCAACCCCGATCATCTACGGCCTGATCTTCATCGCCGTCCTCGTCCTGGTCGAAGGCCTGTATCTGGTCATCTTCGGCAAGTCGATTTCGCTCAACAGTCGGGTCAGCCGGCGGCTCGAGCTTCTGGAAAAGGGCGGCCAGCGCGAAAAGGTGCTGGAACAGCTTCGCAAGGAAGCGACGCAGCATCTGAAAGCGACCGGGATTCCGCTTTATTCGATCCTGGCCAAGAAGGCGCAGATGGCCAACATCGCCTTTTCGCCCAAGGCGCTGATCGGCGTCATGGCCGGGCTGTCGGGCGTCGCCTTCGTCTTCCTGTCGATCGCCACCAGCGCCAGCCTTGGCGTCCAGATCGCCGTCGCGATCCTGATGGGGGTAGGCGGCGTCTTCATGTGGGTGAGCCGCAAGGCCAAGAAGCGGCTCAACCTGATCGAAGAACAACTGCCGGACGCGGTCGAGCTGATGGTGCGTTCGCTGCGCGTCGGCCACCCGTTCGCTTCCGCCATCCAGATCGTCTCGCGCGAGGTGCCGGACCCCCTCGGGACCGAGTTCGGCATGATCGCGGACGAAGCGGCCTATGGCCGCGACGTGTCGGAATCGCTCAAGGACCTGGCCGAGCGGGTCGACATGCAGGACCTGCGCTTCCTGGCCGTCGCCGTGACGATCCAGAGCACGTCGGGCGGCAACCTGGCCGAGATCCTGGACGGGCTGGCCAAGGTGATCCGCGCCCGCTTCCGGCTGTTCCGCCGGGTGCGCGCGATCACCTCGGAGGCCAAATGGTCGGGCATGTTCCTGTCCGGCTTCCCGCTGGCGGTGCTGGCCGTCATCCAGATTTTGAAGCCCGACTATTTCGACACGGTGAAGAACACGGCCGCCTTCATTCCGATGGCTCTCGTCGTCTTCGCGCTTCTGGGCGCCAACATGGTGTTCATGAAGATCATGACCAATATCAAGGTGTAAGGACCCATGTCCGCGATCAATCAAATGCTGGTCGACAAGCTCGGACCGCTCGGGCCGCTGATCGTGCTTGGCGGCCTGGGCTTCCTTCTGATCCTTGGGGTCCTGCCGATCCTGATGCGCAAGCAGGCCGACCCGATGGCCAAGTTCCGCGACCAGGCCAAGCCGCAGGCCGGGGGCAAGGACGCGGGCGCCAAGAAGTCGCTGCGCCATGGCGGCAAGGGCAGCGACCGGCTGGACAAGTTCGCGACCTTCCTCGAACCGAAGACCGAGGAAGAGATGACGACGGCCCGCATGAAGATGACGCGGGCGGGCTACCGGGGCCGCAATGCCGTCCGCACCTTCCACGCCATCCAGTTCACGCTGGGCCTCGTCTGCCTGACGATCGGCGTGGGCTATGCACTCTTTGCCTCGATGAGCGAGGGGATTTCGACGACGAAGCTGATCCTGTCGGTCCTCGTGCCGGGCGGCGTGGGGTATTACCTGCCGAAATACTGGGTCGAAAAGCGCATCACCTCGCGTCAGGGAGAGATCCAGAACGGCTTCCCGGACGCGCTCGACATGCTTCTGGTCTGCGTCGAGGCGGGCCAGTCGCTGGACCAGGGAATCATCCGCGTCTCGAAGGAGCTGCATGCGGGCTATCCCGCGCTGGCCGAGGAATTCGAGATCGTGTCCCAGGAGGTCAAGGCGGGCAAGGAAAAGACCGCCGTGCTGCGCGCCTTCGGCGATCGCGCCGGGGTGCAGGACGTGTCGTCGTTCGTGACCGTGATGATCCAGTCCCAGACTTTCGGCACGTCGATCGCCGAGGCTCTGCGCGTCTATGCGTCGGAAATGCGCGACAAGCGCGTGATGCGCGCCGAAGAGGCGGCTAACAAGCTGCCGACGAAGATCACGCTCGGCACCATGATGTTCACGGTGCCGCCGCTGCTCATTATCCTTGTCGGTCCGTCGGTCTACGATATGATGCAGATGTTCCAGAATTTCAAAATGTAGACACATGTTCCCAACCCGTCCCGGCCTGGCCGTGGCATCGCTTCTGACACTGGCCGCCTGCGTTCCCGCAGGCGGCCTTTCGCAGAAGGGCCAGCCCGGTCCCTCGCCCTACGCGCCGGGCGTCGCCAAGGACGAACAGTCGGTCGACGGGCTGATCGTCGGCCACCGGCTGATGGCGGCGGGGGAATATCAGCTGGCGCTCGATGCCTATTACCGAGGAGCTGCCGAACATGGGGCGACGGTCGACGTCTTTTCGGCCATCGGCTCGGCCGACCTTAAGCTCGGCCGGCTCGGGCAGGCCGAACGCATCCTGCGCAAGGCGATCGAGATCGACGGGCGGTTCGTTCCGGCCTGGAACAACCTGGGCGTCGTCCTGATGGAGAAGGGCGACGTGGGCGAGGCGAGCCGGGTCTTCAAGACGGCCTATGCGCTGGACAGTGGCCGTTCGGACGACATTCGCAACAATCTGCGCCACGCGCTCGCCAAACTGGACAATCCCGCCTATTCTCCGCCGCCAGAGGAGCATTTCTCGTTGGTCAGGCGGGGATACAACGAATATCTGTTGCTGACCAACTCGTGAGGCAGAGCAGAAAAGGACGCAGAAGATGCGCCACCCACTTCCAACATCCCTGCTGCTGGCGGGGATGATCCTGATTGCGGGCTGCGCGCACCGCGACAAGGGCGCCGAGGCCGCCAAGGCCCTGAAAGACCTGAACGTTGTCGATGCGTCGGGCATGAATGACCTGATGCTGAATGCGACCAGTCCCGAACAGTCGGTGGCCTATTTCTCCAAGGCGGCTGCCGACAATCCGACGCGGATCGACCTGAAGCGCGGGCTGGCGAAGTCGCTCATCCGCGCCGGCAAGGCGGCCGATGCTGTCCCGGTCTGGAAACAGGTCGCCAACAGCGCCGACGGCACGAACGAGGACCGGGTGAACCTGGCCGATGCGCTGATCCGCACCAACGACTGGAAGGGCGCGCGGGCCGAGCTGAACCAGATTCCGCCGACCTACGAAACCTTCGAGCGCTACCGGCTCGAAGCCATGGTGGCCGACAGCGGCAAACAGTGGAAGAAGGCCGACAGCTTCTATGAAACCGCCTTCGGCCTGACGACGAAGCCCGCGGGCGTCCTGAACAACTGGGGCTATTCCAAGCTGTCGCGCGGCGATTATGCGGGGGCCGAGAAGCTCTTCACCAAGGCGCTGACCTACGACAGTTCGGTCTTCACCACGAAGAACAACCTGGTGATGGCCCGCGCGGCGCAGCGCAAGTATGACATGCCGATCGTCGCCATGACGCAGGCGGAACGGGCGCAGCTGCTCTATACGGCGGCACTTACGGCGATCAAGCAGGGCGACACGAACACGGGCAAGGCGCTTCTGCAGCAGGCCATCGACACCTCGCCCCAGTATTTCGAGGAAGCGGTCCGCGCGCTTCAGACGCTCGACGGGACCGCGGGCACGGCGGTGTCGCAATGATCGGCCAGATGCTGGGCATCACGCCCCCGCAAGCCTATTTCCTGATGCTGATCTGCGTCCTGCCGATCTGCTTCTGGGTCTGCCTGAGCGATTTGAAGAAGATGCGCATCCCGAACAAGGCCAATGGCCTTCTGATGCTGGTCTTCCTGGTGGTGGGCGGGCTGATGCTGCCGCTCGATGTCTTTGCCTGGCGCTGGCTGAACCTGCTCGCGGTGCTTGTCATCGGCTTTTTCCTGACGAACTTTGCCGGTGTCGGCGCGGGCGACAGCAAGTTCGCCGCCGCCGCCGCGCCCTTCTTCGACCCCGCGCACCTGAGCTTCATCCTGCCCCTTTTCGCGGCCTGCCTGCTTGGCACCTTCGCCGGGCACCGCCTTTTCCGCGCCATTCCCGCCGTCCGGCGCGCAACGCCGGACTGGGCATCCTGGGGGCACAAGAAGTTCCCCATGGGGCTCGCGCTGGTCGGGACGCTGGTCGGCTACCTGCTGATCCGGTCCTTCCCCAGCCTTTACGACGCCTTGTTCGCCTGGACGACGATGTAAAGCGGGCGGCGTTCGTGGATGGTGAGCTTGTAGCCGCCATCCGCGAGCGATTTCAGCATGGTGGCGCGGACACGGCCGTTCGTCGGGCACAGGGGCACGACCAGATAGTCGGCATCCTTGACGCCCGCGACCGTGCCGTAGTTCCAGGGCGCTGCCCCCTTCATCGGCGGGAAATCCCCATAGAGGTAGAGCGCCGAGAAGAGGTCGACGAGCAGGATCTTCTTGCCCCGGTAGCCCGCCGCCTCCAGGTCATGGGCCAGCACCTCATGCACGGCCTTGGTGCCCATCGTCACCTCGCAGTCGGGCAGCGACTCGCCGTTCAGCTTCGGCGGCTCGGGCTTGGCGGCGCGGGCGGCATAGACGAAATAGGGCGAGTCCGGGCGCATCGCCGACACGCTTTCCTGCACCCCGAGGATTCGGATCGCGGCGGGGCGCACGTCCGTCTCGCCCACCAGTCCCAGCAGGGGCTCGGTCTTGGCAGTCTCGGCGTTCAGGTGACGGATCGGGCTCAACGCCATGTTGTTGAGCGAGGGAAAGGCGAAGGCCGCCGCGACCAGCGCCATGCCGCTGAACCAGGGCTTCAGGTCAGCCCCCCCCTCGGTCAGGAGCGGCCCGTCGGGGCGCAGCGTCCAGAGCAGGAATGCCAGGAACAGGATCCATTGGGGATCGTTGCCGTAGTTCTGATAGGTGATGTAGACGAAGCCCGGCAAGAGGACGAGCATCAGGATCCCCTCGACATTGTGCCCGCCAAGCCGCAGGACAATGACCGAGGCGACCATGAGGAAGCTCAGGCCGACGAAGGCCGGACCGCCTGCCACGGCCCAGATCGGCTCGCCCGGCTCTGGCCGGACGGCTGAGCGGGAGACGGCCAGCAGGTCGTCGGCATAGGCCCTCCAGAACTCCAGGCCGGCAAAGGCGGTGATCAGAGCCGCCACGATCAGGCCGCCCAGGACCACCATCGCCGCCGTTCCCCACCAGCGCCGGAGGATCAGCCCCAGTGCCACGGCGGGCGCCAGCGCCAGGAAGTAGGTCATCTTCATCAGAACAAGGACGCCAAGCCCCAGCCCCAGGACCAGCCCCTCGGCCCAGTTCGGCGCACCGCCCTCGCGCGGCGGGATCAGGACGACGGGCAGGATGGTGAAGGCGACGGCCCAGGCCCAGCGGTTATAGTGCATCGAGGCCGAGATCGCGGTGTTCGTCTCGCCATGCACCAGCGCCACGCAATAGATCATGATCGCGGCCCCATAAAGCCAACCCGACCAGTCCGGCTTGACCCGCCTGGCGATGATCGCGGCGGCGAAGGGGATGAGGATCAGCGCCACCATGAGTTGGGCCGCGAAGAGCGCGTGGCCGAAGGGCAGGCCCACGCGCAGGAAGGCCGCGATGGGCGCGATGGCCAGGTAGCCGATCGGCGTCATGAAATCGAGGTGCGGCCATTCGCCCAGCGCCACGCGATAGGCCAGATCGGCCAGCTGGAAGGTGTCGCCCTCGTGCTTGCCGGGATAGAAGGCGCCCTTGATGAAGGGCAGGACGCCGAGGCCCAGCGCCACGACGGCCATCAAGACCGCCAGCCGCACTGGCGTCAGCCGCCAGGGTTTCAGCCAGGAAAAGTCGATCACGAGCCCCTTTTTCGCCGGCGCGGGGGCCGCTTCGTTACCGTTATCCATGCCGCAATTTCCTGCCCGTTCGACCCTTTTTTGGCCACATTAACGGGTCAGTCTGACCATTGGAACGAAAATGACGCGACGCCCGAACGCGAGGCCCGTCATGCCGTCACGGTGGGTGATGCACGGAAGGCGCCAATGAACGTCCAGGTTACTCCGACCGCCGCTCAGGCGCCAACGAACGTCCAGCCGCCCGCGCCGCCGAAGAGCCTTTCGGACACCGGCCTGAACGCGGTGATGATGCGGGAAATCCTCATCAAGACCATGTTCCGCATGAACCTCGACCAGGCGTCAGACATTGCGCGCACCATCGCGCTGCCGCTCGCCCTGACGCAGGAACTGATCGACAATGCCCGCGCCCAGCGGCTGATCGAGGCGACGGGGACGCTGCATGCGACCTCGGGCGGCGAGATGGGCTACCAGCTGACCGACGCGGGCAAGGCGCGGGCGCTCGATGCGCTGGCGCAGTCCGAATATTACGGCGCGCTGCCGGTTCCGCTCGATATGTACCGCGAACAGGTCAAACGCCAGTCGATCCGCAACATCCCGATGACGCGCGGCCAGCTGACCGGCGCCATGGGCCACCTGATCCTGCCCGAGGACCTTCTTGACCAGCTTGGCCCCGCCGTCGGTTCGGGCCGGTCGATCCTGATGTATGGGCCGCCCGGGAACGGCAAATCCTCGATCTCGAACGGGATCCGCGACGCGCTCGGCGACAAGATCTTCATCCCGCGCGCCATCGAATATTCCGGTCAGGTCATCACCGTCTACGACCCGATCGTCCATTCGGCCGCGCAGGCGTCCGAGGATGACCCGACAAGCCTGCGCAAGTCGGCGAACCGCTTCGACAACCGCTATGTGCTCTGTGAACGACCGACCGTCATCACCGGCGGTGAACTGACGCTCGACATGCTGGACCTGACCTACAACCCGACGGCGCGGACCTACACGGCGTCCCTTCAACTGAAGGCCACCGGCGGCGTCTTCATCATCGACGACCTTGGCCGCCAGTCCGAGCCGCCGCAGAAGATCGTCAACCGCTGGATCGTGCCCCTGGAAGAAAGCCGAGACATCCTGGCCCTTCAGTCGGGCGAGAAGTTCGAGGTGCCCTTCGACACGCTGGTGATCTTCTCGACCAACTTCCACCCGAACGACATCTTCGACAAGGCGGCGCTTCGCCGGATCTTCTTCAAGATCAAGATCGACGGGCCGAACCAGGCGAACTTCCTGAAGATCTTCGCGCTGGTCGCGAAGAAGAAGAAGATGCCGCTCGACGAGCGCGCTCTGCTGCACCTTCTGAAGGTCAAGTATCCGACCATCGACAACAATTATGCGAACTACCAGCCGGTCTTCCTGATCGACCAGATGATCGCGATCTGCAACTTCGAGGGCATCCCCTACCAGATGACGCCCGAGCTGATCGACCGCGCCTGGGCCAACATGTTCGTGCGCGAAGAGGCCATCATCCATTGACCCGTTCCATAACCCTTGCCGGATCGGGCCTCGCGGCCGCCCCCTTCGGGCTGAGGCTGGCCGGACAGGGCTATGAGGTCTTTGCCCTGCCCGCAGGCATGACAGAGCCGCCCGAGCTTGACCTTCTCATCCTTCTGCCACGCGACGTGATGGAGTGCGAGGAACTGCTCTTCGAAAAGGCGCGCTTTGCGCGGCGGCCCGACGGGCCCGAGGCGATCCTGATCTGCGGCACGCTCTCGCCGCGCTATGTCCGGGCGCTCCGCGCGCGGGTGCCAAAGCACATCCGGCTGATCGACGCGGCTGTCGTCGGCTCGACCCGGCAGGTCGAGGGTGGCCAGGGCGCTTTCCTGGTTGGCGCCTCGGCAGAGGATTTCGCCCTTTGCGCCCCGATCTTCGGCGCCATCGGCCGGTCGGTCGAGCTGATGGGCGATTTCGGCGCGGGCACGTCTGCCAAGGCGCTGCGCGACTGTTTTGCCGCCGCCACCTCGGCCCTGACGCGCAGTGCGCTTGACTGGGCCGGTGCGCAGGGGATCGAGGAGGAGCGGCTGGTGCGGCTTCTCGAGGCCACGTTCGACGGCGACGGCACCGCGCGCACGCCCGACCCCGCCGCCCATGTGACGAACACGCTGCCGGGCGACGAGGCGGGGATCGCGCTGGTCCGCAACGTCGAAAGTGCGATCGACACCGCGCTGAAGGGCGTCCACCTGACGCCGCCCCGCAACATGGCGCGCGGTTTCTCCTCCGTCCGTCACCGGCAGTTGCACTAGCTGCGGGCCGACGTAGCTCGATTGCGAACTGGCATGGTCCGGGCGGAAAAGGGAAACCTATAGGTTTCCCCGCCCGTGTGGGAACGGCTCCGCTGGGCCGCTGATGCCCTGAGCCGCAAAGGCCGGCGCCTGCCCCGGTGGGCGCGGAAGCGCCCGCCGATGGCGGGGCGGGCGCTGGCCGATGGCCTTGGGGCCACCGGCGGGGGCAAAAGACCACGGCACCGCATGGCAGAGTCAACGGCCTCTGCCAGTCAGGTCGGGCGAGTTACAGCGGATTGTCCATCCTGACGCGCAGCTGCACCCGGCCCTTGGCGGCCGCAGCCCAGTTGATCTTCACCTCGTTCTTTGCCGCGCCCTGTTCGACATCGACATAGGGCAGGTCCGTGCGCCGTTCGTTCGCGGGGCCGGTGATCATCCCCTCGGGCGCCAGGCTTTCGACATTGCGCGCCCAGCCGCCGAAGGGCAGGAGGGCGCCCGGCGTCACGTTCCAGGTGGTCGCGGCGGTCGCCTGGTTGACCTCGACCAGCGTCGGGTTTTCGCAGGCCTGCGTCACCCCGTTGAAGGTGTTGCCGGCGAAGGTGACGTTGCGCATCCGGCCCTTTTCGAGGGGCGCGAAGGTCGTATCGACCGCCTCGATCCGGTCGACCGAGCCGTTGACGACGCGAAAGACGTTGCCGGACACGTTCAGCCCCTGGATGAAATGGCCAAGGCCGTAGGGCTTGACCACGATCCAGGCGAACCAGGGGGCCACGTCGATCGCCATGAACTGGTTGCCGACAAGGCTCAGGCCGCCGAACGAATACTGGTTGGCGAAGTTGGGCGTCGCCTCGTACTCGTTGGTCCATTCGATGAAGCTGTTGTCGCAGTAGTTTCCGGTCAGGGTCGAACGGACGTTGGTCTGCGCCAGCACGATCCCGGCAAGCCGCGTGCCCTGCGTCTGGCTGTCGCCCTGGAACCAGTGGTTGCCGACAATCAGGTTGCCGTTGCCGCCCAGGACCGCGAAATGTCGGAACTGGGTGGCGCGGTTCTCGCGGATCTTCACGTCGTTCTGGTTGGTGTTCATCACGATCGAGGTGCGGTTCTGTGCGATGATGGCCCCCTCGTTCGACAGGAACTGGCAACGGTCGATCAGCATGCCCTGACAACCGCCGCCGTGCGAGGTGATGCCGCGATCCTTGGGCGCGGTGATGTAGCAATCGCGCATCTGGAAGGTCGAACCGGCGGGCGCCAGCAGGACACCGGATGCCACGCCGTTGCACTGGATATCCAGGTCGTCGAGGATCATTTTATCAAGCTGCTGAAAATTCGAAAAATCCAGAACATACTTGAATCGCGTGAAGCTGTAGCTTTGCGTGCCCGGCGCGGCATAAAGCGGCTGGCTGAGCGTCACGGTCTGCGCGCCCACGTTCTTGGCCGTCACATAGACCTCGCGCCCGACGCCGGTCGCCTGCACCAGCGCACCGACGGGAACGTTGGCGACGTTCGTCACATTGCTCAGAAGGTTCGGGCTCGTGGCAGCATAGCTTGCCATGCTGGTCACCACGGTCGGCGACCAGGCGGGGCCGTTGATGACGTTCAGCTGGCCGTTGCGGATCACCCGCCGCGTCATGAAGCTGACCTTGTTCGCCACGGCGCCCTGCATGTCGATCGGCGCCGTCACCTCGATCCGCCGCCCGCAGAGGTCGAGCGATTCGTGGTCGGTGAAGTTCAAGAGCGCCTGGAACGCCTTCTTGAAGGCCAGTTCCTCGTTGCCGAAGGCTTCGGCATAGGCGTTCAGGTTGTAGCCGCGCGTCAGGGCCAGGCGCTTGTCGGCGGGCATGGTCACGGTGCCCTCGAAGCGCACGGGCGCGTCCATCTGCACGTCCGACGCCAGATAGTAGGTGCCTTTCGAGAAAAAGACGCTGCGCCCCGTCGCCAGCGCATCGGCGTCCGCCGCTTCGACCGCCGCGCTGTCGTCGGCGACGCCGTTGCCGAGCGCACCGTAGTCGCGCACGTCGACCCAGTTCATCATGTTGCGCAGGAAGGCCTCGGTGACGTCCTCGATCACAATGTCATCGACGCGCACGATGCCGCCGGTGGCGCCGGTCAGGTCGATGCCGAAATGGCCAAGCGTGGCACCAAGGCCCCAGACCATGTCGACGCCCTGGCGGTTGCCGGTGCCGACGATGGCCTGGATGGTCTCGACCCGGCCATAGGCGGTCAGCGCGACCGACGAACCCACCTCGGTGACGCCCGCGAGGTGCGTCGTGGCGTTGACGCCGGCCCAGGCGGCGATGCGAACCGACGGCAGCGAGCCGCTCATCGCCTTCACGCGCGCGGTGATGCGCAGGTAGCAACCCGGCAGGATCGGGGTGGAGGCCATGGCGCGCAGGCTCATGGTCGCGGTCGACTTCTGCATCTCGAGGCAGCCGCCGAAGTCCTGGTCTGCGGGAACAAGGGCCGCGTCGGCAAAGCCCTGATAGGTCGGCGAGCCCGCCGTGCCATCCGTCCGCGACCAGTTCGACAGACCGGCAGCGAAGGCCGGAGGCATCAGCACCAGCCCGTCGGTAATGACCTTGTTCATTCTTGACCCCTTTTTGCTCTGATCGAGCCGGCGCGGGGCGGCAGGACCCCGGCAGGCAGGCGGGGCCTTTGGCGACCACCGTCGCGGGCGGTCATAGCGCCAGGGGGATCAGCGCGCGGTAAAGGCACCGCGCGGTGGGGGGCCGACGGGTGGCCGCTATCAGGCGGCCGCTATCAGGGCGGCCGCTATCAGGGAGCCGGGGCCGCCAGTTCGCCCTTGAGCGCGCGGTCGATCAGGTCCGCCGTCTCGCGCACGCCATAAAGCGCGATGAAGCCGCCGAAGCGGGGGCCCTGGCTTGCGCCCAGAAGCACCTCATACAGCGCCTTGAACCAGTCGCGCAGCGGCTCGAACCCGTGGGTCGTGCCGACGGCGAAGACCATGGTCTGCAGCTCTTCCTCGTCCAGCCCGTCGCTCCAGCCGCGCAGGCGTTCGAGCAGGTCCTCCATCGCGCCGCGCTCGCGGTCGGTGGGGGCGCGGAACTGGCGGGTGGGCGCCACGAAGTCGTTGAAATACTTGACCGCGAAGCCCGCCGCCTGGTCGAGCTGCAGGTTTGTTTCGGGCGAGGTGCCGGGCGCATAGCGGCGGATGAAGCCCCAGAGCCCCTCCTTGTCCTTGGCGCCCGCCACGCTTGCGAGGTTCAGGAGCATGGCGAAGGACACCGCCATGTCGGACACGGGCGGCGTGCCGCCGTGAATGTGCCAGACGGGGTTCGCAAGCTTTTGTTCGTCGCTCTGGGCCGGGAAGGCCTGAAGCTGCTGATGGTATTCGTCGACCGCCTTCGGGATCACGTCCCACCAGAGCCGCTTGGCGGTCTTCGGCTTCTGGAACATGAAGTAGCCCAGCGATTCCGTCGCGGCATAGGTCAGCCATTCGTCGATGGTCAGCCCGTTGCCTTTGGACTTCGAGATCTTCTGGCCATGTTCGTCCAGGAAGAGCTCGTAGGTGAAATGCTCGGGCGCGGGGGCGCCCAGAACCTCGCAGATACTGTCGTAGATCGGCGTGTTGGTCGAATGGTCCTTGCCATACATCTCGAAGTCGACGCCGAGCGCGGCCCAGCGCGCACCGAAGTCGGGCTTCCATTGCAGCTTGACGTGGCCCCCGGTGACCGGAAGCGTCCATTCGCGGCCCGTCTCGTCGTCGAAGGTGACGGTATGGTTCACCTTGTCGACATGCTTGATCGGCACGTAAAGGACGCGGCCCGTCTCGGGGTGGATCGGCAGGAAGCAGGAATAGGTCTGCTGGCGTTCCTCGCGCAGGGATGCCAGCATGATGTCCATGATCTTCTCATACCGCTCGGCCGCGAGGCGCAGCGTGTCGTCGAAGCGGCCAGACCTGTAGAACTCGGTCGCGCTGATGAATTCGTAGTCGAAGCCGAACGTGTCCAGGAACCGGCGCAGCATGGCGTTGTTGTGGTCGCCGAAGCTTGGGTATTCGCCGAACGGGTCGGGGACCGAGGTCAGCGGCTTTTGCAGGTTTTCCCGCAGCATCGCGCCGTTCGGCACGTTCTCGGGCACCTTGCGCATACCGTCCAGGTCGTCGGAAAAGACGAAGAGCCGCGTCGGAATGTCGCTGATAAGCTCGAACGCACGCTTGACCATGGTCGTGCGCTGAACCTCGCCGAAGGTGCCGATATGGGGCAGGCCCGAGGGGCCGTAGCCGGTTTCAAAGAGCACATAGCCCTTTTCCGGCGGCGCCTTTTCATAGCGTTTCAGCACGCGGCGGGCTTCCTCGAACGGCCAGGCCTTGGAAGTCAGGGCAGCATCGCGCAGGGACGTCATCGTCGCACACCTTCGTCAGGACCGGCGCGCCTTGCGCCGCACTCGACCGTCCCTATTGAACCCACCCCGCAAGGTCAATAATTTCGCGGGGAAGTGAGAGGATAACATGCCCCAGACCCTACCCGCCTTTTCCGCCCAGGATGCCCTTGTCGCGCTGATGGTCACGGTCTCTATCTCCGACGAAACCATCCGCACGGCCGAGCTTGTGGCGATCGAGCAGCAGGTCAATCACCTGCCGGTCTTTTCGGACTATGACGCAGACCGGATGCGCGAGGTGGCGCAGACCGTCTACCGGCTGATGGAGGAAGAGGACGGGCTCGACACGTTGTTCGCCATGATCCGCGCCGGGCTGCCCGAGCGGCTTTACGAGACGGCCTATGCGCTGGCCTGCGATGTGGCGTCGGCGGACGGGCGACTGGGGCAGGTGGAACTTCGGATGCTGGAAGAGATCCGCGACGAACTGGACATCGACCGCCTGCATGCCGCCGCCATCGAGCGCGGCGCGCGGGCGCGCCATATACGCGCCTGAGCGATGGCAAAGGTCCGCACCCTGCTGCCCGACACCTACTATGCCCGCACGGCCCATCCCGACCGGCCGCGCCCGCCGGCGGAAGGCACGATCAAGACCGACGTGCTGATCGTCGGCGGTGGTCTGGCGGGCCTTGCGCTTGCGCGCGACCTGGCGCGGGCCGGGACCGATGTGCGGCTGATCGAGGCGAGGGCGGTGGGCTTCGGCGCATCCGGGCGCAACGGCGGCTTTGCCTCGCCTGGCTATGCCGTGGGGCTTGATGAGATCGAAAGGCGGGCGGGACGCGCGACCGCCGATGCGCTGGAAAAGCTGACGCTCGAGGCGCTGGACGAGATGCGCGCGCTCTGCGTCGCGAACCCCGACGCCGGCACGGCCATGACGCCCGGCATCCTTTACGCGCGCCGCACGCCGTCCCATGGCGGGTTGCAGCACGAACAGGCCGAGATGGCGGCGCGTTTCGGGGTCGACCTGACCTACCTGGACCGCGATGAGGTCCGCCAGCGGCTGAAGTCCGCGAAGTATCACGAAGGGCTGCGGTCCGCGCGCAGCGTTCACCTGCACCCCCTGAACTACACCCGGCTTCTGGCGCGCACCGCCGAGGATCTGGGCGCGCGGATTCACGAGGGCACGCCCGCGACCAGCCTCATGAACGGCCTTGGCGACTGGACCGTCACGACGCCCAAGGCCACGATCACCGCGCGGAACGTGGTCCTGACGACCGGGGGCTATACCGGCCCCCTTTACCCGCGCCTGCAGCGGTCGTTCGTGCCGGTCGCGACCTATGTCATGGCCTCGGCGCCCGCGCCGGACCTGCTCGCGACGGCCATAGCCACGACGGATGCGGTCGGGGACGAGCGGCGCGCGGGCGACTACTACCGCCTGTTCGACGGCGGCCATAGGCTGCTTTGGGGCGGCGCCATCACCGTGCGCGACCGCTCGCCCGATGCGGTGGCGGCCTATCTCCGGCGCGGAATGGTGGCAACCTATCCCCAACTGGCCGACCTGCCGATCGAGGTCAGCTGGTCCGGCCTCATGTCCTATGCCCGTCACAAGATGCCGCAGGTCGGACAGGTCGAACCCGGCCTCTGGCATGCGACGGCCTTCGGCGGGCACGGGCTGACCGCGACCCATGCGGCGGCGCGCGCCGTGTCGGAGGCGCTTCTGGGTCAATCCGACCGGGTGCAGCTTTTCGCGCCCTGGGGCCTGACGCCGACCTTCGGCCCCCTGGGCAAGGCCGCCGCGCAGGCGACCTACTGGGCGCTTCAGGCCCGCGACGCCTGGTCCGAAGCCCGCGCGGCGCGCGGATAGGGGCCGGAGGGGGTCCCGTTGGCCGGGGCGGGGTCAGGAAACGCACGCGCGTTTCCCCCGCCCGTGTAGGAACGGTTCCGTCGGACCGCTGATGTCGCGCACTGTCAAAGGCCGGCGCCTGCCCCGGTGGGCGCGGAAGCGCCCGCCATGGGCGGGGCGGGCGCTGGCCGATGGCCTTTGGGCCACCGGCCGGGACAAATGACCAAGCCATCGCATGGCAGAGTCAACGGCCTCTGCCACCCAGGGCCGGGCGTCCTTGCCCTCTACCAACCGAGCCCCGCGAGGGCAGCGTCGAGCGCCGCGCGCGGCAGGATCACCAGCATCCCCGGGCCGTCCGTTTCCAGCCGGACCGGCCCCGACACCTCGTTCGATGTGCCGACGATCCCGTCGGGCGCCAGCGCCAGCCCGTCGATCGGCCAGCGCAGCCCGTCGCTTCGGCCGGTGACGGGACGCAGGGGAAAAAGCGAAAAGCGACTGCCGGCGGGCAGATCGAGGTGAAGGCGCGGCGGCGCCGGAAAGACCACATCCTCGGACCCGATCAGCAGGCAGCGGCGTTCGGGGTGGCGGACCAGAGTGCCGAGGACCGCCAAAGTATGGTCGAGCCGCGCGCCAAGGAAGCCCACACCCAGCACGAAGGGTGCCCGGATGCGGGTCAGACATTTCTCGAAATCGGTGGTATCCTGCTCGGGCACCCGGATCTGGCGGTCAGCCGGAATGGCGGCGAGCGTTTCCGCCGTGACCGAATCGAAATCGCCGATCACGGCGTCGGGCATAAGCCCCGCTGCCAGCGCCATATTGGCGCCACCATCGGCTGCTAGCAGACGCGGGGCGCGGGTCAAGGCGAGCGTCAGGCATGCCCGGTCGGCACCCCCGCCGCCGAGCAGGGTTACTGGGTCAGATAGTTCAACAGTCCGGGGATAGCTCATGACATTATCGGCAATTGTGGCAAGGTCGGGGGGGCGTTGCCTGAAAAAATCCCCTGATTCACCTACATCTGTTCACGCTGTCGAACCAGTTCTGCTTTTCGATTGGATCCAAAGGCAGTCAAACAAGGCAGGCAAGTCATGACCGGAGCGACCAAGATCCTCACGGTATCCTACGGAACCTTCTCCTGCACGCTCGAGGGGTTCGACGATCCGTTTTCCACGATGAAGGCCATCGCCGAGTATTTCCGCGACCTGGCCGCCGATGACCGCTATTTCGGGGCCGAACCCCCGACGCCCGATGCAGCCCTGCTGCACCGCATCGCCGAACGCGAACTCAGCCGCAAGGTCGAGGCGCGGGTGAGCGACGGCACCGTCGTGCTGCGCCAGGCCGAACCGGAAGCGGCCCCCGCGCCGGTCGCGGCGCCAGTCGAAGTTCCGGTCGCCGCACCTGTCGAAGCCCCGCCTGCCGCCGAAGACCCCCCCGCCCAGCGCCCGACACCGAACCGCGTGTTCGTGAGTGCCGCCGCCGTGGCCGAGCCGGTCGCGGAAGCGGCCGTGGAAGCGGTCGCCGAGCCCGCTGCCGAGCCCGCCCTTGAAGCCGCGATCGCGGCGGCCGTCGCCGAACCCGAGGTGATCGAGGTCGCCCCGATGGCCGAGGCGGAGCCAGTTGTCGAGCCTGTGGCCGAACCTGTGGCCGAACCTGTGGCCGAGATCGCGCCCGAATCCGTCGCCGAGGTCGAACCCGAAGCCGAGGTCGCGCCGGTCGCAGAGGTTGCGGAAGAGCCGGTGGCCATCGAAGAGACGCCCGAGGTGGTGGCCGAGACTGTCGCTGAGCCCGAGACTGTCGCCGAGACTGTCGCCGAGCCTGAGCCGGTGGCCGAGGCCGATATCGAGGCCGAGCCCGAGCCTGTTGCCGCCGTCGAGGAAGCCGCCGACGAAGCCATCGCCGAACCGGCGGCCGAGCCGGTCGCGGAACCTGAGCCTGTGATCGAGGCCGAGGCGGTCGCAGCCACCGCCGCCGATGATGCGGTGGTGATCGACCATATCCTGTCGCTGTCGGCCGAAGCCGCGGACTGGGAAGAGGACCAGCCCGCCGATGTGGCGCTCGCCGATGACGCGGGCGCGGCAGACCTGCCCGATTCGAGCGTTGCCGCCCGGCTCCAGCGCATCCGCGCGGTCGTGGAAAGCGTGCGCGCCGCGCCGCAGGCCGACGAAGAGGAAAGCTACGACGAGGACGTCACCTCGGCCCGCGCGCCCTGGTCGGAAGGGGCCGAGGATTTCGGCTTCGTCATCGACATGAAGCACGACCTGCCCGCGCTCGACGCGGCAGAGGCCGAGCGCGCCGCCAAGCGGACCGAGGAAGCAGCCGAACGGCTGGCCGCCACCGACCTGTCCGCAGAGGACGAGCCGCAAGAAGCGCCGTCGGCGCTCGCCACCATCATCGCGGCCCATCATGCCGCGAAGGCCGAGGCAGAGCCCGAGGCCGAAGAGGAAGAGGCCTGGCTCGACGATCTGGCCGTCTCGCTCGATGCTGCCGACGCTCCGCTGGCCGAGATCGCGGAAGAAGCGGCGCCCGCCCATCCGGCCGCCGACCCGGTTGCCGAGGCGATGGCCGCGGACCGGCTGGACCTGTCGGCCTATGCCGTGACCGCGACCGAGGTCGAGGCGGAACCGGCCGGGGAAGCCCCCGCCGACGAAGCCAGGGCGGAGCCTGCGCCGCTTTCCTCTGACGACGAGGATTTCTTCGCCGTCCTGCGCGCCGAAGCCGAACAGGCCGATGCGACCGGCGCTGCGCCCGTGGCGCCTGTTGCCGAGGAAGACGAAGCCCCGGCCCCCGAAGACAGTGCGCTCCTGTCGCAGCTTTCGGCCCTTGGCGCCGAGGTTGACGAGCATCTGGCCGCAGCGCCCGCCCCGGCTCCGACGCCTGCACCCGCCCCGACGCCGGTTTCGGCCTACGACGAGCCCGAAGAGTGGGACGAGAGCGAGACAGAATCGGCCGACAGTGCACCCGAACCCCACCTGTCGCTTCTGCAGCGCGCGCGGGCCGGGATGGCGCGGCTGTCGAAATCCGTGACCGGCACGCCAGAGGCCGCCGAGACCGCTCCGGCCGTCGAAGAGACGCTTGACGAAGACATCGCGACGCCGGATGGCAGCTGGTCCGACGTGACCCCCGAAACGGCCGAAGATGTGCCCCAGGACGATGACCCCGACGTCACGCGCCTGATGGCCGAGGCCAAGACGAAGCTCGAAGGCGCTGAAAACCGCCGCCGCTTCTCTGCGATCTCGCACCTGAAGGCGGCCGTGGCGGCGACGCTTGCCGACCGCAAGATGCATGCCGACGCGCCCGATCCGGTCGAGCCCGAGGCGACGCCGATCGACCTTTACCGCGAGGATCTGTCGAAGGTCGTCCGCCCGCGCCGCCCGACCGTGGGCGACACGGCGACGCCCCGCCCGACGCTCGAGCAGCGCCCGGCGCCGCTCGTCCTGGTGTCGGAACAGCGCGTTGACCGGCCCGAGGGTGCGGAAGAGCCGTCCGCGATCCGCCCGCGCCGCGTCTGGGCCAACACCGCGACCTATGCCGAGGACGAGGAAGAGGATCTGGACGACCTGGGTGAGCTGACGCCCGAGGATGCCTCGAGCTTCGCCGATTTCGCCGAAAAGCTGGGCGCCGTGTCGCTGACCGACCTTCTGGAAGCGGCGGCGGTCTACACCGCCTCGGTCGAGGGGCGCGAAAGCTTCACCCGGCCGCACCTGCTGCGCAAGGTCGAGTTCGTCTCGTCGCGCGGCGAGTTCAACCGCGAAGACGGAATGCGGTCCTTCGGGATGCTCCTGCGCCAGGGCAAGCTGCAGAAGGTGAGCCGTGGCCAGTTCACGGTCACCGAAAGCTCGCGCTTCATGAGCGATGCGCGCAAGGCCATGTGACGCCCGGCTCAAACCATTGATACGAAAGGAAAGCGGCCCCTCAGGGCCGCTTTTCGCTGTCCGATCCAGCGGCGCCGATGCCGGTGAAAAGCGCCTTGAAGGGCATGGCCCAAAGGAAGGCCGCGCCCACATAGATCACCAGTTCCGACAGGAAGGGCGGCGGACCCCAGGCGCGGATCAGTGCGTTTTCGACCGTGACCACAAGGACGATCCAGGCCGGCAGGCCGACGACCAGCACGAAAAGCGCCCAGCGCTTGCGGCTTTTCAGGCTCATGCGTTCAGTCCGCGAAAGGATCGGTGACCAGGATCGTATCGTCGCGCTCGGGGCTCGTGGACAGAAGCGCAACCGGGCACTGGATCAGTTCCTCGACCCGGCGCACATATTTGATCGCCGCACCCGGCAGATCGGCCCAGGACCGGGCGCCGGCGGTGCTTTCGCTCCAGCCTTCCAGCTCTTCGTAGATCGGCCGCACCTTCGCCTGCAACGCCGCGGCGGTCGGCAGGTAGTCGAAGCGCTGGCCGTCGATGTCATAGCCGGTGCAGATCTTCAGCGTCTTGAACCCGTCAAGCACGTCAAGCTTTGTCAGCGCGATGCCGTTCACGCCGGAAATGGCGCAGGTCTGGCGCACCAGCACCGCGTCGAACCAGCCGCAGCGGCGCTTGCGGCCGGTGACGGTGCCGAATTCGTGCCCGCGCGTGCCGAGCCGTTCGCCTTCGGCGTCGAAAAGCTCGGTGGGGAAGGGCCCCTCGCCCACGCGGGTCGTATAGGCCTTCACGATCCCCAGGACGAACCCGACCGAGGTCGGGCCCATGCCGGTCCCGGTCGCGGCCATGCCGGACATGGTGGTCGAGGAGGTGACGTAAGGATAGGTGCCGAAATCCACGTCCAGCAGCGCGCCCTGCGCGCCCTCGAACAGGATCCGCTTCCCGGCGCGGCGCATCTCGTTCATCACCTTCCAGACGGGGGCGGCGAAGGGCAGGATCTTCGGTGCCACCTCGGCCAGCAGCGCGCTCAGCGCCGCGCGGTCGACCGGGGGCAGGCCCAGGCCGGCGCGCAGCGCGTCATGGTGGGCCAAAAGCCGCGACAGCCGGGTTTCGAGCGTTTCGGCATCGGCCAGGTCGGCGACGCGGATCACCCGGCGGCCGACCTTGTCCTCATAGGCCGGGCCGATGCCGCGGCCGGTCGTGCCGATCTTGGCGACCGCATTCTGGCCTTCGCGGGCGCGATCCAGCTCACCATGCAAGGGCAGGATCAGGGGCGTGTTTTCCGCGATCATGAGGTTTTCGGGCGTGACGGTGACGCCCTGATCGGCGATGCGCGCGATTTCGGCCAGAAGCGCCCAGGGGTCGAGCACGACGCCGTTGCCGATCACGCTCAGCTTGCCCGGCCGCACGATGCCCGAGGGCAGCGCCGACAGTTTGTAGACCGTGCCGCCGATGACCAGCGTGTGGCCGGCGTTATGGCCGCCCTGAAAGCGCGCGATGACGTCGGCGCGCTCGCTCAGCCAGTCGACGATCTTGCCCTTGCCTTCATCGCCCCACTGGGCGCCCACCACGACGACATTGGCCATTCTTCCGATCCTCGAGCGGTTCAAACCCCGCGACCTATACCGGCCGGGAACCGGCAGCGAAACCTGAAAATCGCGGGCGCGGACCTGCACGCCGCCGGACCCCCGGGGCGCCCGCCGCTCTTGCACCCTTCGGCCCATGCGCATAGATAGGCGCGTCCCCTGTTCTGGCCCGGAAAGGCCCCGCCCGATGGAAAACGTCCTTCTCATCATCCTCATGATTTCCGCGCTGCTCCTGATCGGGGTCGTGCTCTTGCAGCGGAACGAGGGTGGGTCGCTTCTGTCCGGTGGCGGCGCGATGACGGCCCGGGGGGCGGCAAACGCGCTGACCAAGCTGACCTGGATCTTCGCGGCGATTTTCTTGACGACCGCAGTCGCGCTGACCTGGGTGTCGGCGCAGAAGTCGAAGGGCACGTCGGTCCTTGACGGCGCCTCGGTGCCGATGCCGCCGACGCCGGCCGCGCCGCTGCCGACGCCGGAAGGCAACCTCCTGCCGCCCTCGCCGACCGCGCCGGCAGCCACCCCGGCCCCCGCGGCCTCCTCCGCCACGCCTGCGACCGCGCCTGCGACCGCGCCTGCGTCCACGGCCCCAGCTTCGACGGCTCCGGCTTCGACGGCGACCAACTGACCGCCATATCAGGGCGCGTGATTGCCACGCGCCCCAAAATCTAGCGGTCCGGTTGCGGGAACCGGAAGAATCGGCTATAGGTCAAATCCCGTGATGCGGCGCACTTTCGGGTGTGCTGCCGGCTGAACTTTTTCACTCACGGGGGCCTTTCCGGCATGGCGCGCTACGTATTCATCACCGGCGGTGTGGTTTCCTCGCTTGGCAAGGGGCTCGCCTCGGCGGCGCTCGGGGCGCTTTTGCAGGCGCGGGGCTATACGGTGCGGCTGAGGAAGCTCGACCCCTACCTGAACGTCGATCCCGGCACCATGTCGCCGTTCGAACATGGCGAGGTCTTCGTGACCGACGATGGCGCCGAAACCGACCTGGACCTTGGCCATTACGAACGCTTCACCGGCGTGTCGGCCCGCAAGACGGACAGCGTCTCGTCCGGCCGCATCTACTCGAACGTGCTGGAGAAGGAACGCCGGGGGGACTACCTTGGCAAGACCATCCAGGTCATTCCGCACGTCACCAATGAAATCAAGGACTTCCTGCGCCAGGGCGAGGATGAGGTCGATTTCATGCTGTGCGAGATCGGCGGCACCGTGGGCGACATCGAGGGCCTGCCCTTCTTCGAGGCGATCCGCCAGTTCGCCCAGGAACGGCCGCGCGGCCAGTGCATCTTCATGCACCTGACGCTTCTGCCCTATCTGGCGGCCTCGGGCGAACTCAAGACCAAGCCCACGCAGCATTCGGTGAAGGAACTGCGCTCGATCGGCCTGCAACCCGACGTGCTGGTCTGCCGGTCCGAACATCCGATCCCGGACAAGGAACGGGCCAAGATCGCGCTGTTCTGCAACGTCCGGCCCGACAGCGTGATCCCGGCCTATGACCTGAAGTCGATCTACGAGGCGCCGCTCGCCTATCACCGCGCAGGGCTCGACCAGGCGGTGCTCGACGCCTTCATGATCAGCCCGGCGCCGAAGCCCGACCTCAGCCGCTGGACCGATGTGATGGACCGGCTCGACAATGCCGAGGGCGAGGTGCGGGTCGCGGTCGTCGGCAAATACACCCAGCTTGAAGACGCCTACAAATCCATTGCCGAGGCGCTGACCCATGGCGGCATGGCGAACCGGGTGCGGGTCAAGGCCGAATGGATCGACGCCGAGATCTTCGAACGCGAGGATCCGGCCCCCTACCTTCAGGACTTCCAGGCCATCCTCGTGCCCGGCGGCTTTGGCGAGCGGGGGACTGAGGGCAAGATCAAGGCGGCGCAGTTCGCCCGCGAAAAGGGCGTCCCCTACCTTGGCATCTGTCTTGGCATGCAGATGGCCGTGATCGAGGCCGCGCGCAACCTGGCCGGCGTGACCCGCGCCGGGTCCGAGGAGTTCGACCACGAGGCTGGCGAAAAGCGGTTCGAGCCGGTCGTCTATCACCTCAAGGAATGGGTGCAGGGCAACCACACCGTTGCGCGCAAGGTCGGTGACGCCAAGGGCGGCACCATGCGGCTTGGCGCCTATTCCGCGCACCTGGAGCCGGGGTCCAGGGTCGCCGAGATCTATGGCACGACCGACATCGAGGAACGCCACCGCCACCGCTACGAGGTCGACGTGAAATACCGCGACCGGCTCGAGGCCGAAGGACTGCGCTTTTCCGGCATGTCACCCGACGGCCGCCTGCCCGAGATCGTCGAGGTCAAGGATCACCCCTGGTTCATCGGCGTGCAGTTCCACCCGGAACTCAAATCCAAGCCCTTCGCGCCGCACCCGCTTTTCCGCGACTTCGTGCGCGCCGCCAAGGACAAGGAGCGTCTGGTCTGACGCGCCCCTCCGGTCTAACAAGGGACGGAACGGAGGCCCGATGAGAAAGCAGACGATGGATCGTGACTGGATTTCCACCGCCCGGACCCTGTCCGAGGCGCTTCCCTATCTGCAGCGGTTTTCGGGCGCTGTCGTTGTGGTGAAGTTCGGCGGCAACGCGATGGGCGATGATGCGGCGATGGCCGAGTTTGCGCGCGATGTCGTGCTGATGCGCCAGGTGGGGGTGAATCCGGTCGTCGTCCATGGCGGCGGCCCGATGATCAACGAGATGCTGACGAAGCTTGGTATCAAGTCGGAATTCGTGCGCGGCAAGCGGGTGACGGACAAGGCCACGGTTCAGGTGGTCGAGATGATCCTGTCGGGCCTTGTGAACAAGCGCATCGTTCAGGCCATCATGGATGCGGGGGGGCGCGCTGTCGGCATCTCGGGCAAGGACGACGACCTGATGGTCTGCGTTGCCGACGATCCGGAGCTGGGCTTCGTCGGCAAGCCGGTCGAGATGAACGTGCAGGTGCTGCGCGACCTCTACAATGCCGGGATCATCCCGGTGGTGGCCCCGGTCGCGACGGGGATGGCCGACAACGAGACGTTCAACGTCAATGGCGACACGGCGGCGGGTGCCATCGCCGGGGCCCTGCAGGCGGACCGGCTTCTGCTGCTGACCGATGTGGCGGGCGTGAAGAACGCCGCCGGAGAGGTGATGACCCAGATCACCCCGGACGAGGTGCGGGCAATGATCGCCGATGGCAGCATTTCCGGCGGCATGATCCCCAAGACAGAAACGGCGCTCATGGCGCTGGACCTGGGCGTGCGCGCCGTCTCGATCGTCGACGGGCGGACGCCGAATGCCTGCCTGCTGGAACTCTTCACCGACCATGGCGCGGGCAGCCAGATCCGCTCGACGGTGCCGCGGGTCAAGCCGCGCCGGCCATGAGCGCGCTCGGCCGGCTTCAGGCTGCTGCGGCGGACCATCGGCTCGCGGTCTTCGGGACTGTCGCGCTGTCGGCCGGGGATGGGCTGGCGCCCGGCTTGCGGACGCTGGTCCTGCTTGGCCCGGACGAGCCCGGCTTCTGGGCGCATGTGACCGAACAGCCGGAATGGCAGGACGGGGCGCCCGATCCCCTTGACCGCTGGTCCACGCGGGTCGTCGACGCGCTGGCGGCCGGGGTCGGGGGGCAGGCCTTCTATCCGTTCGGCGGACCGCCCTACCGGCCCTTCTACCAGTGGGCCATCCGGTCCGGTCGGGCCTGGGCGTCGCCAGTGACGCTTCTGGTCCATAACCGGGCGGGGCTCTTCGCCTCTTACCGGGGTGCGGTCGCCATCAGCGAGGCGCCGCCCGCCCCTGCCCCACAGCCAAGCCCCTGCGAAAGCTGCGCCGACAAGCCTTGCCTGTCCGCCTGCCCACCCCGCGCGCTGACGGCAAAGGGCTATGATTTGCCGATGTGCCACGCTTTCCTGGACGGCCCGTCGGGCGGGGATTGCCTTAATCAGGGCTGCGCCGTTCGTCGCGCTTGCCCCGTGTCTCGCGCCTATGGCAGGTTGGCGGCACAATCCGCCTATCACATGAGGCTCTTCCATCCATGATCCCCGCCGGACACCGCCGCCTGATCCTGACGCGCCACGCGAAGTCCGCATGGGACGACCCGACGATGAGCGACCATGATCGGCCCCTGAACCGACGCGGCCGCCGTTCGGCGCTGGAGCTGGGCGAGTGGCTGCAATCGCGGGGCTATGAGCCGGACGAGGTGATCTGTTCGGACGCCACCCGCACGCGCGAGACCTGGGCCGTCGTCTCTGCCGCACCCCTTGAGGTCACGCCGCGGATCGAGGTGACGGACCGGCTTTACCTCGCCTCGCCCGATGTCCTTCTGGACAGGCTCCGCGAGGCCTCGGGGGATACGGTGATGATGCTGGGCCACAATCCCGGCATCGGCGAGTTTGCGCGCCTTCTGGTCGCACGGGCGCCGAACCATCCGGATTTCGGCCGCTATCCGACCGCCGCGACCGTCGTTGTCGATTTCCAGATCCCCGACTGGCGCAGCGTGGGATTCGGGTCCGGCAGCGTGATGGAATTCTTCGTGCCCTCGGGCCGGGACTGACCAGGCATCTGAGCCGCGGCCTTCGCCCGGAGTGGCAGGGGCCGTTGACCCTGCCATGCGAAGGCTTTGCCTTTTGTCCCAGCCGGTGGCCCAAAGGCCATCGGCCAGCGCCCGCCCCGCCGATGGCGGGCGCTTTCGCGCCCACCGGGGCAGGCGCCGGCCTTTGTCGGTGAGTGACACGGACGGTCCAGCGGCACAGCTGCGCTGCGGGCGGGGGAAACGCCGATGCGTTTCCTTTTCCCGCCCGCCCCGGCCTTAGGCGTCAGTGGCCCAGGATCTGGCTCAGGAACAGCTTGGTGCGGTCGGACTGCGGGTTGTTGAAGAACTCGTGAGGCGTGTTCTGTTCGACGATCTGGCCCTGGTCCATGAAGATCACGCGGTTCGCCACGGCCTGGGCGAAGCCCATCTCGTGCGTGACGCAGATCATGGTCATGCCCTCTTCGGCAAGCTCGATCATCGTGTCGAGCACTTCCTTGATCATCTCGGGGTCAAGCGCCGATGTCGGCTCGTCGAAGAGCATGATCCGGGGTCGCATACACAGGCTGCGCGCGATGGCCACGCGCTGCTGCTGGCCGCCAGACAGTTGGCCGGGATATTTGTGCGCCTGTTCCGGGATCTTCACCTTCGTCAGGTAGTGCATCGCCGTCTCTTCCGCCTCGCGCCGGGGGGTCTTGCGGACCCAGATCGGGGCGAGCGTGCAGTTTTCGAGGATCGTCAGGTGCGGGAAAAGGTTGAAGTGCTGAAACACCATGCCCACTTCCGACCGCACCTTGTCGATGTTCTTCAGGTCGCTCGTCCGTTCCGTGCCGTCGACGACGATGGTGCCGGCCTGATGTTCCTCAAGCCGGTTGATGCAGCGGATCAGGGTCGACTTGCCCGACCCCGAGGGGCCGGCGATGACGATGCGCTCGCCCTTGTTGACGGTCAGGTTGATGTCGCGCAGGACGTGGAAGTTTCCATACCACTTGTTCATCTCATTGATCTGGATCGCGACTTCGTCGCTGACCGTCATCTGGCTGCGGTCGATCTGGCGGCTGATGGCTTCGGACATGGTCCCTGCTCCTAGCGGTGGTCGCGCTTCAGCCTGCGCTCGAGATACATCGAGTATCGCGACATGCCGAAGCAGAAGATGAAGAAGATGGCGCCGACGAAGATGTAGGGCTCCCAGTAGATGCCCTTCCAGTTGATGTCGGCGCGGACGATCTGGGTGACGCCCTTCAGGGGGTCCATCAGCCCGACGAAGGCGACAAGTGTGGTGTCCTTGAAGAGGCCGATGAAGCTCGACACGATGCCGGGGATCGAGATCTTCAGGGCCTGCGGCATGATGATGAAGCGCTGCGCCTGCCAATAGTCGAGCCCCAGCGCATCCGCCGCCTCATACTGCCCGCGCGGCAGGGCCGCGAGGCCGCCCCGCACGACTTCGGCGATATAGGCCGCCGAGAAGAGCGTCACCAGGATGATGACGCGCAGGATCAGGTCGAACTGGGTCTGCGGCGGCAGGAAATATTGCAGAAGAAGCGAGGCGGTGAAGAGCATGGTGATGAGCGGCACGCCCCGCACGAACTCGATGAAGCCGACGCAGAGCATCTTCACCAGCGGCATGTCCGACTTGCGGCCCAGCGCCAGGATGATGCCCAGGGGCAGCGCCACGACGATGGCCGTGACGCCGATGACCTCGGCCAGAAGGAAGCCGCCGAAGCGGTCGCTGTCGACATGCGGCAGCGACAGCGGGGCAAGCGATTGCAGGACCGAACTCAGAAACCCATGGAGCGGCAGCCAGCCCGTGATGTCGGTCCCGCCGATCCAGATCGAGAAGCTGGGGCTGATGCGCCACTGGCCGAAGGTCACGAGGTAAGCCAGCATCGAGGTCAGGCTTTCGGCCAGGCGGAAGGGGTTCAGGAACAGGCAGACGAAGAGCGCGAACGCCACCACCCCTGCCCAGAGGAGCCCCGACCGGGCCGAGACGGCCGACAGGGTGAAGATGACGAGCCCCAGCCCCACTAGGACCGAAACCGGCGTCCAGAGCGAGCCGCCCCACAGAAGCCAGAAGCCCGCCGCCGGGAAGAGCGCCGTCACCCAGAGAAGCCGGCGGGGTGCGACGGCGGCCAGCACGAAGATCACGTAGAAGATGGCGATGATCTGGATGGCGATCTCGGCCGGGGTGGACAGGCCGTAAAAGACCAGTGCACCGACTAAAGCCATGGTGCCGATGACCCATTGCGACACCTTGCGGTTATCGAAGAAGAGGACCGGCAGCACGGCGGCGATCATCAGGCAGAAGGTCAGTGTCGGCCGCCAGTATTGGTCCGACGGGTAGAACCCGAACAGGAACTGGTTCCAGCGCTCGCGGATCACGGCCCAGCAGGCGCCCGAGGCGTTCTCGCCCCAGGTCGCGGCGACGATCTGGCGGCATTCGCCAAGCGACTTGGCATTCCAGACCCCGTGCAAGAACCAGGGCAGCGCCCAGTAGATGATCGCCAGGACCGCGAAAACCCCCGCAAGCGTCAGGACGGTGCTGAACCAGCCGGAAAAGAGGTTCTTGCGCATCCAGAGGACCGGGCCGCTCTGGCCCGCGGGCGGCGGCTTCTGGCCGATCATCTCGGTGCGGACGTAGGCTGTCTCGCTCATCTCAGCGCTCCTTCAGCTTTACGGCCGCGTTGAAGATGTTCATCACGCCGGAAATGATCAGGCTGAGGCAGAGGTAGATCAGCATCATCAGAAGCATGCATTCAAGCTCTCGCCCGGTCTGGTTCATGGTGATGCCGCCCAAGGTGCCGCGCAGGTCAAGGTAGCTGACCGCGATGCCAAGGGACGTGTTCTTGGTGATGTTCAGATACTGGCTGATGAGCGGCGGGATGATGACCCGAAGCGCCTGCGGCAGGACAATGAGCCGCATGGTCAGCCCGGGGCTGAGGCCCAGCGCCGCTGCCGCCTCGCTCTGCCCGCGCGAGACGGCGAGGATGCCCGCGCGCACCGCCTCGGCGATGTAGGTGCCGGAATAGAGGACCAGTGCGATCAGAAGTGCTGTGAAAGCATGGGCGACGTTCAGCCCGCCGGTGAAGTTGAAGCCCTTGAATACCGGGTATTCCAGGTGGAACCCCATGGCGTAGAGCAGAAGGACCAGCGGCACGACCAGGATCAGAAGCTGCGCCCACCAGGTCGTCGGGCGCTGGCCGGTGGCTTCCTGACGGGCATGAGCGGCGACGCGGATCGTGCGGTTGATCCAGTAGGCCGCGCCCAGGACCGCGACGATGGCCAGGAAGCTCAGGTTCAGGACAATCGGGCCAAGCGTTAGGTGACCGAGCGGCCGGTCCAGGAGGATGACGGGGATGTTGGTGCCGCGATTCGTCACCGCGACCGAGCCGTCGAACCACATGTGCGCCTGTGCCACGCCGTCGGCGTTCGGCTTGAAGAAGCGCGGTTCGGGCATGACCTCGGACAGGATCACGTAGCTCAGCAGGATCCACAGCAGCAGGGGGATGTTGCGGAAGACCTCGATATAGACGGTCATCATCCGCGCGATCAGCCAGTTGTTCGACAGGCGCAGGATGCCGACGACCACGCCAAGGATCGTGGCGAAGAGGCAGGCGAAGGCCGCGACCAGAAGCGTATTCAGCAGCCCGACGATCGCCGCACGGCCGTGCGTGCTGTCGTTCGTATAGGGAATCAGGTGCTGGGCAATATCGTAGCCCGCACGGTTCCACAGGAAGGCAAAGCTCAGGTCCTTGCCCTTGGCGGCCAGGTTGTCGAAAAGGTTGCCGATCAGCCAGGACAGGCCCGCGATCACGCACAGAAGGACGACGATCTGGATCGTCGCCGACCGGAAGCGCGTATCGTAAATAAGCATGCTCGGCCGAAAGCCGACTTTCGGCGGCGCGCTTGCGGCGACGGTCATTCAATCCCCCCATCCGATCGGCGCGCGCGCCCCGGGTCTAGTTGCCCAGGTTCGTCCAGGCGCGTCACGCCCGTCGCCGGATCGTCCAGATCCAAGATGAAGGGCGCGCCGTTGTCGGCGCGCCCCTGTTACGAAGTCGGGCTCAGCGGAAGGGCGGCGAATACATCAGGCCGCCCTTGTTCCAGAGCTCGTTCAGGCCGCGGGCCAGCTTGATCGGGGTCTGTTCGCCAAGGTTCGCGGCAAAGATCTCGCCATAGTTGCCGTTGACGGCGATGGCGCGCTTGGCCCAATCCTTGTCGAGGCCCATCATCGCGCCCAAGTCGCCCTCGACGCCCAGCAGGCGCCGGACTTCCGGGTCCTGGGACGAGGTGGACATCTCTTCGGCGTTGGCCTTGGTGATGCCCTTCTCTTCGGCGGTCACGAGCGCGTAGAAGGTCCAGCGGACGATGTCGCCCCAGTTGTTGTCGCCATGGCGCACGACCGGGCCGAGCGGTTCCTTGGAGATGATTTCCGGCAGGATGATGTTGTCATCCGGGTTCGCCAGCGTGGCGCGCGTCGCGGCAAGGCCGGAAGCGTCCGTCGTGTAGGCGTCGCAGGCGCCGGCGGTATACTGGCGCTGGCCTTCCGCGTCGTCAGCGATCGTGACGGGCGTGTAGGTCATGTTGTTCGACTTGAAGTAGTCCGCCAGGTTCAGTTCGGTCGTCGTGCCGGTCTGGATGCAGATGGTCGCGCCGTTCAGATCCTTGGCCGAGGTGACGCCCAGCTCTTTCTTCACCATGAAGCCCTGGCCGTCATAGTAGTTGACGGCAACGAAATCGAGCTTCAGGTCGGTGTCGCGCGAATAGGTCCAGGTCGAGTTCCGGGCCAGCATGTCGACTTCCCCCGAGGCGAGCGCGGTGAAGCGGGTCTCGCCGGTGGTCGGCACATATTTGACCTTGGTGGAATCGCCCAGGACCGCCGCAGCGACCGCCTGGCAGACCGCCACGTCAAAGCCCGTGTAGTTGCCGCTGGCATCGGGCGCGCCGAAGCCGGTCAGGCCGGTGTTCACGCCGCAGATCAGCTGGCCGCGCGCCTTGACGTCATCAAGCGTGCCGGCAGACGCGACCCCCGCCGCCAGCGCCGAAGCCGCCAGCGATCCGAGTAGGATGGATTTTTTCATTCTTACCTCTTCCTGAATTTCCGCCCGATGCGGGCGATCCTTGTGGCCGGGTTCGCCCGGCGTTCTGTTCTTGAGGTTGGCCCCCAGTCCTCACAGTTTCGACAGATGGTCGCCCCCCGTCAAGAAAACATTCCCGAAACGGCCCTAACGGCAAGTCGCGACCGATTGAGGCGCGGGACGCCCCTCGGGCGAAAGATCATTAGGCGCGGGGGCGCGACAGGTCCCAGAAATGACCGGCATGAAGGAAATCGCGGTGCTTGGCAGCGATGCCCTTCTGCTCTTCCTCGTCCGCACCCCACTTCCGCTCCTGCCAGGTGTGATCGATTCGCGACGCCTGCCAGATTGCCTCGCGCTCGCCCGGCCGGTCGGCGGCGGCCAGCCCCAGGACCAGAGAGCCGGTCAGCGCCACCAGGTCCGACAGCGCCGTCAGTTCGAACGGGGTCGTGCCGCGCACGCGGGCGTCGAGCCGGGCAAGGCTTTCGGGGGGCTGGGCGCGGGCGACGATGCCCTCGACCACGCGCAGCGGCGCGTCGAGCGCCGCCGCCGACCAGGCGAGCCAGGGATCCCAGGCCGCCGCCTGCACCGCCGCAAGTTCCGGATCGGTGGCGCGGTAGCACAGAAGGTCGCTGTCGCCGTAGTCGGAAATGAGCCCGGCCACCTCGTCGAACTGGGGGGCGACCTTGTCGATCGCGGCATTCGCCGAGCGGGTGACGGGCATGACGCGGGGGTCGACCTTGCCTTCGACCTTGCGCCATTCCGCGGCAATCGCCTCGGCCATGGCTTCGGTCGGCAGGACCAGTGCGGCTTTCGCGGGCGTGCGGATCGGCTTGCCGTCGAGCCGCACATCCCAGCCGCCTTCGACCGCGCCGGCAGTTACGTCCGTCCAGAAGCGCTTCGCTTCCCAGCCGCCGCTCATGGCTCCTCCTCGCGGAAGGGGTCGGCGGGCACCTCGTCCTCGGACCAGCCGAGGGTTTTCCAGGTGCGCGCCATATGGTCCGGCAGGGGTGCGATCAGGGTCACGCGCTTGCCGGTGATCGGGTGGTCGAAGCTCAGCTGGCGGGCATGAAGATGCAGCTTGCGGCTGATGTCGCCGCCAAGCTGCGCGCCCCAGCCGTCACCCGGATTGTCCTGGCCCGAGCCGCCATACTTGCCGTCGCCGATGATCGGATGACCGATCTCGGCCATGTGGGCGCGAAGCTGGTGCGTGCGCCCGGTGATCGGCACCAGCGCCGCCCAGACCGCGCGGGTGCCCAGCGCCTGAAGGACGGCATAATCCGTCGTCGCGCGCTTGGCGCCTTCCGTCTCGTCGATCTTGCCCGGATGGACGGCGATCATCTTCTCGCCCTCGCCGCCCGCGCCGCGACCGGGCGCCTTCACGAGGCCGAAGCGGATGGTGCCCTTCCGCGGGTGCGGCACGCCCGCGAGGACGGCCCAGTAGATCTTGCGCGTGGCACGGCTGCGGAAGGCCTCGGACAGCGCGCGGGCCACCCGGTCGGTGCGCGCCAGCAGAAGGACGCCCGAGGTGTCCTTGTCCAGCCGGTGGACAAGCTTCGGGCGATCCTTGTAGCCGAACTTCAGCGCCTCGGTCAGCCCGTCGACATGGCGGTTGCCCTGCCCCGATCCGCCCTGGCTCGGCAGGCCGGCGGGCTTGTTCAGCGCGATGATATGCTCGTCCTTCCAGAGGACCGCGCCTTGAATCATGCGCGCGTCATCCTCGCTGAGCGGCCTTGGCGCAGCCTCGTCGCTCCGCGAGGGGGCGGCGGGCAGCGGCGGCACGCGCACCTCGGCCCCCGGCGCGACGCGGGTCGCGGCCTTGGCGCGGGCGCCGTCGACGCGAACCTGGCCGGTGCGGCACCATTTCTCGATCTGGCCCTGGGTCAGGTCCGGCAGGCGCTTCTTCAGCCAGCGGTCGAGCCGGCTTTCGCCCTCGTCCTCGGACACGGTCAGGATCTTGACGCCGCTCATCCCCAGACCCCCCGTGCGATGGCAGCCCCGGCTGCGACTGCCAGCAGCGACAGGCCGACCGAGGCCGCGACATAGGCCGCCGCCTGCGCGGCCTGGCCCGACTGCCAGAGCTTCAGCGTATCGAGCGAGAAGGCCGAGAAGGTGGTGAAGCCGCCAAGGACGCCGGTCATCAGGAGCGGCCCCGCGATGCTGCCACGGCCGGCCAGAAGGACGAAGCCCGCGCCCATCAGGAACGAGCCCACGACATTGACGGCCAGCGTCGCAAGGGGCGCGCCAAAGGCGGCGACCGTCAGGAAGCGCAGGACCGAACCGAGCGCGCCGCCCAGGGCAACGGGGATGAGGGACTGGATCATCCTGCCTTCCTCGCCGCAACGCCCGGTGCTGTCAATCGGGTGCTCCGCCTGATCCGCCGCCAGATACCCCGCCCCCGCGCCGCTCGCGCTGCTTCACGAACCAGTCGACGCGCTTTTTCAGCTCGCGCTCGAAGCCCCGGTCGACGGGCTGGTAAAGGACGGCCCGCTTCATGCCGTCCGGGAAGTAGTTCTGGCCGGAAAAGCCGTCCTCGGCATCATGGTCATATTCGTAGCCCGCGCCATAGCCCTGTTCCTTCATCAGCCGGGTCGGCGCGTTCCTGATATGCTTCGGCGGCGGTTCCGACCCCGTGCAGCGCGCCTCGGCGCGCGCGCCGCTGAAGGCCATGTAGCCCGCGTTCGACTTGGGCGCGAGCGCCAGGTAGATCACCGCCTGCGCCAGCGCCAGCTCTCCCTCGGGGCTGCCAAGGCGTTCGTAGGTTTCCCAGCCCTGCAGGCAGATGCCTTGGGCCTGTGGGTCGGCCAGGCCGATATCCTCGACCGCCATGCGGGTCAGGCGGCGGGCCAGGAAGCGGGGGTCCTCGCCGCCCTCGAGCATGCGGGCGAACCAGTAGAGCGCCGCGTCCGGGTCCGAGCCGCGCACGGATTTGTGCAGCGCAGAGATCAGGTTGTAATGCTCTTCGCCCGACTTGTCATATTTCGCCGCCCGCCGCATCAGCCGCTGGGACAGGGCCTCGGTGCCCAAGGGCTCGGCCACGGTCCAGGAGGTGACCTGCTCGACCAGGTTCAGCAGGGCGCGCCCGTCGCCGTCGGCCATTTCCAGAAGCGCCTCGCGCGCCTCGGCCCGAAGGGGCAGCGCGGTCCCCAACTCACGCTCGGCCCGCTGGGCGAGCCGTTCCAGGTCCGCAAGCGTCAGCCGTTCCAGCACGATCACCTGCGCGCGCGACAGAAGGGCGGCGTTCAGCTCGAACGACGGGTTTTCGGTGGTGGCCCCGACCAGAAGGATGGTGCCGTCTTCCATGTAGGGCAGGAACCCGTCCTGCTGCGCCTTGTTGAAGCGGTGGATCTCATCGACGAACAGCAGCGTCCCCTGCCCCTGCGTCTGGCGGAGCCGCGCGGCGTCGAAAACCTTCCTGAGTTCGGCAATCCCGGAAAAGATCGCGCTGATCTGGACGAAATGGCGATCCGTCGCCTCGGCCAGCAGGCGGGCGATGGTGGTCTTGCCGACGCCCGGCGGCCCCCAAAGGACAATGGACGACAGGCTGCCGGCCGCGAGCATGGCGCCGAGCGGGCCTTCGGCGCCAAGGACGTGGGCCTGCCCGATGACATCCGACAGGCGCTGCGGCCTGATGCGGTCGGCAAGCGGTCGGGGCACCGGACGGGCCGGCGGCGTGCCGGCGGTGTCGAAAAGGTCGGCCATGGGGAAATCTAGCCCGGCCCGGGCGGGCGCGGAAGGGGGTCTGTCAGGCGGCGGCCGGGTCGTTCGGTTCGACAAGCTGCGCGGGTTGGCCCGCGTCGATCATCACGCACTGGAACTCGCCGCCGTCGATGTTCATCATCGGGCCGATCGCGCGTGCGACCAGTCCCCGGCGGCCATACCAGCGCTGCCAGTTTCCGGCGGTCAGGGCGATGATCTGGTCGCCGCCCTCGCGCCGGGTGGCCTCGATCATCTCGTTAACCATCATCAGATGCACCTTGCGGCGGATTGCCATCGGTGCCGACTGCGAGACGAAGACGCGGGTGCTTTCCCAGACCAGGTTCGACACGGGCGCCTCATCGTAAAGCAGGTCGACGGGGATCGTGTCGATCAGGCCGCGCTGGGCGTCGCGGATCATGTAGCTGTAGACGCCGCAGCGGGCGTTGGTGGGGGTGAGGCGCATGCCGCCCATCACCTCGCCGTCCAGGTGGATGGCGATCCAGCGGCTGGCCGGCGTGTCGTACTGGTCGTATTCCATGCCCAGCGCTTCGGGCAGGTCCCACTTCTTGGTGACGATGAAGGATTCCTTCCGCTCGCGGAAGATCCGGGCCATCAGGTCACCGTGCAGATGCATGTTGGCAAAAGAGAGCGTCACAGACACCAGGGACTGGCTCGGACCGGCGAGCGCGGGCTTGCCGGGGACTCTGTGGACGTTCATCATCTTGGTCACAGCAGCTTGTACTCCTTGGCGCGTTGCAGCGCTTCCGCGGTGGTTCGTGCAAGGAGTTTTTGGCGCGCCGAATTGAGGCGTGCCTTGAAGGCGCTTTCTGAAATTCCAAGAGAGGCGGCGGCAGCGGCGTGCCGCAGGCCGTTCGCGACGCAGTTCAGCGCCTCGATCTGCGACCGGCTCAGGCTGTCGGGCGGTTCGGTAATGTCGTGAAGGCGGCGGACGATCTGTTCCAGGCTTTCCAGTTCCGCATTGGTGAACTCGCGGTCGGCGCGGGCGAAGCTGGCGATCGTGCGCGACGAGATCGGGCCGCAGGACACGGTCACGCCATAGACCAGGTTATAGGACTTCGCCTCGGCCAATATGCCGAAGACGTCGGGGATGTTGAACTCGCTCCAGCGGGCGACGCCGACGGTGCTGAAGCCCCAGGCGATCGTCGGATCACGGAGCGCGTAGGCCTGTTGCGTGTAATGGTCGAGCCAGGCCTGGTCGTAGGTCTGAAACGAGATCAGGGGCGAGGCGAAGCGGATGTGGAGCCCGACAAAATACCCCCCCGGCGACAGAAGGGTGAGCTTGCGCAGCTCGTAGTCCAACCCCGTGTTCGTGGACATCAATTGCACTGATTGACTACCTGCATCAAAAAACCCAAATCACGCCTCGCGTTGTGCAACTCGCACCACCAATCGGTCAACCAGGCGTTGACACATCCCGACCTACGCCCCGATCATGTGTCAATTATGACGGGAATTAGAGGAAATTCGCAACCTATTGTTGCGTCTGGCCGAAAAAAGAAAACCCGCCCGTGTGGGCGGGTCCGGGGGACCGCGACGGCGATCCGGGGTAGAATCAGCTCTCGGCGTCTTCCGCAGCCATCCGCGCGCGGTCGGCGGCGCCCTTGGCTTCGGGGTCGCGGTCCACAAGCTCGATGATCGCCATCGGTGCCATGTCGCCATAGCGGAAGCCGGCTTTCAGGATGCGGACGTAGCCGCCCTGACGGTCCTTGTAGCGCGGGCCGAGGATGGCGAAGAGACGCTCGACGTGACGGTCTTCCTTCAGGGCCGAGGCCGCCTGGCGACGGGCGTGCAGGTCGCCGCGCTTGGCGAGCGTGATGAGCTTTTCGACGATCGGGCGAAGTTCCTTCGCCTTCGGCAGGGTGGTCTTGATCTGTTCGTGTTCGATCAGCGCACCCGACATGTTGGCGAAGAGCGCCTTGCGATGTTCGGCGGTGCGGTTCAGGCGGCGGTAGCCGGCTCCGTGGTTCATGGTCGTCTCCTATCTTATGCTTTGTCCGGGGCCCTCTGCGGTCTGCAGGTTTTTTGGCCCTCTCCTATTGGGGCGGAATGCCCGGTAGTCGGGGCCGGTTGCCCGGCCCCATCGCCTCAGAACTGGTCCTCGAAACGCTTGGCCAGATCCTCGATGTTTTCCGGCGGCCAGTCCTCGACATCCATGCCGAGGTGCAGGCCCATGCCCGAGAGCACTTCCTTGATCTCGTTCAGCGACTTGCGGCCGAAGTTCGGGGTGCGCAGCATCTCGGCTTCGGTCTTCTGGATCAGGTCGCCGATGTAGACGATGTTGTCGTTCTTCAGGCAGTTGGCCGAACGGACCGACAGTTCCAGCTCGTCGACCTTCTTCAGCAGAAGCGGGTTGAACTCGAGCCCGTCCTCCACGTCGCCCTTCGAGGCCGCTTCCGGCTCGTCGAAGTTCACGAAGATCGACAGCTGGTCCTGCAGGATGCGCGCGGCATAGGCCAGGGCATCGTCAGGCGTCAGGCTGCCGTCGGTTTCGATCTTCATCGTCAGCTTGTCGTAGTCCAGGACCTGGCCCTCGCGGGTGGGCTGGACTTCGTAGCTGACCTTCTTGACCGGCGAATAGATCGCGTCGATCGGGATCAGGCCGATCGGCGCATCCTCGGGACGGTTCTTGTCGGCCGAGGCATAGCCCTTGCCGGTGTTGACGGTCAGTTCCATGAACAGGTCGGCGCCATCGTCCAGGTGGCAGATGACATGCTTCTTGTTCAGGACCTCGATCCCGTTCGATTCCGAGATGTCGCCGGCGGTGACGACGCCCGGACCCTTGGCCGAGATCGACAGGCGCTTCGGCCCTTCGACGTCCATCTTCAGGCTGACGCCCTTCAGGTTCAGGACGATGTCGGTCACATCCTCGCGCACGCCCGCCACGGACGAGAACTCGTGCAGCACGTTGTCGATCTGCACCGAGGTGATCGCGGCGCCCTGGAGCGAAGACAGAAGCACGCGCCGCAGCGCGTTGCCGAGCGTCAGGCCGAAGCCACGCTCCAGCGGTTCGGCAGTCAGCGTGGCCTGACGATGCGGGTCCTTGCCGGCCTTCACATCAAGCTGCGCGGGCTTGATGAGATTTTCCCAATTCTTGTGGATCATGTCTTCCGCCTCCATTCTTGTCCCCCGCCCATGTCCAAAGGTGGGGGGACGTCCGAGGAATCACCCAATGGCCGGACCGCGGCGGCACCGCGGCCCGGCATCTATTCTGAAATCGTCAGACGCGCCGACGCTTCGGCGGGCGGCAGCCGTTGTGGGCGATCGGGGTCACGTCGCGGATCGACGTGATCGAGAAGCCGACGGCCGCCAGCGCGCGAAGTGCCGATTCCCGGCCCGAACCGGGGCCCTGCACTTCGACTTCCAACGTCTTCAGGCCATGTTCCTGCGCCTTGCGGCCGGCGTCTTCGGCAGCCATCTGGGCGGCGTAGGGCGTCGACTTGCGCGAGCCCTTGAAGCCCATGGTGCCGGCGGACGACCAGGCGATCGCATTGCCCTGCACGTCAGAGATCAGGATCTTGGTGTTATTGAACGACGAGTTCACATGCGCCACGCCAGCGGCGATGTTCTTGCGTTCCTTGCGCTTCGTGCGCGCGTTCTTGGGATCACGAGCCATGTTTCAGACGCCCCCTTACTTCTTCTTGCCGGCGATGGGTTTCGCCGGGCCCTTGCGGGTGCGGGCGTTCGTATGGGTGCGCTGGCCGCGGACCGGCAGGCCCTTGCGGTGGCGCAGGCCGCGGTAGCAGCCAAGGTCCATCAGGCGCTTGATGTTCATCGTCACTTCGCGACGCAGGTCGCCTTCGACGGTGAAGTTCGCGTCGATAAATTCGCGGATCGCCAGAACCTCGGCATCGGCAAGCTCGTTCACCCGGCGGGCCGGGTCGATCTTCAGCGCGGTGCAGATCGTGTCCGCAACCTGCGGACCGATGCCATGAATATATTGAAGCGCGATCGGGACGCGCTTCCCGGTCGGGATGTTGACACCAGCAATACGGGCCACTCAGGCTTTCCTTTCGTTGCGGTTCCGTCGTTCCAGAACCTTTTTTCACAACACCGGGGCCGCGGGGGGTTGCCCCCGGCCCCGAATGATTCGCGCATGCGCCTTTCAGGCGCGGCCACGCGATTCTCCAATGAGACGCCGTGACCTAGTGGCTTTCGCCGTCGGCGTCAAGTCGCCGACTGCTGGTCCAGGATATCGGTCAGCTCGCGGCTCACGACCTCGATCGGCGCGAGCCCGTCGATGGTGAAAAGATCGCCCAAGGCATAATAGTAGCCGATCAGGGGCGAGGTCTTCTTGTAGTATTCCATCAGCCGGACCTTGAGGCTTTCGGCATTGTCGTCGGCGCGGCGACGCAGGTCGGTCGAGCCGCAGACATCGCAGACGCCGGCCTTCTTCGTGGGCTTGGTCTCATCGTGGTAGACCTCGCCGCAGTTGCCGCAGGTGAAGCGGCCGGAGATGCGGCGGACCAGCGCCTCGTCATCGACCCGCATTTCGATCACCGCCGACAGGTCCTGGCCCGACCGGTGCAGCATGGCGCCAAGCGCGTCGGCCTGGGCGAGCGTCCGGGGAAAGCCGTCGAAGATGAAGCCCGCGCCGTGCGAGGCGCGGATCTTTTCCTCGATCAGGCCGATGACGATCTCGTCGGTCACGAGTTCGCCCCCGTCCATGACGGCCGCGACCTTCTTGCCCATTTCCGTGCCGCTGGTGCGGGCCTCGCGCAGCATGTCGCCGGTAGAGAGTTGCACCATGCCGCGTTCATCCACCAGCTTGCGGGCCTGGGTGCCCTTGCCCGCGCCCGGCGGTCCGAGAAGGATGATGTTCTTCATGGCGACCTCAGCGCAGGGCGGGGGCTTTGCGGGCCGAGCCACGCTTCTTGCCACGCAGCTGCGACTTCTCGATCAGGCCCTCATACTGGTGCGCCAGAAGGTGGGACTGGATCTGCTGGATCGTGTCCATCGTCACCGAGACGACGATCAGGACCGAGGTGCCGCCGAAGTAGAAGGGCAGCGAGAAGTCGTAGTGCAGGAACTCGGGCAGAAGGCAGACCGCCACCAGATAGGCCGAGCCGATGACCAGAACGCGGGCCACGACATAGTCGAGGTAATCCTCGGTCTTCTTGCCGGGCCGGATGCCGGGAATGAAGCCGCCCTGGTTCTTCAGGTTGTCTGCCACCTCGTCGGACTTGAAGGACACGTTCGCGGTGTAGAAGTAAGAGAAGAACACGATCATCAGCGCGTAGAACACCAAGTGCAGCGGCTGGCCCGGGCCCATGTAGGCCAGGATCGTCGACATGACGGCATTGCGCTGGTCGCCCGAGAAGGTCGAGATCGTGGTCGGCAGAAGCAGCAGCGACGAGGCGAAGATCGCCGGGATGACGCCCGCGGGGTTCACCTTGATCGGCAGGTTGCTCGACGAGCCGTCGTAGACCTTCATGCCGACCTGGCGGCGGGGATACTGGATGTGGATCTTGCGGAGCGCGCGCTCCATGAAGACCACGAAGGCGATGACCACCACGACCATAATGATGACCCCGACGATCACCACCGGCGACAGGGTGCCTTCGCGGCCAAGGCTCAGGAACTGGGCGATGGCGTGGGGGATGTTCGCGACGATGCCGACGAAGATGATGAGCGAGGTGCCGTTGCCGATGCCGCGCGCCGTGATCTGCTCGCCCAGCCACATCAGGAACATGGTGCCGCCGACGATGGTGATGACCACCCCGATGCGGAAGAACCAGCCCGGATCATGGGTCAGGTTGCCATGTTCCAGCGACACGGCCAGGCCGTAGGCCTGCACGGTCGCCAGAAGGACGGTGCCGTAGCGGGTATACTGGTTGATCTTCTTGCGGCCCTGTTCGCCTTCCTTCTTCAGCTGTTCAAGCTGGGGAACCATGGCGGTCAGAAGCTGCACGATGATCGAGGCAGAGATGTAGGGCATGATCCCGAGCGCGAAAACGCTCATGCGGCCGAGCGCGCCCCCGGTGAACATCTGCAGCATGCCCGTCACGCCGCCCGACAACTTCTCCATCATCTTGGCGAGCGCGCCCGCGTCGATGCCGGGCACCGGGATGTAGGTCCCGAGCCGGTAGACGATCAGAAGGCCGATGGTGAAGAGGATGCGGTTCCTGAGGTCGGTGGCCTTGCCGAAGGCCCCCCAACTCAGGTTGGCCGCCATTTGCTCTGCAGCAGATGCCATGTCAGTCTCTTTCATGACTGCGCCGCCGAACCGGTTTCCGGTCGGCGGCGCTTGGAAAACCTTCGCCTATGTAAGCGTCGGGATCGCCGCCCGCAACGGCTAATCCTAGGCCGCCGGTGCTGCCGCCTCGGCAACCTTCAGGCTGCCGCCCGCCGCTTCGACCGCCTGGACGGCCGCAGCAGAGGCGCCCGAAACCTCGAGGTTCAGCTTGGCGGTGATCGCGCCCTTGGCCAGGATGCGGATGCCGTCGAACTTGCGGCCGGTCAGGCCGGCGGCGACCAGCACATCCTCGGTGATCGCGGATTTGGGATCGAGCTTGCCCGCGTCGACGAACTTCTGGATCAGGCCCAGGTTGACGACAGCGAATTTCTTGGCGTTCGGCGTGGTGAAGCCGCGCTTGGGCAGGCGACGGTAGAGCGGCATCTGGCCGCCTTCGTAGCCGCCGAGCGCCACGCCGGAGCGCGAGGTCTGGCCCTTGATGCCGCGGCCGGCGGTCTTGCCCTTGCCCGAGCCCGGGCCGCGCGCCACGCGGAATTTCTTCTTGGCCGCGCCGGGATTGTCGCGCAGTTCATTGAGTTTCATGTCGCTTCTCCTTGCCGGAAACGCCCCTGAAGCGAGGTGGGCGCACGCGGCTTTTCTTGATGATTGAGTCGGCCGCAAGAGCCGACCGGGGGTCTTTATACTCCCGGCCGCCTCGTTGCAAGCGCGCTGCGCCCTTTGGGCCAGCCGTCAGGCGGACGCGGGCCAGACGAATTCCGGGCGCAGGCCTTCGTAGACGGGGCGGCCGTCGCTCGGCTTGGCGTAGCCCTTCGTCGTGTCCCAGAAGGCATGATAGGTCGCCTTGGGGAACTTCGCATCATCATAGCCCATGACGTTCGGCACGGCGACGCGGATGCGGTGCTGCTTGTCGTCGAGCATGAGGACGGCGCCGCAATCGGTGCAGAGGCAGATTTCAAGCGGGCCGTTGGGATTGTCCTTGTTGAAGGGGACGCGCTTGATCTTCTCGGGGTGGTCGACCTTGATGTCGCCGTAGTTGAAGAAGGCGACATGAGTGGTCTGCTGCCCGGTCACGCCCTTGCAGACATTGCAGTGGCAGACGTGGTTGTCGATCGGCTCGGCCGAAGCGGTCACGTGGACGTGCTGGCAGCCGCCGGCATAGTGCGTAGTCATGGGGTTCCTCCCTGTCGTGGTCCCCGCCCCTGTCGGGCGCGGGATGAGTCGTCAGGCGAGGTTAGCATCCAGCCTTGACGCCGGGTAAGTTTTTACGACCCGGCAAGGTCGGTCCCAGACTTTGGCCAAGGCGCCCGACGCCCAAAAATGCGAAACGCCCCCGCGGATATCCCGGGGGGCGTTCCAATTCGGCAGGTTGACCGAACCAGAGGCTCAGCCGCGCTCTTCGACGATGCGCACCATATGGGCGACCTTGTTCACCATGCCGCGGACGGCGGGGGTGTCCTCAAGCTCGCGCTGGCGGCGGATCTTGTTCAGGCCAAGGCCCTTCAGCGTCGCGGTCTGGACCGCCGGACGGCGCGCGGCCGAGGCATACTGCTCGACGACGATGGTCTTCTTCTTGGTCATCTCAGGCCTCCACCGCTTCGGTTTCCGGCTTCTTCAGGATGTCGGCGACCTTCTTGCCGCGACGCGCCGCCACCTGACGGGGGCTGGCTTCCTGCTTCAGACCGTCCATCGTGGCGCGGATCATGTTGTAGGGGTTCTGCGAACCGAGCGACTTGGCCACGACATCCTGGATGCCGACCATCTCGAACACGGCGCGCATCGGGCCGCCGGCGATGATGCCGGTCCCCGGAACGGCGGTGCGGATGACGACCTTGCCGGCGCCATGACGGCCCTCGATGTCGTGATGGACGGTGCGGCCATCGCGCAGCGGCACGCGGACCAGCGAGCGCTTGGCCTGCTCGGTCGCCTTGCGGATCGCTTCCGGCACTTCCTTGGCCTTGCCCTTGCCGAAGCCGACGCGACCGCGCTGGTCGCCGACGACGACGAGAGCCGCAAAGCCGAAGCGCTTGCCGCCCTTCACGGTCTTCGAGACGCGGTTGATCGCGACCAGACGGTCGGCGAATTCCGGGGTTTCCTCGCGCTCGCGGCGGTCATCGCGACGATCGCGGCCCTCGCGGCGGTTTTCACGTTCTGCCATGCGGCATTCCTTCTTCTGGCGCGCCTCGCGCCGGTGTTGACCAATCCAGGTGCCAAACGGGCGTCAGCCCATGGCCCGGATCATCGGGGTGGCCTTTTGGGGGGCCACCCGCCGGTGACAGGACGGCGCGAACGCCGCCCATCCGATCAGAACTTCAGGCCACCCTCGCGGGCTGCGTCGGCCAGAGCCTTGATCTTGCCGTGGAACAGGAAGCCGCCACGATCGAAGTAGCATACCTCGACCCCGGCCTTCTTGGCCCGTTCCGCGATCGCCGCGCCGACCTTGGCCGCCGCTTCGACGTTGTTCTTGCCGACGACGCCCAGATCCTTCTCGAGGCTCGAGGCGGCGGCGAGCGTGACGCCCTTCACATCGTCGATAAGCTGAACAGAGATGTTCTTCGACGAGCGATGCACCGAAAGACGGGCGCGACCAGCGGCCATCTTGCGAAGTTTGTTCCGAACGCGCAGGCGGCGCTTGAGGAACAGTTCCCGTTTGCTGTTTGCCATTTTCCCGCGTCCTTACTTCTTCTTGCCTTCCTTGCGGAAGATGAACTCGTCTTTGTACTTGATCCCCTTGCCCTTGTAGGGCTCGGGAGCACGCCATTCGCGGATGTTGGCCGCGACCTGGCCGACGAGCTGGGCGTCAATACCCTCGATGATGATCTCGGTCTGCTTCGGGGTCGTGACGGTCACGCCCTTCGGCACGTCGAAGTTCACATCGTGGCTGTAGCCGAGCGACAGTTTCAGGACGTTGCCCTGCATCGCCGCGCGGTAGCCGACGCCGTTGATCTCAAGCTCCTTGCGGAAGCCCTTGGTCACGCCGGTGACCAGGTTCTCGATCATCGAGCGGGACAGGCCCCACTGCTGGCGCGCGCGCTTCGAGGTGCCGCGCGGCTTGACGGACAGTTCGCCCGCTTCCTGCACGAGCGTCACATCGTCGGTCGCGGTGAAGCTCAGGGTGCCTTTCGGGCCCTTCACCTCGATCGTCTGACCGGAGATGTTCGCGGTGACGCCACCGGGAACGGGGACGGGCTTCTTGCCGATTCTGGACATGGACCCCTCCTTAGAACACGGTGCAGAGCACTTCACCGCCGACATTGGCGGTGCGTGCGGCTGCGTCCGACATGACGCCGCGGGGCGTCGAGACGATGGAAAGACCGAGGCCATTGCGGACCTGCGGGATTTCCTTGACCGAGGCGTAGACGCGGCGGCCCGGCTTCGAGACGCGCTTGATCTCGCGGATCACGGGCTCGCCTTCGAAGTATTTCAGGCTGATTTCCAGCTCGGGCTGGCCGTTGGCCGCCTCTGCCGTTTCATAGCCGCGGATGTAACCCTCGTCCTTCAGCACGTCCAGGACCCAGGCGCGCAGGCGCGAGGCCGGCGTGCGGACGGTGGACTTGCCGCGCAGTTGCGCGTTGCGGATGCGGGTCAGCATATCGCCGAGAGGATCGTTCATCGACATTCTCGACCTCCTTACCAGCTCGACTTGACCATGCCGGGGATCTGGCCGAACGAGGCCAGGTCGCGCAGCATGATCCGCGAGAGCTTGAGTTTGCGATAGTAGGCGTGCGGGCGGCCGGTAAGCTGGCACCGGTTGTGGATCCGCGTCGCCGACGAGTTGCGGGGCATTTCAGCCAGTTTCAGGGTCGCCTTGAAGCGATCTTCCATCGGCTTGGACTGATCGGCGATCACCGCCTTGAGGGCTGCCCGCTTGGCGGCGTGCTGCTTCACCAGCTTGGCACGCTTCACTTCGCGGTTCACCATGGATTTCTTAGCCATAAATCTCTCCTCCGCGGTCAGCTGTTGAAGGGCATGTTGAAATGCTTCAACAGCGCCTTCGCTTCCGCGTCCGTCTTCGCGGTGGTGCAGATGATGATGTCCATCCCGAGCACGTCATCGACCTTGTCGAAGTCGATTTCCGGGAAGACGATCTGTTCCTTCAGGCCCATGGCATAGTTGCCACGACCGTCGAAGGCCGAGCCCTTGACGCCGCGGAAGTCGCGGACACGGGGCAGCGCCACGTTGATGAGACGGTCCAGGAATTCATACATCCGGTCGCCGCGCAGCGTGACCTTGCAGCCAAGCGGCATTTCTTCACGCACGCGGAAGCCGGCGATCGATTTCTTGGCCTTGGTGATGACAGCCTTCTGGCCGGCGATCGCGGTCAGTTCCTCGACCGCGTTCTTGACCTTCTTGGTGTCCTTCACGGCTTCGCCGACGCCCATGTTCAGGACGATCTTGTCCAGACGCGGGATCTGCATGTCGTTGCCGTAGCTGAATTCTTCCTTCAGCGCGGCGCGGACCTGGGCCTTGTAGGCGGCCTTGAGGCGCGGGGTGTAGTTGGCTTGGTCGAGCATCAGAGCGCCTCCCCGGTCGATTTGGCGAAGCGCACCTTCTTGCCGTCTTCCATGCGGAAGCCGACGCGGGTCGCTTTGCCGTCCTTGTCCATGAGCGAGAGGTTCGACAGGTCGATCGGCATCGCCTTCGGCTGGCGGCCGCCCGGCGCTGCCGGGGTCTGGCGCTGGTGGCGGATGGCGACGTTCACGCCCTCGACCACGGCCTTGCCGGCCTTGGGGTTGACCGAAGCGATCTCGCCCTTCTTGCCCTTGTCCTTGCCGGTGAGCACGACAACCGTGTCACCCTTGCGGAGTTTCGCGGCCATCACAGCACCTCCGGCGCAAGCGAGATGATCTTCATGAAGTTCTTCGCACGCAGCTCGCGCACGACCGGCCCGAAGATACGGGTGCCGACCGGTTCGCCCTGGTTGTTCAGGATGACGGCGGCATTGCGGTCGAAGCGGATCGACGTGCCGTCTTCGCGGCGGACTTCCTTGGCGGTGCGCACGACGACGGCCTTGCGGACGTCGCCCTTCTTCACGCGACCACGCGGAATGGCTTCCTTGACCGACACCACGATGATGTCGCCCACGGATGCGTAACGGCGGTGCGAACCGCCAAGAACCTTGATGCACTGCACCCGGCGTGCGCCGGAGTTGTCAGCTACATCCAGATTCGTCTGCATCTGGATCATTTGGTTTCTCCCGACCTTTGGGGACTGTCATGCAGGCGACGGCCCCAGGGTTTCGATTGACGAAGGATGGTCGCCTTGGCCTCAGGCCTCGACGACGACCGTCCAGCGTTTGGTTTTCGAGATCGGCGCACATTCCTCGATACGAACCGTATCGCCGACCTTGAATTTGTTTTCCGCGTCATGGGCGCGGTATTTTTTCGACTTCCGCACCGTCTTTTGCAGCAGCGGATGCTTGAAGCGGCGTTCGACCAGAACGGTGATCGTCTGTTCGTTCTTGTCCGAGGTCACGACGCCTTGCAGGATACGTTTGGGCATGGGTCTCTACCTCTTACTTCGCGGCTTCTGCGGCTTTTTGGTTCAGCACCGTCTTGATGCGCGCCACGTCCTTGCGGACGGCGTTCATGCGGGCGGTGTTCTCAAGCTGGCCGGTGGCCTGGCGGAAGCGCAGGTTGAAGGCTTCCTTCTTGAGCGCGATCAGCTCGTCGCGGAGCTGGTCGGGGGTCTTCTGTCGCAGGTCGTGCGCCTTCATCAGGCTTTCCTTTCACAATCGCCAGACGGCCCCTTGGCAGGGTCACCGAAGACCTGGCGGATCAATAGAAACCACCGATTCCGAGTCGCCCCGGAGCCGTGGATGGGGTCCTATAGGGGGGAACAGGGCGGAGGGCAAGGGGGATGTGGGGGCGCAACACAGGGCAGCGCCCGACCGCCGGTGGGCGCCGCGCCGTCCGGGGTCTGCGCTTTGTCCTGCACCATTTGTTGGGTCGCTCTATTAGACGCTTTGGTTCGGCTCCAGAGGCCGTGCGCATCACGCCGCCTTGTAGAGCGACCGTACCAGGCTATCTCGGTCGACAGCCCCCAGATCAACGACGATGAAATCAACCAAGTCCTTCCCATCCGACGACGTCGTCGCGAGATGTTTTGCGAAAAATATCGCTTCCCCCAGGTCTTCGCCGTGATGCCAGGTCGTCATCATATGGCAGTCCGGTGCAACCCCTCCCGCGCCGGTTTGCCCGCCAACGACCGCATCAAACATGTCGTGCCATTCTTCGCTCTCGGGCCCCCAAGTCATGGCATAGCGACAACCGGCATCAGCGATCGCCATGCAGATTGCGCGCATGGTCTGGCGAGCGACGCCGCGTTGAACCAGCAGCAAGCATCGGAACGGCGCGGGATGAAGGGCCAGTTCAAACGCTTCTGCGTCCTCGACGAGAACGTATTCAAGCACGGTGCCGATGCTCCCTCACCCGTAGTTGAAACTCACGCTGATCCGGTCCTCTTCCGCCCGGTTGATCGGCACCTCGTGCCGGAGCCAGCTTTCCCACATCAGGACCTCGCCCGCCTCGGGTGTCAGGTAGACGAAGGGCTGCAGCTCACGGCCGGCGTCCTTCCGGCGAAGGGGCGACATCATCATCATCGGCAGGCGGGGGTCTTCGAGCTTCAAGGCGCTCGTGCCCGCCGGCATGGCGACGTAGGTGGTGCCAGAAATCACCGAATTCGGGTGGATATGGCTCGCATGCGTGCCGCCCTGGGGCAGGATGTTGATCCAGAGCGCGTTGCACTTCAGCTTGCGCTTGCCGAGGTCGAAACCGAGCAGGTCCGCGAAGGCCGCCACATGCTTGTCGAGCGCGCGATTGACCGCCGCAAAGACCGGCGAGCGCCAGGCGAGGTCGTTCAGCGAGGCATAGGAGGTGTAGCCCGGATAGCCGTGCGCCTCGCACCAGTCCTGGCCCGCCACGTCATCCTCGGCGATCGACAGGCATTCATCCTCAAGCTCGGCCAGGTCAATGCCCCTGCCCTTCTCGGTCAGGCGGGCGCGATAGAGGGGGGTGACGAAGAGGTTCGTTAGGTCAGCCATGGAAGCGGTCCGTTCTGGTCTGGGGGACGGGTAGCGGTTTTCCGTCTGCGGCGAAAGAGCGACGAAGCGGCCATCAGCCGCTTGCGGCGAGGATGAGCCCCAGCAGCAGAAACCAGACTGCCGCGCTGACCAGGAAGATCCGTTCGGCTATGCCGAAAGCCGCGTGAAGGCGGGGCGCCATCGTCACCACGACGCCGACCAGCGCCGCAGCCACGATCCAGCGCAGGCCGCCAAGAAACGCGCCTATCGTCCCCGTCAACGCGGCCACGACCGGCGCACTGGCCGCGATCGCCATATAGGCCAAGGCGAAGGTCACGATCGCGAAGAAGAGGTGGATATGCCCGGTCCTGGTCCTTGTCGCGCCGGGGGCATCCGTCGGAAAGGCCAGGACGCCCAGCCGCAAGAGCCCGAGAAGCGCCATATAGACCGGCACGCGATGCGGCAGCGCGACCGTGTCGCTCAGCGCCGCAGCGCAGGCCAGACACAGGATCGCCAGGGTGCCGAGCGCGCCGTAGGCCAGAAACAGGCGCGCGGTCCGGGGATCGAGCGCCATGCCGCTGACCGCGCGGGTCATCAGACCGGGAGAACGGCCAACAACATGCAGAAGAGCCAGCGCCCCAAGCGCCAGGGCCTGCAGGCTGGCGGCGGCCGTGGCGAAGGCAGCAGCGACAGACATTCTGAAGGCCTCGCCCTCTGGGTAGCCCGGTCAAGAACCAAACTGCGCAGATTCGGACGGCGGCACAAGGGGACGGCGGCGCAGCCCCAGCAGTGCCCCCCAGGCGCCTGGCTACCGTCCGAGGGCGTCCGGAATGGCGTCGAGCTGCAGAAGGCCCGCGGGCCAAAGACCGAGCCGGTCCGCATTGCCCATGTGACCGGAGCCCATGTGACCGGACCGGCCCATGTCCCCATCGAACCTGGGGCGACAGCCCGGCCATGCGCAACGACTTCCAACCGAAAGGAAAAACCCCGCCGGTTTCCCGGCGGGGCCTCTTTTCTGTCTGCCGCTGGCGGCTTTCGCCTTACCAGTCCTCGCGCACCACGATGCGGGTCAGGACCGGCAGCTTCATGGCGCCAAGCCGCAGGGCCTCACGCGCGATCTCGTCGGACACGCCGTCGATCTCGAACATGATGCGGCCGGGATGCACGCGGGCCGCCCAGTAATCGACCGAGCCCTTGCCCGAGCCCATGCGGACTTCTGTGGGCTTGGACGAAACGGGAAGGTCCGGGAAAATCCGGATCCAGACGCGGCCCTGGCGCTTCATGTGGCGGGTGATCGCGCGGCGGGCCGCCTCGATCTGCCGCGCGGTGACGCGCTCGGGCTCGGTGGCCTTCAGCGCATAGCCGCCGAAGTTCAGGTCTGAACCGCCCTTGGCTTCGCCATGGATGCGGCCCTTGAACTGCTTGCGGAATTTCGTCCGTTTGGGTTGCAGCATTGTCCTGTCTCCTTACCGCGCGTCGCGGTCGCGGCGCGGACCGCGCGGCGACGGACCGTCCTGGGCCTCGGCCACACGACGATCACGAGCCTGCGGGTCGTGTTCCATGATCTCGCCCTTGAAGATCCAGACCTTCACCCCGATGATCCCGTAGGGGGTCGTGGCTTCAGCGAGCGCATAGTCGATGTCGGCACGGAGCGTATGCAGCGGCACGCGGCCTTCGCGATACCATTCCGTCCGGGCGATTTCGGCGCCACCAAGGCGGCCCGCGACGTTGACCCGGATGCCGAGCGCACCCATCCGCATGGCGTTCTGAACCGCGCGTTTCATGGCGCGGCGGAACGACACCCGGCGTTCGAGCTGCTGGGCGATCGATTCGGCCACAAGCATCGCATCCAGTTCGGGCTTCCTGACTTCAACGATGTTGAGGTGCAGTTCCGACTTGGTGAAGTTCGCGAGCTTCTTGCGCAGCGTCTCGATGTCGGCGCCCTTCTTGCCGATGATGACACCGGGGCGCGCCGTGTAGATCGTCACGCGGCACTTCTTGTGCGGACGCTCGATGATGACTTTCGAGACGCCGGCCTGCTTGGCCTCTTCGTGGATGAACTCGCGCATGCGGAGGTCTTCCAGAAGAAGGTTGCCGTAGTCCTTGTTGTCGGCGAACCAGCGGCTATCCCAGGTGCGGTTGACCTGGAGGCGCATCCCGATGGGGTTGACCTTCTGACCCATTATGCTTGCTCCTCGGTCTGGCGCACCTTGATCGTCAGTTCGCTGAAGGGTTTCATGATCTTGCCGAACCGGCCGCGCGCCCGCGGACGGCCGCGCTTCATCACCAGGTTCTTGCCGACCCAGGCTTCGGCGACGACCAGGCTGTCAACGTCGAGCGAATGGTTGTTCTCGGCATTGGCGATGGCCGACTGCAGGCACTTCTTCACGTCGATCGCGATCCGCTTCTTCGAGAAGGTCAGGTCGGCAAGCGCCTTGTCGACCTTCTTGCCGCGGATCAGGGCGGCGACGAGGTTCAGTTTCTGCGGCGAGGTGCGCAGCATCTTCGCCTTGGCGAAGGCTTCATTGTCGGCCACGCGGCGCGGATTCTTTTCCTTGCTCATGGCTTACTTCCTTTTGGCTTTTTTGTCGGCCGCATGGCCGTAGTAGGTCCGCGTCGGCGAATATTCACCGAACTTCTGGCCGATCATCTCTTCGGTGACGGCAACGGGGATGTGCTTCTGCCCGTTGTAGACGCCGAAGGTCAGGCCGACGAATTGCGGCAGGATGGTCGAGCGACGCGACCAGATCTTGATGACGTCACTCTTGCCCGATGCGCGCGCCTTGTCCGCTTTCTTCAGCAGATAGGCGTCGACGAAGGGGCCTTTCCAGATAGAACGTGCCATGGCTCAGCGCCCTTTCTTCGCATTGCGCGACCGGACGATATACTTGTCGGTCGCCTTGTTCGTGCGGGTCTTGTTGCCCTTGGTGCCCTTGCCCCACGGGGTGACCGGGTGCCGGCCGCCCGAGGTGCGGCCTTCGCCGCCGCCATGCGGGTGGTCGATCGGGTTCATCGCGACGCCGCGCACGGTCGGGCGGATGCCCATGTGCCGGCGGCGACCCGCCTTGCCGAGGTTCTGGTTCGAGTTGTCGGGGTTCGACACCGCGCCAACGGTCGCCATGCATTCCTGGCGGACCATGCGCAGTTCGCCCGACGACAGCCGGATCTGGGCATAACCGCCGTCACGGCCGACGAACTGGGCGTAGGTGCCCGCAGCGCGTGCCAGCTGGCCGCCCTTGCCGGGCTTCAGCTCGACGTTGTGGACGATCGTGCCGATCGGCATGCCGCTGAAGGGCATCGCATTGCCGGGCTTCACGTCGGTCTTGGACCCGGCGACCACCTGGTCGCCCACCGCGAGCCGCTGGGGCGCGAGGATGTAGGCCTGTTCGCCGTCGGTGTATTTCACCAGCGCGATGAAGGCCGTGCGGTTGGGATCATATTCGATGCGTTCGACGACCGCAGCCATGTCGAACTTGCGACGCTTGAAGTCGACGATGCGGTAGAGCCGCTTTGCGCCGCCCCCCTTGTGCCAGGCGGTGACTCGTCCGGTATTGTTCCGGCCGCCGGTTTTCTTAAGGCCCTCGACGAGCGCCTTGACCGGGCGACCTTTCCAAAGCTCCGAACGGTCGATCAGAACCAGCCCGCGCTGGCCAGGCGTCGTCGGTTTATACGACTTGAGTGCCATGCTCTCTGTCTTCCGTTGCTTTGGACCCATGGTCCGTGGTTGGTGAAGGGCCCCGAAGGTCCCCGTCTTCTAAAGCTGATCCCGCGTGCCTTCACGGCGCGCGGGATCAGATCGTCACAGGCCCGACTGCACGTCGATCGTGTTGCCCTCTTCGAGCGTCACGTAGGCTTTCTTGATGTCGCTGCGTTCGCCGGGGCGGCCACGGAACTTCTTCGCCTTGCCCTTGGTGATCGTCGTGTTGACGGCTTTCACCTTCACGCCGAACACCGCCTCGACCGCTTCCTTGATCTGCGGCTTGGTGGCCGAGCGGGCGACGCGGAAGACGACCGCGTTCGCTTCGGACGCGAGCGTGGCCTTTTCCGTGATGACCGGCTTCTGGATCACGTCGTAATGTTCAGGTTTCACGCTCATTTCAGACGCGCCTCCAGGGCTTCGACAGCCGCCTTCGTCAGGATCAGCGTCTGACGCTTCAGGATGTCATAGACGTTCGCACCCATCGACGGCAGCACATCGATACCTTCGATGTTGCGCGCCGCGCGGGCGAAGTTCTCGTTCACCTCGGCGCCGTCGATGATCAGCACCTTCTTCCAGCCCAGCTCGCGGGCGGCCTTGGCCAGGAGCGCGGTCTTGGCTTCGGTCATCGCGGCCGTGTCCAGGATCACCAGATTGCCCGAGCCGGCCTTGGCCGACAGGGCGTGCCGGAGGCCAAGCGCGCGGAACTTCTTCGGCAGGTCGTGGGCGTGGCTCCGGGGAACCGGGCCCTTGTAGATGCCGCCCTTTCGGAAGATCGGCGCCTTGCGCGAGCCGTGGCGTGCGCCGCCCGTGCCCTTCTGGCGGTAGATCTTCTTGGTCGAGTAGGCCACATCGGACTTGCCGAGCGTCGAGTGGGTGCCGGCCTGGGCCTTGGCCCGCTGCCAGCGCACCACGCGGTGCAGGATGTCGGCGCGCGGCTCAAGCCCGAAGAGCGCCTCGTCCAGGTCGATCGAACCGGCCTTGCCGCCGTCGAGCGTGATCACATCAAGCTTCATGCTTCACCCCCTTCGGCCGAAGCGGCTTCGGCCGGGGCCGAGGCGCTGGTCGAGGCTGCGGATTTGATCGCGGCCGGGACGGCGAGGTCCTTCGGCAGCGGCTTCTTCACGGCGTCCTTGATCGTGACCCAGCCGCCCTTGTTGCCGGGGACCGAGCCCTTGACCATGATCAGGCCACGGTCGGCATCCGTGCGGACGACCTGGATGTTCTGGGTGGTGACGCGGACCGAGCCGAGGTGGCCGGCCATCTTCTTGCCCTTGAACACCTTGCCCGGGTCCTGACACTGGCCTGTCGAGCCGTGCGAGCGGTGCGAGACGGACACACCGTGGCTGGCGCGCAGGCCGCCGAAGTTGTGCCGCTTCATCGCACCGGCAAAGCCCTTGCCGACCGAGGTGCCGGCGATGTCGACGAACTGGCCGGCAAGGTAGTGCTCGGCCGAGATCTCGGCACCGACGTCGATCAGGTTGTCGGGGCTGACGCGGAACTCCGCGACCTTGCGCTTCGGCGCCACGTTCGCTTTCGCGAAGTGGCCGCGCATGGCGGCGGTGGTGCGGACGGGCTTGGCGGCACCGGCGCCGAGCTGGACAGCGGTATAGCCGTCACGGTCGGTGGTGCGCTGAGCGACGACCTGCAGGTTGTCGAGCTGAAGGACGGTCACAGGAACCTGCTTGCCGTCTTCCAGGAACAGCCGGGTCATGCCCAGCTTCTTTGCGATAACGCCGGAGCGCAGCATCTGTCTGCCCTCCTCAGTTCAGCTTGATTTCGACGTCGACACCGGCAGCGAGGTCGAGCTTCATCAGCGCGTCCACGGTCTGCGGGGTCGGATCGACGATATCAAGAAGGCGCTTGTGCGTGCGGATCTCCCACTGGTCGCGCGACTTCTTGTCGATGTGCGGACCACGGAGAACCGTGAATTTCTCGATCTTGTTGGGAAGCGGGATCGGACCGCGGACCTGCGCGCCCGTGCGCTTGGCCGTATTGACGATTTCCTGCGTGCTGGAATCCAGGACGCGGTAGTCAAAGGCCTTGAGCCGGATGCGGATGTTCTGACCTGTCATGACAGTCATGCCTCTTGCGGGCTCTCCTTGAGAGGCTGACGACACCTCATGCGGCGCCAGCGTCGAAGGTCTTGGGGGGAGGCCCCCTGGGGTTTCCGGGGGAAGCCCCCTGTCACAAAAGAGACAGGGGGTCAAAAGACCCCCGGTCGATTCCTTGGACTGCGGCTGTATGACGATGCGGGGATGGCATGTCAAGGGCAGCGGCGGGGGTTTTCGGCGGGGCTTGTCCGATGGACTTTTCCGGGGCCGGAAGGCGGCCCTCCACCCCCAGAAAAGCAAAGGGCGCCGGGGTTACCGGCGCCCTTCCTTCAAGCCGCGAGCGGCTCTTACTTCAGGATTTTCGACACGACGCCTGCGCCGACGGTGCGGCCGCCTTCGCGGATGGCGAAGCGGAGCTTTTCTTCCATGGCGATCGGGGCGATCAGCTCGACCTCGAACTTCAGGTTGTCGCCCGGCATCACCATCTCGGTGCCTTCCGGAAGCTTCACCGTCCCGGTCACGTCCGTCGTGCGGAAGTAGAACTGCGGACGGTAGTTCGCGAAGAACGGCGTGTGACGCCCGCCTTCTTCCTTCGTCAGGATGTAGGCTTCGGCCTCGAAGTTCGTGTGCGGCTTCACCGAGCCGGGCTTGCAGAGCACCTGGCCCCGCTCGACGCCGTCACGGTCGATGCCGCGCAGGAGCGCGCCGATGTTGTCGCCGGCTTCCCCACGGTCCAGAAGCTTGCGGAACATCTCGACACCGGTGCAGACCGACTTCTGCGTCGGGCGGATGCCCACGATCTCGACCTCGTCGCCGACGTTGATCACGCCGCGCTCGATCCGGCCCGTCACCACCGTGCCACGCCCCGAGATCGAGAACACGTCCTCGATCGGCATCAGGAACGGCTGGTCAACCGGGCGCGCCGGCGTCGGGATGTAGGTGTCGACCGCTTCCATCAGCGCGCGGATCGAATCCTCGCCGATCTCCTTGTCGGTCCCGTTCATCGCCGCAAGCGCCGAGCCCTTCACGATCGGAATGTCGTCGCCAGGGTAGTCGTAGGACGACAGAAGCTCGCGCACTTCCATCTCGACAAGCTCGAGCAGTTCGGCGTCATCCACCTGGTCGACCTTGTTCATGTAGACGACCATGTAGGGAATGCCCACCTGACGGCCGAGCAGGATGTGCTCGCGCGTCTGCGGCATCGGGCCGTCGGCCGCGTTCACCACAAGGATCGCCCCGTCCATCTGCGCCGCACCCGTGATCATGTTCTTCACATAGTCCGCGTGGCCGGGGCAGTCGACGTGCGCATAGTGCCGGTTCGGCGTCTCGTACTCGACGTGCGCCGTCGAGATCGTGATCCCCCGCGCACGCTCTTCCGGCGCCGCGTCAATCTGGTCATAGGCCTTGAATTCGCCGAAATACTTCGTGATCGCAGCCGTCAGCGTCGTCTTGCCGTGGTCAACGTGACCAATCGTCCCGACGTTCACATGCGGTTTCGTCCGTTCAAACTTTGCCTTCGCCATGATGGTCTCCTGTCTCAGGGCGGGACGCCCGTGCGGTCACGGGCCCCAGATGGGGGTGAGGTGGGCCGTCAGGCCCACCCGTTCAAGCGTATTTCTTCTGAATTTCGTCAGAAATGTTCTGCGGCACAGCATCGTAGTGGTCGAACAGCATCGTGAAGACCGCGCGGCCCGACGACATCGAGCGCAGGTTGTTGATGTAGCCGAACATGTTGGCGAGCGGCACCATGGCAGTGATGACGTTGGCGTTGCCGCGGCTGTCCTGGCCCTGGACCATGCCACGACGGCTGGTCAGGTCACCGATGATCCCGCCGGTATATTCCTCGGGCGTCACCACCTCGACCTTCATGATCGGCTCGAGGAGTTTCGCGCCGGCCTTCTTCAGGCCTTCACGCATGGCTGCGCGCGAGGCGATTTCGAAGGCGAGGACCGACGAGTCGACGTCGTGGAAGGCACCGTCGATCAGCGCCACCTTGAAGTCGATCACCGGGAAGCCCGCGAGGGGACCCGAGTCCATGACCGACTTGATGCCCTTTTCGACGCCGGGAATATATTCCTTCGGCACCGCACCGCCGACGATCTTGCTCTCGAACGAGTAGCCCTCGCCCGGTTCCGTCGGGGTGATGACGAGCTTGACGCGGGCGAACTGGCCCGTGCCGCCGGTCTGCTTCTTGTGGGTATAGTCGATCTCGGCCTCGCGGCTGATCGTTTCGCGGTAGGCCACCTGCGGCGCGCCGATGTTCGCCTCGACCTTGAACTCGCGCTTCATGCGGTCGACGAGGATGTCGAGGTGAAGTTCGCCCATGCCCTTCATGATCGTCTGGCCCGATTCCTGATCGGTTTCCACACGGAAGGACGGGTCTTCGGCAGCCAGACGCTGCAGCGCCAGGGCCATCTTTTCCTGGTCGGCCTTCGACTTCGGCTCGACCGCGATCTCGATCACCGGCTCGGGGAAGGTCATCGTTTCAAGGACGACCTGGTTCGACGGATCGCAAAGCGTGTCGCCCGTGGTCGTTTCCTTGAGACCGGCCAGCGCGATGATGTCGCCCGCGAAGGCTTCGTCGATTTCCTCGCGGTTGATGGCGTGCATCATCATCATGCGGCCGACGCGTTCCTTGCGCTCTTTGGTCGAGTTGACCATCTGGTCGCCCTTCTTGAGCTGACCGGAGTAGATGCGCGTGAAGGTGAGCGAACCGACGAACGGGTCGTTCATGATCTTGAACGCAAGGCCGGCGAAGGGCTGTGCATCATCGGCCGAGCGCGAGATGTTGCGGGTTTCCGTCTCGTCGCCCGGCTTGAAGCCCATGTAGGGCTTGATGTCGAGAGGCGAGGGCAGGAAGTCGATGACCGAATTCAGGACCGGCTGGACGCCCTTGTTCTTGAAGGCCGAACCGGCGGTGACCGGAACGAAGGCCATCGCAAGCGTGCCCTTGCGGATCAGCTTGCGCAGCGTCTCCACGTCAGGCTCGGTGCCGTCGAGATAGGCTTCCATCGCCGCGTCGTCCTGCTCGACCGCAAGCTCGACGAGCTTGCCGCGCCATTCTTCGGCTTCCGCCTTCAGGCTGTCGCGGATGTCGCGGATTTCCCACGAGGCGCCCAGGTCTTCGCCCTGGTAGACCCATTCCTTCATGGTCACGAGGTCGATGATCCCCTCGAGCTTGTCCTCGGCCCCGATCGGCAAAGCGATCGGCGCGGGGGTCGCGCCCGTGCGGTCCTTGATCATCTTGACGCATTTGAAGAAGTCGGCGCCGATCTTGTCCATCTTGTTGACGAACACGATGCGCGGAACGCCATAGCGGTCGGCCTGGCGCCAGACGGTTTCGGTCTGGGGCTCGACGCCGGCGTTGGCGTCCAGAAGGCAGACAGCACCGTCGAGCACCGCGAGCGAACGTTCGACCTCGATGGTGAAGTCGACGTGGCCGGGGGTGTCGATGATGTTGAAGCGGTGCTTCGCGGACTGCGGGGTGTCGCCGTCCTCGGTCCGTTCCCAGAAGGTGGTGGTGGCAGCCGAGGTGATCGTGATGCCACGCTCCTGCTCCTGCTCCATCCAGTCCATCGTCGCGGCGCCGTCATGCACCTCGCCGATCTTGTGGGACTTGCCGGTGTAGTAGAGAATCCGCTCGGTCGTCGTGGTCTTGCCCGCGTCGATGTGGGCCATGATCCCGAAGTTGCGATACAGATTCAAAGGATATTCGCGTGCCATTTTCTTTCCTCGGCTGGCCGGATTACCAGCGGTAGTGGCTGAACGCCTTGTTGGCGTCGGCCATCTTGTGGGTGTCTTCGCGCTTCTTCACGGCAGAACCACGCGAGTTCACGGCGTCCAGAAGCTCGCCCGCAAGGCGCTCTTCCATCGTGTTCTCGTTGCGGTTCTTGGCGGCGGTGATGAGCCAGCGGATCGCCAGCGCCTCGCGGCGCTCGGGGCGAACTTCGACGGGCACCTGGTAGGTGGCGCCGCCGACCCGGCGCGAGCGGACCTCGAGCGAGGGCTTCACGTTGTCGAGCGCCTCGTGGAAGACGTCGACGGGCGGGCGCTTGAGCTTGCCTTCCACCCGACCGAGGGCCGAGTAGACGATGGTTTCGGCGACGGACTTCTTGCCGTCGACCATCAGGTTGTTCATGAACTTGGTCAGGACCCGGTCGCCATACTTGGCATCGGGCAGGACTTCGCGCTTTTCAGCGGCGTGACGACGCGACATTGCGTTCTCTCCTTATTTCGGACGCTTCGCGCCGTACTTCGAACGGCGTTGACGACGATCTTTGACGCCCTGGGTATCCAGCACGCCGCGCAGGATGTGATAGCGCACACCCGGAAGGTCTTTCACCCGGCCGCCACGGATCAGGACAACGGAGTGTTCCTGAAGGTTGTGCTTTTCGCCGGGGATGTAGCTGATGACCTCGAACCCGTTGGTCAGGCGCACCTTGGCGACCTTCCGCATAGCGGAGTTCGGCTTCTTCGGCGTCGTGGTGTAGACGCGGGTGCAGACGCCGCGCTTCTGCGGGCAGGATTCCAAGTGCTGCGACTTGGACTTTCTCACGTTCGCTTCCCGGGGCTTCCGGATAAGCTGTTGGATCGTCGGCATTAAACTCGCCCTTGTTGCAACCCGTTCAACGCGCGTTCGTCAACGCCGTTTTCCGGGGGCTTTCGTTCGTCAAGCGCCCTGCGCGTCCGCAAAACACCAAAACCGCCTCGGTCCCCGACCCGGGGCCGACACGGTGAAACTCCAGAGGATCGGGGCTGGAAGGCCCGGATCGTGACCCGTTGAGGTTCTGGCAGTGGTCGTCGACTTGCCCGATGGGTCGGAACCCCCGTGCGAGTGGGCGCCGTATAGGGGGAGTCGCCCCCCTTGTCAACAAGCCGGGACCGTCGGGCGGCGGCCCACGCCGGCGCTCATGCCGCGGCGCAGCGAGGGCAGGCAAGCGGGCGCAGCAGAAGGTAGACCGCAAGTGTCAGAAGGACGGCGAAGGTGGCATCGGACAGGAAGTGCCGCCCGGCCGAAACGCGCTGCACAAAGACGATCAGCGGGATGGCGAAGGCCAGGATTGCGACCGTGCGGTCGACCCACCGGGGCCAGCGCGCGCGCCAGCGCCGCCGGACCAGCCAGAGGGCCAGGCCGAAGGCGGTCGCCGCCGACGCCTCGCCCGACACGAACGAACAGTTGAGCATGCATTCGTTGGCCGGCTGCCAGAAGGGCGTGAAGGCATGGGTGCCCCCGAACTCGGTCACATCCGCCGGGCGGGCGCGGCCCCAGTGCGACTTCAGCCCGACATTCACCAGCAGGAAGGGGCCGATGAAATAAAGAAGGAAGATCGTCCCCCAGGTCCGCAGGCTGTCGCTTTTCTTCCATAGGGCCCAGACCGAGCCGATGAAGGCCACCGCCGCCATGCCGTCCGAAGTATCCCAGATGAAGAAGCGCACCGCCTCGATCGCCGGGCGGCCGTCCAGCGGGAAGCCCTGCCCCGGCACGAAGAAAAGGCCAGAGGTGGCCAGGTCGAGGCCCGGAAAGACCAGGAAAGCCCCGGCGGCGATGACAAAGGCCAGGATCAGGAGGCGCGCGCGGGCCATCTCAGCGGTCCGGCCCCATGTCGGGGGTGCAGCCGTCGGGCAGAAGGTAGGCCGCGACCGGCTGACCGGAATAGGCGGTGCGCGCGGCACTGATGGTCTGGACCGGCTCCGCCGCCGCACCGCCGCAGGTGGGCGGCGAGGTCAGGACATAGAGCGTCGGCCCCGGGGGATCCGGCAGGGGGAACATTTCCTCGTAGTAGTTGCGCGGGCCGTCATGGCGGCGGGGGGCGTAGAAGTTCAGGCCCGATCCGCGCCCGGTATAGAAGAGGTCGGCCAGGACATCGCGGTCGCTCGCATAGACCGAGGCAGCGCCGAACTGGTCGGCGGCGGCAAGGATCGCCCGGCTCAGCTCGGCGCGGCCGAGGTAGCGCTTCATGAGGGGCGCGCCGCCGATCTCTGGCCAGGGCGCGAGGATGGTCAGCAGGGGCAGCAGGACGGCGACCGCGCCGTTCACCAGAAGCGAGACGGGCAGAAGCCGGGGCAGCCGGTCCGACAGCCACAGGACGGCGAGCGGCAGGCCGGCGAAATAGGCGGCGAGCGCCCAGTTGGCATAGGCGCGCGACAGGAAGGCCTGCCCGGTCACGATCAGAAGGGGCGGCAGGGCCAGAAGCGCCAGCATCCGCCAGTCGGCAGGCAGGCGGCGCCGGGTCGCGGCGACCAGAAGGGCTGCGAAAAGGACCGGGCCAAGGACCGCGAACTGGTCCAGGACAAAGCGCAGCGCATGGCCCGGATGAAGCGCCGGCCCCGTGGACGCGCCCCCCCGGACCCAGCCGATATTGTCGAGCGTGTGGCTGACGGTCTGAAGCTGGTGGGTCTGATTCCAGATTATGTTCGGGGCGAGGACGGCCAGGAAGCTGACCAGCAGCAGGGCCAGGTTCCGCCAGCCCACCCGGTAGCGCGGCAGGACCAGCGCCGACAGCGCGGCCCCCAGAAGGAAATAGGCCCCGGCGTATTTGGCCATGCAGGCAAGGCCCACCGCAACGCCGGTCAGGACCGCATGGCGCGCGGCGCGGGTATGGGCGAGCCGGAGCCAGCCCCAGATTGCCGCCGCATAGGCCGGCGCCATGATCGTGTCGGTCGAGATCAGAAGGCTTCCAACGGCGGTGAAGGGCGTCGAGACATAGGCCGCCGCCGTCCAGACGGCCGCTCGGGCGCCGCCGATCCGGGCGACGAGCGCGGCCAGGATCAGCGCCGTCGCGCCGTGGAAAAGGGCTCCGGGCATGCGGACCCAGAAGGGCGCGTCACTGCCGGCAAGCGCCGTGGCCGCGCGGATCACCCAGGCGATCAGCGGCGGCTTCGAGTAGTAGCCGAAGTCCAGGTTCTGGCCCCAGAGCCAGTATTGGCTTTCATCGACGAAGAGGTCGGTGCGGTTCCAGATCAGCGCCAGAAGCCGCGCCGCCGTGACCGCCGCCACCAGTGCGAGCGCAGGCCCGAACCAGCGGTTCCGCTCAGGCTCCGGTGCCACGCGCCCGGTCCTGCTGGATCAGCCAGATGTTGCGCGAATAGATCAGGACGCCCGGCAATTGACCGAGGATGATGACGGCATCGCGCTTGTAGATGCCGTAGGCCAGCACGATGGCGCCGCCGAGGATCGAGAAATACCAGAAGGCCAGGGGGACCACGGACCGGCCCGCGCGCTCGGACGCGAGCCACTGGATGATGAAGCGCGCGCTGAACATCAGCTGCCCGGTCAGGCCGAAGAGGATCCAGGCCAGGTCGCGCGGCGTGTCGGCGTGAAGGATGTTCATCAGGTGGTACATGGGGCCCCTCAGGCGGACGTTTGGCGCGCGGGCGGTGTAGCCTCGGTCGGCCTGGCCTTCTTGCGCCGGCGCAAGAGCCAGGCAACGCCCATCAGATCGACGATGCCCACCAGGCCGCGTTGCAGGTTGTTGTAATTGGACCGCCCCGCCCCGCGCGGCCGATGGCTCACGTCCACATGCCCCACCTGCCAGCCGTCGCGGGCGAAGAGCGCGGGCAGGTAGCGGTGCATGTGATCGAAGTAGGGCAACGCCAGGAAGGCGTCGCGGCGGAAGCCCTTCAGCCCGCATCCGGTGTCGCGGGTGCCGTCGTTCAGGATCCATCCCCGGATGCCGTTCGCGAAGCGGGACGCGAGGCGCTTGGACAGCGTGTCGCGCCGCCCGACGCGCTGGCCGGCGATGATGCCGGTTGCGGCGTTGGCCGGGTCGAGAAGCGGCGTGAAAAGTTTCGGCAGTTCCGCCGGCGGGTTCTGCCCGTCGCCGTCGAGCGTGCAGACGATGGCGCCGCGCGCGGCGCGGACGCCGGAATGGACAGCGGCACTCTGGCCAGCGGAACGGTCGTGGCGCAGAAGCCGCAGGTGCGGCCGGGTCGCGGTCAGCGCCTGGACCACGGCGGCGGTGTCGTCGGTCGAGCCGTCATCGACGACGATCACCTCGTGGTCGGTCACGCTTGCGCAGGCAGCGTCGATCTCGTCCAGAAGGGACGTGATGTTGTCGGATTCGTTCTTGGCGGGGATGACGACGGAGACGCTGACCATGTGGCGGACCTGCGGGACGGTGTTTACCTGCTAGCCGAGGGGCCGCCGGAAGTAAATGACGGGACAGCCAGGGGCGGCGTCAACCCGCGCGCACCTTTCGTTCGCGGTGGAAGGTGTAGATGCCGGTTGCCACGACGATGGCGGCGCCGAGAAGCGTCAGATTGTCGGGGAACTGGTGGAAGACGACCCACCCGAGCAGGATCGCGGCGACGAGCGAGGTATAGCGGAAGGGCGCGATGACCGCGATGTCGCCCACGCGCATCGAGGAGACGACGGTCAGGTAGCCGCCGATCAGGAAAAGGGCGGCAAGGACCAGCTCGGCGAATTCCGCCGGCGTCGGCATGCTGACGCCGGTCACGGGCAGCACGACGGCCGCCGACAGCGTCACGCTCGCCGCCGCGACGGCGGCCACGGTCTGCGAGGGCAGCTCGGCCGACAGCTTGCGCGTCGCGAGGTCGCGCAGCACGACGAAGGCGACCGAGATCAGGCCGAGGACCGACCAGCGGTCGAAGCCGTCGGTGCCCGGCCGCACGATCAGCATGACGCCCACGAAGCCGATCAGGATCGCGGTCAGCCGCCGCCAGCCGATCGGCATGCCGAAGAGAAGCGCGGCGGCCAGCGTCACGGCCAGGGGCAGGCACTGCATGATCGCCGAAAGGTTCGCGATCTGCATGTGCTTCAGCGCGACGAGGAAGGTGAAGGTCGAGGCGACCTCGCCGATGGTGCGCAGCGCAAGCCAGAGCCGGTCCGACCCCCGCGGCATCCGAAGCCCGCGCATCGACAGTCCCAGGATGACGAGCACGATCGAGGTCATGGCGCCCCGGATCACGATGGCCTCGAACACCGGCAACGTCTCGGTCGCGGCCTTCATCGCCGTGTCGTTCACGGTGAACAGGACCATGGCGGCCGTCATCAGGCTGGCGCCGCGCAGATTGTCGGAAAGGGCCATGGCTCGCTTGTCTGGAGGGGGTGAAATGGGGGAATGTTGACCATGGGTAGGCGGTCGGGCGCGGCTTGTCCATGGGCGGGACCGGCCGCTCATCCCCCGCCGCTTGAATTTCCGGGCCGGTCGGCGTATCTGCCGCAAAACCCCCATGCGGACGCATCAGACAATGGCCAATCCCCTTCAGTTTCTTCAACAGGTCCGCGTCGAGGCCAGCAAGATCGTCTGGCCGGCGCGCCGCGAGGTGATGCTGACGACGGTCATGGTCATGATCATGGCGGCGCTGACGGCGCTCTTCTTCTCGGCCGTCGACCTGATCGTGCAGTTCGGCCTGCAGCTGATCCTTTCGACCTGAGGCCCCCGGGGCCGCTGGGATCCCCGAGGCCCCCCGGGGTCCTCGGGGGCGTCGAAGAGGCACGCCGCCCTTGAAATCCGGGGCACGGGCCGGTAAGGCGGCGGCACTTCGGCGGACCCAGGGCGCGCGGCGATTCGGCATGCGCGCTGTTTTCGTTCCACCGGGGCCGCACGCGGCAAGGGTGCGGTAGAAATTCAGGGCGCTCAAGCGCCCGCAGGACAGGGCTTTAGGCAGATGGCGAAGCGGTGGTATTCGGTGAGCGTCCTCTCGAACTTCGAGAAGAAGGTATCCGAACAGATCAGGCAGGCCGTCATCGAGAAGGGCCTCGAGGACGAGATCGACGAGGTTCTGGTGCCGACCGAAGAGGTGCTGGAAATCCGCCGCGGCAAGAAGGTCACGTCCGAACGCCGCTTCATGCCGGGCTACGTGCTCGTCCATATGGACATGAGCGACCGGGGCTATCACCTCATCACGTCGATCAACCGCGTCACGGGCTTCCTTGGCCCGCAGGGCAAGCCGATGCCGATGCGCGACGGCGAGGTGAACGGGATCCTGAAGCGGGCGCAGGAAGGCCAGGAACAGCCGCGCAACCTGATCCGCTTCGACATCGGCGAGAACGTCAAGGTGTCGGACGGTCCGTTCGAGGGCTTCTCGGGCATGGTCGAGGAAGTGGACGAGGCGCACAGCAAGCTGAAGGTCACTGTGTCGATCTTCGGGCGGCCGACGCCTGTGGAACTGGATTTCGCGCAGGTGGCCAAGGTCGCCTGACGAAAGCGTGGGAGGCGAGGGGCGCCCCGACGGGCATCCCGGACCGCACCACTAAGCAACGCCGACCGGACAGTCCGGGCGGCATGTGACAAGGAGAAGGCCAGATGGCCAAGAAAGTAATGGGCAGCCTCAAGCTGCAGGTGAAGGCGGGGCAAGCCAACCCGTCGCCGCCGATCGGTCCCGCGCTCGGTCAGCGCGGCATCAACATCATGGAATTCTGCAAGGCGTTCAACGCCAAGACGCAGGAAATGGAGCCGGGTTCGCCCGTCCCCGTCATCATCACCTACTATGCCGACAAGTCCTTCTCGTTCGAGATGAAGACGGCCCCGGCCTCGTTCTACCTGAAGAAGGCCGCCGGCCTGAAGCCGGTCGGCAAGCGCAACCGCCCCAAGGGGTCGGTCAAGCCGGGCCGTGAGGTTGCGGGCACCGTGACCGTGGCCCAGGTCCGCCAGATCGCCGAAGCCAAGATGAAGGACCTCTCGGCCAACGACGTCGAATCGGCAATGAAGATCATCCTCGGCTCGGCGAAGTCGATCGGCATCGAGGTGAAGGGGTAATCATGGCCAAGATCGCAAAACGCATGAAGGCCGCGACGGCCGCCTTCGAAGGCAAGTCGGCCCTGACGGTCGAGGATGCGGTGAAGCTCATCAAGGGCGCCGCTACGGCCAAGTTCGACGAAACGCTGGAAATCGCCATGAACCTCGGCGTCGACCCGCGTCACGCCGACCAGATGGTCCGCGGCGTGGTGCAGCTGCCGAACGGCACCGGCAAGACGGTGCGCGTGGCGGTCTTCGCCCGTGGCGCCAAGGCTGACGAAGCCAAGGCGGCGGGCGCCGACATCGTGGGCGCCGAAGACCTGATGGAAACGATCCAGGGCGGCAAGATCGAGTTCGATCGCTGCATCGCCACCCCGGACCTGATGCCGCTGGTCGGCCGCCTGGGCAAGATCCTCGGTCCGCGCAACCTGATGCCGAACCCCAAGGTCGGCACGGTGACGATGGACGTGAAGGCGGCCGTCGAGGCTGCCAAGGGCGGTGAAGTCCAGTTCAAGGTCGAAAAGGCCGGGGTCATCCATGCCGGGATCGGCAAGGTGTCGTTCAGCGACGAGAAGCTGTCCGAAAACGTCCGCGCCTTCGTCGATGCGGTGTCGCGGGCCAAGCCCCCGGGCGCCAAGGGCACCTACCTGAAGAAGGTGTCGCTGTCGTCGACGATGGGCCCGGGCGTCTCGCTCGACCTCGCTTCGGCCACGACTGCCGGCTGACGGGCGCGCCTGACCGGGGCAAGATCGTTCAACGCGGGGCCTTCGGGCCCCGCGTTTGTTTCGTGACACGGCCTAATCCACCCACGGCGTTGACCGAGGCCAACTTTCGTGCGCTCTCCTTCTTTAGGTCGCCGCCAGGCCTGGTCTAGAGGGTTCAGGGGTGCTCAAGTCAGTATCAGCAACGGAAGCTAGGCGCGGGAGCGTGCTGTTTTTCCTTCTTGCCTTTGGCGCGGCGGCCGCGCTCGCGCTGCTGCCGCTGGATGTGATGCTTGGACATTTCGTCATCGACGACATGTTCTATTACCTGAGGATCGCGCAGCATATCGTCGCCGGCAATGGCTCGACCTTCGACGGGACCGAGCCCACCAACGGCTACCACCCGGGCTGGATGCTGATCAGCGTCGCCTTTGCCAGCTTTCTTCAGGGCGAGGCGTTGATGCGTGCGGTCCTCCTGACGGCGGCGGCCCTCTTCGGGTTGCAGGCCGCCCTTCTGTGGCGGATCCTGGCGCGGCATTGTTCCCTGGGCGTCGCAACCGGGGTGACGCTGCTGGTCATCCTGAACTGGCGGTCGATCGCCATCACGCTTGGCGGGCTCGAAACGCCGCTGGCAGGGGCAGCCGTGCTGCTGGTCCTCGACTATTGCGACCGCCATTCCGCCGCGCCGTGGGACTGGCGGACGCGCGCCTGGGCGACGGTTCTTCTGGCCCTGGCCTTCTATGCCCGTGTCGACCTGCTGCTCCTGGTCGGGTCGACGCTCTTCTGGGTCCTGGCGCGCGACCTGCTGGTCTGGCGCACCGGCACAGTCCGCGCCCTGGCAGGGGTCGAGGTCATGACCGCGGGCTGGCTCGTGCTGACGGCGCCCTGGTTTGCCTTCAGCTGGATCACGTCGCAGGCGTTCCTGCCGAACAGCCGCATTGCCTGGTCCCTTCTGCGCGAGATGAGCCTCGCGGCCCCGACCTGGGGTGGCGAGATGCTGAACCAGATCAGGACCTCGTTGTCCTACCTGCCCGACCTTGCCAACCTTCTGGGACTTTGGCCGGTTGCCGCGACGGAGGGGGCCCTGGTTCTGGTTCCCGTCGGGCTGCTCGGCGTTGCCTTCGTGGCGCTCGCCTGGATGCTGGTCCGCCACCGCGCCGCCTTCCCGCCCATGATGTGGCTCGCGCTCGGGTTCGGCGCGCTTGTGCTTGGCTACTACGTCCTCCTGCACTCGCCACGGGTGCGCTATCTTTACCTGGGCGTTCTGGCTCTTGCGCCGGTCGCGGCGGTCGCGCTCGACCGCGCGCGGGCGAACGGGGCCGGTGCGGCGCGGGCAGTGCCGGCGCTTCTGGCCGTGCTATTCGTGGTGTCGAGCGTCGCTGGGGCCGACGCCTGGCGCAAATATCAGGGATCAGACCATTTCCATCGCTATCACCCGATCCTGCTGCAGGCGGCGCTCTGGCTGCGCGACAATGGCGGCGGCGTGCCGGTCGGGGCCTGGAACGGCGGCATTCTATCCTACTTCTCGGGCGCGCCGGTGACGAACCTCGACGGGGTGGTGAACGACGCCGCCATCGCGGCCGAGAAGGACCAGGCGACCGACCTCTACATCCGTGCGCGCGGGCTGAAATATCTGGCGGACGTCAACACGGAACGGGCGCGCTACCTGCGCACCTTCGGATCGGGGACGGATGTGGTGGGCGATGTCGTGGCGCGCTTCCCGCTTTCGGCGCAGTCGGCCGTGGAGATCGTCAAGGTCCGGCCATAAGCCGGGCCCGGCCTGCCCACCCCGCCCCCGCTTTTCCTCTTGGCTTTCCGGGGCGGGGCCAGTATACGGCCCCCCTGTCAGTCGGGACCGCATGCGCGGGCCCGTCTGGCGATTCGTCCGAGACGGAGGGTGGCTTCGGCCATAATTCCCTTCTGAGACGGGAACTGGACAATACTTCTCTGGGCCTTCCCCGAGGTGTTTTTGCGCACGACCCGTAAGGACTCGATTGCCGGGGTGCTTCCCCGGCAAAGCAGGAGCCGGAGGGTCAAACCTCCATTACTTGGAGTGTAACCGTGGATAGAGCCCAAAAAGAGAAAGTGGTCGAGGAACTCGGCCAGATCTTTGAAAGCTCTGGCGTCGTGGTGGTTGCCCGCTACGAAGGCATGACGGTTTCTCAGATGCAGGCGCTCAGGGCGGAAATGCGTTCCGTCGGCGGTGCCGTGCGTGTGGCCAAGAACAGGCTCGCCAAGATCGCCCTTGACGGCAAGCCGTGCGAAAGCCTCGGCGCGCTGCTCACGGGCATGACCGTGCTGGCTTATTCCGAAGACCCTGTCGCTGCGGCGAAGGTTGCGGACAAATACGCCAAGGGGAACGAGAAATTCGTGATCCTTGGCGGTGCCATGGGCAGCACGGCCCTGGACCAGGCCGGTGTGAAAGCCGTCGCCTCGATGCCGTCGCGCGAAGAGCTCATCGCTCAGATCGTGTCGGCGATCGGTGCGCCGGCGTCGAACATCGCCGGGGCCATTGGCGCGCCTGCGTCGAACATCGCGAGCATTCTCTCGACCATCGAAGAGAAAGCCGCGGCGTAAGACGCCACTGAGAACCAGATTGCCGACGTAGGGACTTGAAACCCGATCGTTGGAACCCAAACTAGGAACGGAACAGAGAAATGGCTGATCTGAACAAACTCGCCGAAGACATCGTCGGCCTGACGCTTCTTCAGGCGCAGGAACTGAAAACCATCCTCAAGGACAAGTATGGCATCGAGCCGGCCGCCGGTGGCGCCGTCATGATGGCTGGTCCGGCTGCTGGCGCTCCCGCCGAAGCCGCCGAGGAAAAGACCGAGTTCGACGTCGTCCTGACGGACGCCGGTGCGAACAAGATCAACGTGATCAAGGAAGTGCGCGCCATCACCGGCCTGGGCCTCAAAGAAGCCAAGGACCTGGTCGAAGCCGGCGGCAAGGTCAAGGAAGCGGCTGCCAAGGCCGAAGCCGAAGACATCAAGAAGAAGCTCGAAGCGGCTGGCGCCAAGGTCGAGCTCAAGTAATCGGCCGGCAGGGCTCGCCCTGCCCCACACCGGTTTCAGGCTGGGTGCGCGGTTTCGCGCGCCCAGCCGATCCCGTCTTGGCAGGCCCGTTTCGCAAGCGCGGGCCTTCTCAGGCAGGATCCTATGGTTCGGGCGCCCCCCCTTGGGACGGGGGGCATGAATGGGACCGATCCGCCCCTTCGCATGCGGCGCTGCGCGTTCCCCGACGCGCATGCACCCGCGAAACGAAAGGTGACGACAAGCATGTCGCAAGCGACCGTTGGCCAGAAGCGCATCCGCCGCTATTACGGCAATATCCGCGAAGTCCTCGCAATGCCGAACCTCATCGAGGTTCAGAAATCGTCCTACGACCTGTTCCTGAATTCCGGGGACGGGCCGAAGCACATTGACGGCGAGGGCCTGCAGGGCGTCTTCCAGTCGGTCTTTCCGATCAAGGACTTCAACGAGAACGCGATCCTCGAGTTCGTGAAGTATGAGCTTGAGAAGCCCAAATACGACGTCGAGGAATGCCAGGCCCGCGACATGACCTATTCGGCGCCGCTGAAGGTCACGCTGCGGCTGATCGTGTTCGATATTGATGAAACCACCGGCGCGAAGTCGGTCAAGGACATCAAGGAACAGGACGTCTACATGGGCGACATGCCCCTGATGACGCCGAACGGCACGTTCATCGTGAACGGCACCGAGCGCGTGATCGTCAGCCAGATGCACCGGTCCCCCGGCGTCTTCTTCGACCATGACAAGGGCAAGACCCATTCGTCGGGCAAGCTTCTGTTCGCCTGCCGCATCATTCCCTACCGCGGCTCGTGGCTCGACTTCGAGTTCGACGCCAAGGACATCGTGTTCGCCCGCATCGACCGCCGCCGGAAGCTGCCGGTGACGACGCTTCTTTACGCGCTCGGCCTTCACCAGGAAGGCATCATGGATGCCTACTACAAGACGGTCGACTTCAAGCTCGTGAAGAACAAGGGCTGGGTCACCAAGTTCTTCCCCGAGCGCGTGCGCGGCACGCGGCCGACCTATGATCTGGTCGACGCAGCGACGGGCGAGGTGATCTGCAAGGCGGGTGACAAGGTCACGCCACGCATGGTCAAGAAGTGGCAGGAAGACGGCAAGATCACCGAGCTTCTGGTGCCCTACGACCATATCCTCGGCCGTTTCGTCGCCAAGGACATCATCAACGAGGAAACCGGCGCGATCTATGTCGAGGCCGGGGACGAGATCACGCAGACCGTCGACCGTGACGGCGAGGTGAACGGCGGCACGCTCAAGGTGCTGCTGGACAACGGGGTCTCGACGATCCCGGTCCTCGACATCGACAACGTGAACGTCGGTCCCTACATCCGCAACACCATGGCGGCCGACAAGAACATGGGCCGCGATGGCGCGCTCATGGACATCTACCGCGTCATGCGTCCGGGCGAGCCGCCGACCGTCGAAGCCGCTTCGGCGCTTTTCGACACGCTCTTCTTCGACAAGGAGCGCTATGACCTGTCGGCCGTCGGCCGCGTCAAGATGAACATGCGCCTCGACCTCGGCAAGCCCGACACGCAGCGCACGCTCGACCGTGACGACATCATCGCCTGCGTCAAGGCGCTGGTCGAACTGCGCGACGGCAAGGGCGAGATCGACGACATCGACCACCTCGGCAACCGCCGGGTGCGCTCGGTCGGCGAGCTGATGGAGAACCAGTACCGCGTCGGCCTCTTGCGCATGGAGCGGGCGATCAAGGAACGCATGTCCTCGGTCGAAATCGACACGGTCATGCCGCAGGACCTGATCAACGCCAAGCCGGCGGCGGCGGCAGTGCGCGAATTCTTCGGCTCCAGCCAGCTTTCGCAGTTCATGGACCAGACGAACCCGCTGTCGGAAGTCACCCACAAGCGCCGCCTGTCGGCCCTTGGGCCGGGCGGTCTGACGCGCGAGCGTGCGGGCTTTGAGGTGCGCGACGTGCACCCGACCCACTACGGCCGCATGTGCCCGATCGAGACGCCGGAAGGCCCGAATATCGGCCTTATCAACTCGCTCGCGACCTTCGCGCGGGTGAACAAGTATGGCTTCATCGAAACGCCCTACCGCAAGGTGGTGGACGGCAAGGTGACGGACGATGTGCAATACATGTCCGCGACCGAAGAGATGCGGCACACGGTGGCGCAGGCCAACGCGAACCTCGACGCCGAGGGGCGCTTTGCCGACGACCTGATCTCGACCCGCCAGGCGGGCGAATTCATGCTGAACCCGCCGGACGCCATCGACCTGATCGACGTGTCGCCGAAGCAGCTTGTTTCGGTCGCGGCCTCGCTCATTCCCTTCCTGGAAAATGACGACGCCAACCGCGCGCTGATGGGTTCGAACATGCAGCGCCAGGCGGTGCCGCTGCTGCAGGCCGACGCCCCCTTCGTGGGCACCGGCATCGAATCGGTCGTGGCCGAAGATTCGGGTGCGGCGATCATGGCGCGGCGCGGCGGGATCATCGACCAGGTGGACGCGACCCGTATCGTCGTCCGCGCGACCGAGGATCTGGAGATCGGCGACGCCGGCGTCGACATCTACCGCCTGCGCAAGTTCCAGCGGTCGAACCAGTCGACCTGCATCAACCAGAAGCCGCTCGTGAAGGTCGGCGACCGGGTGCAGAAGCGCGAGGTCATCGCGGACGGCCCGTCGACGGAGATGGGGGAACTGGCGCTCGGCAAGAACGTCATCGTCGCCTTCATGCCCTGGAACGGCTACAACTACGAAGACTCGATCCTGATCTCCGAACGGATCGTCAGCGACGACGTCTTCACCTCGATCCACATCGAGGAACATGAAGTCGCCGCCCGCGACACCAAGCTCGGGCCGGAAGAAATCACCCGCGACATTCCGAACGTGGGTGAGGAGGCGCTGCGCAACCTCGACGAGGCCGGCATCGTCTATATCGGTGCCGAAGTCGGTCCGGGCGACATTCTGGTCGGCAAGATCACGCCCAAGGGCGAAAGCCCGATGACGCCGGAAGAAAAGCTTCTGCGCGCCATCTTCGGCGAAAAGGCGTCGGACGTGCGCGACACCTCGCTGCGCCTGCCGCCGGGCGACTACGGCACGGTCGTCGAGGTCCGCGTCTTCAACCGGCACGGCGTCGACAAGGACGAACGCGCGCTGCAGATCGAGCGCGAGGAAGTCGAACGTCTGGCTCGCGACCGCGACGACGAACAGGCGATCCTCGAGCGCAACATCTACGCGCGCCTGAAGTCCATGCTGATGGGCAAGACGGCCGTCAAAGGCCCGAAAGGGATCAAGGCGGGTGCAGTGGTCGATCAGGACCTACTGGACAGCCTGTCCAAGGGCCAGTGGTGGCAGCTTGCGCTCGAGGGCGAGCAAGACGCGCAGAACGTCGAAGCGCTGAATGCCCAGTTCGAGGCGCAGAAGCGCGCGCTCGAGCTGCGGTTCGAGGACAAGGTGGAAAAGGTGCGCCGCGGCGATGACCTGCCCCCCGGCGTGATGAAGATGGTCAAGGTGTTCGTCGCGGTGAAGCGCAAGCTGCAGCCGGGCGACAAGATGGCCGGTCGTCACGGCAACAAGGGCGTCGTCTCCAAGGTGGTGCCGATCGAGGACATGCCGTTCCTGGCGGACGGCACCCCGGTCGACATGGTGCTGAACCCGCTTGGCGTGCCGAGCCGGATGAACGTCGGGCAGATCCTGGAAACCCACATGGGCTGGGCCGCGCGCGGCCTGGGTATCCGGATCGACGATGCGCTGATCGACTACCGGCGCACGGGCGACCTGACGCCGGTCCGCGACGCGCTGCGTTACGGTTATGGCGACGAGGCCTATGACGAGGCCTTTGGCGGTCTGGACGACGACATCCTGGTCGAGCGTGCGGACACGGTGAAGCGCGGCGTTCCGATCGCGACGCCGGTCTTCGACGGCGCCAAGGAAGCCGACGTGAACGATGCGCTGAGGCGTGCCGGCTTCGACCTGTCGGGCCAGTCCGACCTGTTCGACGGCCGCACCGGCGAGAAGTTCGCCCGCAAGGTCACGGTGGGCGTCAAGTATCTGCTGAAACTGCACCATCTGGTCGACGACAAGATCCACGCGCGTTCGACCGGCCCCTACTCGCTCGTCACCCAGCAACCGCTGGGCGGCAAGGCGCAGTTCGGTGGCCAGCGCTTCGGCGAGATGGAGGTCTGGGCGCTCGAAGCCTACGGCGCCGCCTACACGCTGCAGGAAATGCTCACGGTCAAGTCGGACGACGTCGCCGGCCGGACCAAGGTCTACGAGGCCATCGTCAAGGGCGAGGACAATTTCGAAGCGGGCGTGCCCGAGTCGTTCAACGTCCTGGTCAAGGAAGTGCGCGGCCTCGGTCTCAACATGGAACTCCTGGACGCAGAAGAGGAGGAATAGGGCGCAGCCGCGCCCTGATCCCCTCCCCTGCCCCACTTCAAGGATTTGAAAATGAACCAGGAACTTTCAACCTCTGCCTACAACCCGATGGCGGCTCCCAAGGCGTTCGACGAGATCAAGATCTCGCTCGCCTCGCCCGAGCGCATCCTGTCCTGGTCGTTCGGCGAGATCAAAAAGCCCGAAACGATCAACTACCGCACGTTCAAACCGGAACGCGACGGCCTGTTCTGCGCGCGCATCTTTGGGCCGATCAAGGACTACGAGTGCCTGTGCGGCAAGTACAAGCGCATGAAATATCGCGGCGTCGTCTGCGAGAAGTGCGGCGTCGAAGTGACGCTGCAGAAGGTCCGGCGCGAGCGCATGGGCCATATCGAGCTTGCGGCGCCCGTCGCCCACATCTGGTTCCTGAAATCGCTGCCGTCGCGCATCGGCCTGATGCTCGACATGACGCTGCGCGATCTGGAACGCATCCTCTACTTTGAAAACTACGTCGTGATCGAACCGGGTCTGACCGACCTGACCTACGGCCAGCTTCTGACCGAGGAAGAATATCTCGACGCGCAAGACCAGTATGGCGCCGACGCCTTCACCGCCAACATCGGCGCCGAAGCGATCCGCGAAATGCTGAGCCAGATCGACCTGGAAGCGACCGCCGAACAGCTGCGCGAAGAGCTGAAGGAAGCGACGGGCGAACTGAAGCCGAAGAAGATCATCAAGCGGCTGAAGATCGTGGAATCCTTCCTCGAGTCGGGCAACCGGCCCGAGTGGATGGTGCTGACCGTCATTCCGGTCATCCCGCCGGAACTGCGCCCGCTGGTGCCGCTGGACGGGGGCCGCTTCGCGACTTCTGACCTGAACGACCTTTATCGCCGGGTCATCAACCGCAACAACCGCCTGAAGCGCCTGATCGAGCTTCGTGCGCCCGACATCATCGTGCGCAACGAAAAGCGGATGCTGCAGGAATCGGTCGATGCGCTCTTCGACAACGGCCGTCGCGGCCGCGTCATCACGGGTGCCAACAAGCGCCCGCTGAAGTCGCTTTCGGACATGCTCAAGGGCAAGCAGGGCCGCTTCCGCCAGAACCTTCTGGGCAAGCGGGTCGACTTCTCGGGCCGGTCTGTCATCGTGACCGGGCCGGAACTGAAGCTGCACCAGTGCGGCCTGCCGAAGAAGATGGCGCTCGAGCTGTTCAAGCCGTTCATCTACTCGCGGCTGGAAGCCAAGGGCCTGTCCTCGACCGTCAAGCAAGCCAAGAAGCTGGTCGAGAAAGAGCGCCCCGAAGTCTGGGACATCCTGGATGAAGTCATCCGCGAACATCCCGTGCTTCTGAACCGGGCGCCGACGCTGCACCGTCTGGGCATCCAGGCGTTCGAGCCGGTGCTGATCGAAGGCAAGGCGATCCAGCTTCACCCGCTGGTCTGCTCGGCCTTCAACGCCGACTTCGACGGCGACCAGATGGCCGTTCACGTCCCGCTGAGCCTCGAGGCCCAGCTGGAAGCGCGCGTCCTGATGATGTCGACCAACAACGTCCTGTCGCCCGCCAACGGCGCGCCGATCATCGTTCCGTCGCAGGACATGGTGCTTGGCCTCTACTACGTCTCGATGCAGCGCGAGGGCATGAAGGGCGAAGGCATGGTCTTCGCCTCGGCCGACGAGGTCGAGCATGCGCTGAACGCGGGCGAGGTGAACCTGCACGCCAAGATCACGGCGCGCGTGCCGCAGATCGACGCCGAGGGCAACGAGGTGATGAAGCGGTTCGAGACGACGCCCGGCCGGGTCCGTCTTGGCACGCTTCTGCCGCGGAACGCCAAGGCGCCGTTCGAACTGGTGAACCGCCTTCTGCGCAAGAAGGACGTGCAGAACGTCATCGACACGGTCTATCGCTACTGCGGCCAGAAAGAGGCCGTGATCTTCTCTGACAAGATCATGGAGCTCGGCTTCCGCGAGGCGTTCAAGGCCGGCATCAGCTTCGGTAAGGACGACATGGTCATCCCCGAGGCGAAGTGGAAGATCGTCGGCGACGTGCAGGAGCAGGTCAAGGAATTCGAACAGCAGTATATGGACGGCCTGATCACCCAGGGCGAGAAGTATAACAAGGTTGTCGATGCCTGGTCCAAGTGCTCGGACGCGGTCGCTGCGGCGATGATGGGCGAGATTTCGGCGGTTCGCAAAGACGATGCGGGCGCCGAGAAGGAGCCGAACTCGGTCTACATGATGTCGCACTCGGGTGCGCGGGGTTCGCCCGCTCAGATGAAGCAGCTTGGCGGTATGCGCGGCCTGATGGCCAAGCCGTCGGGCGAGATCATCGAGACGCCGATCATCTCGAACTTCAAGGAAGGCCTGACCGTTCTTGAATACTTCAACTCGACCCACGGCGCCCGGAAGGGTCTGGCCGACACCGCGCTCAAGACGGCGAACTCGGGTTACCTGACCCGCCGCCTCGTGGACGTGGCGCAGGACTGCATCGTGCGCGAGCATGACTGCGGCACCGAACGTGCGATCACCGCGTCTGCGGCGGTCAACGACGGTGAGGTGGTCAGCCCGCTGTCCGAGCGTGTCCTTGGTCGCGTCGCGGCCGACGACGTCATGGTGCCGGGCACGGACGAACTGCTGGTCCACAAGGGCGAGCTGATCGACGAGCGCAAGGCGGACAAGATCGAGGGGGCTGGTGTCGCCTCGGTCCGCATCCGCTCGGCGCTGACCTGCGAAGCCGAGGATGGCATCTGCGCCATGTGCTATGGCCGCGATCTTGCGCGCGGCACGCTCGTCAATATCGGCGAAGCGGTGGGGATCATCGCCGCCCAGTCGATCGGCGAACCGGGCACGCAGCTGACGATGCGGACCTTCCACATCGGCGGTATCGCGCAAGGCGGCCAGCAGTCCTTCCAGGAAGCGAGCCAGGAGGGCCGCGCCGAGTTCCGCAACCCGATGCTTCTGACCAACGCCAATGGCGAACAGATCGTCATGGGCCGGAACATGCAGATCGCCATCATCGACGATGCGGGCCAGGAACGGGCGACCCACAAGGTCAGCTATGGTGCGAAGATCCACGTGAAGGACGGCGCGCAGGTCAAGCGGGGCGCCAAGCTTTACGAATGGGACCCCTACACCCTGCCGATCATCGCCGAAAAGGCCGGCGTGGCGAAGTTCGTCGACCTGATCTCGGGCATCGCCGTGCGCGAGGTGACGGACGAAGCCACCGGCATGACGCAGAAGATCGTCACCGATTGGCGGACCGCGCCGAAAGGCAACGACCTGAAGCCCGAAATCATCATCATGGACCCCGAAACCGGGGAACCGATGCGGGGCGATGGCGGCAACCCGGTCAGCTACCCGATGTCGGTCGACGCGATTCTGTCGGTCGAGGACGGGCAGGAGGTGAAGGCCGGTGACGTGGTGGCGCGTATCCCGCGCGAAGGTGCCAAGACCAAGGACATCACCGGGGGTCTTCCCCGCGTGGCGGAACTGTTCGAGGCCCGTCGTCCAAAGGACCACGCGATCATCGCCGAAATCGACGGCTATGTGCGCTTTGGCAAGGACTACAAGAACAAGCGCCGCATCACCATCGAACCGACAGACGAGACGATCCAGGCCGTCGAATACATGGTGCCGAAAGGCAAGCACATCCCGGTGCAGGAAGGCGACTTCGTGCAGAAGGGTGACTATATCATGGACGGCAACCCGGCTCCGCACGACATCCTGCGGATCATGGGGATCGAGGCGCTTGCCGACTACCTGATCGACGAAGTGCAGGACGTCTATCGCCTGCAGGGCGTGAAGATCAACGACAAGCACATCGAGGTGATCGTTCGCCAGATGCTGCAGAAGATCGAGATCCTCGACAGCGGGGAAACGACGCTTCTGAAGGGCGAGCATGTCGACAAGCAGGAGTTCGACGAGGAGAACGCCAAGATCATCGCCCGCGGCGGCCGTCCGGCCACCGGCGAGCCGGTGCTTCTGGGCATCACCAAGGCGAGCCTGCAGACCCGCAGCTTCATCTCGGCCGCGTCCTTCCAGGAAACGACCCGGGTGCTGACCGAAGCCGCAGTGCAGGGCAAGCGCGACTCGCTCGTGGGCCTGAAGGAAAACGTCATCGTCGGCCGGCTGATCCCGGCCGGCACCGGTGGCGCCACGAGCCGCGTCAAGAAGATCGCCCACGACCGCGACCTCGAGGTGATCGAGCAGCGCCGGGCCGAGGCGGATGCCGCGGTCCAGCTGGCTGCCCCGATCGTCGAGACGGTCGAGATCGACGAAACCGCCGCGATGGCCGACAGCCTGGAAAGCCGGGACTGATCCGGCCCCCATGTGAATTGGAAAAACCCCGCCAGTAGCGGGGTTTTTCGTTTCTGGCCCGCGCGGTTGACCGCGGGCAACCCGTCCCCGACAGTGAACCGCCTGCCTTCCCCCCGAAAGGACAGCCCATGACCCATGACATGCAGACGGCCAGCGGGGATCGGCCCACATCGGTTGAACGGCGCACCGACATTGATCTTTTCGTCACGCGCGTTTTCGCCGCGACGGTCGAGCGGGTCTATGCCGCCTGGACCGTCCCCACCCTCTTCCGGCTCTGGTGGGCGCCCCGGTCGATGGGGGCGGCGATGACCGACTGCCGGATGGATGTGCGCACCGGCGGCAGCTACCAGATCACATTCGCCCATCCTTCCTCGCCCACCGGCATGACCTTTTATGGCCGCTACCTTGAGGTGGTTCCGAACGAACGGCTGGTCTGGACCAATGACGAGGGTGAAGAGGGCGCGGTCACGACCGTGAGCTTCCTTCCCCGTGACGGGGCGACGCTCCTTGTCCTGCACGACAGATATCCGACGAAGGACGCGCTCGACCGGGCATACGAGGGGATGGACGGTAGCCTGCCCGAGCAGTTCAGCCAGCTCGACGCGCTATTGGTCTGAGGCGGATATTTCGGGGCGGTCCGGCCGGGCGGGAAAAGGAAACCTATAGGTTTCCCCGCCCGCGTGGGAACGTCGCCGCTGGACGGATCATGTCATGCGCCGACAAAGGCCAGCGCCTGCCCCGGCGGGCGCGAGAGCGCCCGCCGATGGCGGGGCGGGCGCTGGCCGATGGCTTTGGGCCACCGGCCGGGACAAAGGACCTGTTCACCGCATGGCAGAGTCAACGGCCTCTGCCAGCTGATCCTGCGTCCCTACCCCGCGCCGTGGAAAAAGTCGTGGACCGTCTGGGCCATGGCGGCCGAGATGCCGTCGACCTTCTGCAGGTCCGCGAGCCCCGCCCGCGCCACCGCCTTGGCCGATCCGAAATGCGCCAGAAGGGCGCGTTTGCGCGCGGCCCCCACGCCCGGAATATCGTCCAATGGCGTCGCGCTGACGGCCTTGGCGCGGCGGGCGCGGTGAGCGCCGATCGCCCAGCGGTGCGCCTCGTCCCGCAGGCGCTGGATGAAGTAGAGGACGGGCGAATTGTGTGGCAGCGCCGTGGGGCGCGTGCCGGGGCGGTGGAATTCCTCCTTGCCCAGATCGCGGTCGACGCCCTTGGCGACGCCGATCAGGGGCACATCCTCGACCCCCAGCTCCTCAAGGATCGAATTGACCGCGCTGACCTGACCCGCGCCGCCGTCGATCAGCAGAAGGTCCGGCCAGGTGCCGGACATCCGGTCGGGGTCTTCGCGCATCAGCCGCTCGAACCGGCGGGTCAGCACCTCTTTCATCATGCCGAAATCGTCGCCCGGGGTCAGGTCCGTGCCCTTGATGTTGAACTTGCGGTATTGCGACTTCTCGAACCCCTCGGGTCCGGCGACGATCATGCCGCCGACGGCATTGGTGCCCTGGATGTGCGAGTTGTCGTAGACCTCGATCCGGCGCGGAATGGGGTCAAGGTCGAAGGCCTCGGCCAGCGCGGCCAGCAACTTCGACTGGGTGGCGGTTTCGCTCAGCCGCCGGGCGAGGCTTTCGCGCGCATTGCGGGCGGCGTTTTCGACAAGCTCGGCCTTTTCGCCCCTTTGCGGCACGGCGAGTTCCACCTTGCGGCCGGCGCGGTCGGACAGAAGCTCGACCATCAGGTCGGCATCCTCGATCGGGTGGGACAGAAGGATCAGGCGCGGCGGTTCCTTGTTGTCGTAGAACTGGGCGAGGAAGGCCTCGAGCACCTCTGCCTCTTCGGCGCCGGCGCCGGTCTTGGGATAGAAGTCGCGGTTGCCCCAGCTTTGATGGCCGCGGATGAAGAAGACCTGCACGCAGGCCTGCCCCCCGTCCATGTGCAGCGCCACCACGTCCGCCTCGGCCACGCCGCGCGGGTTGATGCCCTGCACCTGCTGGACCTGGGTCAGCGCCTTGATGCGGTCGCGCAGACTTGCCGCGCGTTCGTATTCCATGTCCTCGGCCGCCCGCGCCATGTCGGCCGCGAGGCTTTCCTGCACGGCGGTCGAACGGCCCTGCAGGAAGCGTTCGGCGTCCGAGACAAGCTCGCCGTAATCCTTGACCGAGATCTGGCCGGTGCAGGGCGCCGAGCAGCGCTTGATCTGGTAAAGCAGGCAGGGCCGCGTGCGCGAGGCGAACATCGCGTCCGAGCAGTTGCGCAAGAGGAACACCTTCTGCAACTGGTTCAGCGTGCGATTGACCGCACCGGCGCTGGCGAAGGGGCCGTAATAGTCGCCCTTTTCGGTCTTGGCGCCCCGGTGCTTCTTGATCTGGGGAAAGGCGCTTTCGCGGCTGACGAGGATGTTCGGAAAGCTCTTGTCGTCACGCAGAAGGACATTGAAGTGGGGCTTCAGCTGCTTGATGAGGTTCTGTTCCAGTAGCAGCGCCTCGATCTCGGTGCGCGTCGTCAGGAACATCATCGACGCGGTCTGGGAGATCATGCGCGCAATGCGGGCGGAATGGCCCGAGGGCCGCGCATAGTTCGAGACGCGCGCCTTGAGGTTCCGGGCCTTGCCGACATATAGGACGCGCCCCTCGGCATCGAGCATCCGGTAGACGCCGGGCGATCCGTCGAGCGACTTCAGGTAGGACTGGATGACCGAATGGCCAGTGGCAGGGCCTGATGGATGCGGGGTCGTCATGGGTGGCTGGATCCGGGCTGATTCCGGGGTTGGGCCTGCACTCTTTCAAGGGGTGGCTGCAAGCAGAATCCTGTCCACGGAATCTGTGGAAAACTCTGCGGAAAAGCCAGAGGGCTTGGGAAATTTCCCTTGTTCTCGGCGAGGTTCCCTGAACTGCCCAAAAAATAGGCACAAGTCCAAGGAACTGAAATCATTCAGTTTTATTATTGCGATTTTGTAAACCCCTGATTGGATTGAAAATTTCTGTTCAGAAAAAGGCGCGTTCCGCAGAGGTGGACAAGTTGACGCGGCGCCATCTGGTGAAAAGCGGTCGACGCAGCGCAATCAGGGGGTGAAACCCTCTCCCGTCGCGTCTGACGGCCCTGCGCGCGAGATCATCAGATCGGGGGTTTTCCAGCCCAGATGCTGGCCGCCGTCGACGGCGAGAAGCTGCCCCGTCACCGCTGGCGCGTCGAGGAAATAGAGGAGTGCCGCGACGATGTCGGCCGGGTTCGCGCCGCGTTCCAGGATCGAGGCGGCGCGTTGCGCGTCGAACTGCGCCGCGCTCTGATGTTCGCCCTTCAGCGTCGATCCGGGGCCGATCGCATTGACCCGCACGTTCGGCGCGAGCGCCCGGGCGGCGGTCTGGGTGAAGGCCCAGAGCCCCATCTTGGCGATCGTATAGCTCATGAATTCGGGCGTGAGCTTTCTTACCCGCTGGTCGAGCATATTGACGATCAGGCCCTGCGCGCGCTTGCCGTCCGGGCCGTCGAGCGCCGGGGGAACCTGCGCCGCGAAACCCTGCGTCAGGACGAAAGGCGCGCGCAGGTTGGTGCCGAGGTTGCGGTCCCAGCTGGCCTTGGTGGCGCTGGCGATATTGTCGTAGTCGAAGGTCGAGGCGTTGTTCACAAGGACCGTCAGCGGGCGGCCGAGCGCCTGCGCAGCGGCCGGGACCAGCCCGGCGAGCGCCGCCTCGTCCAGCAGGTCAGCAGCGTGGGTCGAGGCCTTGACGCCCAGCGCCCGCGCCTCGGCCGCCGTCGCCTCGGCGTCCTCGCGCGAAGAGGAATAATGGATGGCCACATCAAGGCCCCGGCCGGCCAGCGCCAGCGCCATGGCGCGCCCGAGCCTGCGGGCGCCGCCGGTCACAAGGGCCGCACCCCGGCTCATCTGCGCCTCCGGCAGGCACAGGGGCGGCGCCTGCCGCAGTCGGGGCAGAAGGGGCCGGGGCGCCGCCCGCCGGGCAGAAGCCGGCCGACGAACCCCACAACGGCGAGCGTGGCCAGAAGCAGGATGGCGCCCTTGATGAACATCTAGAGCCCGTAGCGCGCCCAGAGGGCCCGCTCCTCGACCGCCGCGACCGCATCGGTCAGAAGGGTCGCACTGATCCGCTGCCAGAAGCGGCGACGCAGGCCATAGGGGCGGAAGCGGACCTTGGGGCCGTAAAGCTCGGTCAGTTTCGGGACCAGGTGGCCGATGCCGTCCGCCAGCCCGACCTGAACCGCCTGCTGGCCCAGCCAGATGTCGCCGGTGAAAAGGTCGCGGTCCTGCGCCAGGCGCGCGCCCCGGCGGGACAGGACCTGTGCCTTGAAGACCTCGTGCATCGGGTCAAGGATCGCGGTCAGGCGGGCCACGTCCTCGGCCCGTTCGGGGCGGAAGGGGTCGAGGAAGCTTTTCGACCGGCCGGCCGTGTGGACGCGGCGTTCGATGCCGTGGCGGGCGATGAAGTCGGGAAAGCCGAAGCCCGCAGAGATGACACCGATCGAACCGACGAGCGAGGCGGGGTCGATCCAGATGTCGTCGGCCGCAGTCGCGAGCCAGTAGCCGCCAGAGGCCGCCACATCCTCGACAAAGGCATGGACGGGGACCTTCAGCTCGACAGCCAGCCGCCGGATGCGTGCCGCAATGAGCGAGGACTGGACAGGCGAGCCGCCGGGAGAGTTCAGGACCAGCGCGACGGCCACGGGGCCGCCCTTGCGGAAGGCGCGCTCGATCACGGGCGCGAGGGCGGCATCGCTGAGCGTAGCACCGCGCCCCGCGGCGGCGATCGTCCCTTGCAGGCGGATGATCGCGACGGTCGGGCGTTTGGGAAGGAAGGGCAGCAGGCGCATAGGCCAGATGTAGGGCCGCTGGTGGCGGGGAGCAATGGGAATGGTGGGGCATGGGCGCGCGGCAGGGGCACACATCGCCGTGCGGGGGTCGCAGGCGGTGCGCATCGCCGTGCGGGGGGGCGCAGAGAGGGCGCCGGAGACTGAAAGAGCCGCCCCGTCTGCACGAAGCGGCTCTCCGAGTTTTAAGGAGATGGTCCAGTTAGGGTGCCCGTTGGGGCGTGTCCCAGCCAGGGTTTTCAGCCGTCGGGTCTGCCCTCAGGCCACGGCCCCCCCGACTGTCCTGACACCTCTCTCCAATATCACTCTCGACACTGGATCACCTCCTTTCATGGGTTGCCGTTATCCACAGGTTGCCATGTGCGTCGCATTTGTCAAAACCTTTTAAGCAGGTCTTTTCGTAAAATTCGCGACGATGAGGCGGAAGGGAGCCAGTCCGAAAAGCGCGATGGCCAGCTTCACGCCCCAGTCGGCGACGGCGAGCGACACCCAGAGGGGGGCAACCGGCCCCTGCCCCAGAAGTGCGACGGGTGCGCTTGCCCAAGAGACATCGCTGCCAGGCTCCAGGAAGGTCAGCGTGGCCGAGAAGGCGATGGTGAAGAAGATCACCGCATCAAGGCTCGATCCCAGAAGGGAAGAGATGAAGGGCGCCTGCCACCAGCGCGGGCTGCGGCGATAGCGGTCGAAGACGAACACGTCCAGAAGCTGGCCGGCCAGGAAGGCAAGGCCCGACCCCAGCGCCACGCGGAAGGTCACGAGCGGGCCGTTGGGCCCGACGATCTGCGAGCCGATGAAGGAACAGGCAAGGCCCACGAGGAAGCCCGCCAGGACCACCCGGCGCGCGGCCTTGGCGCCCTGCAGGCGGTTCGTCAGGTCGTTGACCAGGAAGGACAGGGGATAGGTGAAGGCGCCCCAGGTCAGCCAGTCGTTGTAGAGGTATTGGACAAGGATGTTCGAGGCCACCACGATGGCGGCCATCGCAAGGATGCCGGGCAGAAGTCGGGTCATGTCAGGGTCCGTTTTGTCAAGGTCGCGGAGACTTGGCCCACCGGCTGGCAGGCAGCGGGGCTTTATGCCCCGCGCGGGCACCGGTCAAGGGATTTGGTTGGGCGCCGCCAGCGGGCGCAGCCGGGGGGGCGCACAGCCGGGGGGGCCGCTAGTCGGGCAGGCGCAGCTCGGTCAGGCGGCTGTCCTGTGCTTCCAGGAAATTGTCGTCGCTGACGATGAGCGCGCGAAGCCCGTCGGGACCTTGCCAAAGCGCCATTCCCTCGTAGTTCGGCTCGGTCCCGGCGCGGGTCCGCCACAGGGTTTCGTCCCTCGTCGGGCCGTTTTCCCCCAGGGTCAGGCGGCGAAGGCGGGTCTGAAAGCCCATGAGCGGCCAGAAGTCCCGTTCCAGCACATAGAGCCGCCCGTCAGGTCCGAAGGCCGCGTCGACGGGGCGGAACGAACGTTCGCCCGTCAGGGTAAAGGGTTGGGTCCAGCCTTTTCCATCATAGCGGAAGGCGGGAATGCGCGGGCTGCCTGCGATCGGGCCTTCGGGGAAGGTCAGGAAGGCCCCGTCGGGGGCGAGCGCCAGCGCCTCGAGGCTGTCGTTCGGGGCAAGGTCGGCGAAGGGGCGCGGCACAGGAAGCGTGGCGACGATCTGGCCGCCGGAGGTGAAGATGGCGACGCGGTGGAGCCCTTCGAACGACACCGCCAGAAGGCCCGAAGGCAGGATGCGCAGCCCTTCGCTGTCCGACCAGGGAGGAGCGAGCGGTTGCCCCGCGCGGTTCCTCAGGGGCGTCGGCCGGGCATCGAGCGTCAGGGCAGCGATGTCGCCGGCGGCCGTGCGCCGGATGTCGGCGCCGATCACGAAGCCCTTGTCCGACAGTAGGATCAGGCGGCTGCCGTCGGGCGTCAGGTCCAACCCCGAAAAACCGCCGATGGGCGTGCCGTCCGGCGTGGCGCGCGGCAAGTCGGTCCGGTCGATGACGGTGGCCCCTGGCTCCACGCCCATGGCCGCCGCCGCCCACGCGCCCAGAAGCGCCGCGCCGATGAGGCACCGGAGGGCGCGGCCTGCGGTCACGGCGAGGTCAGGACGCCGGTGCAGGCCTTGGGCAGTTCCGCCATCACATAGTCGCGCGGGCCGCGCACCTTCTTGCCGGGCGGCTTGGGGTGCTTCAGCTCTTCGAGGTAGGTCGTGACCCACCAGGTCAGGCTGTCGTCGCAGCCGTTGCCGCCGTTCGAGATTTCGGAGACCGAGGGTTTCTGGGTCTGGCACAAAGTCGAGCCTGGGGGACATTTGAGGCGGACGTGGAAATGGTCGTGATGGCCGTAGATCGGTCGAATCTTCTGAAGCCATCCGGTGTCGGCGGCGGTCGCGGTCTGGCACATGGCGATCTTGACCGCCGCCGCGACGAAGATCCGGTCGACGCGGGGGTCAGAGGCCGCCATCTGCAAAAGCGCCGCGTGCGAGGGCGTCCAGTTGCGGTTGACGCTGCGCTGGTCGTCGGTGCGCACGATGGTGGCGCTCAGCTTCTCGCGCTGCTTGGCGGTCAGATCGAGGCTCGGCGGCGGCGTATACCAGATGTCCACGTCGAGCCCGGTCTGGTGGCTCAGATGGCCCGAAGGGCTCGGCCCCCCGCGCGGCTGGGCCATGTCGCCGACGTAAAGCCCCCGCCAGCCGACACGGGTCGCGGCGGCCGACAGATCCTCGATATAACTCACCAGCGACGGCTGGCCCCAGTTGCGGTTGCGCGACAGCCGCATGGCCTGCCAGGTCGGCCCCGTCTCGGGCAACTGCACCATCCCCGCGCCACAGCCGCGCGCGTAGCTGCCTACGGCCTCTGACGGCTGGTCGGACGGGCCGGGAACCTTGGAAAACAGCGAGGCCGCCGTCGGTTCGGCGATGGCCTGCGCCCCGAGTGCCAGGGCCAGAACCCCCGCTGCCAAGCCTGCAAGAACGCGCATCAGGGCCCCCTTTCGCCCAACGGTCGCACCCATTTGAGCAGAACGAGGCCGACAAGAAAAAGGGCGATCAGCGGCACCGAAATGCCGATGCGCTGGCTTTCGCTGATGGCCGTGGTGATCGCGATCAGGAAGGGCGCGATGAAGGCCGTGGCCTTGCCCGACAGCGCGTAAAGGCCAAAGGATTCCGTCGCCTTCTCGGGCGTGGTGTGGAAGACCATCATCGTCCGGCTGGCCGATTGCAGCGTGCCGCCGGCGGCGCCGATCAGGCAGCCGCAGACGTAGAAGATGATGTCAGCCTGACCGGGCGCCAAGGGCATGCCGTAGATCTGGACCGGGTCCATCCCGGCGATCACCAGGCAGACCAGGATCAGGGTCCACATCGACAGCTTGATGACCGGCAGCGGTCCGCGCGCCGAATCCCACTTGCCGCCGAGCCAGGAAAAGAGCGTCGCGGCAATCGCGCCGACGATGCCGAAGACGCCGATCTTGATGATCGACCAGCCAAGGACGCCGCTCGCGTAGATGCCCCCGAAGGCATAAAGCGCGTTCAGCGCGTCGCGGTAGAACATCGACGAGATGAGGTGCGCGCCAAGGCTGACGCGGGTCCTGAGCGACAGGATCAGCCGCCAGAGGTCGCGCAGTGCCCCGCCGATGTGAAAGCGGCGGGCGGCGCGCTTCGGTTCCTTCACCCAGAGGAAGAAGGGGACCATGAAGATGACATACCAGATCGCCGTGAAGGGGCCGACCGAGCGCGTGCCCTCCTGCGCCGCGCCGTCGAGGCCCAGCGCAGGCGGCTTGCCCAGCATCGTCAGGCCCGTCGTCGGGCTGTCGACGAAGAAGGCCAGCATGATCGCCAGCGCGATGATGCCGCCCAGGTAGCCGAAGGCAAAGCCAGAGCCCGAAACGCGGCCCATGTCCTCGTCCCCGGTCAGGTCGGGCATCATGGCGTTGGTGAAGATCGTCGCGAACTCCATCCCGATCAGGCCGACGCCGAACCAGACCAGCGCCATCAGGATGTCGGGGTTCTGCGGCGTCAGATACCAGACCGCCCAGGCGCCGACGACATAGAGGATGGAAAAGAACCAGACCCAGCCCGTGCGCCGGCCGCTCTGATCCGCGACAGCGCCGAGGATCGGGGCCAGAAGTGCTATGAGAACGCCCGAGATGGTCTGCCCGTAACCCCAGGCGCTTTGCGCGGCGGCGTGGGCGGCGGTGTCGCTCAGGCCCTGGCCCAGGTAGTAGTTCGCGGCCACCTGCGCGAAATAGGGGCCGAAGACGAAGGTCAGCATCAGGGTGCTGTAGGGCTGGCTCGCCCAGTCGAAGAACCACCAGCCCCAGATCTGCTTTCTTGCCGAAACCGCCATCCTGTCCCCCGAATGCGCGGGCCTTCGAACCCGAATGCCCGCCGAGCCTGATTTCCCCCGGCCATTGGGCGCGATGAAGCCCGAAAGGCCACCCGCGCGCAAGGCGGATCGGGGGCGCCTCAGCCGATCGTGTCCAGTCCGGGCGGCGCGGCGGGCGGCCAGGGGCGCGCCTCTTCCGCTGCGATCCAGTCCGTGACCCAGCCGGGCAGCGCGGGACTTTCGACCGGGTGGCCGAGGGCCGTCAGGACGCGCGCCGGGGCGACGATGCCCGCCCTGTCGGTGACGGCCGAGCGCAGAAGGATCTGGCTCAGGCACTGGCCGTGGCGCCACATCGACTGGTCCATGTAGATGAAACGCGCGTCCCAACCGATCACGCGGCTTGCCATCGTGAAGCGGTCGAAGGCCCGGACCCGGCGGCGGTAGCGGACCGAGGCGCCGGCGACCGCCATGCCCCAGCCTTCGCGCTTCAGGACCTGGCCAAGCCCGGTGCGGATCGCCATGGGCACGCGGCCAAGGTCGTAGAGCGTCAGCGTGCGGCCGTTGTTCAGTTCGGCGAAGATGTCGAGGTCCCAGGGCCAGCAGATGTGGCGCGACAGGTGCCAATCGGTGATCGCAAGGGGCGCGCCGCCCCGGTGCAGCACGATTTCCTTCAGCATGCGGACGAACGGATACATCCTGTGCCCCCCCTATCGGGCGACTGTCGGGCGCCGGCCGGGCGCCGGCCGGGCGCTTTTCGGCCGTGACGCGCCACGGTCCCAAGGTCAAGCGCGACGTGACGGCAGGGGGCGAAGTCAGGGTGGCGAAGTGAGGGGGCGGTTGCGTCCGTCGGGCGTTGCGCTTACCTGTGTCGGCGATCCGTCCCCTGCCCCTCGCGCGAGTTCCGCATGTCTCACGTCATCGACGCCGTCTTTCTTTTCCTGCGCCTGATCTTCTACGTCATCATCGCGCAGGTCATCCTGTCCTGGCTTCTGAATTTCAACGTCCTGAACCTGCGCCAGCCGACCGTCGCCCGCATCTGGGACATGACGAACCGCGTCCTGGCGCCAGTCTACAACCCGATCCGCCGCGTCCTGCCCACGGCTGCCGGGTTCGACTTCACGCCGATGGTCGTCATCATCGGCATCCTGCTTCTGGAAAAGCTGATCGTCGGGCTGACCGGCTATTACCCGGCCTTCTGAGGCGCAGGATGACCGACGCCCGCGCGCTTCTGGCCGAGGTCTTTGGTTATGACGCCTTTCGTCCCGGCCAGGAAGAGATCGTGGCGGCGGTGGCGCTTGGCCGGCCGACGCTGGCGATCATGCCGACGGGCGGGGGGAAGTCGCTCTGCTTCCAGCTGCCCGCGCTGATGCGCGCGGGGGTGACGGTCGTCATCTCTCCGCTCATCGCGCTGATGCGGGACCAGGTGCGCGCCTTGCGGGCGGCGGGAGTCGAGGCGGGGGCGCTGACGTCCGCCAACAGCGAGGCCGAGACGGAAGAGGTCTTTGCCGCGCTCGATGCCGGGCGGATGAAGCTCCTTTACCTCGCGCCCGAACGGCTGGGCCTCTCTGGCACGATCCAGATGCTGAAGCGTGTCGGCACCCGCCTCATCGCGGTCGACGAGGCGCACTGCGTCAGCCAGTGGGGCCATGACTTCCGGCCCGACTATCTGCGGATCGGCGAGTTGCGCCGGGCGCTCGACGTGCCGCTTGCCGCCTTCACCGCGACGGCGGATGAAGAGACGCGGGCGGAAATCGTCACCCGGCTTTTCGGCGGCGAGGCGCCCGCGACCTTCCTCAAGGGCTTTGACCGGCCGAACATCCACCTGGCTTTTGCGGTGAAGGACCAGCCGCGCCGCCAGATCCTGGACTTCGCGGCCGCGCGCCGGGGCCAGTCCGGCATCGTCTATACCGCGAGCCGCGCCCGGACCGAGGTTCTGGCCCAGGCGCTGCGCGAGGCGGGCCATGCCGCCTGCCACTATCACGCCGGGATGGAGGGCGACGACCGGCGCGAGGCCGAGGCGCGGTTCCAGCGCGAGGATGGGCTTATCGTCGTGGCGACCGTCGCCTTCGGCATGGGGATCGACAAGCCGGACATCCGCTGGGTAGCGCATGCCGACCTGCCGAAGTCGATCGAGGCCTATTATCAGGAAATCGGCCGGGCGGGTCGCGACGGGGCGCCGGCCGAAACGCTGACGCTTTTTGGTCCCGACGACATAAGGCTGAGGCGCGCCCAGATCGACGAAAGCGCGGCGCCCGGCGAACGGAAGGCCGCCGATCACGCGCGGCTCAATCACCTGCTGGGCCTGGCCGAGGCCGTGGCCTGCCGCCGGCAGATCCTGCTTTCGTATTTCGGCGAGCCGTCCGAGCCCTGCGGCGCCTGCGACCTTTGCGATGCACCGCCCGAGACGTTCGACGCGACCGAGGCGGCGCGGATGGCCCTGTCGGCGATCCTGCGCACGGGCGAAAGCTTCGGCGCGGGGCATCTGATCGACATCCTTCTGGGGTCCGAGACGGAGAAGGTGCGCGCGCGGGGGCACGCCGCCTTGCCGACCTTCGGCGTCGGGCGCGGGTTCCAGCGGCCGGAATGGCAGGCGATCTTCCGCCAGCTTGCGGGGCGCGACCTGATCCGACCGGACGCCGAACGCCATGGCGCCTTTCGCATGACGGAAGCCGCGCGACCGATCTTGAGGGGCGAAGAGGGGCTGGTGCTTCGTCGCGACACGATCCGCGCCGCGCGGGGGACGACGGTGGTGAAGGCTCTGGTGAGCGAGGAGGACGCGCCGCTTCTGTCGGCGCTCAGGGCCAAGCGGCGGGCGCTGGCCGAGGCGGCGGGGATGCCGGCCTACATCGTCTTTCCCGACCGGACCCTGATCGAGATGGCCGAGCGACGGCCCGAAACGCTCGACCAGATGGCGCGGATTTCGGGGGTTGGGGCGAAGAAGCTCGAAAGCTACGGCGCGGCTTTCCTCTCTGTCATCACCGGGGCGTCCGAGCCCGTTCATCCTGCGCGGCGCAAGATCGCAGGGCGGGCGGCGGGGCCGCTTTACGACCGGCTGGAGGCGGCTGCGCGCGATCTGATGCGCGGCGAGGGCGGAACGGACAAGCCCATGAGCCTCAGCCCCGCCCTGTTGCGCCGCATCGCCGAGGGGCGGCCCGCGACCGAGGCCGCACTCTCGCGCCATCTCGACGCGGCACAGGCCGAGCGATTCGGCGCGAGCCTTCTGGCGACGATCCTGGACGAGGAATAGGGCGGGACGGAGGGTCGGGCGGGATCAGGAAACGCACCGCGTTTCCCCCGGCCGTGTGGGAACGATTCCGCTGGACCGCTGATGTCATGAACCTGCATAGGCCAGCGCCTGCCCCGGTGGGCGCGAAGCGCCCGCCATGGGCGGGGCGGGCGCTGGCCGATGGCCTTTGGGCCATCGGCCGGGGCAAAAGACAAAGCCATCGCATGGCAGAGGCGATGGCCTCTGCCAGCCGGATCGACAGCCCCCCTAAGGCCGCCGCACGCCCAGAAAGCTCGCTGCCCCATCCTCGCGCGCAATGCGGGCCATGGCGTCCGCGCGCCCCTCGATCGTGACGGCCATGGCGGCGCCGTTCGCGTGGATGATCCGCGCCTCGTCGAGCGCGAGCGCCACATGGCCCTTCCAGAACAGAAGGTCATTGCGCCGCAGCGGCTCGGACGGGCCGAGCAGCCGCCCGACCGAGGCCCATTGCAGGTCGCTGTCGCCCGGACAGGTGATGCCGCAGGCCAGAAGCGCCGCCTGCGCCATGCCCGAACAGTCGATCCCCGCCCGCGAGTTGCCCCCCCACAGATAGGGCGAGCCAAGGAAGGTCAGCGCGACCTCTGCCGGATCGGTCCGCAGCGTGCCTTCGGGCGCAAGATGGACAGCGGGAAGGTAGAAGCCATCGCGCGTGACGGCGAAGCGGCCCTCTGTCCCCACGACCTCGACCCGTGCGCCGAAGGGCAGCCAGCCGATTTGGCGGTGCTTGATCGTGGGCGTGGCGTAAAGGATGGTCGCGGGCGCGTCCACGCGGTGGGTGACGGGGTGGTCCCCGGTCAGGTCACCTGCGGCAAGCCAGCCGCAAAAGCCGTCCTTGTCCGCCCAGACGAAGGCGTGGCGGTCGGTCCGGTCGATCACTGTCACGCGCTCACCGGCCAGAAGCTGGCGGTCGCGCGGGCCGTCTGGCCTGACCAGCAGGTCTGTGACGGGGCGGGCGACGCGGGCGGGCGTGCCTTCGGTCCAGGCCGGCGCCTCGATCCGGCCCTTGAGCGAGACGTGGGCCACGCGCGCGGTGGCGGGCGTCAGGCGGCGGTCGGGCCCGGTCATTCGAACCCCCGTTCGATCGCGCCCAGAAGCGCCCGCGCGCCCTGCCCGACACCGCCCTTCGGCCGGCCTGGCAAGGCGTTCGGCTGCCAGGCGTAGATGTCGAAGTGGGCGTAGCGCGGCGTGTCGGTCACGAAGCGGCGAAGGAAGAGTGCCGCAGTGATCGAGCCCGCAAAGCCGTAGCCCGGCGCATTGTCCAGGTCTGCAATGTCGGGCTCGATGACGCTTTCGTAGGGCGCCCAGAAGGGCAGGCGCCAGACCGGGTCGGCCGCTGCCGCACCCGCCTCTGACAGGGCAGCGGCGAGCGGTTCGTCATCGGTGTAGAAGGGTGCGAGGTCCGGCCCGACCGCCGTGCGCGCGGCCCCGGTCAGGGTCGCCATCGACACGATGAGGTCTGGCCTTCCGGCGTCCGCCAGCGCCAGCGCATCGGCCAGAACCAGGCGCCCCTCGGCGTCCGTATCATTGACCTCGACCGTCAGGCCCTTGCGGCTGGTCAGAATGTCCTTCGGTTTCAAGGCATTGCCGCCGATGACATTCTCGACCGCCGGGATCAGGACGCGCAGCTGGACCCGCGCCTTCAGCTCCATCAGGATGCGCGCAAGGCCAAGGACGGTCGCGGCTCCGCCCATGTCCTTCTTCATCAGCCCCATGTAGCTGCCGGTCTTGATGTTGAGCCCGCCGGTGTCGAAACAGACACCCTTGCCGACCAGCGTGACCCTGGGTCCCTCGGTCCCCCAGCCAAGGTCGATCAGCCGCGGCGCGCGGGGCGAGGCGCGGCCCACCGCCTCGATCATCGGGAAACCTTCGGCGAGCGCGGGGCCCTTGGTCACCGTGACCGTCGCGCCGAACTCGGCGGCAAGGGCGCGCGCGGCGGCCTCCAGTTCAGCCGGCCCCATGTCGGCTGCGGGCGTGTTGACCAGATCGCGGGTCAGCGCCTCACCGGCGGCAAGCGCGCGGATGCGGTCGGCGTCCACGCCCTTAGGCGCGACGAGGCGGGCGGCGGTCGCCTTGCCCGGCTTGTAGCGGGTGAAGCGGTAGCCCGCGAAAAGCCAGCCGAGCGCGGCCTCTTGCGCCTCGGCCGGGGTCAGCTTGCCCTCGATGCGCCAGAGCCCGTCCGGCAGTCCGGCGGCGGCACTCGCGAAGGGAAAGCGCGTCCGGGCGCGGGATTTCGCCGTGCCCAGGCCGAAGAGGGCGGCGTCGGGCGTGCCATCCGGCCCCGGCAGCAGGCAGAGCTGGCCAAGCGCCCCGGTGAAACCCTGCGCCTTTGCCCAGGCGCGCTGCGCCTCCGGCAGCCGGGCAAGACCCGCTTCGGCCTCTGCCTCGGGCAGGGCATGGACCGGACGGGCGCTGCCGTCATCCTTGGTCACCAGTTCGGTCATCTCGGCCTCCGTCCGCTGCGCCCCGGCACACTAGCCGCGTGGCGACCGAGGGCAAGGGGCGGCGCAAACGGGGCGCGGACAGGGTTTGCCTTCCCGCGAAAGGGCTTTACAGAAGAGCGACCGAACAGGAGACAGCGCATGATCCCCGCCCGCCCCCTGCCCACATACCTCGTGCAACGCTATGCCGGCTGGCGCGCGACGACCTGGGCCGAAAACCGCAGCTGGTATCGCCGCCTGGCCGAGGATGGCCAGCATCCGCGCGCCATGGTGATTTCCTGCTGCGATTCGCGGGTGCATGTGACCTCGATCTTCGGGGCCGACCAGGGCGAATTCTTCATCCACCGCAACATCGCGAACCTCGTGCCGCCGCACAAGCCCGACGGCGAACACCACGGCACCTCGGCCGCGCTGGAGTTCGGGGTGATGGCGCTGCGCGTGCCGCATCTGATCGTCCTTGGCCATTCCGGTTGCGGGGGCATCAAGGGCTGCAACGACATGTGCCTTGGCCACGCGCCCGAACTCGAGGACCGGTCGAGCTATGTGGGCCGCTGGATGGACATGCTGCGCCCGAGCTTCGAGACGGTGCGCGACATGGCCGACGAGCGCGAGCGGCTGAAGGCGCTCGAGCAGCTGGCGGTGGTGGTGAGCCTCGAAAACCTGATGACCTTCCCTTTCGTCAGGTCGGCCGTCGAGTCCGGCGACCTGTCGCTGCACGGGCTCTGGAACGACATTTCGGATGGAACGCTGCTGCAATACGACCCGGCGAAACCGGACTTCCAGAACGTGGGCGGCTGACCCCGCGCGCCGTCCGGCATTGACGGGATCTTAAGGGCTTTGCGCGAGCCTTCGCGGCATGGAGAAACTCTGCCCCGTCACGCTTTCGCTTTCGCATGACCTCCTCAGGGCCGTGGGCCGGGCCGCGCGCGGCGCGGCGGTGGCGCCGTCGGTCCTGGTGATGCGGCTTCTGGCGCAGATCCTGCTCGGGACCGCGATCGAAGAGGCGCGGGTCCGGCTCGCGCTTGCCACCGCGACCGGCTGGGCGGACCTTCAGGCGCGGCTCAGGGCGGACGGCTTCTGCCTGAGGGAGGCGGGGGCGGGGCTGGATCTTTGCCGCTGGCCGTCCGGGCAGCCGGTGATCCCCCTGACGGCGCTCGGCGACAGCCGGGTGGGCCTGGCGCTGCGCTTCGGCATCGACTTCCCGCCGGACGGACGCGGGCCGCCCCCGCGCGCGCCGCCCGTGGCATTTCAGAGCCGCAGGCGGGCGGCGGCCGCCGCAGATCGTCCCGCGCGCCTTGCCCGGAATGCAAACGGCCCCCGCGTGACAGCAGGGGCCGGAGCGCGGTCGTAACGGATGCGCGGGCGGGTCAGCCCTTTTTCAGGCAGCGCGACCCCAGAAGCTCGGCGATCTGCACGGCGTTCAGCGCCGCGCCCTTGCGCAGGTTGTCGGACACGCACCAGAGCGAGAGGCCGTTCTCGATCGTCGAATCCTGGCGCACCCGGCTGACGAAGGTGGCATATTCGCCAACACTTTCGATCGGCGTGATGTAGCCGCCGGGTTCGCGCTTGTCGATAAGCATGACGCCCGGCGCCTCGCGCAGGATGTCCTGCGCCTCCTGCCAGTCGAGGAATTCCTCGGTCTCGATGTTGATCGCCTCGGAATGGCCGACGAAGACTGGCACGCGCACGCAGGTCGCGGTGACCTTCACCTTGGGGTCGAGGATCTTCTTCGTCTCGGCCACCATCTTCCATTCTTCCTTGGTCTCGCCCGAGTCGAGGAAGACGTCGATATGGGGGATGACGTTGAAGGCGATCTGCTTGGTGAACTTCTTCGGCGCAACCTCCTGCCCCGGGACGTAAAGCCCCTTGGTCTGGTCCCAAAGCTCGTCGATGCCCTCCTTGCCCGCGCCCGAGACGGACTGGTAGGTGGCGACGACGATGCGCTTGATGCGCGCGCGGTCATGGATCGGCTTCAGCGCCACGACCATCTGCGCGGTCGAGCAGTTGGGGTTGGCGATGATGTTGCGCCTGGAATAGCCCGTGATCGCGTCCGGGTTCACCTCGGGCACGATCAGCGGCACGTCGGGGTCGTAGCGGTAGAGCGACGAGTTGTCGATCACCACGCAGCCCGCCGCGGCGGCCTTCGGCGCATAGATCTTCGTCGCATCGGACCCGACCGCGAACAGCGCGATGTCCCAGCCGGTGAAGTCGAACGTGTCGAGGTCCTTGGTCTTCAGGGTCTTGTCGCCAAAGCTGATCTCGGTGCCGAGCGACTTGCGGCTCGCCAGCGCGACGATCTCGTCGACGGGGAATTCCCGCTCGTCGAGGATGTTCAGCATTTCACGGCCCACGTTCCCCGTGGCGCCGGCAACTACGACCCTGTAGCCCATCTTCGGCCTCCTTCTTCCGCGCCGAGCGTTAGCGCAGAAGGCCCGTCCGGGAAAGGGCTAATGCTGCGATTGCAAAAAGCCCCCCTGCCCCGCCGGAACATGCGTTCGCGCAGTCAGCCGAACCGAACCCTCGGATCGCGCGCGGCCAGCGCTTCGACGAAGGCGCGCTCGGCCGGGAAGGCGTGGGGCACCTGCACGGCCGTCCGGCGGCCAGAGAGAGAGAGCGAGGCGAAGAAATCGAAGCCGTAAAGCGTCAGGCCTTCAAGCGCGCTTTGCGCCAGTAGGTCGATCATCATCAACCCGGTCGTCGGCGGCGCACCGAGCGTCGCGGTCAGCCGGGCGATGTCGGGCAGGGGTTGCAGGTAGAAGCCCGGCGAGGTCGCGACCGCATAGCTCAGCCGCTTCCGTTTGGGCGACATCCAGAGGATCCGCTCGGGGTCGATCCGGGCAAGGTCGGGCCTCGGGATCGAGGTGGCAAGAGCCAGCCAGTCGGTGCGGCAGCCGTGGCTTTCCGCCGCAGGCATCGGCGCGCGATTGATGCGGATCACGAGGTCGGCCGCCTCGATCCTGGGGCCGGCATCGGTATCGGCCAGCGCCCGGGCGTTGCCGACAAGGGCCACCGACTTGCCCTGCACTTCCGCGAAAAGGTCCGCGCGCGGCACGGACAGGGCCGCGAGCGGGCCCTCTTGCCGGAGCGTGCGGGCAAGAAGGAAGCCGAGGGGTGTCACGATGTCAGCCCCGGCTTCTCGCGGTCCAGCATCTCGCGGTAGATCCGGACGATCGTCTCGGCCTCGCCCTCGATCCGGTGCTGCGCCTCGACCTTGGCGCGCGCCCTTGGCCCGGCTGCGGCGAGTGCGGCGGGGTCGTCGAGCCAGCTTGCGAGCGCGGCGGTCAGGGCCGCCGCATCGTCGCGGGGAACCAGGCTGCCAGTGTCGCCGTCGGCCACCAGCGCCTCGAACGCCCCGACACGAGAGGCAACGACGGGAACGCCCGACGCCATCGCCTCCAGGGGGGTCAGGCCGAAGCCTTCCCAGCGGGCAGGCGCCACGAAGAGGTCAAGTGCGGCGTAAAAGTCCGGCACCTCCTCCCACGGGCGCTCGCCCAGGAAGCGGATGCGGTCGGAAAGGCCGGCGGCGGCAATCCGGGCCAGTTCGGCCTCGTAGAATCCGCGCTGGTCGTCGGTCACGCGGCCGGTGAAGATGACCTGCACCTTCGGCCGACCGGGCAGGAGCGCCAGCGCGGCATCGACCAGAAGGTCGACGCCCTTCTGCGCACGGATGCGGCCGAAGCAGCCGATGAGCGTCGCCTCCGGGTCAAGGCCAAGCCTGCGCCGCAGCGCCGCCTTGTCGGGCGCGGGGCGGAAGGTCCTGGTATCGACGCCGTGCATGACGACGGTCGCGGGAAGGTCGAGGTAGCTCGCGGCCTGCGGCGAGGTGGCGATGATCCGGTCCATGCGCGCCAGAAGCCAGCGGGTGAAGCCGGTATGGCGGCGCTGCGCGGCCGAGGTGAACAGAAGCGTGAAGCGCCGCCGGAAGATCCGCGTCAGGATCAGACCCAGCGCCATTTCCGTATTGCGCCGCGCGTGCCAGACCCTGAGCCGGTCGCGTGGCAGGGTGAACGTCCGCCAGAGCGGCAGGTGCGGCAGGTCGGGCGGCAGTCCGGGGCCGGTGCTGGCGATGCCGATCATCCGCGACTGGATCGGGATCAGGCGCACGATCGTCGTCGTCACGCCCGAAAGCCGCCGCTTGAGGTTCGGGGCGATGACCGCGATGTCGGCGATCGGCGGGGGCGCCGACATCAGGCGACCCGCACGGCGCCAAGCGAGTTCGGGCTGGCCTCGGTCACTCGGACGCGGACCAGATCGCCGGGGCGCGCCTCCGGGTCGTGAACATGGACGGCGAAAAGATGGTCGGACTTGCCGCCCATCTGGCCGGGAAGCCGGCCCGGCTTTTCGTAAAGGACGGTCGTCTCGCGCCCGACCATGGCCTGTTGCGCCGCGCGTTGCTGGGCGGTCAGCAGGGCCTGCAGCTCCTGCAGCCGCGCATCGGCAACGGCGTCGGGCACCGGCGCGCGGTCGGCGGCGGGGGTGCCGGGGCGGGCGGAATATTTGAAGCTGAAGGCCGCGCCGTAGCCCACCGCCCGGATCAGGTCGAGCGTGGCGGCGAAGTCCGCGTCCGTCTCACCCGGGAAACCCACGATGAAGTCCGAGGTCAGAAGGATGTCGGGCCGCGCGGCGCGGATGCGCTCGATCAGCCGCAGGTAGTGTTCGGCGGTGTGCTTGCGGTTCATGGCCTTCAGGACGCGGTCGGACCCGGATTGCACCGGCAGGTGCAGGTAGGGCATCAGCTTCGGCTCGTCGCCATGGGCCGCGATCAGGTCGTCGGCCATGTCGTTGGGGTGGCTCGTCGTGTAGCGGATGCGGGCGATCCCCTCGATCCGCGCCAGCTCGCGGATCAGGCGGGCGAGCGTCAGGCCCTCGCCATGGTAGGCGTTGACGTTCTGGCCCAGCAGCGTGATTTCGCGCACGCCCTTGTCGGCCAGGCGGCGGGCCTCGTCCAGGATGCGGGTCGCGGGGCGGCTGACTTCGGCGCCGCGGGTATAGGGGACGACGCAGAAGGCGCAGAACTTGTCGCAGCCTTCCTGCACGGTCAGGAAGGCCGAGGGCCTGAGGTTTGCGGCCGGTCGGTCGGGCAGGTGGTCGAACTTGTCTTCGGCCGGGAAATCCGTGTCGACGGACTTGGTTCCCGCCTCGGCGGCGCGGGCCATGGCGGGCAGGCGGTGGTAGCTTTGCGGGCCGACGACCAGGTCGACCAGCGGCATCCGCCGCAGGATCTCTGCCCCTTCGGCCTGCGCCACGCAGCCAGCCACACCGATCTTCAGCCCCGGCTTTTCGGCCTTCAGCGCCTTCAGGCGGCCAAGGTCGGAATAAAGCTTCTCGGACGCCTTCTCGCGGATGTGGCAGGTATTCAGCAGGACCATGTCGGCCTCGTCCGCGCTCGCGGCCGGCGCATAGCCTTCGGCGCCCAGGGCTTCGGCCATGCGCTCGCTGTCATAGACGTTCATCTGACAGCCGTAGGTCTTGATGAAAAGCTTCTTGGCGTCGGCCATGGTCTGTTCCGGGGGTCTGAGCGCCGTCCTATCCCAAAGGGGCGCAACCCGCAATCAAGGGCCGCAATCAAAGGCCGCACTCAAAGGGCACACTTGAACAGGCGCCCGCTTGGCGGTTTGATGGCCGGAAGTCGGAGGAATGATGCGGTTTTCATCGGTCGAGGCGTTCGGGCGCGAAGGGCGCGCGCATCTGGCGAAGGGGCCGGTCGCGCTGATCTTCGCCGAGGACGGGGTCGAACTTGGCTCGACGCTGACCCATTGCGCGGGCCTGGGGTTCGCCGCGACCGTCGTCCTGCACCCGCCGGGGCTCGAGATGCCGGCCGAGGCTGAGGGGCTGGCGCAGGTCGTCTGCGACATGGACGGACCGGGGAACGGGCCGGGGGGCATCGCCGCCACGCTCAGCCGGATCTTCGCAGCCGCGCCCGCCGGAACCTGGATCTACTGGGGCTTCAACGCGGAATATCTCTTCTTTCCCTTCTGCGAGACGCGATCCGTCGGCGAGCTTCTGGCCTTTCATGGCGAAGAACGGCGCGCGGCGATGATGGCCACGGTCGTCGACCTTTATGCGGGCGACCTGGACCGCTTTCCCGACGGGGTCGATCGGGGGGCGCCCCTGTTCGACGGGCGGGGCTATTATGCGCTCGACCGCTACGGGGCGGACGGGGTGCAGCTCGAGCGGCAGGCCGACATCTTCGGCGGCCTGCGCTGGCGGTTCGAGGATCATGTGCCCTGGACGCGGCGGCGGATCGACCGGGTGGCGCTGGTCCAGACCGCGCCGGGGCTTGTCATGCGCCCCGACCTCACCCTGTCGGACGAAGAGCGCAACACCAGCGCCTGCCCCTGGCACCGCAACCTGACGGCGGCGATCCTGTCCTTCCGCGCGGCCAAGGCGCTGCGCTCTAGCCCCCGGTCGCGCCCCTTGGTCCGCGATTTCCGCTGGTCGGGCTCGGTCCCCTTCGGCTGGTCGTCGCGCGAGCTGATGGAGCGTGGACTGATGGAGCCGGGGCAGTGGTTCTGACGGCGCAGTGGTTCTGACGGCGCAGTGGTTCTGACGGCGCAGTGGTTCTGACGGCTCGGGCCCGGCCGCCGTCAGCCCCGCTTCAGGCGGATGACCACGTCAACGCGGGCGATCTCGGTGCCCCTGGGCGGCGTCGGAAGGCGGGCGATGTCAAGCTCGGCGGCGGGGGCGTCGGTCAGCTCGGCCGTCTCTTCCCAGTAGAAGTGCGGGTGGTCGTCGAGCCTTGTGTCGAAGTAACTGCCCATGCCGTCGACCGTGATCTCGTGCATGAGGCCCGCGGTGCAGAAGGCGCGCAGCGTGTTGTAGACGGTGGCGAGCGACACGGCCTCGCCCTTGGCCCTTGCAGCGGCGAACAGGGTCTCGGCGGTCAGGTGCCGGTCGCGACCGTCACCGACCAGAAGGACCGCGAGCGCCAGCCTTTGCCGCGTCGGGCGCAGGTCGGCCCGCGCGAGCCAATCGGTCGCACGGCTCAGGGCCTGGCTGTCGGGGCGGGCATCCATGGGCGGTTCCTTGTCCTTTTCCCAATATAGGACGGAAATGGGCGGCGTTTCAACGCCCCTGCCCTATCGCGCCTTCGGCCCCGCCCCTTGCCCCGATGACGCACAGAATGTTACAGGGGCTGAAATGAACCGCGAGCGAAGGCAGGCCCGATGACGCTGTATCCCACGAGCTTTTCACGGGACGATCTTCTGAAATGCGCGAGGGGCGATCTGTTCGGGCCAGGTAATGCCCAGCTGCCCGAACCGCCGATGCTGATGATGGACCGCATCACCGAGATATCGGGCGACGGCGGCCTGCACGGGCAGGGCCATGTGGTGGCCGAATTCGACATCACCCCCGACCTGTGGTTCTTCGCCTGCCACTTCCCGGGCAACCCGATCATGCCGGGCTGCCTTGGCCTTGACGGGCTTTGGCAGCTCACCGGCTTCAACCTCGGTTGGCGGGGATGGACCGGGCGCGGCTATGCGCTTGGCGTGGGAGAGGTGAAGTTGACGGGCATGGTGCGCCCGGACCGCAAGATGATCCGCTATTTCGTCGACTTCACCAAGGCGATCCAGACCCGCCGGCTGACCATGGGTGTCGCCGACGGACGGGTCGAGGCCGATGGCGAGACGATCTATCTGGTCAAGGACATGAAGGTCGCGCTGTCGGCCGCCTGAGGCCCCCGCACCACCAAAGGAAGGAAAGGCCATGCGCCGCGTCGTCATCACCGGAATCGGCATCATTTCGCCCATCGGAAATTCCGCGGCCGAGGTCGAAGCCTCGCTCCGCGCGGGCAAGTCCGGGATCGTCTTTGCCCCCGACTATGCGGAACACGGCTTCCGCAGCCAGGTGAAGGGCCAGCCGAACATCGTGCTTGAGGACCATATCGACAAGCGCAACCTGCGCTTCATGGGACCGGGGGCGGCCTACAATTTCCTGGCCATGGAACAGGCCATCGCCGACAGCGGGCTTGAAGAGGCCGACATCTCGAACGACCGCACCGGCCTCATCATGGGATCGGGCGGACCGTCCACTTCGAACTTTTTCGTGGCCTTCGACACGGTCATCAACAAGGGCGCGCCGAAGAAGATGGGCCCCTTCATGGTCACGCGCTGCATGTCCTCGACGAACTCGGCCTGCCTTGCGACGCCGTTCAGGATCAAGGGCGTGAACTATTCGATCACCTCGGCCTGCTCGACTTCGGCGCATTGCATCGGCAACGGCACCGAACTGATCCAGATGGGCAAGCAGGACATCGTATTCGCGGGCGGCGGCGAGGAGCTGGACTGGACGCTCTCGTGCCTTTTCGACGCGATGGGGGCGATGTCATCCAAGTACAACGACACGCCCCAGCAGGCGAGCCGCGCCTTTGACGCGGCGCGGGACGGGTTCGTCATTGCCGGCGGCGGCGGCGTCGTGGTGCTGGAAGAGCTGAACCACGCCCTTGCGCGCGGCGCGAAGATCTATGCCGAGGTCACGGGCTATGGCGCCACCTCGGACGGGCACGACATGGTTGCGCCGTCAGGCGAAGGCGGCGAACGGTCGATGCGGCTCGCGCTCTCGACGCTGCCCGAGGGGCGGCATGTCGACTATATCAATGCGCACGGCACCTCGACCCCCGCCGGGGACGTGACCGAGGTGAAGGCCATCCGCCGCGTCTTCGGCGAAGGGAAGGTGCCGCCGATTTCCTCGACCAAATCGCTGACGGGCCATTCGCTGGGTGCGACCGGCGTGCACGAGGCGATCTATTCGCTGCTGATGCTGGACGGGAAGTTCATCACGGCATCGGCCAACGTGACCGAACTTGACCCCGAAATCCGGCCCGAAGATATCGCGACGACCTACCGGCCGGACGTGGAACTGGACAGCGTCCTGTCGAACTCGTTCGGGTTCGGGGGCACGAATGCGACTTTGGTGATGAGCAAATATCGGGGGTAGCCATGGCGGGTTGGATGGCGGGCAAGCGCGGCCTGGTGATGGGGGTCGCGAACGACCGGTCCATCGCCTGGGGGATCGCGAAGGCGTTGGCCAGCGAGGGGGCCGCGCTTGCCTTCTCCTATCAGGGAGAGGCGTTCGGTAAGCGGGTCGAGCCGCTGGCGGCCTCGGTCGGGTCGGACTTCCTGGTGGATGTGGACGTGACCGATGACGAAAGCCTCGCGGCCTGTTTTTCGGCGCTGAAGGACCGATGGGGCGGGCTCGACTTCCTGGTCCATGCCATCGCCTATTCCGACAAGAACGAGCTGACCGGCCGCTTCATCAACACGAGCCGGGCCAACTTCGCCAATTCGCTGGCGATTTCGTGCTTTTCCTTCATCGACGTGGCGCGGCGGGCGAGCGAGCTGATGCCCGAGGGCGGCAGCCTGATTACCCTGACCTATGGCGGCTCGAACCGGGTGACGCCCAACTACAACGTGATGGGCGTGGCCAAGGCGGCGCTCGAAAGCGCCGTGCGCTATCTGGCCAACGACCTTGGGCCGCAGAAGGTCCGCGTCAACGCGATCAGCCCCGGCCCGATGAAGACGCTCGCCGGGGCCGCGATCGGCGGCGCGCGCGCCACCTTCCGCCATACCGAGGCGAACGCGCCGATGCGCGCCAATGCGACGCTTGAGGCGATCGGAGGGACGGCGGTCTACCTTTGTTCCGAGGCTGGCGCCTGCACGACCGGAGAGATCATCCGCGTCGACGGCGGCTATCACGTCCTGGGGATGCCGCAGCAGGACCATCTGGGCGGATGACGCCCCCGTCCCTTCCGCCCCGCTATTTCTGGCGCAGGGTGGCGGCCTTTCTGGTCGACTACTGCCTGGCCAGCCTTGTTGCGCTGGTCCTTTTGCTGCCGTTTCTTGGCAATACCGACCGTATCCGGCTGGGAGACGGGGTCATCAAGCTATCGCTGTGCCGAAGCGTCGATAGGATTGATGCGGACATCGCTGCCTTTATAGCCCCCAAGCGCCCGCATACCGCTCAGGTCTGTGATATGTGGTTCAACGGGGTCTATGACGGGCGCACCCTTACTGTTGTCTACGACCTGGAGCAGACCGAACATTCGACCTTTTCTCGATCCCTAAGCGTGCCCGTCAACAAAGATGGCGAGTTGGTCGATCCGGCTTATCCGCAGCCAGCACTGGCGGCAGCGATCCTGTGGATCGGAGCCGCGCTGATGATCGCGCGGTTTGCATTCAGCCCCGGCAAGCGGCTCTTCGGCCTTCGTGTCGTTCCCAAAGACGGGTTCACGGGCGGGGCCGAAGACAGGTCGATCAGCCGCGGTCTCGCTATTTCGCGCGAAGGGATGAAACTCGCGCCGTTCCTTCTGATAAACATCGCTACCTATATGGTGGGCTTTGGAACTATCCGCACGCAGATCGGCTTCGTCACGTGGCTGACGGATCACTGGGTCTGGCCGGTTTCCGTTGGCTTGCTGTCCGCAATTGGGCTCATTCTCCTTTACCTCGTGCCACTCATCCGCTGGCGAGGGGCTATGCCCTACGACCGGCGGCTTGGTCTGTGGGTCGTCGGGCCCAAAAAACCGCCGAAATTGCCTAACACCTTGTCCTTTGACGGGCGGTAGCCACCCGATCAGATACGACGCCGCTGCCCCCTCTCCGCCGGCGCGCCCGAATTGCACCCGACACAATCACACCCTTTCGCCTTGCCTTTCCGCATGCCACCTTCCGCCCTCAGACGGAGGTTTGGATGGCAGCGGGATCGTTCTTCACCGCCCCTGACGGGGCGCGGCTCTTCTTCCGGGATGAAGGCGCCGGACTTCCGGTCATCGGCCTTGCGGGCCTCACGCGCAGCCATACCGAATTCGACTTCGTGGCGCCGCATCTGCGGGACGTGCGGCTGATCCGGCCGGACTACCGGGGGCGGGGCGCGTCGGACTGGACGGGGGCGGACAGCTACACGGTGGTGCAGGAAGCGCGCGACGTGCTGGCGCTGATGGACCATCTGGGCCTCAAGCGCGCCGCGATCCTTGGCACCTCGCGCGGCGGGCTCATCGGCATGGTGCTTGGCGCTATGGCGAAGGACCGGCTGACGGGCGTCTGCCTGAACGACATCGGGCCGGTGATCGAGCGCGGGGGGCTCGAGCGGATCTTCGATTATGTCGGGCGCAATCCCGCCGCCAAGACGCTCGACCGGCTGGTCGAGCGGCTGCCGGTGACGATGGCGGGCTTTGCCGATGTGCCGGCGGAACGGTGGCGGGCCTTCGCCGAACGGCTGTATGCCGAGGGCGCGAAGGGGCTGGAAATCCGCTACGACCCCGCGCTGCGCGAGGCCTTCCTGAAGGCGTTTGAGGCGCCTGCCGTCGATCCCTGGCCCTTCTTCGATGCGCTCGCCGGGTTGCCGGTCGCCGTGATCCGGGGGGCCGGGTCCGATCTTCTGTCGCGCGAAACGGTCGCCGAGATGGCAAGGCGCCATCCGGGACTGGTCGTCGCCGAGGTGCCGAACCGGGCACATGTGCCGTTCCTGGACGAGCCGGAGGCGCTGGCCGCGATCCGTGACTGGCTGGGCCTTGTGCGCGCGTTCGGGGCGGGCCCTGCATGACGCCCGACGCCGTCCGGGCCGCCGGCGCGCGGATCGCGCCCTTCGTGCGGGTCACGCCCTTGCTGTCGGACCCCGCGCTCGACCGGCTCGCCGGGCGGCGGCTCCTTGTGAAGGCCGAGTGTCAGCAGCATACCGGATCGTTCAAATACCGGGGCGCGACGGCGGCGCTGACTGCGCTGGCGCCAGAGGTGCTCGCGCGCGGCGTCGTCGCCTTTTCGTCCGGCAATCACGGTCAGGGGGTGGCGCGGGCGGCGTCAGAACGCGGGGTGACGGCGGTCGTCGTCATGCCGGCCGATGCGCCGGTGGTGAAGGTCGCCCGCACTCGCGCCTTCGGGGCAGAGGTGGTGTTTTACGACCGGGCGCGGCCCGAAGACCGGGCGGCGATTGCGGCGCGCCTGGCCGCCGAGCGTGGCCTGACGCTGGTGCCGCCCTTCGACCACCCGGAGGTCATCGCCGGGCAGGCGAGCGTCGGGACCGAGATCGCGGCGCAGGTCGCGGAGCTGGGTCTGGACAGGGCCGAGGTGCTGGTGCCCTGCGGCGGTGGCGGGCTGGCAGCGGGAATTGCGCTGGCGCTGTCGATGGATGCGCCGGGGTTCAGGGTCAGGACGGTCGAGCACACAACACATGACGACATGGCGCGTTCGCTGGCGGCGGCCCAAAGGCGCGCCAATCCGCCCGGCCGCGTGAGCCTTTGCGACGCGATCCTGACGCCGGAGCCGGGACAGCTGACCTTACCGATCCTCGCGCGCCTGGCCGGGCCGGGCCTGACCGTCAGCGACGACGAGGCGCTTGCCGCCATCGCGGCGGCCCATCGCCACCTGGGCCTCGTGGCCGAGCCGGGGGGCGCCGTGGCGCTGGCGGCCGCGCTTTCGGGGCGGATCGCGGGAGGGGGGCCGCTGGTCGTCGTCCTGTCGGGCGGCAATGTCGAGGACAGCCTTCTGGCCCGCGCGCTGGCGATGGGGGCGCCCGCGTGACCCCGCACATCCATGTGACGGAAGGCGGCGATCCCAAGGGCGATCCCAATGGCGATCTGGCGGGCGCGCCGGTCGTCTTCCTGCATGCGCTCGGGCTCGACAGCCGGATGTGGGGCGCGGTCTGGCCGCTTCTGCCGCGTCGCGCGCGGCTCATAGGCATCGACCTGCGCGGGCATGGCCAGTCGGACGTGCCGCCTGCGCCCTACGCAATGGGCGCACTCATCCGGGATGTCGAGCGGGCGATGGACGAGCGGGGCCTGCGGGATGCGGTGGTGGTCGGCCTGTCGGTCGGCGGGCTGATCGCGCAGGGTCTGGCGGCCAAGCGGCTCGATCTGGTGCGCGCGCTGGTCCTGTCGAACACGGCGGCCAAGATCGGCACGCGCGCGCAGTGGGACGAACGCGCGGCGCTGGTCCGCGAGAAGGGCGTGGGCGCCCTGGCGGATGGGGTGCTGGCGCGCTGGTTCGGGGCGCGGACCCGCGACAGCGACGGCGCGCGCGCCATGGCGGCGATCCTGCGCGCGACGCCACCCGAGGGCTATGCCGGGGTCGCGGCCGCTATTGGCGGGACGGACTTCATCACCACCACCTCGGGCCTGCGCCTGCCGACCCTGGTCATCGCGGGGACCGAGGATGGATCGACGCCCCCGGACCTGGTGCGCGAGCTCGCCGAGCTGATCCCCGGCGCGCGGCATGAACTGATACGGGGCGCGGGCCATCTGCCGCCGGTCGACCAGCCGGAGGCGTTTGCGACGCTGCTCACCGCCTTCCTGCGCGACACGGGCCACGTCTGACGCCCAATTGCGGCGCGCATCTGTCGCATTCGGGTGCGAGCCGCCCGCCGCCCTGCCCCTAGGCTTGCGAAAATCGCAAGGAGCCCGCCGATGAAACTGAAGGACCTGGAGGTTTTCACCGTCGCGCCCCCGGCGCCGGGCTGGGGCGGGCGCTATTGGACCATCGTCCGGCTGACGACGGACGACGGCATCGTGGGCTATGGCGAATGCTATGCCTCGACCGTGGGGCCTGCCGCGATGCTTGCCGTGATCGAGGATGTGTTCGACCGCCACATGCGCGGCACGAGCGCCGAAGAGATCGAGCTGATGTTCCGCCGGGTCTATTCCTCGGGCTTCACGCAGCGCCCGGACCCGACGGTGATGGGCGCCTTTTCGGGGCTGGAGATCGCCTGCTGGGACATCATCGGCAAGGCGCGCGGACGCCCGGTCCATGCGCTTCTGGGCGGGCGGATCAATGAGCGGCTGAGAAGCTACACCTATCTTTACCCCGAACCGGGGCAGGAGAGCGCCGAGTTCTGGGTGAGCCCCGACATGGCGGGCGAGGCGGCGGCTCGGTTCGTCAAGATGGGCTTCACGGCAGTCAAGTTCGACCCTGCGGGGCCCTACACGATCCGGGGCGGGCACGACCCCTCGGCCTCGGACATCAGCCGGTCGGTGGCGTTCTGCCGCGCGATCCGCGAGGCGGTGGGCGACAAGGCGGACCTGCTGTTCGGCACGCATGGCCAGTTCAACGTGGCCGGCGCGATCCGGCTTGGGCAGGCGCTCGAACCCTACGGGCCGCTCTGGTATGAAGAGCCGATCCCGCCGGACAATATCCTTGATTTCGCCGCCGTTCAGGCCGGGGTGCGCATCCCGGTCGCCACCGGCGAGCGGCATACGACCAAGGCCGAGTTCGCCATGCTGCTGCGCACCGGCGGTGCGCGCATCCTGCAGCCGGCGCTGGGCCGTGCGGGTGGCATCTGGGAGGGCAAGAAGATCGCCATCCTGGCCGAAGCCTTCACCGCCCAGATCGCGCCGCACCTTTATGCCGGGCCTGTCGAATGGGCCGCGAACATCCAGCTTGGCGCCTCGATCCCGAACCTTCTGATGGTCGAGACGATCGAGACGGGGGGCGCCTTCCACCAGAAGCTCATCAAGCACTCGATCAAGTGGGAGGACGGCTATGTCGTGGTGCCGACCGCGCCCGGCCTTGGCATCGAGTTCGACGAGGATCTGGCGCGGGCACACCCTTACACCGGCGGCCAGCTGCACCTGCAGATGCAGGAGGCGCCGCCGCTTTACGGCGCGCCGAACCGGTTCGAGGGCGGCGCGCCGTCGAGCATCCTGTAGACCCGGAAGCCTATAGACCGAGGGACTTTGCCTGATCGGCCAGCCGCCGGTCCTGAAGCGCGTCGAAATCGGCAGGCGGCTGCTGCGCGGTCAAAAGGGGCAGGAAGGGGTCCTCGACCGGGGTGCGGTGGCCCGACAGTTCCTCGATTGCCGCCAGACCGCAGAAGGGCACCACCGCCTCGGCATAGCCGCCTTCGTGCACCAGGACGAGCCGTCCGCCACAGAGGTCGGCGGCCGTGGCCTTGAGGCGCGCGGTCATGGCGCGGAACGTCTCGGACGAGGCGAGCATCCGGGCCAGCGGATCGCAGCCGTTCGCGTCGAAGCCCGAGGCGACGATGATGATGTCGGGCCTGAAGCGCGCAAGTGCGGGCACGACGATCCGGTCCATCGCCGTCAGATAGGCCTTGTGCCCGCCGCCGGGCAGAAGGGGCACGTTGATGTTGGAGCCGTCCACCCCCCGCACGTCGGCGCCGCCGGTGTCGGGGGGGAAACAGGCCTCTTGGTGCAGCGAGATGGTCAGGACATCAGGGTCGTCCAGGTAGATCGCCTCGGTTCCGTTGCCGTGGTGCACGTCCCAGTCCAGGACCGCGATGCGCCCAAGGCCGTGGCGGGCGCGGGCGGCCTCGATCGCGATGGGGATATTGGCCAGAAGGCAGAAGCCCATCGGGTGGTCGGGCAGGCAATGGTGGCCGGGCGGACGCGACAGGGAATAGGCGTTGGACCAGCGGCCGTTCAGCACGCCGTCAACGGCGGCAAGCGCAAGGCCAGCCGACAGGGCCGCGATTTCGTAGCTTCCGGGGCCAAAGGGCGCCTCGGTCCCCAGATCGCCGCCCCGCGCGTCCGACATGTCCTTGAAGGCCTGAAGATAGCCCGCCGGGTGGATGCGAAGCAGATCCTCGCGCGAGGCCGGGGGGGCGGTCGTCGCGTCGAGCCGCGCGGTCAGGCCCGACACGTCCATCAGGGCTTTCAGCCGGCGCTTCGATTCAGGCGATTCGGCATGGCCCGCCGCGGCCGGCGGCTGAACCCAGCCGCCGACCGGCAAGACCAGCGCATGTTCCCCGGTCGTGTGCCAGAACGTGCGTTCGTCGGTCAGAAATCCCGTGGTCATGGCAACTCTCCCCTTTGGCCCTCGCCCATCAGACTAGCCTCTGGCGCTTTACAGGCAAACGCGAATTGGTCTTGATGCGGGGCATGAAGAACCAGACCCACAGCCTGATCGACGAGATCTTCCGGCGCATCGACCTTGGCGCGCTCAACCCCGGCGATACGATCGACGAACTCGAACTGGTCGCGACCTTCGGCGTGTCGCGGACCCCTGTGCGCGAGGCGCTGTTGCAGCTTGAGGCCGTGGGGCTGATCCGGCGCCTGCCGCGCAAGGGCGCAACGCTTTACCGCCCCACACTCGAGGAGTTTCTGGCGATCCTCGAAATCCAGTCGAAGCTCGAAGGTCAGGCGGCCGGACTTGCCGCGCGACGGCTCTCGGCCAGCGGGGCCGAGGCGCTCGAGGCAGCGGTTGCGGCCTGCGAGGCGCATGCGGAGACGAGGGGCGATGATGATCCGGATGGCTACTACCAGCTGAACCTGCGCTTCCACGAAACCATCGCGGTTGCGGCCGGGAACCCGTTCCTGAGCGAGATGGTCCGGACCAACGCGCGGAAACTCCTGGCCTATTATCGGGCGCGCTACCGCTACGCCGGGGCGATCGCCGCCTCGGCCGCCGAGCACCGCGCGATTGCCGGGCGCATCGTCGCGCGCGACAGCGAAGGGGCCGAGGCGATGATGGCGCGGCATGTGCAATTCGACCAGGTGACCGCGATGGACCTGCTCGCGGCCCTGGGGTGAGGTGGCGCGCCCCGCCGCCTGCGTCAGCGCCGCTCGAAGAAGCGCGCGATCCGTTCGGCGATCCGGGTCCGGTCAGCCTGCCGCGCGGCAAGGTCGGTGCGGGCCCGTGCGACGATGCCGGGGGGAAGCTCTTCGGCATATTCCTCGACCAGGGCGCTGATGAAGCCGTGCGTCATCTCCGGGTGATACTGGGTCGTCAGGATATGGTCGCCCAGCGCGAAGCTGCTGATGGGGCAGTCGGCATTGCCGCCGGTGACCCGCGCGCCCGCTGGCGGTCGGGTCACCTGCTGGACATGGGCGGCATAAAGGCGGATCGGCGCGCCCTCCATCTCTGTCTCGGT